>Ga0180222_1000446_pt1 | contig 59826 bp, 55 predicted proteins | sample eDN5th37CKraftOP_FD_151336 | JGI IMG/M metagenome (GOLD analysis project Ga0180222, IMG submission 151336) | Enriched Organic Plus compost microbial communities from Emeryville, California, USA - eDNA 5th pass 37_C Kraft OP (version 2) (version 2) ... | reverse complement strand
TGTGCCGGGATCGAAATGATAATCCCACACCTGCTCGAGCAGCATCGTGCGGGTGACGACGCGCCCCTTGTTGCGGGCGAAATATTCGAGCAGCTTGTATTCGCGCGGCTTGAGCTCGATCAGCCGCCCCCCGCGCTTCACGGTGCGCGCGAGTGGATCGATCTCGAGGTCGCCGACGATGAGCCGCGGGTCGGCGGCGCTGGACCGGGCTTCGCTGCGCCGCAGCAGCGCGTTCACCCGCGCGAGCAGTTCGGCGAAGGAGAAGGGCTTCACCAGATAGTCGTCCGAGCCGCTCTCCAGCCCCTCGATCCGGTCGCTCACCGAGGCGAGGGCCGAGAGGATGAGCACCGGCGTCTCAACATTGGCCGCGCGCAGCGCCTTCAGCACCGAAAGCCCGTCGAGCGCGGGGACCATCCGGTCGAGGATGATGAGATCGAAGGTCTGGCCGGTGGCGAGAAACAGGCCTTCGCGGCCGTCGCTCACATGCTCGACACTGTGCCCTTCCTCGGTGAGCCCGCGGATCAGATAGTCCGCAGTCTCGCGATCGTCCTCGACGAGCAGGATCTTGCGGCCCATTCGCTCCCCTTTCTCCGGCGATGATAGGCTGGAGGCGCTCGACGGCAACCTTTCGTATCCCTTCCCGAAATTGGCGAAAGGGCCGCCCGGCGCGAGGGGGTACGCCGGGCGGCACGGGTCGCGCGCGACCCGAAGCGGGAAACTGATCGACTCCGGACGCCCACCCGCTCGGCCGCCTCCGTCACGGCCCGATGCAGGGGGAACCACGCTCCGTTGCGGCCTCCGTCGTGAAGAGGCTACGCCTGGGGAAACGCCGCCTCACGGCGCCCCCTAGCCGCCCCCATCTCTCGGGACGCTGGCCGCTACATTACTTTTTTGTCACGTGGCGCGGCGCGAGGGGGGAAGGCCGCCGGACGAGCGCCGCGCTTTGCCGGTTGCCCTTGCGGCATCACCGTTGGTAAGAACCCCGCGAACAGGGACCCAAGAGGATTAGCATGGCATCGCAAGAGGCGGATCGCGCGTTCCGGGAGCACGAGAGCACCTACCACCGTTTCATCGGGCTGATGAAATATGGCGCGATCATCAGCGTCATCGTCGCGTTCCTCGTCGTCCTGATCATCGCCAACTAGGCAAGGGGGGGGGGGGGGGGTGAAAATCGCGATCCTCAAGGAAGCCGAGCCCGGCGAACGGCGGGTCGCGGCAACCCCCGAAACCGTCAGGAAGTTCATCGCCCTCGGCGCGGCCGTCGCGGTCGAGAAGGGCGCCGGCGCGGGCGCGTCGGTCGCCGATGCGGATTACGAGGCCGCGGGGGCGAGCGTCGGGACGCGCGCGGCGACCGTGAAAGACGCCGACATCGTGCTGTGCGTCCAGGGGCCGGACCCGACGGACCTCAAGGGCGCGAAGAGCGGCGCGCGCCTGATCGGCGGGCTTAACCCCTATGGCCGGCGCGACCGGATCGACGGATATGCCGCCGCCGGGATCGAGGCGATGGCGATGGAATTCGCGCCGCGCATCACCCGCGCCCAGAGCATGGACATCCTCTCCAGCCAGGCGAACCTGGCGGGCTACAAGGCGGTGCTGGACGCGGTCCACGAATATGGCCGCGCGCTGCCGATGATGATGACGGCGGCCGGCACGATTCCCGCCGCCAAGGTGTTCGTGATGGGTGTCGGCGTGGCCGGGCTGCAGGCGATCGCGACCGCGCGCCGGCTCGGCGCGCAGGTGTCCGCCACCGACGTGCGCACCGCGACCAAGGAGCAGATCGAGAGCCTGGGCGCCAAGCCGATCTTCGTCGAGAAGGTGGCGGGCATCGAAGGCGAGGGCGCGGGCGGCTACGCCACCGAGATGTCGGACGAGTACAAGGCCGCCCAGGCGGAGCTCGTCTCCAGCCACATCGCCAAGCAGGACATCGTCATCACCACGGCGCTGATCCCCGGTCGGCCCGCGCCCCGGCTCATCACCGACGCGCAGATCGCGACGATGCGGCCGGGCAGCGTGATTGTCGACCTCGCGGTCGAGCAGGGCGGCAACGTCGAGGGCGCGGTGCCCGGCGAGATCGTCGAGAAGCACGGCGTCAAGATCGTCGGTCATCGCAACGTGCCGAGCCGGCTCGCCGCCGACGCCTCGGCGCTGTTTGCGCGCAACCTCTACAATTTCCTCGCCGCCTTCTGGGACAATGAGACCAAGGCGCCGGCCTTCCCCGACGACGACGAGATCGTCCAGGGCGTGCGCGTCACGCTGGGCGGCAAGGTGGTGAGCGAGAAGCTGACGGGGTGAGCGGCCGCTCCCCTCGGAGGGGAGGACTTGTGAGGCTGCGCATTGCCGGAATGCTCCTCCTGAATCTCGCCGCGTGCGGCCATGGGGAACGGGCGGCTTCAGAGCCGCTCCGTCAGGCCGCGTTCGACGTCGCGGCGGCGCGGGCTGTCGTGGCAAGCTGCGCCGGCGCGGCGGGGCGGGCCGACCTGGCGGCGGAGGACCGGCGGCTCGACGAGCTGCGAAGCCTCGCCGCGCACAAGCGGGCAGACTATCCGATCTGGGCCGGCGGCAACGATTATGCCGCCCTGGCGCGGCGGCGTCCGGGGGAGCGCTGCGAAGCCGGAGAAAATGGCTATAGTCGCGCATTGAGCGCATATCGTTCGACGCTCGACCGGCTGGCGCGTGAAATTGCGGAGCATCGGCAATGAAGGGATGGTCGCTTGTTCGCATCGGCGTGGCGCTTGCCGTCGCCTCCCCCGCCGCGGCCGGCACCGGATGGAGCCGCGCGAGCGACCTTTCGGTCTGGTCCGCGATGCGGCTCTACGGCGCGATCGCGCGCGAGCAACAGGCGCTGTGCGGCGGGTTCGCGCCCGCCTCGGTGATGCGGCACTGGGAGCGGCGCTACGGCGCGCGCGAGGCCGCCGTGGCGGGCCTGCTCGCCGCCCGGTACGGCGCTGCGGCGGTTCAGGGGGCCAGCGATCCGCCAGCGCTGCGCGCGCCCTGCCGGCCGCTGCCCGACGGCCACTGGCAGCGCCGCTACGAACGGCTGCTCCGCCAGCTCGAGGCGCGGGTTTCGCCTGACTGGCAGGGCCTCGGCCCACGGCCGTTCGCGCCGGCGCGCTGAGCCGCGCCACCCCCTCGACAGCGCCGCGCCGCGCGGGCAAGGTACGCGGCGCTGGACAGGAGCCGAGTCCCGCCCAAGCGGGGCTGGCCTGAAGGGGAGGCGGCATGGACTTCATCACCATCCTGTCGATTTTCGTGCTGGCCGTGTTCGTCGGCTATTTCGTCGTCTGGTCGGTGACGCCGGCGCTGCACACGCCGTTGATGAGCGTCACCAACGCGATTTCCTCGGTGATCGTCGTTGGCGCGCTGATCGCCGCCGCCGCGGCCGGCGCGCCCGGCGCGAAATGGCTCGGCCTCGCCGCGGTCGTGATGGCGAGCGTCAACATTTTCGGCGGCTTCGCGGTCACGGCGCGGATGCTCGCCATGTACAAGAAGAAGGAGCGCAAGGCGTGAGGGCCCTGCCCTCGCCCGGCCGTCGTCAACGCGAGGAACGCAGCGACGCGGCCGTCCGCATACCGGCGCGCGAGCTGGATCGGGTCGCCGCGCTCACCATGACGACGGGGGGTCATCGAAATGCATGAAGTCGCGCACGCGCCCGCCTGGGTGATGCTCGCCTACCTGCTTGCGGGCGTCTGCTTCATTCTCGCGCTTCGGGGCCTGTCGAGCCCGGAAAGCTCGCGCCGCGGCAACTGGTTCGGCATCGTCGGCATGACCGTCGCGGTCGGCACGACGCTGTTCCATTACGCGCCCCTCAACGGCGTCGGCGGCACGGACCTTTGGGCCGATCTCGACAAGCCGCTGCTCGGAGAGATCCTCGCCGCGATCGCCGTCGGCGCCGTGATCGGCCTCGTCACCGCGCGGCGTATCGCGATGACGGCGATGCCGCAGCTTGTCGCCGCCTTCCACAGCCTCGTCGGGCTTGCGGCCGTGTGCGTCGGCGCGGCGGCCTATCTCAACCCGGCCGCCTTCGGCATTGCCGAGGCGAGCGGGCTGATCCATCCGGGCAGCCGAGTCGAAATGGGCCTCGGCGTCGCGATCGGCGCGATCACCTTCTCCGGCTCCGTGATCGCCTTCCTCAAACTGAACGGCAACATGTCGGGCAAGCCGATCCTGCTGCCGCTGCGCCACTTCATCAATCTCGGCACGCTGATCGCGATCCTCGCGCTCGTCGGCTATTTCGTCACCGACCAGTCGCCCTGGGTGTTCTGGACGATCGCGGTGCTCAGCTTCGCGATCGGCTTCCTGCTCATCATCCCGATCGGCGGCGCGGACATGCCGGTCGTCGTCTCGATGCTCAACTCCTATTCGGGCTGGGCCGCGGCGGCGATGGGCTTCACGCTCCAGAACAGCGCGATGATCATCACCGGCGCGCTGGTCGGCTCGTCGGGCGCGATCCTCAGCTACATCATGTGCCGCGCGATGAACCGCAACTTCATCTCGGTCATCGCCGGCGGCTTCGGCGGCGGCGAGACCTCGACCGGCGGCGCGGCGGCGGCGGACCGGCCGTGGAAGCGGGGCAGCGCCGAGGACGCCGCCTTCCTGATGAAGCAGGCGGAGCTGGTCATCATCGTGCCGGGCTACGGCATGGCGGTCGCGCAGGCGCAGCACGCGGTGCGCGAGATGGCGGACCAGCTCAAGCACGAGGGCGTCACCGTCAAATATGCGATCCACCCGGTCGCGGGCCGCATGCCCGGCCACATGAACGTGCTGCTCGCCGAGGCGAACGTGCCCTATGACGAGGTGTTCGAGCTGGAGGACATCAACGCCGAATTCTCGCGCGCCGACGTCGCCTTCGTGATCGGCGCCAACGACGTCACCAACCCGGCGGCCAAGACCGACAAGTCCTCGCCGATCTACGGCATGCCGGTGCTCGACGTCGAAAAGGCCAAGACCGTGCTGTTCGTGAAGCGCTCGATGGGCGGCGTCGGCTATGCCGGCGTCGACAACGACCTCTTCTACCGCGACAACACGATGATGCTGCTCGGCGACGCGAAGAAGATGGCGGAGGAGATCGTCAAGGCGATGGGGTGAGCCGGGCCGGCCGCGACCGGCCGTGCCGACCGAGGAGAGCTGAATGACAAGCGTGAGCTCGATCCTGAACGGGGCGTTCGGGTTGATCCGCGACAACTTTCCGGCCACGCTGGTCTGGTGCGGCTGCTACCTGGTCGTCACCGTCGGGAGCGCCTTTTACTGGGCGCCCATTCAGCTGGCGATGTTTGCTCCGGAGGATCCGGCACAAGCATTCGGGCGGATGCCGGCATTGCTCGCGAGCTACGGGCTGTTCGTTCTCGGTTGCGCCGCGATCCAGATGATCCTTCTCACCGCCGCCTACCGCGCCGTCCTGCGGCCGATGCAAAGCGGCTTCGGCTTCATCCGTTTCGGCGCGGACGAGCTGCGGGAGATCGTGCTCGGCATCGCGATGATGGCGGCCTTCTATGCCTTGCTCGTCGGCGGGCTCGTCGCGATCTTCGCCGCGGGCGTCCTGCTGGGCAGCACGGGCACGGCCGGCATGGTGCTTGGCATCCTGCTTGCGATCATTTTCTCGCTGGCGTTCGTGGGCCTATGCATCTGGCTGGCGGTGCGGCTGTGCCTCGCCTTTCCGCTCACGCTCCTGCGCCGCCGCTTCGCGATCGGCGAGGCCTGGCGGCTGAGCCGCGGCCACTTCTGGTCGCTGTTCGGCGCGCTGCTCGTGATCTTCGTCCTCTATGTTGTCGCTACCAGCGTCGTCGGGAGCATGACCGCGGCCTCCTACCTGTCCGCGCTGGGAGAGGCGGGGCTGTTCGGTCCGGACGCGACCATTGATCCCGGCCAGCAAGCGACGCTGATCAGCACGTTGACCAGGATCACCCCGATGAACGTCGCGGGCTGGATCATCGGCGGGCTTGTTGGCGGCATCTTCACCGGCCTCAGCGGCGGCGCCACCGCGACCGCGGTGAAGGAACTCGTCGGCGACCACGAAGAGGTCGCCGCCCGCTTCGCCTGACCGCGCCCATAGGTCCGAATTTGATCCGAAATGGAGACAATCGCGCGACAGGATTTCTCACACGGGCGGACTGTCGACAGATGGACGCCATACATCGAGGGAAGATGTGCCGAGCGCGCCCGGCCGGGGGATCGGCGCGACCATCACCACCGCGCGAAAATCGACGCCCTCGCGGCGCCGAAACCGCCTCCACTTCGGAGGCGACCGGGCTTCATCCGAGTCGCTCCGCCGATGATTCTCTCCCGGCACGAAACGCGCCGGGGCCGCACCTTATGCCGCACGACAGTCTCGACATGATCGAATATCGCGACCAGCCGGCGGTCCTCCTTTTCGGAGATACCGACGCGGCCCTCGAACGGGCGCGCCGCACCGCGCTCGATGCCGACTGCCGCATCGTCGCCGCCGCTCCGTTGCACGAGGCCACGCAGCGGGTGGACATTGCGTCCGCCGACGCGATCTTCGCCGAGATCGACCGCGGCGACGACGAGGCGGCGCTGCTGCCGCTGCTCGACCGGCTCGCCGCGGAGGCGGCGGCGGGCCGCCGCGCGGTCATTTCCGTCCCGCTCGCCCGGCTGGACCTGGTCGCCGCCCGCGCCTGGAGCGACGACATCGCGCTGCTCGCCGACGCCGGGAGCGCGGACCGGGCCGCCGCGCTCGCGATCGCCAGCCGGCCGCCGCAGGCGCGGCTTCATGACGTCGGGCGGCAGGGCCACAACCTGCTCCATCAGCTTTCCGCGGAGGCCGCGCGCATCGCGCAGCTGCTCGCCTCGCTGTCGGGCGACGAGGCCACCGCGCCCCCGGCCCCGGACCCGCAGGCGGAGGAGCCGGCGATGGACGCGCCCGCGATTCGGGCGCTGATCCGGGCGCGGCGGATGCGCGACCAGTTCTTCCAGAGCGACCTTTTCGCCGATCCCGCCTGGGACATGCTGCTGGACCTGATGGCGGCACGGCTGGAGCAGAAGCGCGTCGCGGTCTCCAGCCTGTGCATCGCCGCGGCGGTGCCGGCGACGACGGCGCTGCGCTGGATCAAGGCGCTCACCGAGCGCGGCCTGTTCGTCCGCTCCGCCGACCCGCGCGTCGGCCGGCGCGTCTATATCGAGCTTTCGGACGAGGCGGCGCGCGCGCTCAACGCCTATCTGCGCGCCGTCCAGCGGATCGCGCCGGCGGTGATCTAGGCGGCGCTGGTGGGCGCTGACGGACTCGAACCGCCGACCCGCACGGTGTAAACGTGCTGCTCTACCAACTGAGCTAAGCGCCCGGCCAGCTCTTGCGCGCCATTGCCAGCTTGGGCCCGCGCCGGCAAGGCTGGAGCGCGCGGATCAACCACACCGCCACCGCGGCCCAGGGCGGATCGGCGACGACGATCTGCCGCGCCCCGGCGCCGAGCGGCAGCAGGTGGAGCTTGCCGCCCGTCCCGTCCACATCCGGCTCCTCGTGCCCGATCAGCCGGCCGAACAGGAAGCGCCCCGCCGGGCGCGGCACCAGCAGGTCGCGGTTGAGCGCGGTCGAATAGGCCTCGGGCGCGAGCCGCTCCAGCCAGATCTCGTCGCCGGCGCGATAGTCGCCGATCCCTGAGGAGACGGTCATCGCCACCATGTCGCCGGTCGGACGCGGCGGCACGACGACGGCGCTGCGACGCGGCGCGTGCGCGCCCTCGTGATCGAGGATCGCGGCGACCGGCACGTCCTCCCGCTCCGGCAGGCTCACCAGATCGGCGGCATCCACGCCCAGCGCCGCCGCGATCCGGTTCAGCCAGGCGACCGAGACGGTGCGCGTGCCCGTCTCCAGCCGGCCGATCGTCTGCGGCGTGGTCGGCGGGACGCAGCGCTGCGCGACATCCTGCAGCGTCATGTTCCGCGCCCGGCGCACCTCGCGGATGCGGGTGATCATTTGCTCTCGCTCCTAACCGGTATGGTTATTTCTCTTTCCTACATATTTGCCGACATGGCAAGTCCGCCAGTATCGGATTCGGCGGGAAGGAATCGGCATGAGCAACAATCGGCTCTTGGTGGAGCGGCCGCTGCCGCGCGACGGGCGGGCGCGGGCCAGCGCGACGGCGACGCGCGCGCGGCCGCCGCGCAGCGTCACCGTGAACCTCGCCGAATCGCCGCTCGGCTGGCTGCGCGCGCGCGGGCTCGTCCTCGGACATGAAGGCGGGCGGGCATGGAGATACCGGCTGGCTGCGCGCGCGCGGGCTCGTCACCGCCCGCCAGTTCGACGCCGGGGAGACGCTGCGCGCCGACTATGAGCGCGCCGCGCTGGAACCGGCGGTGACGATGCGGTGGGACGCCGCGCCGCGCGAGCGCCGGCAAGGCCGCGCGGGCCGCGAGGAGCTGACTCTCGCCCAGCTCGCCGCGCGCCGCCGGTTCGATGCGGCCATTGCCGCGGGCGGCCCGGGCCTTGCCGACATCCTGTGGCGGATCGTCTGCGCCGGCGAAGGGATGCGCGAGGCGGAGCGGGCACTCGGCTGGCCCGCGCGCGCCGGCCGGCTCGTCCTCACCCTCGCGCTCGACCGGCTCGCCGCCCATTATCGCCTGCCGGGCGATTAAGGCCGCCTTTACCGGATCTGGTTAGACCCTTCGCCTCGACCAGCGAAGGGGAAGAGATGCGGCCGGATCCGACACGCTGCCTGTTGCTCATCGACGACGAGCCTGCCCAGCGCCGCTTGGTGAGCGCGATCGTGGCGCGCGCCGGATGGTGGGTGCGCGGCGCCAACGACGTCGATCAGGCGCGCGCGATGATCGCCGATCCGCAGGAGCCAGATTTCGACGCGATCATGCTCGACCATTGGCTCACCGGTGAGGAGGGCGAGGCGCTGGTCCGCGAGGTGCGCGCGCTGAAGCCCGAGCTGCCGCTGCTGGTGCTTACCGCGCAGAGCAGCGTCGCCGCCGCCGTCGAGGCGATGCGCGCCGGCGCGTCGGATTTCCTGGTGAAGCCGCTCGCGCCCGATCGGCTGCTCGCCGCGCTCAACGCCGCGACCGACCGGCGCAAGCGCACCGGCGAGCTGCGCCCGTTGTCCGAAAAAATTTCCAAGACGCTCGGCTTCGAGGAGATTGTCGGTTCCGCCCCCGCCTTCCGCTCGGCGCTGGCGATCGCGGCCAAGGTGGCGCGCGCCCGCGTTTCCGTGCTGATCGAGGGCGAGAGCGGCGTCGGCAAGGAGCTGGTCGCGCAGGCGATCCACGCCGCCTCGCCGCGCGGCAAGAAGCCGCTGCACACCGTCAATTGCGGCGCGATTCCCGCCAATCTCGTCGAATCGGTGCTGTTCGGGCACGAAAAGGGCGCGTTCACCGGCGCCTTCGACCGCCATATCGGCCGCTTCGAGGACGCCGAGGGCTCGACGATCTTCCTCGACGAGGTGGGCGAACTGCCGCTCGATACGCAGGTGAAGCTGCTGCGCGTGCTCGAGACCGGCGAGTTCCAGCGGCTCGGCAGCCGGGTGACGCTGACCGCGGACGTGCGGATCATCGCCGCCACCAACCGCCGCCTCGCCGACGAGGTCGCCGCCGGACGCTTCCGCGAGGACCTCTATTACCGCCTCAACGTCGTCCACGTGCCGATCCCGCCGCTGCGCGACCGGATCAGCGATCTTCCCGCGCTTGCCCGCCACCTGCTCGCGCGCATCGCCGAGCAGCCGGGGATGCGGCCGCTCTCGATCACCGACGACGCGCTGGCGGTGCTGATGAGCTATGGCTGGCCGGGCAATGTCCGCCAGCTCCAGAACGCGCTGTTCCGCGCCGCCGTGCTCTGCGACGGCGACGCGCTCACCGCCGCCGATTTTCCGCATATCGCCAACGAGGCCCGCTTCGGCAAGCGCGCCGACGACTATCACGCCAAGCCGCTCAACGGCCAGTCGCAGGCCGCCGCGCTCGCCCACGGCCCCGGCATCACCCTCTACCGGCCCGACGGCAACCTCCGCCCGCTCGAGGAGATCGAGGCCGACGTCATCCGCCTCGCCATCGGCCACTATCGCGGCCGCATGACCGAGGTCGCGCGGCGGCTCGGGATCGGCCGCTCCACGCTCTATCGCAAGCTGGCCGAACTGGGCATCGGCGACATCGCCGCCTAGCCGTTCCTCCCCGGCACGGGGAGGGGAGCAGCCGAAGGCGGGTGGAGGGGCGTCGCCGCCAGGAGTTGGCGTACGCTCCGTCCGATCGCGGCACAGCGCGGAAGCCTCGGTTGATCGGCCGGCGCTCCCGCCCGTATCTTCGCCGGCGTGTCCATCTTCGCCCACTTTCCCCGCGCGGGCCTCCTCGGCGCGGCGCTGGCGGCGACGGCGACCTGCTCGGCGCCGCGCGCCGTCGCGCCCATGGCGGGAGCGGAAGCGCCGCGCGTCGAGGTGGGATCGGAGATCGCCGCCTTCTACCAGGCGCGCGGCTTCCGTCCGCTGTGGACGGAAGGGCGGCGGCTGAAGCCGGCGGCGCGCCGGCTCGCGGCGCTGGTCGATTCGGTCGAGCTAAACCGGGCCATCGCCGCGGCCGAGGAGGGCGATCCGCGGGCGCTGGTGCGCGCCGACCTTCTGCTCTCGAAAGCCTATGTCGCCCATGCCGCCGCGCGGGACCGCCCGCCGGCCCGCGTCGAGATGCGCTATTTCGACCCCTCGCTCGCGCCCGCCGCGAAATCGCCGCGCGAACTGCTCGACGCGGCCGCCTCGGCGCCGAGCCTCGCTTCCGTCCTGCGCCGCAATCCGGCGCATGACGGGCTGGTGCGGGGCCTTGCGCTCTATCGCGCGACATGGGGGCGGCTGCCGCAGGTCCGCATTCCCGCCGCGCCCGGCCCGGCGCAGCAGGCGGCGCTGCGCCGCCGGCTCGGGGTCGCCGGGGGCGGCGACCTGCCGGCCGGCCTGCGCGAATTCCAGCGCGTCCACGGCCTTGCCGTCACGGGGCTCGCCGACGCTGCCACCGTCGCCGCGCTCAACGCCGGCGCGGCGCATTACGAGCGGCTGATCGAACGCAATATCGAGCGCGCTCGCGCTATCCCCGCGCGGCCGGGCGGGCGGATGGTGCTGGTCGACACCGCCGGCGCGCGGCTCTGGATGATCGAGGACGGGCGCATCGTCGATTCGATGCGGGCGGTGGTCGGCAAGCGCGACATGCCGACGCCGAACCTCGCCTCGACCATCCGCTATGCAACGCTCAATCCCTACTGGATCGTGCCGCCCGACCTCATCCGCGAGCGGGCGCGCAAGGTGCTCCGGCGCGGCGCCGGCGTGCTCGCCGCCGAGCGGCTCCAGGTCCTGTCCGACTGGTCGCCGCGCGCGCGCGAGCTTCGCGCCTCGGCGGTGAACTGGCGCGCGGTGGCGGCGGGCAAGAGCTATGTGAACCTGCGCCAGCGCCCCGGCCCCGCCAACATGATGGGGCGTGTCAAGTTCATGCTCGACAACCCCTACGGTGTCTATCTGCACGACACGCCGCTGCGCGACCTGTTCGCGCGCGCCGACCGCCACGAAAGCTCCGGCTGCGTGCGGCTGGAGGACGCGGCGCGTTTCGCGCGCTGGCTGTTCCGGGGCGCGCCGCCGCGACCGAACGGCGCGCCCGAGCAGCAGGTGGCGCTGCCCGAGCCGGTGCCGGTCTACATCACCTATTTGACGGCGCTGCCGACGCGCGACGGCGTGCGCTTCCAGCCGGACGTTTACGGGCGGGATCACGCCCGCTCCTGACCATTCGCACCGGAAAGCGTCAGGCCGGGGTCAGCCCCGCGTCGCGCAGGCCCCGCCAGACCCGCAGCGCCTGGATCGTCTCCGGCACGTCGTGGACGCGGATGAGCTGCGCGCCCTGCTCCGCCGCCTTGAGCGCGAAGGCGAGCGAGCCGGGCAGCCGCTCGCCGGCCGGCACCTCGCCCGCGAGCGCGCCGATCGTGCGCTTGCGGCTCGCGCCCAGCATGATCGGGCAGCCGAGGCCGTGGAACAGGGCGAGGCCATTCATGATCTGGAGATTGTGCTGCACCGTCTTGCCGAAGCCGAAGCCGGGATCGACGATGATCCGGTCGCGCGCGATCCCGGCGGCGACGGCGGCGTCGATCCGCGCCGCGAGCCAGTCGTAGATTTCGAGGCAGACGGGGCGGTCGTAGCGCGGATCGTTCTGCATCGTCGCGGGATCGCCCTTGTGGTGCATCAGCACGACCGGGCAGCCCGCCCTCGCCACGACCTCGATGGCGCGCGGGTCCCAGGTGAGCGCGGAGACGTCGTTGACCAGCCCCGCGCCGGCGGCGAGCGCCGCCTCCATCACCGGCGCCTTGCGCGTGTCGACCGACACCGCCGTCCCCGCCGCCGCCAGCCGCCGCACGACCGGCTCGACGCGCGCCACCTCGTCGCCCTCCCACACCGCCTGGGAGCCGGGGCGCGTCGATTCGCCGCCGACGTCGATCAGCGCCGCGCCCGCCGCGGCCATCGCCTGCCCGGCGGCGACCGCCGCGTCGATGTCGCCGGCGAGGCCGTCGCCGGAAAAGCTGTCCGGCGTCACGTTGACGATGCCGGCGACCTGCGGCTGGTCGAGCCGGATCACCCGCTCGCCGAGCTTCAGCGGGGCGCGCGGCGCGGTGATGTTGGCCCAGGCCGCGCGCGCCGCCTCGCCCAGCCCGTCGAGGCGCGCCTCGATCTCGGCGACCGGCACCAGCTCGGCGCCGTCCTCGCGGACGATCTCGACCAGCGCGAACCATTGCAGCGTGCCCGCGAGCCGTGCGACCTTGCCGTCGTGGCCGAACGGTGCGTCGACGAAGCCGGTGGGGCGCAGATAGACCCGATCGCTCATGGACCGCTCCTGCCCTCGCGAAAGCCGCGCGGCAACTCCCGTTCCGCCGCGGCGCGCTCAGCCCAGCTCGGCGAGGTAGCGCTGCCTGAGCGCGTCGAGGGGCATGAGCTTGCCGTCCTGCTCGACGTGCCAGAAGGTCCAGCCGTTGCAGCTCGGCGCGCCCTGGACGGCGGCGCCGATCTTGTGGATCGAGCCCTGCTTGCCGTCCGTCTCCAGCGTCGCGTCGGCGAGCACGCGCGCCGTCCAGCGGCGCTTCGCGTCCGTCACCACCGTTCCCGGCGCGACGAGGCCGCATTCGACCAGCGCGCCGAACGGCACCTTCGGCTGCTCGGCGCGCGAGGGCATCACCTTCATCGCGCTTTCGTCCAGCTCCAGCGTCGAATCGATGCGCGCGCGGGCGACCTTCACGTAGCGGCTCTCGCGCTCGATCCCGATCCACTGGCGCCCGAGCCGCCGCGCCACCGCGCCGGTCGTGCCGGTGCCGAAGAAGGGGTCGAGCACCACATCGCCCTTGTTGGTGCAGGCAAGCAGCACCCGGTAGAGCAGCGCCTCCGGCTTCTGGGTCGGATGGGCCTTGCCGCCGCTTTCGTCGCGCGCGCGTTCCGCGCCCGAGCAGATCGGGATCACCCAGTCCGAGCGCATCTGCAGCTCGTCGTTCAGCGCCTTCATAGCGCGATAGTTGAACGTGTAGCGGCTGTCCTCCGACCGGCTCGCCCAGATCAGCGTCTCGTGCGCATTGGTGAAGCGGGTGCCGCGGAAGTTCGGCATCGGGTTCGACTTGCGCCAGATGATGTCGTTCAGGATCCAGTAGCCGAGGTCCTGCAGCGCGGCGCCGACCCGGAAGATGTTGTGATAGGAGCCGATCACCCAGAGCGTCCCGTCCGGCTTCAGGATGCGGCGCGCCTCGGCGAGCCAGGCGCGGGTGAAGGCGTCATAGGCGGCGAACGTGTCGAACTTGTCCCAATCGTCGTCCACCGCGTCGACGCGGCTGCCTTCGGGCCGGAACAGGCTGCCGCCGAGCTGGAGATTGTAGGGCGGGTCGGCGAAGATCATGTCGATGCACGCGTCGGGCAGGCGCGACATCGCCTTCACGCAATCGTCCTGGATGATCTGCCCGACCGGCAGCTCGGGCGTCGGCGCGGACGCCTTCTTCGTGCGGCCACCGGCCGTCGCAATCCGCACCGCCATGTTCATCTTTCATGCCCCACCAGACCGAACGGCGATGGTGAGTCACGGGGACTCGACGGTCAAGTTCAAAGGCTTGCGCGGCGCGGCGAAGGGGCGCGTGGGACCGCGCGAACGAAAAGAGTCCGTCCCCAGATATGGTGGCCGCCGCGCCGGCGAGGACTCAACGGAAAGTGGTGTGGCGGCGAGGACTCACGGGCGAAAAATCGAAGTCCCCCGGCGGTTCCAAGCGCTCCATCAAGCTTCGCATGGGTCCCCTTCCCCCGAAGGGGAGGTGCTAGAGGCCCAGCGTCAACTGCCTCACCGGGGCGAAGCTCTTGCGATGGAGCGGCGTCGGGCCAAGCTCGGCGAGCGCGCAGCGATGCTCGGGCGTCGGATAGCCCTTGTTCCGCTCCCAGCCATAGCCGGGATGCTCGCGCGCATATTCGGCCATCATCCGGTCGCGCGTCACCTTGGCGATGATCGAGGCGGCGGCGATCGAGCGGCACTTGGCGTCGCCATCGACGATCGCGACGCTCGGCCAGTTCCAGCGCGGGCAGCGATTGCCGTCCACCAGCACCATCGCCGGCTCGCAGCCGAGCTGCGCCACCGCGCGCTCCATCGCCAGCATCCGCGCCCAGTAGATGTTGAGCGTGTCGATCTCCTCGACCGTGGCGATGCCGACGCCCCAGGCGCAGACGCGGGTGAGCTTCGCATAGAGCGCCTCGCGCGCCGGCTCCGGCAGCGCCTTGGAATCGTCGATGCCGCGCGGGAAGCGGCTGCGGTCGAGGATCACCGCGGCGGCGACGACGGGCCCGGCGAGCGGCGCGCAGCCGGCCTCGTCGACACCGGCGACGGGATCGGGATGGACCTTCTCGAGCCTGAAATCGGGCCGCGCCATGCCGCCAGCCTAGGCGCGACGCCGCGCGCGATTCCAGCAAAACCGGAATCGGCCTTTGATTTCCTGTGGATAAGCGGGCGCTATTCGAGCCGCCACGGCGGGTAGCGGCGGATCTCGCCGGCGCGATAGAGGCAGACGATATTGCCGAAGGGATCGCGCAGCCGCGCCTCGCGCCACATCCAGGGCTGGTCGACCGGCCCGTGCTCGAAGGGAAGGCCCGCGCGGTGCAGCCGCTCGACCGCGCCGTCGAGATCGTCGCACTCGAAATAGACGGTGGCGCTGCCCGGCCCCTCGCCTTCCCCGGCGCGGTGGATCGAGAGGGTCGCGCCGCCCGGCGCCTCGAAGCGCGCATAATCGGGCGGGCTGGCGACGATCGGCTTCAGGCCGAGCGCGGCATAGAAGGCGAAGCTCGCCTCGTAATCGGCGCAGCCGAGCGTCACCTGGTTGAGCCGCATCTCAGGGCCGAGATCGAGCCGCACGCGGCCATGGCCGATCGGGCCATGGCCCTGCCCCAGCCCCGGCGCCTCGCGCAGCGCGAGCCGGACGAAGCGGCGCGCGCGATCCACCGCCTGCGGCAGCGGCAGGCCGCGCGCGAGGAAGAGCGCGATCGCGCTGGCGAGCGTGCAGCCGGTGCCGTGCGTATCGCTGGTGACGATCCGCCGGTCCTGCCAGCTCGTCATATTGTCTTCCTCGATCAGCGCATCGACCAGCGCCTCGCCGGTGTCATGCCCGCCCTTGATCAGCACCGCGCAGCGATGATCCGAGACGAGCTTCAGCGCCGAGGCGACCGGATCGTCGGCGGCGGCGAGCCGCTGCAGCTCCGGCAGGTTCGGCGTCACCAAAGTGGCGAGGTCCATCAGGCGGCGGAACGCGCCGATCGTCTGGCCATCGGCGAGCACCCCGCCGCTGGTCGCGACCATCACCGGATCGAAGACGATCGGGACGGAGCGGTCCTTGGGCAGATAGTCGGCGACGGCATTGGCGATCTCGGCGGAGCCGATCATCCCGATCTTCACCGCATCGACGCCGAGATCGCTGACGACCGAATCGATCTGGGCGATGACGAGGTCGGTCGGCACGGTCGCGACCTGCTGCACGCCGACCGTGTTCTGGGCGGTGATCGCGGTGATCGCCGTCATCGCGTGGCCGCCAAGCATGGTGACGGTCTTGATGTCCGCCTGGATGCCGGCGCCGCCGCCGGAATCCGAGCCGGCGATGATCAGGATGCGCGGCACCTCCGGCGCATCGACGTCGGGCAGGCGCGTGTCCGCCGGCTTCGCGGCGGGCGTGTGGCGGCGGACAATGTCGGAGAGCGAGCGCGTCGGGCTCATGCCGGCCCCTTCCGCGCGGTCGAGGGCGGATATTTGGCGAGCAGGCGCGGCGGGCGGACCGGCCGCCGCTCCAGATTGCCGCCGCAATTGGGGCAGACCCCGCCGAGCGGCCCGTCAACGCAATCGGCGCAGAAGGTGCATTCGAAGGTGCAGATGCGCGCGTCGGGGCTGTCGGGCGGCAGGTCCCGCCCGCAACGCTCGCAATCGGGGCGAAGCTCCAGCATCAGGCCGCCTGCACCGCCTCGCACACCGAATCCACGAGCTCGGCGACCAGCGCCTCGTCCTCGCCCTCGGCCATGACGCGGATCACCGGCTCGGTGCCGGACTTGCGGATCAGCAGGCGCCCGGTGCCGGCGAGCCGCGCCTCGGCGTCGGCGATCGCGCGGCGCACGCCCTCCGCCTCGAGCGGCGCGCCGCCGGCGAAACGCACATTCTTGAGCAGCTGCGGCAGCGGCGCGAACAGGTTCAGCACCTCGCTCGCCGGCCTGCCCGCGCGAACCAGCTCGGCCAGCACCTGCAGCGCGGCGACGAGGCCATCGCCGGTGGTGGCATAGTCGGTGAGGATGATGTGGCCGGACTGCTCGCCGCCAACGTTGAAGCCGGCGGCGCGCATCTTTTCCAGCACGTAGCGGTCGCCGACCGCGGCGCGGACGAGCGCAATGCCCTGGGCCTGCAAGAAGCGCTCGAGGCCGAGATTGGACATGACGGTCGCGACCAGGGTGCCGCCGGCAAGCCGCCCGCGCCGCTGCCAGGAGGTGGCGATCAGCGCCATCAGCTGGTCGCCGTCGATCAGCCGCCCCTTCTCGTCGGCCACGATCAGCCGGTCGGCGTCGCCATCGAGCGCGAGGCCGATGTCGGCGCCGGTCTCGATCACCGTGCGGCTGAGCAGGGCGGTGTCGGTCGAGCCGCAGCCGTCGTTGATGTTAAGCCCGTTCGGCTCGACGCCGATCGCGACAACTTCGGCGCCCAGCTCCCAGAGCGCGGAGGGCGCGACCTGGTAGGCAGCCCCGTTGGCGCAGTCGATCACGACCTTGAGCCCGTCGAGGCGGAGATCGGCGGGGAAGGTTGCCTTGGCGGCGTGGATGTAGCGGCCGCGCGCGTCCTCGATCCGCTTGGCGCGGCCGATCTGCTCGGGCGGGACGAGCAGCGGCTCCGCCTCCAGCAGCGCCTCGATCGCCGCCTCGTCCTCGTCGGAGAGCTTGTAGCCGTCGGGCCCGAACAGCTTGATGCCGTTGTCGGCGAACTTGTTGTGGCTGGCCGAGATCATCACGCCGATGTCGGCGCGCATCGAATGGGTCAGCATCGCCACCGCCGGCGTCGGCACCGGGCCGACCATCACCACGTCCATGCCGACGCTGGTGAAGCCGGCGACGAGCGCCGTTTCCATCATGTAGCCGGAGAGGCGCGTGTCCTTGCCGATGACGACGCGGTGGCGGTGGCTGCCGCGCAGGAAATGGGCGCCGGCGGCCTGGCCGACCTTCAGCGCCATTTCGGCGGTCATCGGCATCTGGTTGGTGGGTCCCGAAGAATTTGCGCTTCATGCCGGCCCAATAGCGCGATGCGGGATTAAGGGCGAGTATAAGGCCGAACCCGCGACCGCGCGGATCGGGCGTCGCGGCCGAATAGCGCAAGTGGCGCAAGTGGCGCGAGCGGCGCGAAAGTCATAAAGTCATACGGAATCGCGGGGGGTCCCCCTGGCCAGGGCGCGCCCGATGGCGGCGACGCGGGACCAATCGGGGAAGCGCGGGCACAAGGTCGGCATCGACCGAACATGGCACGCGAAATCCTACTTGTATCCAACAATCGGCCGGGCCTGGGTTCACGCGGAGGCGCGAGGGCGCGATCGTGCCGCGCCGGCAAGGGGAGAGACGGGCTTCGACAGGCTCGGCCCGAACGGCGTTGGGAGGCGGGAACGGGGTTCGGAGCCGTGTGGAATGGGCGGGCCTGGCCCGAACGGCGGGCGGGATGCGGCCCTTCCGGCGCCTGGCGCGCGGGGCGCTTTTCGGCGGGGCGCGGCGCGGTTAAGCAGGGAGCATGTCGCAGGCCGGACGAACCCTCACCGCCCTTGTCGCCGGCCTGCTCCTCGGCATCCTCGGCGCGCGCTTCGCCGCCGGCTGGGCGGAGGCGGCGGTGGGGATCGCCGCGCCGGTCGGAACGCTCTGGCTGAACGCATTGCAGATGACGATCGTGCCGCTGGTCGTCGCCCTGCTCATCACCGGCATCGCCGCCTCCGCCGAGGCGGCGCGGGCCGGGCGGCTGGCGACGCGCGCGCTGGTGCTGTTCGTCGTGCTGCTCTGGTGCTCGGCGCTGGTCGCGGCGTTCCTGACGCCGTTGCTGCTCGACCTCTTTCCGCTGCCTCTCGACGCGGCGAGGTCGCTGCGCGAGGCACTGGCGACCAGCGAGCCGGTGGGCCAGGTGGCGGGCTTCGCCGACTTCGTGAGCGGCATCGTGCCGACCAATCCGGTGACGGCGGCGGCGAGCGGGGCGATCCTGCCGCTGACCGTCTTCACCATCGTCTTCGCCTTCGCGGTCGTCCAGCTTCCGGAGGCGCATCGCAGCCGGATCGTCGATTTCTTCCGCGCGATCGAGGCGGCGATGCTGGTCGTGATCCGCTGGGTGCTGTGGATCGGCCCGGTCGGCGTGCTCGCGCTCGCCTATGTCGTCGGCGTGCGCGCCGGGAGCGCCGCCTTCGGCGCGCTGCTCCACTATGTGCTGATCGTGACCGCGGTCGGCGCCGTCGTCTGGCTCGCCGCCTGGCCGCTGGCGCTGCTGGGCGGGCGGGTGCCGCTCGGCAGGTTCACCCGCGCGATCCTGCCGGCGCAGGTGGTCGCGCTCTCGACGCAAAGCTCGCTCGCGTCGCTGCCGGCGATGCTGAAGGGCACCGAGCGGCTCGGCATTTCCGACGACACGTCGGGCATCGTGCTGCCGATGGCGGTGGCGGTGTTCCGCGCGACCGGGCCGGTGATGAACCTCGCGGTCGCGATCTACATCGCCTACTGGTTCGGGATCGAGCTGACGCCGGCCCGGCTCGCCGCCGGCGTCGCCGCCGGGGCGGTGACGACGATGGGCGCGGCCGGCATTCCGGGCCAGGCGAGCTTCGTCACCTCGATCGCCCCGATCTGCCTCGCCATGGGCGTGCCGATCGAGCCGCTCGGCCTGCTGATCGCGGTGGAGACGCTGCCCGACCTCATGCGGACGCTGGGCAATGTCAGCATGGACGTGGCGGTGACGGCGACCGCCGCGCGCGGGGCGGAGGGCCCGCCGGGCGAGGCGCCATGACCAGCCGCCGCTTCGCCCTCCTGCTCGGCATCCTTCTGCTGCTGATGGGCGTGGCCGGCTTCGTCCCCGCGCTGGTGCGGCCGGCCGACGACGTCCACGGCCTCTCGCTCGACGGCGGGACGCCGCTGCTGTTCGGCTGGTTCGGCGCGAGGGCGCTCAACAACGTCGTGCGAATCGCGCTCGGCGCGGCGGCGCTGGTTTCGGCCCGTTCGATGGACGAGGCGGTGCGCGGCTGCCGGCGCGCGGCGGGCGCCTTCCTGCTGCTCGCGATCTGTGGCGTGGTGCCGGGGCTCGACACGATGTTCGGGCTCATGTCGCTGTACGGCAACGATATCTGGCTGCACGGCTTGCTCTTCCTGCTGTGCCTCTATTACGGGTGGATCCACCACAATCCCGCGCCGCCGCAGGCGCCCGAATCTTCGGCCCAGCCGCTCTAGCGCCCCCCGACCCCCTCCGGTAAAAGGGCATGATGATGAGATCCGTTCGCCTGTCGCTTATCGCGATCGCCCTTGTCTCGCCGACCATGCCCGGCGCGATCCAGGCCGCCGCCCGCGCGCAGCAGCCGCCGATCGACCTGTTGCCGCCGCCGGTGCCGACACAGGGGCAGCAGCAGCCGCCGACGCCGCAGCCGCCGATGCTGGCGCCGACGTGGACGCGCGGCGCGGCGGAGGAGCTGTATCGCTACATCCAGGCGATCGGCCAGGAAGGGCTCGATCCCGCCGCCTACGATCCGCAGCGGCTGCGCGCGGCGATCGACAGCGGCGACGACGCGCAGCTGAACGCGGTCGCGGGGCAGCTCTTCACCCGGCTCGTCGCCGATCTTTCGGGCGGCTACGTCCGCGGCGACGCACGGATCCAGTGGTTCATGCCCGACAATGTCATCGATCCGGCGCGCCAGCGCGCGCTGGCGATGCGGGCGGCGGCGGGCGACGTCGCCGGCGCGCTCAACTCGCTGCTGCCGACGCACCCGCAATATGTCGGGCTGAAGGCGGCGCTGGCGAACACCGATCCGACCGACAATGTCCGGCGCGACCTCATTCGGACCAACATGGAGCGCTGGCGCTGGATGCCGCGCCAGCTCGGGGCGCGCCACGTGATCGTCAACGTCCCGGCCTTCACCGCCGCGCTGGTCGAGGACGGCCGGGTCGTGGCGCGCCACCGCGCCGTGGTCGGCGCGCGGAACACGCCGACGCCACAGCTCACTGCGACGATCACCGGCATCACCGTCAACCCGTGGTGGAACGTGCCGCAGAGCATCGCGTCCACCATGTCGAGCACGGCGGGCTACCAGGTCCGCGTCGTCGACGGGCGGCGCATCATCCGCCAGCCGCCGGGGCCGCGCAACGCGCTCGGGCGCCTCAAGATCGAGATGCCCAACCAGTGGGCGATCTACCTCCACGACACGCCGGCGCAGGCGCTGTTCGACCGGCCGGTGCGCGCCTTCAGCCACGGCTGCATCCGCACCCAATATGTCCGCGACTTCGCGGCCAAGCTGTTCGAGCCTTCGGGCAGCTGGGACCGCGCCGCCATCGACGCCGCGATCGCCCAGGGCCAGACGCGCACCATCCCGCTGCCCGAGCCGGTGCCGGTCTACATCGCCTATTTCACCGCCGCCGCGACGACGGACGGCAATATCGTCACCTACCCGGACATTTACGGGCGCGACGCGCCGGTGCGCCAGGCGCTGAACCGGACCGACGCGCGGGTCCAGCAAGCCAGCCGCAACTGATCCCGCCGGCGGGGCGGCCGTCGCGTCGCGCCCGTTTGTCGGGAAACCGCTTCGCCTCAGGCGAGGCGGTCGGCGTAGAGGAAGTGGCCGGGGCCGAGCCGCGCGAGCACCTCGGCCAGGCTGGCGCTGGGCAGCGCGAAGCAGCCTTCGCTGCGCCCGAGCCGGCCCATCTGCGCGATGACGTCCGGCTCCGCGTACCAGGCGGTGTGGACCACGATCGCCCGCGCCTCGGCGTTGCTGTTGCTCGGATCGAGCCCGCGCACGCGCATCGAGCGACCATATTTCCCGTCGTAGAAGGCGCTCGTCACATAGGCGCCGTTCGAGCTCGCTTCCGACCCGATCAGGTTCGAGAAGCGCTGCAGGAAGCCGGTATGGGCCGGATCCGACCCGCGGCCATGCGCGACAAGGTGGCGCGTGACGCGGCCGCTATTGGTGTCGAGCAGGTAGAAGCGCGGATCGCTCGACGACTTGGTGAAATCGACGATCGCGACGACGTTGGTGTGGGTAAGCGAATTGCGGTGCCGGTCAAAGGCGGCGCGGGCGCGGGCGACCATGCGCGGATCGACCACCGGATCGACCGTGACGCGCGGGCGCGCCGGAACCGTCTCGGGCGTGGCAGTCGTGGCGGCGGCGTCACCCTGCGGATCGCCGCCCTGCAGATCCAGCGCGGCGGCGAGCAACGGCGTGCTGGTGGTTGCGGCGAGCGCACCGGCGATGCAACCCACACCGAGCGCCTGCCTGCGTGACCACATGGGACTTACCCTCCCCGGCATGGACCGAACCCTATGATTTCGTTGCCCCAGCCTCAATCGGGTGCGCCCCGCGCGCGGGGCATTTCACCGTAAGAGAACCGCAGCTCGGCGCATCATCCATGTGAATGGTAAACAGTTTTGGACCCTTCGGCGACGAGCCGTGCCCGAACAGCGGCGAACCTCGCAACCGGGGCGCGCGAGGCCAGATTCCGGCGCGCTAAGGCATTTGAATGCGGTTGCGCTTTGCCCGCCGAGCGCCCATTTTGAACGCGAGAGGGGAACTGGACCTCGTGGAACAGAACACGCAGCCCCGCCACGTCTATGTGGTCGACGACAATCGCGACGTGCGCCGGTCCCTGAGCTACATGCTCGGCGCGTCGCAATACCGTTCGCGCCCGTTCGGATCGGGCCAGGATTTCCTCGACGCGCTCGACGATCTCAATCCCGGCTGCATCCTGCTCGATCTCAGGATGCCGCAGATGGACGGCTTCGCGGTGATGGACGCGCTGAAGCGCCGCGGCATCGACTGGCCGGTGATCGTGATGACCGGCCATGGCGAGATCTCGATCGCGGTGCGCGCGATGAAGCAGGGCGCGATCGACTTCATCCAGAAGCCCTTTGCGGAGGAGGCGCTGAGCGCCTGCCTGGAAACCGCGTTCAAGCTGCTCGCCGAGCGGCTGGCGGCCGGCGAGCGCCGCCGCGCCGCGCGCGCCCGCGTCGAGCAACTGACGGGCCGCGAGACCGAGGTGCTGGAAGGGCTGCTCGCCGGCGAATCGAACAAGCAGCTCGCGGGCCGGCTCGGCATCTCGCTGCGCACGGTGGAGATGCATCGGGGCAACATGATGGACCGGCTCGGCGTGTCGAACCTCGCCGAGGCGCTGACGCTGGCGATGGAAGCGGGCTTGAAGCCCGCCGAGCCGGCGCCCACGTCCGACAAGGCCGCCCGGCAGTCCGCCTGACGGCCCGACAAGCGGAGAACCGACATGGCCGAACAGCAGGCAATCCTCGCTGGCGGGTGCTTCTGGTGCACCGAGGCGGTGTTCAACGACGTCATCGGCGTCACCAAGGTGGAGGCGGGCTATACCGGCGGCCACGTGCCGAACCCGACCTATCGCCAGGTCTGCAACGGCGACACCGGCCATGCCGAGGCGATCCGGATCACCTACGATCCCGAGCAGCTGAGCTACGACGACCTGCTCGACATGTTTTTCGCCACCCACGATCCGACCCAGCTCAACCGCCAGGGCAACGACATCGGGACGCAGTATCGCTCGGCGATCTTCCCGCTCTCGGCGGAGCAGGAGGAGGCCGCGCGGCGCGCTATCGAGCGCAACCAGCCGAACTGGCCGGACCCGATCGTGACGACGATCGAGCCGCTGGGCGAATGGTGGCCGGCCGAGGACTATCACCAGGACTATTGGGAGGGCGAAGGCCAGCGCAATCCCTACTGCCTCGCCGTGATCCCGCGCAAGCTGCAGAAGCTTCGCAAGGGCTTCGCCCGGCGCGTCAAGGACAGCGCGCCGGCGTGACGCGCTCCCCCGGACGGGAAAGCAGGTTCGGCCCGAGCGAACAGGGCGCGGTCCGCCCGGTGGGGAGAACAGGCCCGAACGGGGAGGCCCTACAGGGCGGCGAGGTCAATCGGAGCGTTCCTGTCGAGCGGGCGGGAGCGGTCTTCGAGGGGATATTTGAGGCCGCTCGCGCAGTTGAACAGGACGATCCGGTCGCCGGGGCCGATGCGGCCTTCCTTCAGCGCCTTTTCCGCCGCGGCCAGCGTCGCCGCGCCTTCCGGGCAAAGCAGCAGGCCGTCGCGCGCCGCCGCCTCGTCGCGGGCGGCGGCGATCGCCTCGTCCGACACGGCGATGGCGAAGCCGCCGCGTTCGCGCACCGCGCGCAGGATCAGGAAATCGCCGATCGCCTTCGGCACGCGAATGCCGGCGGCGATGGTGTGCGCGTCCTCCCAGCGCGGCGCGTGCTCCTCGCCGGCCGCGAAGGCGCGGACGATCGGCGCGCAGCCTTCGGCCTGCACCGCGATCATGCGCGGCCGCTTCGACCCGATGAAGCCGAGCCGCTCCAGCTCGTCGAACGCCTTCCACATGCCGATGAGGCCGGTGCCGCCGCCGGTGGGATAGAAGATCGCGTCGGGCAGCTCCCAGCCGAGCTGCTCGGCCAGCTCCAGGCCCATCGTCTTCTTGCCCTCGATCCGGTAGGGCTCCTTCAGCGTCGAACAGTCGAACCACTCGCCCCGCTTCGCGCCCTCGGCGACGATGGCGCCGCACTGGTCGATGAGGCCGTTCACCCGATAAACGCGCGCGCCCTGCGCCGCGATCTCGCGCACGTTCACCTCGGTCGTGTCGGCGGGGCAGAGCACGACCGTCTCGATGCCGGCGCGGCTCGCATAGGCGGCGAGCGCGGCGCCCGCATTGCCGTTGGTCGGCATCGCGATCTTCGCGACGCCCAGTTCCTTCGCCATCGACACCGCCATGACGAGCCCGCGCGCCTTGAACGAGCCGGTGGGAAGGCGGCCCTCGTCCTTGACCAGTAGCGTCTCCAGCCCGATCCGCGCGGCGGTGACCGGGAGCGGGACGAGCGGCGTCGCGACCTCCCCCAGGCTCACGATATTCTCCGCGCGGCGCACCGGCAGCAGCTCGCGCCAGCGCCACAGATCCATCGGCCGCGCCGCCAGCGCCTCTTTCGTCAGCGCGGCGCGCACGCCGGCAAGGTCGTAGCGCACGAGCAGCGGCCAGCCGGCCTGCGAGAGATTGTGCAGCCGGTCCGCCGCGTGGGGCGCGCCCGTCATCGAACATTCGAGATGGGTGACGAAGGTAGGCCGATCGGCGGCGAGATTGGCGTTCGCGGTCATGGCGTCTCCGGTCGCGGCGCGGCGGCGCGGCGCAGGCGGTCGTTGATCGCGGCCCCCGGCCCGCCTTCGGGGATCGGCGCGACGGCGATGCGCGGACGCTCGCTCGCCTCGGCGCGGTGAAGCGCGGCGAAAAGGTTCGCCGCAGCCTCGGCGAGATCGCCGGCGGGGCTGAGATTGTCGTCGCCGGCGACCGCGCCGAAGCCGATCAGCCATTCGTCGTCCGCCGCGCGGGTGGCGCCGAGGCGCACCGGCTTGGACGGCGCATAATGGCTCGCCATCATCCCCGGCGCCGCGACGGCGTCGCCCTCGGGGTCGGCGACGGGGCCGAAGACCTCGAGCCGCTCGCGCGGGATCGGGCCGGGGCGGAGCAGGCGAAGCCCCGCCGGCTCGACCGCGACGATGGTCGATTCGACGCCGCGCTCGGTCGGCCCGGCGTCGAGGATCAGCGGCACCTTGCCGCCAAGGCTGGCGAGGACGTGGGCCGCCGTCGTCGGGCTGATGCTCCCGCTGCGGTTGGCCGAGGGCGCGGCGAGCGGCCGGCCGGCGGCCTCGATCAGCGCGCGCATCGTCTCGTTCGCGGGCATCCTGAGCGCCACCGTCGGCAGGCCGGCGGTCACCGCCAAGGCCAGGCCGCCATCCTCCCGGCGCGGCAGGACGAGCGTCAGCGGCCCCGGCCAGAAGGCGCGCGCGAGCGCGCGGGCGCGCTCGTCGAAGCGGGCGAGCCGCTCCGCCGCCTCCGCCGAGTCGACATGGACGATCAGCGGGTTGAACGAGGGCCGCCCCTTGGCGGCATAGATGCGCGCGACCGCATCCGCGCAGGTGGCGTCGGCGGCAAGGCCATAGACCGTCTCGGTCGGCGCCGCGACCGGCCAGCCGGCGCAGATCAGCGCGGCCGCCTCGGCAATCGCCGCAGGGCCGGCCGGAAGGACGCGGGTGTTTTGCGCGCTCACGCGGCGGCGCTATAGCCGGACGGGTCCGGGTGCAACATCGGGGAACCGCCATGACCTACACGCCGCCCGTCGAGGAGCAGAAATTTCTCCTTCGCCACATCGTCGGCATCGGCGAGCTGGTGGCGGCCGACGCCTTCGCCGAGGCGAGCGACGACACGGTGGACGCGATCGTGGAGGGCGCGGGTGCCTTCGCGGCGGGGGAGTTCGCGCCGCTGAACCGAACCGGCGACGAAACCGGCGCGCGGCTGCAAGACGGGAAGGTGACAATGCCGCCCGGCTTTCGCGAGGCCTATCGCGCCTATGTCGAGGGCGGCTGGGGCACGATCGCCGGGCCGACCGAGTTCGGCGGCCAGGGCCTGCCGCTCAGCCTCGCCACCATCGTGCTGGAGGACCTGGGCTCGGCCAACATGGCCTTCTCGCTGTGCATGATGCTGACCCCGGGCGCGGTGGAGGCGCTGCGCCACCACGGCACGCCGGAGCAGCAGGCGCAGTGGCTGCCGAAGCTCGTCACCGGCGAATGGTCCGGCACGATGAACCTCACCGAACCGCAGGCCGGTTCGGACGTCGGCGCGCTCAAGTGCCGCGCGGAGCCGGCGGGGGACGGCACCTACCGCATCACCGGGCAGAAGATCTTCATCACCTATGGCGAGCACGACCTTGCCGAGAATATCGTCCACCTCGTGCTCGCGCGCCTGCCGGACGCGCCCGCCGGGACGAAGGGCATCTCGCTTTTCCTCGTGCCGAAGATCCTGCCGGACGGGACGCCCAACGACCTGCGTTGCGTCTCGATCGAGCACAAGCTCGGCATCCACGCCTCGCCGACCTGCGTCATGTCCTACGGCGACAATGGCGGCGCGACCGGCTGGCTGATCGGCGCGGAGAATGCCGGCATGCGGGCGATGTTCACGATGATGAACAACGCGCGGCTCAATGTCGGCCTGCAGGGCGTGTCGATCGCCGAGCGCGCGATGCAGCAGGCCGTCGCCTATGCGCGCGAGCGCGTGCAGGGGCAGCGCGAAGGCCGGCCGGCGCCGATCATCGGGCATCCGGACGTGCGGCGGATGCTGATGCGGATGAAGGCGCTCACCCAAGCGGCGCGCGCGCTTGCCTATTATTGCGCCGGGCAGACCGACCGCGCGACGCTCGGCGACGCCGCCGCCGCGGCGCGCGCCAGCCTGCTGACGCCGCTGGTCAAGGCCTATGGCACCGACGTGGGCGTCGAGGTCACCAGCCTCGCCGTCCAGGTCCACGGCGGCATGGGCTATATCGAGGAGACCGGCGCCGCCCAGCATTATCGCGACGCGCGCATCGCGCCGATCTACGAGGGCACGAACGGCATCCAGGCGGCGGACCTGGTCGGCCGCAAGCTCTGGCTCGAGGGCGGCGCGGCGTTCGCGCGGCTGATCGACGAGATCGTCGCGGAGGCGCGGGACAGCGGCGAGGATTGCCTCGAGGAGCTGGCCGAGGAGGTGCGCTCCCTTGGGCAGGGGCTGGCACGGGCGAACCCGGACGACGCGCTCGCGGCGAGCTATCCCTTCCTCACCATGTGCTCGGTCGCGACCGCCGGCTGGCTGATGGCGCGCCAGCGCCGCATCGCCGAGGCGGCCGGCGGCGATAGCGCCTTCCTAGCGATGAAGCGGGCCGCCGCCACCTATTATCTCGAGCGGATCCTGCCCGAGGCGCTGGGCCTCAGAGCGCACGTCACCGGAGGCGCCGGGCTGCTCTACGGCGTGGACGAGGAGGCATTCGCGGCCTGAAGGCGGCTAGATCCGCCGCGCGAGCTTGTGCTGCCGCTGGCCGATCGCGCGCCACACGCGCGCGCCCTGGTCGACGCGGAAGGCGCCCATCTTCTCGCTCGGCTGCTGCAGCTCGCGCCCGACGACGTAGGACTTGGAGGTCTGGCCGGTCTGCCCCTCGCCGTAATCGTAGAGCACGTTGACGGCGATCACCGGGATGTAGAGCAGCCGCTCGTCGAGCCGGAGCGCGCGCATTTCCTCGCGCGGCATCGAGACCTCGCCGCGGATCGTGCCCTTCACCCCCGCCTCGACCGCCGGCAGCTTGACCCGCGCGCTCTCGCGGCCGGCGGTGCGGAAGAAGGCGCCGATCTCCTGGTCCTGCTCGGCCCCGGCGTTGAACAGCTTGACGTCGATCCGCACGTTGCGCGCCTGGCTCGCGCCGACATTGGCGAGGTCGAGCTCGAACTGGACCAGCGTTTCCGTCTGGTTGAACGTCGCCCGCTCGGCGCGAAGGTCGATCTCCAGCCACGGACGCTCGGCGGGATCGACGCGGGGGGCGGGCGCCGGCTTCGCGGCGGCCTGTGCGGCCTCGGCGGCCTCCCGCGCGGCGGCCAGCGCCTCGGCCCGGACGCGGCGCTTCGCGCTGAAGCGTCGCCACCAGAAGAAGCCAAGCAGCAGCAGGAGAATGCCGCCGATGCCGGCGAGCCAGATCGGCAGCATCCGGGTCGTCGCCGGCGTGACCGGCTCGCCGGGGATCGAGATTGGCGCCGGCTCGCTTGCCGCCTCGCCCGGCGCAGGCGCGACCTCATTGCCCGGCGGCGCCGGCAGTCCCTCGGGGGCGGCTTCGGGCGCCACCTGCTGCGGCGGCGCGGCGGAAGGCGGCGCGCCCTGCGGCGCGGGCGCGGGCGCGGCCGGCATTCGCGCCGGAGCCTGCCCGTTCTGCGCCGGCGCGGGGCGTGCGTTGCCGCCGGCGGCGCCGGGCGGCAGGCGCAGCTGGGGCAGTTGCGGCGCCGGCGGGACGGCGACGATCGGCGGCCCGGACGGGCGGGCCGTGTTGCCGGTGGACGAGCGGGGCGTCACCTCGGGGGGCACGGTCGGGCCCTGGGTCTCCGGCCGCTGCGGCTGTTCCTGCGCCGGCTGAAGCTGGAAGTTCTGGAGCTGCGGCGGACCGACCGGCGCGGCTTCGTTGCCGGTCTGGGCCGGCGCGGCGGCGGCCGTCAGCGCGGCGCCCAAGCCGGCGATCCACAGGCTCTTTCTGCCCTCGATCATCTCAACTGTGTCGAAACCCCGCAACAACCGATCGTTCGGCCCCACATACGCGGCCAAGCACCAATGGCCAGCCCGATGTCAATGGCGCGAAGCCGAGGCGCAAGCCCGGTGCGGCAAATCGGCCACAGTGAACAAAAAGCGGGCGCCAGCGCGCCCGCGACTCAGTGACCGGAATGGCCGCCGTGGCCCTCGGCATGGGCCGCAGCGTAGCCGCCCTCGCGCACCCGCCGGCATTGCGCCAGCGCCTGCTCCTCCCCGGCATAGGAATCCTCGGTCGGGGCCGCCGAGAGGATCGCCTCCTCGCCGCGCACCGACCATGCGAGCGGCGCGCCGCCCTCCGCCGCCGCCTCGCTGCGGTAGCGCAGGCCGTCCAGCGTCGGCGCGGCCTTCATCTCGACGGTGCGGCCGCCGAGCGTGACGAGCGCACGGGCATGGAGAAAGTCGCCGCCCCATTCATAGACGACCTGGGCCGGCTGCCCGTCGTTGCAGACATAGGGAACGACAGGCGGCCCGCCGCCGCCATGCCCTTCGCTGAAGCCGGCAAGGGCGAGGAACGCGGGAACGAGCAGCAGGGGGCGAAGCATCGTCGATCGCATCGAAAGCCTCCGGGCGCGAGCGCCGGCATCGTGCGGCACGCGCCGCGCGAAATCAAGCGCCGGCGGCGAGAAGCCTGGCGCCCGGCCTAGGCGATGAGGCCGTAGGCGCCGACCAGCAGCGCCAGGCTGGCGGCGAAGGAGATCAGGAAGGCGCGGAGCGCAGGGAGCCACATGCGGACCATGTGGGAAACGCAAGGCGCGCGCGCAATGGCACGCCCCACAATGCTCAGGCGAGCGTACGCTCGACGAGGTCGGCCGGATCGAGCCCCAGCCGGCGGATATGCGTCACGATCGCCGGCCAGCGGCGCTTGAGGAACTCCTCCCGCTCGCTCGCTCGGAGGCGATCGGCCGCGCCGGGGGCGACGAACATGCCGACGCCGCGCTTCACCGTGACCAGCCCTTCCTCCTGAAAGGTATGGTAGGCCTTGGCGACGGTGAGCGGGTTGGCGCCGAAATCCGCGGCGAGGCTGCGCACCGAGGGGAGCGGATCGCCATCGCGCACGCGCCCGTCGAGAATCATCGCCGCGATCGTATCGCGCAGGCGCAGGTAAACAGGGCGATCGCTGTTCATGGCCGTCATGGTGTAATAATACAGTCGCCGGGTCAAGGAAAAGTTAGCGCCCGTCCCATTCCCGGACCACCTCGTCGGCGGCGGGCCGGCTCCGCTCCTCGAGCGGCGCGCCTGGCGTGCCGAGGAAGAGGAAACCGGCGATGCGTTCCTCCGGCCCGCCGAAGGCATCGCGGACGATGGGCGAATAAGCGGCCCAGCCCGTGACCCAGCCGCCGCCGAAGCCGAGCGCGGCGGCGGCGTGGAGCAGGTTCATGCAGGCCGCGCCGCAGGAAAGCTCCTGCTCCCACACCGGGATTTTGTGCTCCCGAACCGGGCACGAGAGGGCGACGACGAGGCAGGGCGCCTGGAAGGCGAAGGCGCGCGCCGCCTCCACCTGCGCCGGCCGCGCGTCGGGATTGTCGGCGCGAAAGGCGCGCTCGAGCAGGCCGGCGAAGGCCTCCCGCCGGTCCGCGCCGACATGGACGAAGCGCCAGGGATGGAGCTTGCCATGATCGGGCGTGCGCGCGGCGATCGCCAGGATGCGCCGCAGCTGGTCCGCGTCCGGCCCCGGCGCGACGAGATCGCGCGGCCGCGCCGAGCGGCGGCTTTCCAGATAAGCGACGAGCGAGGAGGTGTCGTTGAACATGGTCGCCGCGCTACCAGCCGACGCGCGGGGTAACAATCCGGCTTCACAGGAGAAAATTCAGGGTTAGGTTGCCCCTCACAAGAAGGGCCGGCCACGAACGGCCGAAAGACCTTGGGGGAGCGAACGCATGGTAGATACGCCCACCGCCGATTCCGCGGGCGAGCCGGACATCACCCACGTCAACCCGGCCTCCGAAAAGACCTGGTTCGGCCATCCGAGGCAACTCGCCCGGCTGTTCTCGACCGAAGCCTGGGAGCGCTTCGGCTATTACGGCATGCGGGCGCTGCTGACGCTCTACCTCACCAAGCATTTCATCTTTTCGGATCACGAGGCGACCGGCCTCTACGGCGGCTATACGGCGCTCGTTTACCTGACGCCGCTCGTCGGCGGCTTCCTCGCCGACCAGTATCTCGGGTCCAAGCGGGCGGTGAAGTTCGGCGCGATCCTGATGGCGATCGGCTATTTCACGCTCTGCTTCGGCGGCGAGGCGGCGAAGCCCTACGCGGTGATCGACGGCCAGCGCTACGAGGTGCAGGTCGAGAATTTCCGCGACGGCCCGTCGAGCCATGCCGAGGAGCAGCGCTTCCTGATCGACGGCGGCCAGCGCTACGCGATCCAGGGCAACGAGGACGGCAGCGTCTCGCTGCTGAACGCGGACGGGAGCGTCGCGCGCGCCGTGCCCGCCGGCCATTTCGAATCTGGAGGCGAGCGCAACGCGCTCTACGTCGCGATCATGCTGATCGCGCTCAGCCTGGTCTCGATCGGCAACGGCTTCTTCAAGCCGAACATCTCGACGATGGTGGGATCGCTCTACGCGCAGGGCGACCGCCGCCGCGACGCCGGCTTCACCATCTTCTACATGGGCATCAACCTCGGCTCGATCTTCTCGCAGCTGCTCTGCCCGATCATGGCCGACCTGTTCGGCTGGTGGGCCGGCTTCGGCCTCGCCGCCGCCGGCATGCTGCTCTCCTACTGCCTGATCCGCTTCGACGGCGGCGTGCTGGACGGAATCGGCGAGACGCCGGCGCAGGTCGGCCCGGACCGGGGCCTCGTCATCTACGTCCTCGCGCTGCTCGCGGTGCCGCTGTTCTACTTCCTGTTCGTGAACCTGATGAACGCGCCCGCGCCCGAGGAGGGCTCCGGCATCGTCGGCTACGTCCTGTCGCTGCCGCTGATGGGCAAGCTGCTGTTCGGATCGTTCCTCATCGGCGTTCCCGCCATCCTGATCTGGTCCTGGTTCGCCGGCAGCCGGCAGGAGTTCCAGATGATGGTGGTGGCGATGGTGCTCGTCACCTTCAACGTCGTCTTCTGGACCCTGTTCGAGCAGGCGGGCTCGTCGCTCACCCTGTTCGCCGACCGCAACACCGACCTTTCGGTCTTCGGCCTGTTCTCGCTCTCGGCGCCGCAGACGCAGAACTTCAACCCGCTCTCGATCGTCATCTTCGCGCCGATCATGAGCATCATGTGGAGCGCGCTGGCGCGCCGGAAGGTGGCGCCGAGCGCCGGCCTCAAGACGCTTGGCTACGTCTGGGCGGCGGTGCTGGCGCTGGCCGGCTTCTGGATCGCCTGGTCGCTCTACAACGCCTTCGCGAACCCGGCCGGCGGCGCGATCGCGGCGCTGGTCCTGGCGGCGATCACCGTCGTCGCGGCGCTCGCCTGGGCGCGGCAGGTGTCCGACTGGAACGAGGCGACGATCCTCGAGCCCTCGATCCCGGTCAAGTTCGCGATCGCGCTGGTCGGCGTCGGCGCCGGCTTCCTGTTCCTGGTGTGGGGCACGACCTTCGCCGGGCCGGACTTCAAGGTCGCGATCTGGTGGCTCGCCGGCCTCTACCTGCTCCACAGCCTCGCCGAGCTCTGCATCTCGCCGGTGGGCCTGTCGATGATCACCAAGCTCTCGATCGCGCGCATCGTCGGCCTGATGATGGGCGTGTGGTTCCTGTCGATCTCCTGCGCCCAGTATGTCGCGGGCGTCGTCGCGCAGGTGGCGAGCGTGGAGACGGTGGGCGGCCAGGTCACCAACCTGCAGGTCAGCCTCCAGACCTATGTCGGCGTGTTCTGGCACATCGGCCTGATCGCCGCCGGCATCGGCCTGTTCCTCCTGCTCCTTTCCCCGCTGATCAAGAAGTGGATGCACGGTGTCCAGTAAGCTGCGTTTCCTTCTCGTCGCGCTCGCCGGCGCGACGGCAATCGCCGCCTGCGCGAACCAGGCGCCGCCGCAAAGCGCTTCGGCCGCGACGCGATCGTCGGCGCCGCGCTATACGCCGCCCGCAGACCCCTATCCGTCCACCTACCGGCCCTATCCCTCGGTGCCGACCGCGATCGTCAACGCGACGATCTTTGACGGCGAGGGCGGGCGGATCGAGCATGGCACGATCGTCATGGCGGACGGGCGCATCCAGGCGGCCGGCGGGCCCGACACGCCGGTCCCGGAGGGCGTGACGCGGATCGACGGCACCGGGCTGTGGGTGACGCCGGGCGTGATCGACGTCCACTCGCACCTCGGCGACTATCCCAGCCCCGGCGTTTCCGCCCATTCGGACGGCAACGAGGCGACCAGCCCGGTGCGCCCGGAGGTGTGGGCCGAGCACAGCGTCTGGCCGCAGGATCCGGGCTTCACGCGGGCGCTGGTCAATGGCGGGGTTACCACGCTCCAGATCCTGCCCGGCTCCGCCAACCTGTTCGGCGGGCGCGGCGTGACGCTGCGCAACGTGCCGGCGCGCACGGCGCAGGCGATGCGCTTTCCCGGCGCGCCGCGCGGGCTGAAGATGGCGTGCGGCGAGAACCCGAAGCGGGTCTATGGACGGCGCAGCCAGATGCCCTCGACGCGGATGGGCAATATCGCGCTCGCGCGCCAGACGTGGCAACGCGCGGTGGAGTATCGCGAGCGACGCGCGCGCGACCCCAACACGCCGCGCGACTTCGCGCTCGACACCCTGGTCGAGGTGCTGGAGGGGCGCATCCTCGTCCACAACCACTGCTACCGCGCCGACGAGATGGCCAACATGCTCGATATGGCGCGCGAGTTCGGCTACCACATCGCGAGCTTCCACCACGCCGTGGAGGCCTACAAGATCGCGGACCTGCTGCGCGAGAACGACACCTGCGCGGCGATGTGGTCGAACTGGTGGGGCTTCAAGATGGAAGCCTATGACGCGATCGACGAGAATGTCCCGATGGTCCACAATGCCGGGGCCTGCGCGATCGTCCATTCCGACGATCCCAACGGCATCCAGCGGCTGAACCAGGCCGCGGCGCAGGCGCTCGCGGCCGGGCGGCGGATGGGCATCGACATTCCGGACGAGGTCGCCTGGCGCTGGCTCGCGATCAACCCGGCGCACGCGCTCGGCATCGACGACCAGACCGGATCGCTGCGCGTTGGCAAGCGCGCCGACGTCGTGCTGTGGAACGGCAATCCGTTCAGCGTCTACACGCGACCGCAGGTGGTGTGGATCGACGGCGCGCTGATGTACGACATGAACAACCCGCGGCTGCGGCCGGTGACCGACTTCGAGCTCGGCCAGCCCGGCGAGGGAGATACGAAATGAAGCGGCTTTTCCTCGCGCTGGCCCTCGCGCTCGGCTTCGCCGCGCCCGCCGCGGCGCAGGGCGGCGGCACGATCGCGATCACCGGCGGCCGCGTCGTCATCGGCGACGGCACGCCGCCGATCGACGGCGGCACCGTCCTCATCCGCAATGGCCGCATCGTCGCCGCGGGCGCCAATGTCGCGGTGCCGCCCGGCGCCACGACGGTCGATGCCCACGGCAAGTGGGTGACGCCCGGCCTCGTCGCCGGCTTCTCGCGGCTCGGCCTGCTCGAGGTCGACGCGGTGGACGAGACGAACGACGTGCGGGCGCCGGAATCGCCGTTCAACGCCGCCATCGACGTGACCCCGGCGGTCAATCCGGCGGCGCTCGCGATCGCGGTGAACCGCGCCGCCGGCATCACCCGCGCGATCGTCGCGCCCGGCGTCGGCCGGGGCACGATTTTCGCCGGCCAGGGCGCCGTCATCGATCTCGGCGCCGACATGGAGCCGGTCACGCGGCCGCGCGCCTTCCAGTTCGTCGAGCTGGGCGAGGATGGCGCCGGGTTCGCCGGCGGCAGCCGCGCCGCCGCCTACATCATGCTGCGCAACGCGCTGCGCGAGGCGCGCGACCTGCGCCTGCCCGCCTCCGCGCGGCGGCCGGGCGGGCCGGATCTTTCGCCCGACAATCCCTACCTCCAGGGCTCGGCCGCCCGCTCCGACGACGTGCCGCTCACCCGCTTCGACGCCGCCGCGCTCGTGCCGGTGCTGGAAGGCACGCAGCAGCTTTTCGTCCACGTCGAGCGGACGAGCGACATCCTCCAGGTCCTCGCGCTGCGCCAGGAGTTCCCGCGCCTGAGGCTCGTCCTCGTCGGCGCGGCCGAGGGCTGGCGCGTCGCCGACCGGATCGCCGCCGCCGGCGTGCCGGTGCTCGCCAACGCGCTCAACGACCTGCCCGCGACCTTCGAGCAGCTCGCCGCCACCCAGTCCAACATCGGGCGGATGCGCGCGGCGGGCGTCAAGGTCGCGATCGGGATGCTGAACGACGAGGACGGCCGCAACATCCGCGTCCAGACGCAATATGCCGGCAACCTCGTCGCGCTCACCCGCGTGCCGGGCGCGACCGGGCTGGACTGGGATGCCGCGTTCGCCGCGATCAGCGGCGCTCCGGCGGAGATCGTCGGGCTGGGCGAGGAGATCGGCACGCTCCGGCCCGGCCGGCGCGCCGACGTCGTGATCTGGGACGGCGACCCGCTTGAGCTGTCGACCGGCGTCGAGGCCGTCTGGATCGACGGCGTGCCGCAGCCGCTCACCAACCACCAGACCGAGCTGCGCGAGCGCTATCGCCAGCCGCAGGAGGGCGCGCTTCCGCACGCCTACATCCGGCGATGACCCCGCTCGTCAGCCTCGCGCTGGCGACCCTGGCCTTCGTCGGCCTGCACTTCCTTCTGTCCCACCCGCTGCGCGCGCCGCTGGTGCGCGCGACGGGCGAGGCGCCGTTCCTCGGCCTCTATTCGGCGATCTCCTTCGCGACGCTGGGCTGGATGATCGTCGCCTATCGCGCCGGCGACGATGCGAACCCGCTGTGGATCGCGCCGCCGGGCCTGTGGCCGGTGGCCTCCGGCGTCATGCTGATCGCCTGCATCCTGCTGGTCGGATCGCTGCGCCGCAATCCGGCCTTCCCGAGGCCGGGCGCCGGCGAGGTGACGATCGGCGCGCCGCGCGGCGTGTTCGCGATCACCCGCCATCCGATGAATAGCGCCTTCGTCCTCTGGGCGCTCGTCCACATCACCATCTCCGGGAGCCCGCGCAACCTCATCGTCGCGCTCGGCATCCTGATCCTCGCCTTCTTCGGCTCGATCGGGCAGGACGCGCGCAAGCGGCGCCAGCTCGGCGCGGCGTGGCGGACCTGGGAGGCCAGCACCTCCGCGCTCCCCTTCGCGGCGCGCGCCGCCGGCCGCGCGTCATGGCACAGCGCCTGGCCGGGCTGGACGGCGCTGGTCGGCGGCGCGCTGCTCTGGGCGGTGGCGACCTCGTGGCACGCGCCGATCGTATCGCCGCTGGGCGATCTCGTGCGCCGCCTTGCCGGGCTATAGGGCTCAGCCGACCTCGGCGAGATAGCGGTCGATCGCGGCGGCGCATTCGCGGCCCTCGCGGATCGCCCAGACGACGAGGCTCTGGCCACGCCGCATGTCGCCGCAGGCGAAGACGCCCGGTCGCGAGGTCGTGTAGCGGCCGCGGTCGATTTCGGCGCCCACGCGCTCGACGACGCCGCCCAGCGCGGGGCCCGTGAAGCCCATCGCGAGCAGCACCAGATCGGCGCGCAGCTCGAACGGATTGCCGTCCTGCTCGCAGCGCAGCCGCGCGACATGGCGGCCGTCCCCCTCCGCCTCCAGCGTCACCATCGAGAACAGCCGGGTCGCCCCTTCCTCATGCGAGGAGGAGGTGCGCAGCTTCACCGGCCAGTAGGGCCAGACCATGCCCTTGTCCTCCTTGAGCGGGGGCTGCGGCAGGATCTCGATCTGGGTGACCGAGGCCGCGCCCTGGCGGTTGGCGGTGCCGATGCAATCCGATCCGGTGTCGCCGCCGCCGATGACGACGACATGCTTGCCTTTCGCGTCGATCTCCGGCCCATGGATCGGCAGGCCCGCGACGCGGCGGTTCTGCTGGACCAGATAGTCCATCGCGAAATGGATGCCCTCAAGGTCGCGCCCTGGCACGTCGAGGTCGCGCGGCTGCTCGGCGCCGCCAGCGAGGACGAGGACGTGATAATCGTCCAGCAGGCGCTCGACCGAGACGGTGACGCCGACCTCGACGCCGGTGCGGAAGATCACGCCTTCCGCCTCCATCTGGATCATCCGCCGGTCGATGAGATTCTTGGCGAGCTTGAAGTCCGGAATGCCGTAGCGCAGCAGGCCGCCGATCCGGTCGTTCTTCTCGAACACGGTCGGCGCGTGGCCCATGCGCGCGAGCTGCTGCGCGCAGGCGAGGCCCGCCGGCCCGGAGCCGACGATGGCGATGCGCTTGCCGGTGCCGCGCGGCGAGAAGACCGGGCCGATCCAGCCTTCGCGGAAACCGCGATCGACGATCTCGCATTCGATCGTCTTGATCGTCACCGGCTGGTCCTCAAGATTCAGCGTGCAGGCCGCCTCGCAGGGCGCGGGGCAGACGCGGCCGGTGAACTCCGGAAAATTGTTGGTGCGGTGCAGCCGCTCCACCGCCTCGCGCCAGCGGCCGCGCGAGACGAGATCGTTCCAGTCCGGGATGTAGTTGTTGACCGGACAGCCGGTGTGACAGAAGGGCACGCCGCAATCCATGCAGCGCTCCGCCTGAAGCCGCACCTCGTTCTCCGGCAGCGGATCGACGAACTCCGACCAGTGCTTCAGCCGCTCCTGGACCGGTCGAGAGGTCCGGTCGCGGCGCTCGATGTCGAGAAATCCGGTGGGGTTGGTCATGCCGCGGCCTCCAGGGCGGCGAGCGCGCGCCGATATTCGATCGGCATCACCATCACGAACTGCTTGAGCGCGCGCGGCCAGGCTGCAAGGATTTCGGCGGCGCGGACGCTGCCGGTGAACTCATGGTGGCGCTGGATGAGGGAGCGCAGCCATTCGGCATCGTCCACCGCCTCCAGCGCGATGCCCGCCTGGTTGCAGCGGCCCTCGAACGCCCCCTCCGAGTCCCAGACATAGGCGATGCCGCCCGACATGCCGGCCGCGAAGTTGCGGCCCGTCGGCCCCAGCACGACGACGCGCCCGCCGGTCATATATTCGCAGCCATGGTCGCCGGTGCCCTCGACCACCGCGATCGCGCCCGAATTGCGGACCGCGAACCGCTCGCCAGCGACGCCGGCGAAGAAGGCCTCGCCCGAAGTGGCGCCGTAGAGGCAGGTGTTGCCGACGATGATGTTCGCCGCCGCGTCGCGCTTCACATGCTCCGGCTGGCGCACGATCAGCCGCCCGCCCGACAGGCCCTTGCCGGCATAGTCGTTGGCGTCGCCGACCAGCTCCAGCGTCACGCCGGGCGCGAGGAAGGCGCCGAAGCTCTGCCCGATCGAGCCGGTGAGGCGGGCGTGGAGCGAGCCGTCCGGCAGCCCCTCCGCGCCGAAGCGCCGCGCGATCTCGCCGGAGACCGTCGCGCCCACCGAGCGATCGGTATTGCCCGCCGCCATCTCGATCCGCGCCGGCAGCGGCCCGTCCAGCGCCTCGATCAGCAGCGGATCGATGCGCGGCTTCGGCTCGCGGCGGATCGGCGCGTCGTTGCGCCGCGAATCCCCCTCCACGCGGGCGAGCAGGCGGGAGAGATCGACGCCGTGCGCCTTCCAGTGCCCGTCCACGCCCGGCGCCTCGATCAGGTCGGTGCGGCCGATCATCTCGTCGAGGCTGCGCAGGCCAAGACCGGCCATGATCTCGCGCAGCTCCTCGGCGACGAAGAAGAAATAGTTGATGACGTGCTCGGGCTGACCCTTGAAGCGGGCGCGCAGCCTCGGGTCCTGCGTCGCGATGCCGACCGGGCAGGTGTTGAGATGGCACTTGCGCATCATCACGCAGCCGGCGGCGATCAGCGGCGCGGTCGCGAAGCCGAACTCGTCGGCGCCGAGCAGCGCGGCGATGGCGACGTCGCGCCCCGTCCTCAGGCCGCCGTCCACCTGCACGCAGATGCGCCCGCGCAGGCCGTTGCGGACCAGCGTCTGCTGGGTCTCGGCGAGGCCGATCTCCCACGGCAGGCCGGCATGGGTGAGCGACGTCCGCGGCGAGGCGCCGGTGCCGCCCTCATAGCCGGCGATCACGACATGGTCGGCAAGGCACTTGGCAACGCCGGCCGCGACCGTGCCGACGCCCTTTTCGGACACCAGCTTCACCGAAATGCGCGCCGCCGGGTTCACCGAGCGCAGGTCGAGAATGAGCTGCGCGAGATCCTCGATCGAATAGATGTCGTGGTGCGGCGGAGGCGAGATCAGGCCGACGCCCGGCGTCGAATGGCGCACCGCGGCGATGTGCGCGTCCACCTTGTGGCCGGGAAGCTGGCCGCCCTCGCCGGGCTTGGCGCCCTGCGCGATCTTGATCTGCAGCTCGTCGGCGTTGACCAGATAGTGCGCGGTGACCCCGAAGCGTCCCGAGGCGACCTGCTTGATCGCCGAGCGCATCGAATCGCCGTTGGGCAGCGGCACGAAGCGGTCCGCCTCCTCGCCGCCCTCGCCGGTGTTGGACTTGCCGCCGATGCGGTTCATCGCCAGCGCGAGCGTGGTGTGCGCCTCGCGGCTGATCGAGCCGAAGCTCATCGCGCCGGTGGCGAAGCGGCGCACGATATTGGCGGCGCTCTCCACCTCCTCGATCGGCACCGGCGGCCCGGCGGGCTTCAGGCGCATCAGCGAGCGCAGCGTCAGCCGGCGTTGCTCCTGGTCGTTGATCGCGCGCGAGAACTCCCGATAGGCCTCGGGCAGGTTGCCGCGCACCGCGTGCTGGAGCTTCGCGATGCTGTCGAAGGTCCAGGCATGGGCCTCGCCGCCGAGCCGCTGCGCGTAGAGCCCGCCGGGATCGAGCGCCTCCGTCCCGCTATAGGCGAAGGCGTGGCGCCGCGCCGTCTCCTCGGCGATTTCGTCGATGCCGATGCCGTCGATCGGCGAGGCGGTGCCCGTGAAATACTTGTCCACCAGCGCGCGCGAAAGGCCGACGCAATCGAAGATCTGCGCGCCGCAATAGGACTGGTAGGTGGAGATGCCCATCTTGGACATCACCTTGAGGATGCCCTTGTCGAGCGCCTTGATATACTTTTCCTGCGCGTCGCTCGCGTCGGTGAGCGCGGCGATCGTGTCGAAGGCGAGCCAGGGGTTGATCGCCTCGGCGCCGTAGCCGGCGAGGACGCACATATGGTGCACCTCGCGCGCCTCGCCGGTCTCGATGACGAGGCCGGTCTGCATCCGCAGGCCCTGGCGGATCAGGTGGTGGTGGACCGCGCCGGTCGCGAGCGCGGCCGGGATCGGCACCCGGTCCTTCGACGTGTTGCGGTCCGAGAGGATCAGCACGTTGATGTCGGCGAGCACCGCCTCGGTCGCTTCCCAGCACAACCGCTGGATCGCCGCCTCGAGCGCCTGCCCGTCGCCGCCCTTCGGCCAGGTCGCGTCGAGCGTGATCGTGCGATAGGCGCCGTCGAGCGTCTCGTGGATCGCGCGGATCTTCTCCAGATCCTCGTTGGTGAGGATCGGCTGGGAGACTTCGAGCCGCTTGTGCGTGCCCGCCTGCTGGCCGAGCAGGTTCGGCCTCGGGCCGATCATCGACACCAGCGACATCACCAGCGATTCGCGGATCGGGTCGATCGCCGGGTTGGTGACCTGCGCGAAGTTCTGCTTGAAATAGTCGTAGAGCAGCCGCGGCTTTTCCGAGAGCACGGCGAGCGGCGTATCGGTGCCCATCGAGCCGATGGGATCGTCGCCGGCCTCGGCCATCGGGCCGAGGAAGAACTTCAGGTCCTCGTCGGTATAGCCGAAGGCGCGCTGGAGATCGCCGAGCGCGGCCGGCTCGATCCGCTTCGGCGGGCCGGCTGGCGGCAGATCCTTGAGGTTGAACTGGGTGTCCTTCAGCCACTCGCCATAGGGCGCGGCCTCGGCGAGGCGGGACTTGATCTCCTCGTCCTCGACGATCCGCCCTTCCTCGAGGTCGATGAGCAGCATCTTGCCCGGCTGGAGCCGCCACTTGCGGACGATCTTCTCCTCCGGGATCGGCAGCACGCCGCTCTCCGAGGCCATGACCACGAGATCGTCGTCGGTGACGACGAAGCGCGCGGGGCGAAGGCCGTTGCGGTCGAGCGTCGCGCCGATCTGGCGCCCGTCGGTGAAGGCGATCGCCGCCGGGCCGTCCCACGGCTCCATCAGCGCGGCATGATACTCGTAGAAGGCGCGCCGCTTCGGCTCCATCGCGTCGTTCCCCGCCCAGGCCTCGGGGATCAGCAGCATCATCGCGTGCGGCAGCGAGTAGCCGCCGGCGAGCAGCAGCTCGAGCGCATTGTCGAGACAGGCGGTGTCAGACTGGCCGTGCGGGATGATCGGCCACATCTTGTCGAGATCGGCGCCGAGCAGCGGCGATTCGAGCGTGCGCCGGCGCGCGTTCATCCAGTTCACGTTGCCGCGCACCGTGTTGATCTCGCCGTTATGGGCGATGAAGCGATAGGGGTGCGCGAGCCGCCAGGACGGGAAGGTGTTGGTCGAGAAACGCTGGTGGACCATCGCCAGCGCCGACTTGGTCCGGGGATCGGAGAGGTCGCGGTAGAACTGGCCGAGCTTCGTCGCGAGCAGCATGCCCTTGTAGACGAGCGTGCGGCTCGACAGCGAGGCGATGTAGAAATCGGACAGCCCTGGCAGCGCGCGCTTCTGCGCGATGTCCTCAAGCGGGTTCTGCGTCTGCTTGCGGATGGCGAGCAGCTTGCGCTCGAACGCCTGCTGGTCGCGCACCGAGGGGCCGCGGGCGATGATCACCTGGCGGATCACCGGCATCGTCGCCTTCACCGAATCGCTCGCCGCGTCCGGATCGATCGGCACGTCGCGCCAGCCGACCAGCACCTGGCCCTCGATGCGGATGAAATGCTCGAAGCGGTCGATCGCCGCCTGCCGCCCCGCCTCGTCGGTGGGCAGGAAGCACATCGCGACCGCATATTCGCCCAGCGGCGGCAGCGTGACGCGCGCCGAATCCGCCCAGGCGCGCATCAGCTCGTCGGGAATCCGGATCAGGCAGCCAGCGCCGTCGCCCATCGTCGGATCGGCGCCGACGCCGCCGCGATGGTCGAGATTGGCGAGGACCTGCAGCCCCTGGGCGATGATCTCGTGCGACGCCCGGCCCTTGACGTCGACAACGAAGCCCATGCCACAGCTGTCCCGCCCGTCGCGCGGGTCGTAGAGCCCAAGCTGTTGCGGCGCTGGCGCCACTTCGTCCCTCCGTTCATTCCGGAATTGCCGAGCGCAGCAGCCCCGCTGCGGCGCAGCATAGACTGTCGGCGACGATTGGCGAGCGCAAGACCTTTCTCGCATACCGCCGCTTCGTGGTGGCCAAATGCAAAATTTTTCTACACTACAACCCTTTGCGGTCCGGGGTCGGGCGCACATATCCGATCCGAGACGCAGCCCAGCGAACCAGGACGATCGGAGAGCCGCCGATGAAAGCCAAAGCCTTCGCCGCCCGGTCCCCGACCACGCCGCTGGCCCAGACGGTGATCGACCGGCGCGAGCCGGGGCCGAAGGACGTGGTGATCGACATCCTCTATTGCGGCGTCTGCCATTCCGACCTGCACACCGCGCGCGGCAATGGGGCGGCGTCAAGTTCCCGAGCGTGCCGGGGCACGAGATCGTCGGCCGCGTCACCGCGGTCGGGAGCGAGGTGACGAAGGTCCGGCCCGGCCAGTTCGTCGGCGTCGGCTGCAAGGTCGATTCGTGCCGCACCTGCGCCTCGTGCGGCGAGGGGTTGGAGCAGTTCTGCGAAGGCCCGCACGGCTTTTGCGGAACCTATAACGGCTGGATGGACGGCTACGGCGAGAATACCTACGGCGGCTATTCGGAGGCGATCACCGTGGACGAGCACTTCGTGCTCGTCATCCGCCACGACGAGAAGGACCTCGCCGCCGCGGCGCGGCTGCTGTGCGCCGGCATCACCACCTGGCCGCCGCTCCGCCACTGGGGCGCGGGGCCGGGCCGGAAGGTCGGCGTCGTCGGCATCGGCGGGCTGGGCCACATGGGCGTGAAGCTCGCCCACGCGCTCGGCGCCCATGTCGTCGCCTTCACCACCTCGGAATCGAAGCGGCAGGCGGCGCTCAATCTCGGCGCCGACGAGGTGGTGATCTCGACCGATCCCGACCAGATGGCGCGGCACGCGCGCAGCTTCGACCTCATCCTCAACACGGTCGCCGCGCCGCACCGGCTGGACGACTTTACCTGGCTGCTGCGGCGCGACGGGACGATGGTGCTGGTCGGCGTGCCGGCGAGCCCCCACCCCTCGCCCAACGTCTTCCCGCTGATCGCCGGCCGCCGCGCGATCGCCGGGTCGCTGATCGGCGGCATCGCCGAAACCCAGGAGATGCTCGATTTCTGCGCCGAGCACGGCATCACCTCGGACATCGAGATGATCGCGATGCAGGATATCGACGCCGCCTACGACCGGATGCTCAAGGGCGACGTCAAGTATCGCTTCGTCATCGACATGGCGACGCTGAAGCGGGTCTGAGCGCGCCGGGGCGGGTGCGCGAAGCCGCCCCGCCACCGCCAAGGTTCAGCCGCATTTTCTTGGCAGCGAGGCGGCGGCTCACTAGGGACGCGCGAATGACCGACACCAAACCCGCCGCCGCGCACACGGCGGTCGACCTCTTCGCCAAGTTCGATCCGCTCATCGCCCAGCGCGAGGCGCTGCTCGCGACCGGGGTCCGCGACCCCTTCGCGCTGGTGATGGAGAAGGTGCTCTCGCCGACGCGGGCGATCTGCAACGGGAAGGAAACGATCCTTCTCGGCACCTACAATTATATGGGCATGACGTTCGACGAGGACGTCATCGCCGCGGGCAAGAAGGCGCTCGACGAGTTCGGATCGGGCACGACCGGCAGCCGGGTGCTCAACGGCACCTATGTCGGTCACAAGACGGTCGAGCAGGCGCTCAAGGACTTCTACGCCATGGATCACGCCATGGTGTTTTCGACCGGCTACCAGGCCAATCTCGGCGTGATTTCGACGCTCGCCGGCAAGGGCGACTATATCGTCCTCGACATCGACAGCCACGCCTCGATCTACGACGGCTGCAAGATGGGCGACGCCGAGGTCGTCCCCTTTCGCCACAACGACGTCGCCGCGCTGGAGAAGCGCCTCGCCCGCATCCCCGCCGAGGCCGGCAAGCTGGTCGTGCTGGAGGGCGTCTATTCGATGCTGGGCGACGTCGCGCCGCTCAAGGAGATGGTTGCGGTCGCCAAGGGGCATGGCGCGATGGTGCTGGTGGACGAGGCCCATTCGATGGGCTTCATCGGCCCCAACGGCCGCGGCGTCGCCGAGGAGCAGGGCGTCATCGACCAGGTCGACTTCATCATCGGCACCTTCTCCAAGAGCGTCGGGACGGTCGGCGGCTTCTGCGTCTCGAACCATCCCAAGTTCGAGATATTGCGGCTGGTCTGCCGCCCCTACGTGTTCACCGCCTCGCTGCCGCCGAGCGTGGTCGCGACCGCGGCGACCTCGATCCGCAAGCTGATGCATGGCTCCAACAAGCGCGCGCATTTGTGGGAGAATTCCAAGCGGCTCCACGCGGGCCTGAAGGAGCTTGGCTTCCGGCTCGGCACGGAAACGCCGCAGTCGGCGATCGTCGCCGTGATCATGCCCGATCTCGAAAAGGGCGCCGCGATGTGGGAGGCGCTGCTGGAGGAAGGGCTGTACGTCAATCTCGCCCGGCCGCCGGCGACGCCCGCGGGCATGACGCTGCTGCGCTGCTCGCTCTGCGCCGAGCATTCGAGCGAGGAGGTCGGGGAAATCCTCTCGCGGTTCGAACGGGCCGGCAAGGCGACGGGCGTGATCGACTGAGCCGGCCGCTCGGCCTTTCCTTGCCGTTCACCATCCTCTAGTCTGCGCGCGATGGCGGACGAGGCGATCCATCGCGCCGAAGAAGGGGCCAGGCCTTCCCGCAACGCCTTGTGGGTGAGCGCGGCCGCGTTGATCGCGACGCTGGCGCTGATCGCGCTGATTTTCATGATCGCCTGGTCGAACCGCGCCCGCGACGACGCGCTGGGCTGGGAGCGCCGCACCAACGACATCATGCTGCGCACGCGGCAGATCGACACCTCGATCGCGCGGGCCGAGGCGGCGCTCGGCCGCTATGTGCTCGACGAGAACCAGCATACCGGCACCGACTATTACAACGAGTGGCGCAACGCCGACTTCCAGATCCAGCAGATCCAGCGGCTGCTGGCGCGCGACCCCGACCAGTCGCGGCGGGTGGCCGAGCTGCGCCAGATGTTCGAGCAGCGCAACGCGGAGCTTGCCCCCGCGGCCTCGGCGGCCGAACGGCGCACGGGTTCGGGCGGGATCAACCTCTTCTACCGGGCCGGCGCCTCGCCGACGCTCGCGCGCCTGCGCAGCAAGCTCGACGAGATTTCGAACGCCGAGCGCGCGCACCTCGCCGACCGCATGGCGGAGACGCAGGTGTTCGTCGAACGGGCGGATCGCTACACCGAGTGGCTCGGCTGGCTTGCCATTCTGATCGCGCTCGGCGCGCTCGGCCTCGCCTTCCTGGCCTACCGCGCCTTCGTCGAGAGCATGCGCGCGCGGCGCGAGGCGGACGACGAGGCCTGGCGCGCGCTCAGCCTCGAGAAGGCGGTGGAGGCGCGCACCGCCGAGCTGCGCGAAGCCAACAATCGCCTGCAGGCCGAAATGGCCGAGCGCGCCGCTGCCGAGGCGCAGCTTCGACAGATCCAGAAGATGGAGGCCGTCGGCCAGCTGACCGGCGGCATCGCACACGATTTCAACAACATGCTCGCGGTCGTCGTCGGCGGCCTTGACCTCGCCAAGCGCAAGCTGCACGGCTCGCGCCGCGAGGTCGAATTTCACCTCGACAACGCGATGGAGGGCGCGACCCGCGCCGCCGCCCTCACCCGCCGCCTGCTCGCCTTCGCCCGCGCGGAGCCGCTGCTGCCCGAGGCGATCGCGCCGTCCGAGCTGATCGAGGGGATACTGGAGCTGCTCGACCGCGCGATCGGCGAGCGCATCCAGGTCGTCACCCGCTTCGCCGAGGAGCCCTGGTCGGTCTTCGCCGATCGGACCCGGCTCGAAAACGCGTTCCTCAACCTCGCCGTCAACGCGCGCGACGCGATGCCCGACGGTGGCACGCTGACCCTCGCGGTGGACAATATCGAGGCCGCCGACCGCGAGATCGACGACCTGCCCGCCGGCGAATATGTCCGCATTTCCGTAACCGATACCGGCGTCGGCATCTCGCCCGAAAATCTGGAGCGGGTGTTCGAGCCATTCTTCACCACCAAGCCGGTCGGCAAGGGCACAGGCCTGGGCCTCTCGCAGATGTTCGGCTTCGCGCGCCAGTCGGGCGGCCACGCGACGATCGATTCGACGCTTGGCCAGGGCACCACGGTGACCCTGTTCCTGCCGCGCCATTCCGGCGAGGCGCAGGTGGCGACCCGCCCCGCCAAGCGCGGCGCCGAGGGGACGGAGGTGGCCGCGGCGCTCGCGGGCGCCGAACATCGCGGCGCCCGCATTCTCGTCGTCGAGGACGATCCGCGGGTCGCGCGCTCGACGGTGGGCGCGCTGGAGGAACTGGGCTACCGGACGCTGGCGGCCGGCAGCGGCGCCGAGGCGCTGGGCGTGCTGGCGCAGGAGCGCGACGTCGCGCTCGTCATCACCGACGTCATGATGCCCGAAATGACCGGCACCGAGCTGGCCGCGGCGATCCGCCCCCTCTACCCCGACCTGCCGATCCTTTTCGTCACCGGCTATGTCGGCGAGGCGGGCGACGCCGAGGGGCTGGCGGGCAGCGAGGTGCTGCGCAAACCGTTCACGGTCGCGGCGCTCGCCGAGGCGGTGGCGAACGCGCTCAGCGTCAGCGGACCGCGCCTCGCCGCAACAGGCGCGGCAGCAGAATGAGGCCCGCCACGATCGGGTGGCGCCGCTGCCAGGGCCGGAGCTCGATCTTCGTGCCCGCGTGTCGGTTGATCTTCCACGCGAGATAGTCGATCCCACCGGCGAAGGTCGTCGTCGCCTTGGCGAGGCGGAGCAGCGTCAGCGCCTTGCCCTTGCGCCGCATCCGCCGCCACCAGCGCGCCATCTCCTTCGGCGATGCGGCCAGCGGGACTTCGCCATCGGGGCCAGCGCCCATCCGGCCGGCAATGGCCGCCAGCGTAGCCCTCCCGAACCGCTCGTAGCGTCCGGCATCCGCCTCGATGATCGATTCCGGCCGGGCCGCCCGCTCGGCCCGCAGCTCCGCGCCGTAGGTCAGGCGAAAGCCCTGCTTCCAGATGCCGGCGATGCCCGCCGGCGGCTCGCCCATGACCGGCAGCGTGCGCTGGAAAAGCGTCACCGGTGCTTCGGCCACCGCCGCGACCACGGCGTCGCGCGCCGCGTCGTCCGCCGCCCAGACGAGGCGCGAAGGCTGGGCGAAACGCGCCCAGACCGAGGTGCTGCGCGCATCCATGCCGCACTCGCGGGCGAAGTCGGCCTCGCTCAGCACCGCATATTTCGCGCTCAGCCCATCGTGGGCGAAGGGAAAGACGTTGGGCGGGATCGCCCGGTTGGCGAAGGCGAGCCAGCCGCGACCATAAGCGGCGCGATAATCCGAGACGATCAGGTAGAAATCGAGCATCAGCCCGTCGAGCTGCCGCTCGCGCAGGCACGATCCGTAGAAGAGGACGGCGCGCGCCGCGCCGGGATAGCGCGCCGCGATCGCCGCCGCCATCGCCGCGACGCGCGGATCGACCGGCTCGGCTAGCTCGGCGACGACGAGGTCGATGAGGCGCTCAGCCAAGCCGGACTCCCTCCGTCCGGCCGCGCCGCGGCGGTGCGCTAGCGCGAGCGGCAAAAGCCGGTCGGGCGCGCTTCCTCGATGCCGTCGTCGTCGTACCGGACGAGGACGGCGCGGCCATCCGGGCTGATGTCGAGCACGCGCGCCGCGTACCAGCAGCCATTGCCCGACCAGACCGCGTCGATCGCGCTGCCCGGCCCCCAGTCGAACGGCTTGACCTGATTTTCGGGCCGGAATTCGCTGGTGCCGTCGTCATACTGGATCGCGATGCTGTTTCCGTTGAGGCTGTGCACCGTGCCGGGAAACCAGAGCGGCCGCCTTCCCATTGCGCCAGAACGCGATCGCCAGGCTGATAGGCCATAGCTGCCCCCCTCGCCGTGAGGCGCGGAGCATAACCCGATCCGGGGCGAACCGAAAGCCTAGGCGGCCAGCTTCAGGAAGGGCACCGGCGGCGTCGGGCGCAGCACGATCGGCCGCTCGTCATTGGCCTCGAACAGCTCGCCATCGAGGATGACATTGGAGCGCGCGCCGGCGATCCGGATCTCGTCGCCCCGCTGGAGGTGAACGCCGCGCAAGGAGCCGCGCCCGAGCCTGCCGCGCACCGCCGCGACGAAGGCGCCGATCAGCGCCGGCAGGCTGCGCTCGATGACGAGGAGCTGCATCGCGCCATCGCCCTTTTCGCCGCCTGGCATCGAGCCGCTGAACAGCAGCCGCCGCAGCGTCGTCACCATCAGAAAGGCGAAACGGCCCTCCAGCCGGCTCTTGCGCACCACCGACACCTCGATCGGCTGCGGCGCGAGCGGCAGGAAGCGGAGCCAGCGGCCGACCAGCACCGACAGCAGGCCGATGATCAGCGTCACCGCGTGGGCGATGCCGTTGGGCAGGCCGAGAGGGTAGATCTTGTTGCGGCAATAAAGCATCGTATCGGCAAGGCCCGCCCCGCCCAGGAACATGCCGAGCACCGGCCGCTCGTCCGAGCTGCCGGCCGAGAGCGCGATCAGCTCGCGCGAGACGATGTGCGGCGAAAGATCGGTGCGCGCCAGCGAGAGCACCCGCTCTAGCGCGGCGATCGGATCGCCGGCGGCGCCGAGATCGTGGGCGATGAGGTTCGTCTTGCCGTTGGGCAGGACCGCGACCGGCAGCGCCTCCTCGAAATGGCCGCCGTGATAGAGCTCGGTCAGCGCCGCCTGCACGGTGCCGTCGCCGCCGTTGATGACGAGCACCCGGGGCTTCACCCGCGCGATCGCCTTCAGGGCGGCGCCGATCTGGTCGACATGCTCGACCTCGTAATGGAAGATGTCGGGATTGGCCGCGCAGTAGCTCCGGATCCGCGGCAGGAGCGACTGGTTGCCGGTCGAGCGGGGATTGGAAAGAAGCGCGACGAGAGCCATTACGAACGCACCGGACGAATTGAGAGACCGAAACGATAGTTGAGCACGATGTTCACGGGCACCGCTTCGCGGCCGGTCGAGACCGCCACTTCGCCAGGGCTCGGGCGAAGGTCGGTCAGCGACAGCCTGGGGTTGCGCGAGAAGCCCGCGCCGTCGTTCCAGCCGGACCGGCCGTCGCCATCCACGTCGTGGCGGACAGCGATCCCGTAGCTGCCGGGCGCCGGCGCGACGAGGCAGAACCGCATCGGCCCGCTGGCGCTGACCGGCTCGTCGATCCGCTGGAGCCAGGCCCCGCGCTGAAGGAACTCGCTGTTGGCGCGATAGAGCTGGACCCGAATGCGTCCGGTGCGCGCCTTGAACCCGTTGACCGTCACCAGAAAGGCCGGACGGCCGGCCCCGGGGCGGCACGCCGCCGGATCGGGACCGAGAACCTGCGCCCCGGCTTCGACCGGGACCGAGACGATGGCGAGCAAGAACGCCGCTTTTGCCACCTTTTTCAACATGACCACTCCAATCGTGAAGGCTATAGGCAGCCGCTGCGTGGCGGCTGATCGTCTGCCCCTTGCCTGCGACATCGGATGAGGTTGCGGCCAAAATGTGGTGATGGAGCGTCTAAAAGTTGAGGCTTGGCACCGGGATCGACCGCTATCTGGCGAAGCTGATCTTCGTCCCCCTGCTGGCGACTCTCGTACTGGCGGCGATGCTGCTGCTGCTCGAAAAGATGCTCCGCCTGTTCGATTTCGTCGTCACCGCCGGCGGGCCGGTCAACGTCGTGTGGCGGATGCTCGCGGACCTGGTGCCCGAATATCTGGGCCTCGGCATCCCGATCGGGCTGATGCTCGGCGTCCTGCTCGCCTTCCGCAGGCTCGCCCTTTCGTCGGAGCTGGACGCGCTGCGCGCCGTCGGCGTCGGCTACACGCGGCTGCTCTTCGTGCCCTACCTCTATGCGATCGTGCTGCTCGCAATCAATTTCTTCATCGTCAGCTTCGTCCAGCCGCACGCGCAATATTCCTATGCGGGCCTGCGCTACGAGCTGCGCTCCGGCGCGCTCGGCGCCTCGATCAAGGTCGGCGATTTCACCAATATCGGCCGGCACGTCACGCTGCGGGTCGAGCGCAGCGAGCATGACGGCACCGAGCTGCACGGCGTCTTCCTGCGCACCGAGGGCCGCGACGGGCGGCGGCTGGCGGTAACCGCCGACCGGGGCACCTTCCTCGCCACCGACGATCCCGACGTGATCCTGTTCCGGCTCACCAACGGCCGGCTGGTCCACGACCAGCCCGATTTCCGCGTGCCGCGCGTGCTTCGGTTCACCCAGTACGACTTCCCGGTGAACCTGCCGGCGATCGAGGCCTTCCGCGGCCGCGGCAATGGCATCGAGGAGCTGACCCTGCCCGAGCTCGTCCGCGTCAGCCGATCGCAGGCGCCGCCGGAGCGGATCGCCGCGACGCGCGCCAATTTCCACTTCCGCGTCGTCGAGATCGTGATGATGCTGCTGCTGCCGCTGCTCGCCGTCGCGCTGGCGGTGCCGCCCAAGCGCTCCACCTCGGGGCTCGGCATCTTCCTCGCCATCGTCTTCGTGGTGACGCTGCACAAGGTGAACCAGTATGCGGAGCGGATGGGCGCGATCGGTCGGTTCGACCCGCTGATCGCCGCCTGGACGCCGTTCGTGATCTATGTCGTGATCGTCGGCTGGATGTACTGGACGCTCGCCTACAAGCCCGGCGGCCAGCCGATCGGCGCGCTCGAGCGCGCCTTCGCCTGGCTCGGCAAGGCAATCGGCCGGCTCGTCCGCCGCAACCGGGGTCGCAGGGCGCTCGTCGACGCATGATCAACCTCACGTTCTTCCCCTCGCGCCAGATCGCCCTTTACCTGGCGCGCCTGTTCCTGACGCGGGCCCTTGCCGTTCTTGGCGGACTGGTCGTCATCCTGATGACGCTCGACCTGCTCGGGAACAGCAGCCAGATCCTGGCCCACCCGGGCAACGGCGATGCCGAGCTGTGGCGCTACGTCTTCCTGCGCCTGCCGCAGCTCGTCACCCGCTTCCTGCCCTTCTCGGTGCTGCTCGGCACGCTGATCACGCTCGCAAGCCTCAACCAGCACAGCGAGATCATCACGATGAAGGCGGCGGGTATCTCCGCCCACCAGATCATCGCGCCACTCGTCGTCGCGGGACTCGCGCTCGGCATCGTGAACTTCGTGTTCAACGAGCGGATCACGACGCGCGCGACCGCCGCGCTCAACGCCTGGGAGGCGGTGGACTATGGCCACATACCGCCCGCGACCCGCGTCCACGCGAACGTGTGGGTACAGCGCGGCGACGACCTGATCCTCGCCCGCCGGGTGAGCGGCGCCGGCGAGGTGCGGCTCGACGGCGTCACCATCTACGACCGCAACGGGGGGACGCTCCACCGGATCATCGACGCCGAATGGGGCCACTGGGTGGACGGACGGCTGGTGCTGTCCGGGGTGCGCGAGTTCAACGTCGATGCCGGCCGCGTCGCCCGCGCCGCGACGCTCGACCTCGGTACCCCGATCACCGCGGCGCAGTTCACCCTCGCCAGCGCCGATGCCGACGAGCAGGACTTCCTGCGCCTGCGCCAGTCGATCGCCGACCTCGAGGCGGCCGGGCGACCGAGCGCGTCGCTACGCGCCGGCATGTGGCACAAGATTTCCGGCCCGCTTTCGACCGTGCTGATGCCGCTGCTCGCCGCGGTCGCGGCCTTCGGCCTCGCCCGCTCCGGCCAGCTTTTCGTGCGCGTCGTGATCGGCATGGCGCTCGGCTTCGCCTATTTCGTCGCGGACAATTTCGCGCTCGCCATGGGCAATCTCGGCGCCTACCCGCCCTTCCTCGCCGCGTGGGGCCCGTTCCTCCTGTTCCTGCTCGTCGGCGAGGCCGTGCTGATCCGGACCGAGGAATGAGCGATCCCGCCGAGGACCGCGACGTGACGCGCGGCGACGTCGCCCGCGGGGCCGGGCTGGCGGCGCTCAGCCGCGCCGGCGCGCTGATCGAGGCGCTCTCGCAGCCGCTCTACGTGTGGATGTTCGGTCTCGCGACCTACGGCGTCTACGCGGCGATATGGAGCGCGGTGAACCTCATCGAGAATTTCATCGATCTTTCGATGACGAGCGCGCTCCAGCGCCTCGTGCCGACGCGCGGCAGCGAGGAAGCGGCGCACGGCGCGGTCAAGATCGCCTTCCTGGTGGGCATGACGCCGGCGATCGCGATCGCCGCCCTCGTCTCGCTCAACGCCGCCTGGGTCGCGAGCTTCGTGTCGGCCGCGCCGGAGGACGCGCGGCATCTGCCCGGCGCGATCGCGCTGTTCGCCTGGACGCTGCCGCTGTGGACCTTCGTCGAGGTCGCGACCTCGGCGGCGCGCGCGCGCCGCGCCTTCGGCCCGGAAATCCGCATCCGCATCTTCTGGGAGCAGATCGCGCGGATCGTCTTCGCGAGCGGCTTCTTCTTCCTCGGCTTCCATTCGACCGGGCTGATGATCGGCCATCTTTGCTCGCTCGCCTTCACCGCGGCGCTCTGCGTGCCGCTGCTCGCCCGCTATTACGACCTCGGGCTGTTGCGCCGAGCGGCGGTGACAGCGCCGCTGGTGCGCGAGGCGGTGCTGACCGGGCTGGGGCTGCTGCCGAGCACCTTCGCGCGGCGACTGCTGATCGACGCGCCGACGGTGGCGCTGAACCTGATGCTGCCCGGCGCGCGCGGCGCCGCCGCCTCCGGCCTGTTCGAGATCGCGCGCAAGCTCTCGACAGTGACCTTCCTCGTCCGCCAGGCCTTCCAGTACGTGCTGGCGCCGCTGGCCAGCGCGCAGGCCTCGGCGGACCGCAGCCAGCTCGGCCCGCTCTACCATTTCTCCAGCCGTGTCTCGACCGCACTCGTCGTGCCGCTCGGCGGCCTGCTGGCCTTCGGCGGGCGCGACATCCTCAGCGTCTATCGGCCGGAGACGATCGCGGCGCTGCCGATCCTCTACATCCTCGTCGCGGGGCGCGCGATCGAGGCGATCGTCGGCCCCGCCTCGGTGATCGTCGAGATGACCGGCCATCGCGTCCTGCCGCTGGTCAACAGCCTGATCGCGGTCGTGCTGTGGGGGGCGCTCGCCCTCCTGCTCGTGCCGGCGCACGATGGCGTCGGCATGGCGATCGCCATCTCGGTCGCGACCGTCGCCTCGACCTACGCGGCGACGGTGGAGCTGCAGATTTCGGACGGCGTCACTCCGTTCGACCGGCGACTGGCGGGCGGCCTCGCGATCGCGCTGCTCGGCGTCCTGTGCATGTGGGGCGCAACCGAAATCGCCCGCGGCCCCTTGCGCTTCGCGCTCGTACTGGCGCTGTGGGCGGTGACGTCCCACTTCGCGCTGCGCCACGGCCTCACGCGCGAGGACCGGCTGGCGCTCGGCGGCCTCGGGCGGACGCTGCGGCTGGTCTGATCGCGGCCCCGGCCCGCGACGCGCCCCAAAACCGCCTTATTGCCAAGCCATTGCGCGCACCCATATGGAATCGGGCAAGGCGCCCCGCTGCGAATGGCGCGCCATGAGGAAATGACGTGAAGATCGCTGAAACCCTTCGTTCCGGCTTCTGGAGCCGCGAGCATCATCTCGACAAGATGAGCTTTCGCGAGCTCGTCGTCGCCTATTTCCAGTATCCCGCGATCATCGCCTACCTGACGCTGGCGGTGGCGTCCCTCGGCGTCTTCGTCTGGCGGCCGGCGCCGCTGGTGCCGACGTTGCTCACGATCGGCGCAGCGAGCGTCGCCTACCCGCTGATCTGGTACCTCCTCCACCGCTGGGTGCTGCACAGCCGCTGGATGTACAAGGTGCCTTTCCTCGCCTCGACGTGGAAGCGCATCCATTACGACCATCACCAGGATCCGAACCATCTCGAGGTGCTGTTCGGCGCGCTGCACACGACGCTGCCGACGATCGCGCTCGGCGTGATCCCGCTCGGCTACGCCATCGGCCTGGCTTGGGACGCGCCTCTCGGCGGCGCGGCGATCGCCTTCACCACCGGGCTGGTCACCACCTGCCTCTACGAGTTCGTCCACTGCATCCAGCACCTCGCCTACAAGCCGAGGAACCGGTTCCTCGTGGAGATGAAGCAGCGCCACATGGAGCACCATTTCCACGACGAGGATGGCAATTACGGGATCACGACCTTCTTCTGGGACAAGCTGTTCGGCACCTACTATCAGCGCGCCGAGCGGCCGCGGAAGAGCCGGACGGTGTTCAACCTCGGCTACACGCCCGACGAGGCGCAGAAATATCCCTGGGTCGCGCGCCTCTCCGGCGGCGTCGCCACCGGCCATCCCCGCCGCCGCGCGCGGGGCTGAGCCCGGGCCGCCGCACGCGGCCTGGCGCCTTGCCCGGCGCCACACCCACCCCCTGCCCCTCCCGCAAGCGAAAAGGGGCCTGACCTCGTCGCTAGGCCGCCCGACGTTCGCCGAAATCGGGGCGGGGGATATTGTTGGCGACCAGCCACCGCGCCGTCGTTTCGAGATCGGCGGCGTCGTGGACGTCGTGGCAGCCCTCGGTCTCATAGGGCAGGATGCGCGAGCCCATGCAGGGCCAGGGCGGCTGGCCGTCGGGATCGAACACCGCGCGGCGGCCGCGCAGCACCCAGAAGCTGTGATCGAAGAAATAGGCGGTCGGCAGGTCCTGCCGGTTCGCCGAGACCGCGCCCGCCGCCCCGACGAAGGGGGAGAGCGAGCCGTCCGGCAGCACGCGCTTGGCGCGCATCGGGTGATAGTCCGGCTTCTGGTGGGCCGGGACCACGGCGGTCGCCTCCGGATTGGCGAGCAGCAGATCGATGCACGCGTCGATCTGCCGCTCCGAGATCGTGCCGACATTGGCGTGCTGGACGACGAGCACGTCGACGGGCCCGTCCCGCTCGATCACCTCGAAGGCGTGGCGCACCGCGTCGGTGCTCTGCGCCGTGGCGGTGGCGAGCTCGGCGGGGCGGACGATCGGCCGGTAGCCGGCGATCGCCGCCGTCTCGAGGATGCGGGGGCAGTCGCTGCTGCAATAGAAGCGCGCGACATGGCGGCTGCGCCGCGCCGCCGCCGCCGACCAGAGCAGCAGCGGCACGCCCAGCACCGGCAGGATGTTCTTGTCCCTGAAGGAGCTGCCGCCGCGCCCGATCATCAGCGCGGCGACGCTGGGCCGTTCACTGCTCATGCCGCGGCCCGGACATATTTGTGGTGCTCGCTGGGGTTCACCGCCTTCACCTCGGAGCCGACCAGCTCCTCCGCCTCGCGGATCTTCTCGACATATTCGCGGAAGGCGGGCGTGGCGAGATCGACGGCGACGGCGTCGAAATGCGCCCATTCGGTATTGCCGAGCTTGACGTGCTTTTCGAGCATCCGCGCCCCGGCGGCGACCGCAAGCGCCGAGGCGAGCCAGCCGAAATCGTGGCTCGAATAGCCGGGCACGATGCGCGGATGCTGCTGCGAGAGCGCGTGATAGTGCCGCACCACCCCGACATTGCAGTCCGCGGGCGGCGTCGGATAGGCGGAATTGCACTGGAGCAGGTAGAGCTTCTCGCAGCGGGTGAAGCGCGCGAGCACCCAGTCCTCATAGGCCTGGTCGGTCATGCCGGTGGAGAGCACGATCCCGCCGCGCCAGCTCCCGGCGACCTGGGCGAGATAGGTGCGATGCTCCGAAATCGTGCTCGGCAGCTTGATCAGCTCGGGTTCGAACTGGCGGATGAAGTCGAACGACGGCTTGTCCAGCACCGAGGCGAACCAGCGGATGCCGAGCTCTCGGCAGAGATCGTCCACGAACGCGAAGTCGTCGCGGTCCAGTTCGAGCTGGCGGCGATAGTCGCCGAACGTCCTGCCGAAGGGCGAGACATAGGGCGAGGCGAGCTGCTCCCGCGTGTAGAAAGTCTCGACGTCGCGTTTCTGAAGCTTGACGTAATCGGCCCCGGCGGCGCGCGCGGCGCGGATCATCCGATCCAGCCGGTCGCGATCGCCGAAATGGTTGGTGGTGAGCTCGGCGGTAATTTCGACCCTGGGCCGCGCCCGCTCTCCCTGCGGGCGCGCGCCGAAGCGGCGGTTCAGCGCCTCGCCGTCGATCTGCGAGAAGGAGCGGTTGCCGACGTGAATCACGTCCAGCTCCGAATCCTTCAGCATGTAGAGCGCGTTGAGGAAGAAGAATTCCTGGAAGCCGACGCGGAAGAAGCGGTCGGCGCTGTTGCCCGGCGCATAGTCGCGCCCCACCGCGCGGGCGACGCCGGCGTCCGGCTGGAAATCGAAGCCGATCATATAGACGGTCTGCCGCCGGCCGCGCGCCGCGGCGACGATGCGCGCGAGGCGCAGCGCGGAGAGGAACAGGACCTCCTCGATCGCGAAGCCGTCGCCGAACAGGCGCTGCATCATCAGGTCGCCGCCGTCATTGCCCATCGGCTCGAACGGCGCGTCGAGCACCTCGCCGCGCGGCGGGCGAAAGCCGGTGGAGGTGACGTAGAGCCGCGAGCGCAGGCCGTTGCGCGTGACCGAATCCTCCACCCACTTGTCGTGGAAGACGGTGATGTCCGCCGGCGCGATCCGCTCGGCGTCGTTGACCGCGATGGTCAGCGCGCCGGCCAGCACCTCCGGCGCGACCGCGTCAGCCGACGGCCCCTTGCCGAGAATGAAGATCGTGTCGGTGGCATATATCGACGCGATATCGGCGATCCGGCTCGAGAAATGATCCGTCATATTCTTCCCCCTCGACGGAAACGGCGCAGCCATGCTCGAGCGCCAGCATCAGCCCGGCGGCGAGATCCCAGGCACGGCAGCCCTTGGGATTGGTGAAGCGCGCGAGCGACCCGCGCACGACGCTGTAGAGATTGAACACGGCGCAGCCGAAGATCCGTCCCTCGGCGCTCGCCGCGAGCCCCTCCCCGATCGCCGGCGACCAGGAGGAGGAAAAGCCCGCGATGCGCGAGGCGAAGGGCTCGACCGACTCGCCACTGGCGAGATGGTCGCCAAGCTCGGGCAGCATCAGCAGGCTGCCGCGGTGGGCGCGGCCCTCCCAGAGGCTCAAGGACACGCCCCACAGCTTGAGGCCGGCGCAGAAATTCTCGGTGCCGTCGATGGGATCGACGAGCGCGATCCAGCCCTCGCGCGGCGCCGGCGCGCTGGCGTAACTCTCCTCGCCGATCACGGTGAGGCCGGGCAGGCGCTCCGCGAGCCAGGAAGAAATCCGCCGCTCGAGCAGCACGTCGGCCGCCGTCACCGGGCTGCCGTCCTCCTTCCAGCGCACGTCGCGCCGCCGCTCGAGCAGATCGGGCAGGCTCTCCGTGACGAGCGCGCGAACGCCGTCGAACAGGGCGGCGACGTCAGTCATGCGGCGAGCCGCTGGGCCCTGATCTGGCGGATCCTGAGCTGCCGCTGGCGACGGCGGCGGAACATGTCGAGATTGGCCTCCCAGCGATCGGGGTTGAGCGGGCGGCGGATGAAATCGAACGCCTCGGCCGCGGTGAGCCGGGGATTGGTGAGGTCGAGCGCGCTGTTGGCGATGTGGAAGGCGAACCAGCGCTTCAGCATGTCCGGGCACGGGGGCTTCGCCCGCCCCTCGCGCACGGCGGCGGCGAAGGCATCGAGGTCCGTCTCCATGTTGAGCCAGGGCGCCGTCGCATGGCCCGGCGGGCGGACCATCGGCACGCCGTAATAGCCGAAGACGAGGTGGCTCTTGCTGAGATCGAGCACCGCGCCGTCGCAGTCGCAGGCGATGAGGTCGGTCGCGTTGACCTCCGGGAAGGGCGAGCGGACCAGCGCCGCGCGCTCCGGCCCGAGCGCGGCGATCCGCGCCTCGATCGCGCTATTGTCGGCATGGCGCTCGTTCACCGGATGGTTGGTGAAGGCCAGGAAGATGTCCTTGTCGAAGGCGGCATCGACCCGATCGACCAAAGTGCGGTTGTCCACGAACAGGCGGTGCGGAACGGTGAAGCTCTCCGCCAGCTCATATTCGAGCGGGACGCAGACGACGGTGCGGTCGGGATCGACGCCGGCGAGCGGCCGCCAGGGCGGCGCGGGCGCGCGCAGCTCCTCCTCATAGTCGGCCCAGATGTCGGCGAACAGGCTCTCCAGCCGCCCGGCCAGATCGTCGGTGAGCGGCGGCAGGTTGCCGAACTCGAACACCCGCGTCGTGAAGATGACCGGGTTGCCGGTGTTGAGGAAGGGCGCGGCGGCGCCCTCCGTGATGAAGCGCACCGTGCCGGGGAAGGCGTGGATCGCCTCCGGATCGGCGCAGCGGCACAGGACATAGTCGGGATCGATCGCCGCGGCGAGCTCGCGCACCTCGGCATGGTCGGTGCCGTGATTGCGCAGCGCGCGATTATTGTCCGCGTCGAGGATGTGCCATGTGATTTCCGGGCCTTCGGCGAAGGGCTCGAGCTGCTCCGGCAGCAGGCCGGTGCCCTGCCAGTAGGGCGGCACCATGACGTGGATTTCATGCTCGGTCGCGAGCAGCCGCATCAGGCGCGCGACGATATTGTCGAACCACCAGGTCGTGACGTTGGGCAGGTAGAAGAGAATGCGTGCCATACGGCCCCCCCGAAATCGCGCGGCCGTATCTCGCCCGAACTCCATTACGATTAGGTAAACGCGAGATTTACTATGCCTGGCGCAAGTGACAGGCCGCGCGGGCCGCGTTACCACGCTCGCCATGCAGACCGCCCCCGTCTCCGTCCGCCCGGTGCGCACCAGAGCCGACAAGAAGGCCTTCATCGACCTCGCCTACCGGATCAACGCGGACGATCCCAACTGGGTGCCGCCGCTCAAGGACGAGGTGCGCGGGCTGATTACGCCGGGGAAGAACCCCTGGTTCGAACATGCCGAGGCGGAGTTCTTCCTCGCCGAGCGCGACGGCCGACCGGTCGGACGCATCTCGGCGCAGGTCGACCGGCTGGTGCTGGAGCATATGGGCGCCGGGATCGGCCAATGGGGCATGTTCGAGGGCGAGGACGAGGCGGTCTTCGCCGCGCTGATCGCCGCCGCCGAGGGCTGGCTCCGCGGCAGGGGCATGACCCGCGCGATGGGCCCGTTCAGCCTTTCGATCTGGGACGAGCCGGGGCTGCTGATCGAGGGCCACGATCACGCGCCGATGGTGATGATGGGCCACAACAAGGCCGAATATCAGGGCTGGGTCGAGCGCGCCGGCTACGCCAAGGCCAAGGACCTCTACACCTTCGAACTCGACGTGACGAAGCCCTTCCCGCCGCTCGTCCGGCGCATCGTCGCGGCCGGCGAGAAGAACCCGCGCATCCGCCTGCGCGAGGTGGACAAGAGCCGCTTCGACGAGGAGGCGGCGCTGGTCCTCTCCATCCTCAACGACGCCTGGTCGGACAACTGGGGCTTCATCCCGCTCACCGACGCCGAGATCGCCTTCGCCGGCAAGAAGCTGAAGCCCATCGTGTTCGGGGACATGATCCGCATCGCCGAGCTGGACGGCGAGCCGGTCGCCTTCATGATGACCCTGCCCGATCTCAACATGCTGATGCGCGACCTCAATGGCGAACTCTTCCCCTTCGGCTGGGCGAAGCTGCTCTGGCGGCTGCACCGCAAGCGCTTCCCGCAGGCGCGGGTGCCGCTGATGGGCGTGGCGAAGCGCCTCCACGCCACACGCCTCGCCAGTCAGCTCGCCTTCATGCTGATCGAGACGATCCGCGCCGGCGCCAGCGTCCACTACCATATCCATCGCGGCGAGGTGGGCTGGGTGCTGGAGGACAACGGGCCGATGATCGCGATTGCCGAGGCGGTCGATTCCCGCCGCAACCGCACCTACCGCATCTACGAAAAGACGCTCTGAGCCGCGCCGCACCGCGCGGCACTTTGCGTTTGGCCGGGGCGCCTCGCCGGGTTATGCCTCCCTTCAGGCGAAACAAGGGGGGGGGGGGGAAGGCC
>Ga0180222_1000444_pt1 | contig 60176 bp, 69 predicted proteins | sample eDN5th37CKraftOP_FD_151336 | JGI IMG/M metagenome (GOLD analysis project Ga0180222, IMG submission 151336) | Enriched Organic Plus compost microbial communities from Emeryville, California, USA - eDNA 5th pass 37_C Kraft OP (version 2) (version 2) ... | reverse complement strand
GCCGAACGTCACCCGGATCCTGTTGTGCAGCCGGTTCTCCCGGCCCTGCCAGAACTCCACCACCTCCGGGGTGATGAGGTAGCCGCCCCAGTTCGGCGGCACCGGGATGGTGTCGTGGCCCGCGAAGCGCTCGGTCACCTCGGCGAGCTTGTCCAGCAGGGCGGCCCGCGAGGCGATCGGCGCGGACTGCTCCGACGCCCACGCGCCCAGCTGCGAACCGCGGGGCCGCTTGGACCAGTAGTCGGCGGTCTCCTCCGCCGACACCTTGCTCACCCGCCCGCGCACGTGCACCTGCCGGCCGATCAGGTACCAGGGGAACGTCGCCGACGCGTACGGCGTCGCCGCCAGCTGCGCGCCCTTGGCGGAGCCGTAGTTGGTGTAGAAGCTGATGCCGTCGGCGGCCACGCTCTTGCACAGCACCGTCCGGGTCACCGGGCGACCGTGCTCGTCGACCGTGCCGACCACCATCGCGTTGGGTTCGGCGACACCGGCCTGCTCGGCGTCGGTCAGCCAGCGACGCAGCAGGTCGACCCAGCCGGTGGCCGGATCCTCGCCGAGCCAGTCGGCGTCGAGGTCGGGGCTGCCGTCCTTCTCCGCCGATCCGTATTCGGCCCGCATCCGGGCCAGGTGTTCGTCGTCCGCTGCCGTCACGGACCAACGCTAACGCGCCCGGGGGCGGGGTGCGAGAATCGGCCCATGAGCGCGGTGCCCCAAGACTTCGTACCCGGCCTGGAGGGCGTCGTCGCCTTCACCACCGAGATCGCCGAACCCGACAAGGACGGTGGGGCGCTGCGGTACCGCGGCGTCGACATCGAGGACCTGGTGGCCAACCGGGTCACCTTCGGCGACGTGTGGGGGCTGTTGGTGGACGGCAGGTTCGGCGACGGACTGCCGCCGGCCGAGCCGTTCCCGCTTCCGATCCACAGCGGCGACGTCCGCGTCGACGTGCAGGCCGGCCTGGCGATGCTGGCACCGATCTGGGGGTACGCCCCGCTGCTGGACATCGACGACGAGACCGCCCGCGCACAGCTGGCGCGGGCGTCGGTGATGGCGCTGTCCTACGTCGCGCAGTCCGCCCGCGGCATCTACCAGCCCGCGGTGCCGCAACGCACGATCGACGAATGTTCCACCGTCACCGAACGTTTCATGACCCGCTGGCAGGGTGAACCCGATCCCCGGCACGTCGAGGCGATCGACGCGTACTGGGTGACCGCGGCCGAGCACGGGATGAACGCGTCGACGTTCACCGCCCGGGTGATCGCCTCCACCGGCGCCGACGTGGCGGCCGCGCTGTCCGGCGCGATCGGCGCGATGAGCGGCCCGCTGCACGGCGGCGCCCCGGCTCGGGTGCTGCCGATGATCGAGGAGGCCGAGCGCACCGGCGACGCCCGCGCGGTGGTCAAGGGCATCCTCGACCGCGGCGAGAAGCTGATGGGCTTCGGACACCGGGTGTACCGGGCGGAGGATCCGCGCGCCCGGGTGCTGCGCGCGACCGCCCAGCGGCTCGGCGCGCCGCGCTACGAGGTGGCGGCGGCGCTGGAGCAGGCCGCGCTCGCCGAACTGCGGGAGCGCCGCCCGGACCGCGCCATCGAGACCAACGTCGAGTTCTGGGCCGCGGTGATCCTCGACTTCGCCCAGGTGCCGACGAAGATGATGCCCGCGATGTTCACCTGCGGGCGCACCGCCGGCTGGTGCGCGCACATCCTCGAACAGAAGAGGCTCGGCAAGCTGGTGCGGCCGTCGGCGATCTACGTCGGACCCGAGCCGCGCAGCCCGGAGTCGGTCGACGGCTGGGAGCACGTCGTCCGGAGGTGACAGTGACGGCATACGGTTCGGCGGCACGGGCATTCGCGGAGCTGGTGCACCGCATCCCCGCCGACGCGTGGGAACGGCCGGGACTCGGCGAATGGGATGTGCGCGCGCTGGTCGGGCACGCGTCCCGGTCGCTGACGACGGTGCTGACCTACCTGCAGACCCGCGCCGAACGCGAGGACGTCACCAGCGCGGCGCAGTACTACCGGCTGGTGACCCCGGAGGCGCTGGGCATCGACCCGGCCGACGTCGCCGAGCGCGGCAGGCAGGCCGGCCGCGACCTCGGTGCGGATCCGGCCGCAGCGGTCGACGACCTGGTGGCGCAGACTCTGGAGGCGGCGGCCGCGGCAGGCGACCCGCTGATCTCGGTCATCGGCGGCCAGGGCATCCGGCTGCGCAACTACCTGCCGACCCGGGTGTTCGAGCTGGTCGTGCACAGCCTCGATATCGCTCGGGCACTTGATCTTTCGTTCACCCCGCCGCCGGACGCGCTGGAGGAGGCGCTGGTGCTGGCGGCGCAGGTCGCCGCCGACGGGCAGGGGGTGCCGGTGCTGATGGCGCTGACCGGCCGGGAGCCGCTGCCGCCGTCGTTCTCAATCGTGTGACTTGTCGGCCCGCCGATGAGTTCTGCCGCGTCGTCCGGTCGGTACCTGTGTCCGCAGAACCGGCGACGAAAGGAATCCCCATGGCCATCGACGTCCAACCCCAGGTCTCGCCGCATCTAACCGTCAGCGACGGCGCCGCCGCGATCGATTTCTATGTCAGGGCCTTCGGGGCGCAGGAGCTCGGCCGGGTGCCCGGCCCGGACGGGACGAAGCTGTTCCACGCGGCACTGCGCCTGAACGGGGCGACGGTGATGCTCAACGACGACTATCCGGAGATGAACGACGGCAGGGAGTCGACGCCGCAGGCGCTGGGCGGTTCACCGGTGACCATCCACCTCACGGTCACCGACGTGGACGAGAAGTTCCAGCGGGCGGTCGACGCCGGCGCGACCGTGGTGATGCCGCTGGCCGACATGTTCTGGGGCGACCGCTACGGCGTGCTGCGCGACCCGTTCGGCCATCTCTGGTCGATGGGCCAGCCAGTGCGCGAAGTGTCCGACGAGGAGCTCAGCCAGGCCATCCACGGTTAGAGGTTGCGCACGTACTGCTCGAGGATCCACAACGGCAACCCGTTCGACCCGGCGATCGCGCTGATCGTGCCGATGCTCGCCGGTTTGGGGATGCGCTCGAGTTCGGGTGTGGTCGGGTCGGACCCGTACAGCCCGAACTGCAGGTGGTAGCCCTCCGACCACTCCAGGTTGTCGACGAACGACCAGTACGTGTAGCCGCGGATGTCGGTGCCGTGCGCGACCAGGTCCTGCACCACCGCGATGTGCGTGGCGATGTAGCCGGGCCGCTTGGTGTCGTTGGCGTCGGCGATCCCGTTCTCGGTGACCCACAACGGTTTTCCGTAGGAGGCGGCGATCTCGAGCACCTCGCGGAAGCCGCCGGGATCGATCGGCTGGTTGAAGTCGCTGCACGTCGGTGAGCTCGGGTTGCAGCGCTGCGGGATGCCGCGGAAGAAGGGGAAACCCGGGATCGGCGCGAACCCGATGCCGGTCATCTTCTCCGAGCCGTAGTACTGCACGCCGACGAAGTCGGTCTTGCCGACGAACTCGGGGTGGATCTCGTCGGGCGTCTTGATCCCGTCGAGGTTGGCGTCCACCCAGCCGTCGATCACCGCGTTGAGGAACCACTCGTTGAACATCCGGTTCCACGCGTCGGCGGCGTCGACGTCCAGCGGGTTGATCGGGTTGGCCGGCCGGTTCGGCAGCATGTTGTTGGTGAACCCGACGAAGGCCGCGGGCTGACCGTCGGTGGCCGACACCGTGTCCCAGGCGTGGATCGCGTCGTAGGCGGCGACGTGTGCCTTGGCCTGGTTGACCAGGAACGTCGACGCCAGATCCGGTCGGATCACGCCCGGCGGCCACGACGGCACCAGACCCGGGATCGCGAAGTACTGGGTCAGCACCGGCGGCACCGGCTCGTTGAGGGTGGCCCAGTTGTCGACCTGGTCGCCGAACTTCCACGCCAGATACGCGGCGTACTTCTCGAACTCGGTTGCGGTGCCCGGGGACAGCCAGCCGGCGGCCGAGACGGGCAGCCCGAGCTGGATCAGCAGCCGCGACGACGGATCGTTGATCCACACGGGAAGCGTGAAGTGGGTGACCGTCACCATCGGCTCCAGGCCGTGGGCGCGCAGCGAGGCCAGCACGTCGCGGTAGTGCTGCACCTCCTCCTGGTTGGCCAGGGCGTCGAGGGCCTGCAGGTCCGCCAGGGTGATGGAACCGCCCTCGTCGCGGATGTCCACCGACGCGGTGGAGTTCGGGAAGATCCGGCTCCACTCGATGCCGATGCGGAAGGTGTTCATCTTCAGCTCGTCGCTGGCCAGCGCGGCGTCCTCGTCGTAGTTGAGGTAGGCGCCCGGCCCGTCCTCCGGAACCCCGTTGGTCAGCCCGAACAGCTGGTTGAACGTGTCGTGCACCCACCGGTACCAGTCGGAGTTGGTATCGATCGGCACGCCCGGTCCGCCCTCGGCCTGGAAGCCGGAATGGGCGACGCCCCAATGGAAGTCGGTGGGGAACGACAGGTCGACACCCTCCACGGGGGCCACCTCGACGCGGATGGTGCGGGCCACCCGGTGACCGCCGCCGGGGACCAGCAGGTTGCCGATGACCGGGACGAACTGCAGCAGCCCCAGCGGCCCGTTGAGGTGGAAGCCGGCGGCCTCGTCGTCGACGACGACGATGAACTCGTCGTAGCCGCCGACCGCGGCCATCGCGTTCATCGGCCGGTAGGTGAAGGTGCCGTCCTCGGCGATCTCGACGACGCCGCCGTAGCGGGGCCGGCCGATCAGCGTGTAGGTCAGCTTGTCGCCGTCGACGTCGGAGGCGTTGATGTTGCCGATGATCACGGGGTCGCCGTTCTCATCGAAGGTCTGGCTGTTGGTCGTCGGGTCGTAGGCGATGGTCGGGGTGGAGTTGAAGAACTCGCGCCGCACCCACGCCAGCACCGTCCACAGGGCCAGATCGCCGCTGGGCGCGGCGGGCAGCCCGGCGGTGAACGGGCTGAGCACCATGTTGACGAAGTCGGTGACCAGATCCACCACGTAGTTGATCGCGGTGGCCGGGTCGAACGCCGTCGGCCAGGGCCGCAGCGACGGCACCTTCGGCGGGGTGATCACCGCGGTCGTCCCCAGTCCCTGCGTCGTGAAGGACTGCACGGCAGTGCTTTCCGGCTCCTCGGTCTGCGCGGCGAACCGGAAGAACGCCTGGTCCTCCGGTTCCGGCAGCGGTTCGTCGACCGGGTCGTCGGGTTCGGCTACCGGCGGCGGGTCGTTGTCGGGCTCCAGAGCGGAGAGGTCCGTGCCGTGGGACTCCTCCGCCACGGGTTCGGGTTCGGCCGCGATGTCGTCCTCGAGGTCCTCGATATCGTCCTCGAGGTCGTCGAGGTCCTCGAAATCGTCGTCGAGGTCGAGGTCGTCTTCAGGGTCGTCGTCGTCGCCTGTTTCGGCGGGCTCGGACGGTTCCGTCTGCTCAGTCGGCTCGGTCGGCTCGGTCTGGTCCGACGGCTCGGCCGTCTGGGCAGGGGCGTCGTCCGACTGCTCCTGAGCCCACGCCGGCCCACAGCCGTATCCGGTGATCACCGCGGCCCCGATCCCGAGGGCTACGGCGAGCCTGCCCACCCGACCTACATATGCGGCAGCCTTCACACCATCGGTGTCTACTACGCCCGCGCCACCCCGCGCGGCGGTTTGCGCGAGTTGCTCAGAAAACCGCGGCGAACCCTAGCGTCGCAGCCCAGCGAGGATCCGGCGGCCGAGCGGCGGTGCCGGCGCGTTCGCCGCGGCGGCCAGCATCTCGGCGACGGTGAGGAACTTGGCGCGCGGCCGGTCGGCGCCGCCGCGGGCGACCTCGGCGGCGTCGATCGCGTGCCAACCCGCCGCGTCCAGTACCCCGGGCCGCCTGTCGCGCACCAGCTTGTCCAGCGCGGCCGGACGGGCGGCGGGGTCGCGCAGTACCCCGGCGTTGTAGTCGTCGACCAGGTTGCGCACGGTCTGCGCGGCACACGACTTGTTGGTGCCGATGAACCCGGTCGGCCCGCGTTTGATCCACCCGGCGACGTAGCTGCCGCGGACGCGTTCCCCGGTGCGCGGGTCGACGACGCGGCCGCCGTCGTTGGGCACCACCGCCCGCTCCTCGTCGAACGGCAGACCCGGAATCGGCTTGCCGCGGTATCCGATCGAGCTCAGCACCAGCCCGGCGTCGATCCGCACCACCTCGTCGGTGCCGGTGCGGGTGAACTCGACCGCCTCGGCGCGCGCCGCGCCGGCGACCCGGGTCGGTGTCAGGTGGTAGGCCAGCCGGATCCGCGGCCGGGTGACCGGCGCGGACGCGTCACCCAGCTTGCTGAGCACCTGCAACTTGTTGCGCGTCAACGGATCCTGGGTGGTTCCGAGAGCCCGGATGACCGCGTCGTGGTCCTCGGCGGACAGCACCACCTCGCACGTCGACGTCAGACCGATCAGCTCGGGCAGGGTGAACGCCGACTGCGCGGGTCCGCGCCGCGCGGCCACCACCACCTCGGTGATCCGTGAGGCCCGCAACGCGGCCAGCGCCGCCTCGGAGATATCGGTGCGGGCGAGCACGTCGGGATCGGTGGTCAGGATCCGCGCGACGTCGAGCGCGACGTTGCCGTTGCCGACGATGACGGCCCGGTCATGCCCGAGATCGACCGGCAGCGAGGCGAAGTCGGGATGCCCGTTGTACCAGGCGACCACCTCGGTGGCGGTCCCGGTGCCGGGCAGGTCCATCCCCTCGATGTCGAGGCGACGGTCGGTGGGCGCGCCGACGGCGTACAGCACCGCGTGGTGGTGCGCCAGCAGCTCCTCGTGGGTCAGGTGGGACCCGACCTCGACGTTGAGGAAGAACCGGAACCCGGGCTGCGCGGCGATCCGGTCGAACAGCCGGGTCACCCGCTTGGTGCTCTGGTGGTCGGGTGCCACACCGGCGCGCACCAGCCCGTACGGGGTGGGCAGCTTCTCGAAGACGTTGACCTGCACACCCTTCTGGGTGAGCAGCTCGTCGGCCGCGTACATCGCCGCGGGCCCGGAGCCGACGATCGCGACGGTCAGCGGATGCCCCTTGCGCGGGAACACCTTCGGCGCCTCGAGCACCGGGGCCAGCTTCGACGTCGGCGGCAGCTTGCCCTCCCGCTGCGGGTAGTACGCGGCGTTGAGCGCGACGAAGGGCAGCTGCTGCGGGGTCAGCTTCGAGTCGTGGCTGATCGCGCCGACCGGGCATGCCGTCACGCACGCACCACAGTCCACGCAGGCGACCGGGTCGATGTAGAGCATCTCGGCCGTGGCGAACTCCGGCTCGTCCGGCGTCGGGTGGATGCAGTTGACCGGGCACGCGTAGACACACGACCCGTCGCTGCAGCACGACTGGGTGATGACGTGAGGCACGACGCCCCCTACGCGGCGATGACGTGCTGACGGGCCGGCTCGCTGCGGTAGCGGCTGGGCGGGCCGTCGATCTTGCACAGCCGCCACACCAGCTTGGCGAGCGGGTTCATCAGACCGGTGTCGTAGCACAGCATCCGGACGTCACCGAACATGTCGCGCAGGAACTGGCGGGACTTCGGCGCGCGGAAGAACAGCTCCTTGCGCACCGACCGCGGGATGTCGAACTCCCGCCAGAACGCCTTGGGCGGCACGATGATCGCCTGGCACAGCACCCGCATGATGATCGGCACGTTCAGCGACAGCCAGAACCGCTGCCAGCGGGTCAGCTTCGGCAGCCGCTTGCGCAGATACTCGTGCGCGAACGAGATGTGGCGGGCCTCCTCGGCGACGTGGATCGCCATCACCCGCTCCATGATCGGGTGCAGGTCCTTGCCCTCGCGCAGCACGTTCTTCTGGGTGTGGTCGATCGGCTCCTCACCGGCGAGCACGCCGAAGAAGAACGGCACCGGCAGGGGTCCGGCGACCAGCGGGATGAACGGCGACAGCCACCGCAGCAGCCGCGGCATGCCGGGCACGTCGGCGCCGATGCGGTTCACCATCTCCTGGAACATCATGGTGTGGTTGCACTCTTCGACCGATTCGTGCAGGCAGTAGCGGTATTCCGGGGACCCGTTGGGCACCCAGAACGCGTAGTTGGTCAGCCCGCGGATGAGGATGATCTCGAACTGCAGGCCCACCTTCGCGACGTTGGCCTGCCGCCACATCCCGATCTGGATCTGCCGCTCCAGCGGCTGGGCCTGGTACCAGGGGTGCCCGCCCAGCGGGTCGGTGGCAGGCAGCACCCAGCGCGGGTCATTCGGCGTCACCGCGAACTCCGGTGAATCCCAGTCGATGTCGGTGTACGGGTTGAAGTTCCGCCGCACCGACCCCTCGGACAGCGTGGTGAGCGTGTCGACGTAGTCGGCGTCGTCCGTGACCTCCATGTTGCGGCGCCAGCGCCGGACCATACGAGTAGTGGCCATTCCGACCTCCTCAGCGAGGTTGACAAATCCGCCTTCGTTGTCGAACACGGTACCGCAGGTATCGCATACCGGGAATAGCACTTGTCGCGGATGTGACCCGCAGGCCAGTTCAGTCGGTCATGTGACGCCCGTCACACGGGCGCTCACTGTTAAAGGGTCAGCGCCGTTTGGCGAAGTCGCCGGTGGCGGTCATCTTCAGGCCGTTGCTCACGGTGGAGAAGCCGGCCTCGGTGAAGCTGCAGTCGGTGATGATCGCGCGGTGGCCGGGGCTGTTCATCCACCAGTCGACCGCGGCCGCCGGGTTCTTGGCCGCGCCGGTGCCCCAGAACACCACCTCGCCGACCGTGGCGCCGGTGGTGTAGCCGGCGTCGCGTACCCGCTGTGAGATCGATGAGCCGTCGGTGCCGACATGTCCGACCGCGCCGTTGACCAGGACATCGGTGGCGTGCCGGGCCGCGGCCGCCGCCAGCACCGGGTTCGGCGTCAGCGGACCGCAGCCGTTGGCCGCGCGGGTGGCGTTGATGAGATTGAGCAGGTCAGAGCCCTCGTCGGCGTGCGCGGGGGCGGTGGCGCCACCCAGCAGAGCCAGCGTCGCGGCCGCCGCACAGATCGGCGGGACCGCAGCCTTACGCGTATTCACGATGTCCCCTCGATGGTTGCATCCACAGTCCCCCGACCGTGATGAAAAATTTATCGAATCGATGCAGAGAACACAGCGTGTTGAGATGTTTTTCTCAATCAGTGGGCCACCCCCTGCCGGTCAGCTCACATTCCGCCGGTCACTAGGCTGGTCGCATGGCCGACCTGACGATTCCTGCCGACCTCAAACCGCGCGACGGCCGCTTCGGCTGCGGGCCCTCCAAGGTGCGCCCCGAGCAGCTCGCCGCCCTGGCCGCCGCCGGTGACCTGTTCGGCACCTCGCACCGCCAGGCCCCGGTGAAGAACCTGGTCGGCCGGGTCCGCGACGGGCTGCGCCAGCTGTTCTCGCTGCCCGACGGCTACGAGGTGATCCTCGGCAACGGCGGCTCCACCGCGTTCTGGGACGCCGCGGCGTTCGGCCTGGTCGACAAGCGCTCGCTGCACCTGACCTACGGCGAGTTCAGCTCCAAGTTCGCCTCGGCGGTGGCCAAGAACCCGTTCGTCGGCGACCCGGTGATCATCAAGGCCGACCCGGGCTCGGCACCCAAACCGCAGTCGGACCCGTCGGTCGACCTGATCGGCTGGGCCCACAACGAGACCTCGACCGGTGTCGCGGTGCCGGTGCAGCGCCCGGAGGGTTCCGGCGACGCGCTGATCGCCATCGACGCCACCTCGGCGGCGGGCGGTCTGCCCGTCGACATCCGCGAGGCCGACGTCTACTACTTCGCGCCGCAGAAGAACTTCGCCAGTGACGGCGGCCTGTGGATCGCGATCATGTCGCCGGCCGCGCTGGCCCGGGTGGAGGCCGTCAAGGCGTCGGGCCGCTGGGTGCCGGAGTTCCTGTCGCTGCCGATCGCGATCGAGAACAGCCTCAAGAACCAGACCTACAACACCCCGGCGATCGGCACCCTGATCCTGTTCGCCGAGCAGATCGACTGGATGCTGGGCAACGGCGGGCTGGACTGGGCGGTCAAGCGCACCGCGGACTCGTCGCAGCGGCTCTACAGCTGGGCCGAGGCCGCGTCGTTCGCGACGCCGTTCGTCGCCGACCCGGCGCTGCGTTCGCAGGTGGTGGGCACCGTGGACTTCTCCGACGACGTCGACGCGGCCGCCGTCGCCAAGACGCTGCGCGCCAACGGCATCGTCGACACCGAGCCGTACCGCAAGCTCGGCCGCAACCAGCTGCGCGTCGGCATGTTCCCGGCCATCGATCCGGAGGACGTGAGCGCGCTGACGGCGTGCATCGACTGGGTGGTGGAGCGGCTTTAGCCGCGACCGAGGGTCCAGAGCGGCTTTAGCCGCGACCGAGGGTCCAGAGCGGCTTTAGCCGCGACCGAGGGTCCAGAGCGGCTTTAGCCGCGACCGAGGGTCCAGAGCGGCTTTAGCCGCGACCGAGGGTCCAGAGCGGCTTTAGCCGCGACCGAGGACCCGGAGAGACTCTAGCTCGGCCGCGTGTCCCTACCAGGTAACAAGCCGATAACGCACTAGTGTCGGAGTGATCGGGCTTGGCGCTAGCCCGGAGGAGGTCGGCATGCGAGAACTCAGGGTCGTCGGACTCGACGTGGACGGTAGGCGAATCATCTGCGAAGCCGACGGTTCCGGCGAGAAGTTCATCCTGCGTCCCGACGACCGGCTGCGGGCCGCGGTGCGCGGCGACAAGGTCGCCCCGAGCTCGCCGTCCACCGAGACGGAGACGCCGAACGTGTTGCGCCCGAAGGAGATCCAGGCCCGGATTCGCGCAGGCGCGTCCGTCGAGCAGGTGGCCCAGATGGCCGGCGTCGACGTGGGCCGGGTGGAGCGGTTCGCCCACCCGGTGCTGCTGGAGCGTGCCCGCGCCGCCGAGCTGGCCACCGCCGCGCACCCGGTGCTGGCCGACGGCCCGTCGGTGCTGACGCTGCTGGAGACGGTGACGACGGCGATGATCGCGCGCGGCCTGGACCCGGACGCCACCAGCTGGGACGCGTGGCGCAACGAGGACGGCCGCTGGACGGTGCAGCTGGCGTGGAAGGCCGGCCACACCGACAACGTCGCGCACTTCCGCTACACCCCGGGCTCGCACGGCGGCACGGTCACCGCGTTCGACGACGCCGCCCGCGAACTGCTCGACCCGAACTTCAGCCGGCCGTTGCGCCCGGTCGCGACGCTGCCCGAGCCGGAGTCTGAACCCGCTGTCGAACCGGTCGCCGAGGCCGAGCCGACGCTGCCGATCGAGACGCCGGTGCAGCAGGCCGCGCCGCAGGCGCAACCGGAACCGGAGCCGGCACCCGAGCCCGAACCCGAGCCGGCGCCCAAGCCGAAGCCGGCGCGCGCCCGCAAGGCCAAGGCCCGCCCGGCCGTGCCGGCGTGGGAGGACGTGCTGCTCGGCGTGCGGTCCAGCGGCCAGCGCTGAGCGCCGACGTCAGCCGCTCAGGAAGCTCGCGAACACCACCAGCCAGGCGACGGCCACCCCGACGCCGGATCCGAGCACGAACCAGCGCCGCACCGGGCGCTGACGCCAGCCCCATACCGTCGGTGCCAGGCCGCCGACCGCGACGAAGTTGAGCCCCACCGCCAGCAGTGGGTGCACCCGCATCAGCCCGAGGCTAAGCACCACGACGGCGGCCCCGACGATGGCGGCCACGAACGCCGCCACCGTCAGCCCCATCGCCCAAGGCGTCGAATCGTCGGTCATCGTCCGCGAGCCTAATCGGCCCTGACCCGCTCGTAGAACGCCAGCGCCGCCGCGGTGGCGACGTTGAGCGAGTCGGTGCCGCGCGACATCGGGATGCGCACCCGCATGTCGGCGGCCCGCATCGTGCGCTCGGTCAGCCCGGGCCCCTCGGCGCCGACGACGAGCGCCACCTTGTCATCACCGACCTCGGCGATGGCGTCGGCCAGCGTGCGCGCGGTCGGCGCCGGCGTCATCGCCAGGATCCGGAACCCGTTGTCGCGCAACAACTCCAGCTCCGCGGGCCAGGATGTGGCCTTGGCGTAGGGCACCAGCAGCGCGTGGCCCATCGACACCCGCACGGCGCGGCGGTACAGCGGGTCGGCGCATCCGGCGCCGAACACCACCGCGTCGACCCCGAGGCCGGCGGCGTTGCGGAAGATCGAGCCGAGGTTCTCGTGGTCGTTGACCCCTTCGAGCACCGCCAGGGTGCGGGCGCCGTCGAGCACGTCGGCCACCGACAGTTCGGCGGGCCGCGACGCCGAGGCCAGCACCCCGCGGTTGAGGTGAAAGCCCACCACCTCGGCCATCACGTCGGCGTCGACGCGGTAGTAGGGGGCGGGTACGTCGCGCAGGTCGTCGGCCAGCTCCTGCAGCCGCCGGTCGGTGCCCATCATCGCGCGCGGGGTGAACCGGGACGCCAGCATCCGCTGCACCACCAGCACACCCTCGGCGATGACCAGCCCCTTGCCGGAGGGCAGGTCGGGCCTGCGGTCCACGCTGTTGAGGTCGCGAAAATCGTCGAGTCGCGGATCGGATGGATCGGCGACGTCGATTACGTCGGGGCTCACGCTGTTTCGTCGACGAGTGCGGTCATCAGCTCGGCGGCCTGCAGCAGCGTGGCGCGCTGCTCGGCACCGAGGTGAGACAGCCGCGTCAGCAGCCACTCCTGGGTGGCGCGGCGTTCGTCCTCGATGAGGTCGATCCCCGCGGGAGACACCGAGACCAGGATCTGGCGGCCGTCGTCGGGATGGGCCATGCGGTTGACCAGCCCCAGCTCCGAGAGCGAGGCGATGATCCGCGTCATCGACGGCGGCCGCACCCGCTCCCGCTCAGCTAATGCCCCGGGCGTCATGGCGCCCTCTTTGGCTAACGTCGTCAACGCCGACAGCTGCGACAGGGAGATCGGCGAATCCGGTCGCCGAAACCGTAATTGACGTGCTAGTCGAATTACAGCCAGGGACAGGTCGTTGGCCAGGCGACCATCCCCATCCTTCACACAGCAAAGAGTAGCCAGCGGAGAGCGAGGACGGAACCTCAATCGACTACCTTTCATAGCGATGCCCACACAATCCGCCCCGACACCGCCGCCGCTGCGCCCCGGCCTGCTGCGTCCGGAGCCGGTCATCGGCGTGATCACGGCCGGCTGGGTCATCGCCGCCATTCTCGCGTTCACGGTGTCCAGCCTGCACGAGTGGCGGCCGTACACGATCGCCGGGCTGGGGGTGGGGGCGCTTGGCACGTCGATCATGTTGTGGCAACGTCGCGCCGTACGCCGCGGATCCCGCGGTGCGCAGACCGGACTCAGCTGAGGAGGATGTGATGGCAGCGCCGCTGTTGCAGGCCGATATCGAGATCAACGCCCCGGTGGACAAGGTGTGGGGGCTGATCTCCGACCTGTCCAACATGCCGAAGTGGAGCCCGCAGTGCCGGCGGATGAAGCTGCTCGGCCCGCTGCAGCCGGGCACCCGCACCATCAACTTCAACCGCCGCGGCCTGCTGTTCTGGCCGACCACCTGCCGCATCACCGAGGTGGTGCCGCAGAAGAAGCTGGCGTTCCGGGTCAACGAGAACGGCACCGTGTGGAGCTACGAGCTCGAGCCCACCGAATCGGGCACCCGGGTGGTGGAGACCCGGCACGCCGAGAACGGGGTCAAACCGATCTCGACTCTGCTCGTCAACGCGGCCATGGGCGGGGTGCCCAGCTTCGAGCGTGAACTGGTCGAGGGGATGAACGAGTCGCTGGCGCGGATCAAGGCCGCCGCCGAGCGTTAGTCGCCCGCCGGGTCGACCAGATCGAGCACGCCGTCGTCGAACGGCTCGTACAGCGGCGAACCGCTGCCCGGCGGCTGCGGCGTGTCCGAGTGTGCGCCGCAACCGTATTCGGAGTCGACGACGTGTCCGTCGGCGGAGTACTCGTTGGCGCACACCCCGAACATCCGGCCCAGCGAGCCGGCCAGCGGAAGGTAGAAGCCGCAGTCACGGCACACCCGCCGCGTCGAGCGCGCCATCGCCGAGTTGGGGCCGTACTCCCCGTCGTGCCACCGCTGCGCGGCCTCCATCCGGCCCCACGGGCTGAGCAGCTGCTTGCGGCCCAGGCCGAGCTCGTAGGCGACGTCGTCGACGGCGGGGTCGCCGGTGGCGGTGTAGCCGGGAACGAGCCGCGGATCGTCGGGCGGCGGGGCGAGCAGGTCGCCGGGCCCCAGGTCGCCCGGGCGGACCCGCTCCTGCCAGGGCACCCACTCCGGGGCCAGCAGCGCCGTCGGGCCCGGAATCAGCACCACCTCGCTGATGGTGGCGTGGTCGGCGCCCGGACAGGCCGCCACGACGACGGCCCACTGCCAGCCGCGGTAGCCGGGCAGTTCGGCCAGGAAGCGGTGCGTGACCGCGGTCGGGTCCTCGAAGGTGCCGCCGAGGTACTCGCCGACGGTCTCCTCACCGCTGAACTCAACGATCGCCGCGCGCGCCTCGTCGACGGCGCCCATCAGCACCGCCTCGAGATCGGGGCGATCGTCGAACTCGGTCACGCTGTCCATCGCCTTAATAGTGCCTGACCCCGCAACCGCGAGCCACACCGGTTGGCTGCACGCTCGGTGTCGTCCCGATAGTGGAGAATCGAAGGCGTGACCGGACCGCGGCGTGATCCCCGCTACTACCCGCCGCGCCCGCCCGCCCACGACGCCTGGAACGACCCGCATGCCGGGGAACATCCCGGCATGGCGAACTATCCCAGCGACGGGAGCTATCGCCGTCCCCGGCGCGGCGGGCCGACGCCCAGCGCCAACCGCTGGCTGCCGCCGCTCGACGAGCCCACCACCGACTTCTCCCGGGGTTACTCGGCCAACCACTCCGCCCCGCCGCCCCCGCGAACGGGTGCGCGGGCCGGTGAACGGGTCACGGTCACCCGCGCCGCAGCGCAGCGCGGCCGCGAGATGGGCTCCAAGATGTACGGGCTGGTGCACCGGGCCGCCACCGCCGACGGTGCGGACAAGTCCGGGCTGACCGCGCTGACGTGGCCGGTGGTCGCGAACTTCGCCGTCGACGCCGCGATGGCCGTCGCGCTGGCCAACACACTGTTCTTCGCCGCCGCGTCCGGGGAATCCAAGAGCCGGGTGGCGCTGTACCTGCTGATCACCATCGCCCCGTTCGCGGTGATCGCCCCGCTGATCGGGCCCGCGCTGGACCGGTTGCAGCACGGCCGCCGGGTGGCGCTGGCGACGTCGTTCGCACTGCGCACCGTGCTGGCGCTGGTGCTGATCGCCAACTACGACGGCGCCACCGGCAGCTTCCCGTCGTGGGTGCTGTACCCGTGCGCGCTCGGGATGATGGTGCTGAGCAAGTCGTTCTCGGTGCTGCGCAGCGCCGTCACACCGCGGGTGCTGCCGCCGTCGATCGACCTGGTACGGGTGAACTCCCGGTTGACCACCTTCGGCCTGCTCGGCGGCACGATGGTCGGCGGCGCGGTGGCCGCCGGGGCCGAGTACCTGTTCAAGCTGTTCCAGGCACCCGGCGCGCTGTACGTCATCGTCGCGGTCACCATCGCGGGCGCGGCGCTGGCGATGCGGATCCCCAAGTGGGTGGAGGTCACCGAGGGCGAGGTCCCCGCGACGCTGACCTACCACGGCCGCACCGGGGAGCTGCGCCGCGGCGCGCACCCGTACGAGGAGCCCAAGTCCGCACGACAGCCCATGGGGCGCAACACCATCACCGCACTGTGGGGCAACTGCACCATCAAGGTGATGGTCGGCTTCCTGTTCCTGTACCCGGCGTTCGTCGCGAAGTCGCACGACGCCAGCGGGTGGGAGCAGCTGCGGATCCTCGGGCTGATCGGTGCGGCCGCCGCGATCGGCAACTTCGCGGGCAACTTCACCAGCGCCCGGCTGCGGCTCGGGCACCCGGCGCGGGTGGTGGTGCGGTGCGCGATCGTGGTGACGCTGGCCGCCCTGGCCGCCGCGCTGACCGGCAACCTGATCGTGGCCGCGGTCGCGACGCTGCTGACGTCGGGGGCGAGCGCGATCGGTAAGGCCTCGCTGGACGCGTCGATCCAGGACGACCTGCCGGAGAAGTCGCGGGCGTCGGCGTTCGGCCGGTCGGAGACGGTGCTGCAGCTGGCGTGGGTGACCGGCGGTGCGGTCGGTGTGCTGGTCTACACCGAGCTGTGGGTGGGCTTCACGGCGATCACGTCGGTGCTGATCCTGGGTCTGGCGCAGACCATGGTCAGCTACGGCGGCGGATCGCTGATCCCCGGGTTCGGCGGCAACCGCCCGGTGTTCGCCGAACAGGAAGGTGGCCGGGTGGACGATGCGACGGTGGGACGCGAGTGAAGAAGGTGATCGCCGCGCTGGCGGCTGTCGTGGTGGTCGCGGGCGTCGCGACCGGGGTGCTGGTGGCGCGGCTGAGCGGCGAACACGGGCCGAAATACCCTGAGATCAGCGCGTATTCGAACGGCAAGACCGTCCGGGTCGGACCGTTCCAGTACTGCGAGGTGCTCAACCCGACCAAATGCGAGCTGTTCGAGCAGCAGGGCGAGCTCAGGGTCAGCGAGCGCGGCCCGGTGCAGTTGTCGGTGCCGCCGGCGGTGGCCAGGGCGCCGTGGGTGCTACTGCGCCAGTACGAGGACTCCGAGATCGTCGAGGAGTTCCGGCCCAATTCACGGCTGGCGGTGTCGATCCCGACCGTCGACCCGCGTTACGGCAAGCTCGCCGGGATCGGGGTGTTCCTGCCGACGCTGATCAAGGTCGACGGCGAGGAGATCCCCGCACCGCACGCCGAGTGGTCGGTGCGCACCGTGTGGGACTAGCGTCCCGGGCCGTGACCGGGCGGCACCCGTTCGCCCTCGCGCACCGGGCCCGGCGGGGTGCCGTCGCCGAAGGGCCTGCCGCCCAACTCCTCCCGGCCGTGCGGCCGTAGCCAGTTGGCCAGGTCGGGCCCCTTCGGGACGATCCGCGTCGGGTTGATGTCGGTGTGCACGATGTAGTAGTGCTGCTTGATCTGCACGAAGTCGACGGTGTCCCCGAACCCCGGCGTCTGGAACAGATCGCGGGAGTACGCCCACAGCACCGGCATCTCGGCGAGCTTGTTGCGGTTGCACTTGAAGTGCCCGTGGTACACCGGATCGAACCGGACCAGCGTGGTGAACAGTCGCACGTCGGCCTCGGTGATGGTGTCGCCCACCAGATAGCGCTGGGTGGCCAGCCGGTCCGACAGCCAGTCCAGCGCGGCGAACAGCCGGTCGTAGGCCTTCTCGTAGGCCTCCTGGGAACCGGCGAAGCCGCACCGGTACACCCCGTTGTTGACCTCGGTGTAGATCCGTTGGGCGACCTCGTCGATCTCGTCGCGCCGGTCCTCGGGATACAGGTCCGGGGCACCGTCGCGGTGATACGTCCTCCACTCGGTGCTGAAGTCCAGGGTGATCTGCGCGAAGTCGTTGGTGACGACCTCACCGGTCGGCACGTCGACGATCGCCGGCACCGTGATGCCCTTCGGGTAGTCCGGGAACCGCTTGAGGTAGGCGTCCTTGAGCCGCGGGATCTTCAGGACCGGGTCGACGCCGCCGGGGTCCAGGTCGAACGTCCAGCTGTCCTGGTCGTGGGTGGGCCCGCAGAAGCCGATCGAGATCGCGTCCTCCAGACCCAGCAGCCGGCGCACGATGATGGCGCGGTTGGCCCACGGGCATGCGCGCGCGACGACCAGCCGGTACCGGCCGGGCTCGACGGGATACCCGTCCCGGCCGTCGGCGGTGATCCGGGTGGTGATGTATTTGGTGTCCCGGGTGAACTCCCCGCCGGGGGCGACGTACGCGGCCATCAGGTCAGCATGCCCGCAAGTCGGCTGACTTTTACCTCGAATGGCCCGGTCAGGACTCGAGCTCGCGGGCGACCGCCCGCACCACCTCGGACACCCGGCGCGCGGTCTTGCGGTCCGGATAGCGGCCCTTGCGCAGTTCGGGCTGCACGGCGCTCTCCAGCAGCACGATCATGTCCTCGATCATGCCGTGCAGTTCGTCCGGCGAATGCTTGTGCGCGGCCGCGGCGGCCTCCCGGCGCGCCCGGGACAGGCTCGGCGGCGGGTCGAGGATCGTCACGCTCAGCGCCTGCGGTCCACGACGGCCCGCGGCCACCCCGAACTCGACGCGCTGCCCCGCCTTGAGGGTCTCAACACCGGAAGGCAGCGCCGAGGACCGGACGTAGACGTCTTCGCCGTCCTCCTGCGACAGAAAGCCGAAGCCCTTTTCGGCGTCGTACCACTTCACCCTGCCGGTCGGCACTGGTCTCACCCGCTTGTCACTGGTCTGTCGAACGAACTGAACATAAGGAAAGCGCCCCGAATACGCGGGACGCGTGAAGACCGATCCTACTCTGACCATGATCTCGCCAGCACCCCCTTATCGGTAGGCTGGTCGCCACCCCCTGGAGGGAAGATGCGCCTGATCCTGAACATCATCTGGTTGGTCTTCGGCGGCCTGTGGCTGGCGCTGGGCTATCTGCTGGCCGCACTGATCTGTTTCGTGCTGATCATCACCATTCCGTTCGGGTTCGCCTCGGCGCGGATCGCCCTGTACGCGCTGTGGCCGTTCGGCCGCACCGTCGTCGACAAACCCGGCCCCCGGCCCGGCGCCCTGGTGGGCAACGTGATCTGGGTGATCTTCTGCGGGGTGTGGCTGGCGATCGGCCACATCACCAGCGCGATCGCCATGGCGATCACCATCGTCGGCATCCCGCTGGCGCTGGCCAACCTGAAGATGATCCCGGTGTCGCTGATGCCGCTGGGCAAGGAGATCGTGCCGGTGGACGACGCGCGGCGGGTCGCCGTATGAGCCTCGTCGACCTCGGGGTGCCGCTTCCCGCCCCGCCGCCGCCGGACGGGCGCCCGCCCGCCGACGGGCCGCTCGTCGACACCTTCGGCCGGGTCGCCACCGATCTGCGGGTCTCGTTGACCGACCGCTGCAACCTGCGCTGCACCTACTGCATGCCCGCCGAGGGCCTGGACTGGCTGGCCAACGACCAACTACTACGCCCCGAGGAGCTGACCCGGCTGCTGCGCATCGCGGTGACCCGGCTGGGCATCCGCAGCGTGCGGTTCACCGGCGGTGAACCGCTGGTGGCCCGCCACCTCGAGGACGTCATCGCCGCGACCGCCGCGCTGGAGCCGCGCCCGGAGATCACGCTGACCACCAACGGGATCGGGCTGGCCCACCGTGCCGAGCGGCTCAAGCGGGCCGGGCTGGACCGCATCAACGTCTCCCTCGACACCGTCGACCGCACCCGGTTCGCCGCGATCACCCGCCGCGACCGGCTCGACGACGTGCTGGCCGGGCTGCGCGCCGCCAAGGCCGCCGGCCTGGACCCGGTGAAGGTCAACGCCGTACTCGACCCGGCCACCGGGCTCGACGACGCGGTCGCGCTGCTGCGGTTCTGCCTCGAGCACGGCTACCAGCTGCGCATCATCGAGCAGATGCCGCTGGACGCCGGTCATCAGTGGGACCGCGGCAAGGCGCTGACCGCCGAGGAGATCCTGGCCGCGCTGCGCCGCCACTTCGACCTGACCCCCGACCCGCGGCCACGCGGGTCGGCGCCCGCCGAGCTGTGGCAGGTCGCCGGCGGCGGCACCGTCGGGATCATCGCCTCGGTGTCGCAGGCGTTCTGCTCGGCCTGCGACCGGACCCGGCTGACCGCCGACGGGCAGGTGCGCAACTGCCTGTTCGCCCGGCAGGAGACCGATCTGCGGGACCTGATGCGCGGCGGCGCCGACGACGCCGCCGTGGAGGCGGCCTGGCGGGCGGCGATGTGGGCGAAGGCCGCGGGCCACGGCATCAACGATCCGGACTTCGTGCAGCCCGACCGCCCGATGAGTGCGATTGGAGGATGAGCGGGGATGACCCTGCCGATCACCGAGACCGTGACCGTGACCGTGCGGTTCTTCGCGGCCGCGCGGGCCGCCGCCGGTAACGAAGAGGAGACGATTCAATTACGGGGCGAGTTGACAGTCGCCGATCTTGTCGCCCGACTGTCCGAGCGCGGCGAGGAGCTGGCGAAAGTGCTCAAGCGCTGCTCTTTTCTCGTCGACGAGGTCGCCGTCCGCAACCTCGACACGGTGCTGCGCGACAACCAGACGGTCGACGTTCTTCCCCCATTCGCCGGCGGATAACGTGATTTGCATCACATAACGGAATGGTAACGGACTGGCTACGGCCGGGTGGAGCGGCGAAAAGTCCTGCGAAAACGCCCGAGAATCCTGGCGGTTTAGAGCCCTTTTAGAATTTGCCGCCGCACAAAACGCCGTAACGGCCAAAAGATGACGGGCTCCGGCGGACCCGTTACCGTTCAGTCCCAGGCCAGTCGACCGCAAACCGACCGGCCCGCCGCGACCAGCAGCGCCGAGCTCCATCCGCTGGCCGCGGGAACCCCACGAAGACGAACAGGATGGAGGCGGGGGACCCAACCGGTCCACCGTGCAGCAGCGGACCAGGAGCGCACGCTCCTAGGGGTGAAGCCGACGTCGACCGCGACGTGGCCGGGCAGCCTCTCCGCCCGAACCCGACAGCTGACCTCGCAGGCGCCGACGAGAGGACACTGGCCGCTTATGAGTGGACGGCACCGCAAGCCCACTGCATCAGCCGTAAACGTCGCGAAAGTCGCCTTCACCGGCGCGGTGCTCGGCACCGGGGGCCTCGCTCTGGCCGGACACGCCAACGCCGCGACGGACGCCGAATGGGATCAGGTCGCGCGCTGCGAATCGGGCGGCAACTGGGCGATCAACACGGGCAACGGCTACCACGGCGGCCTGCAGTTCTCCCCCAGCACCTGGACCAGCCACGGCGGCGGTGAGTTCGCACCCGCCGCGCACCTGGCCACCAAGGAAGAGCAGATCGCCGTCGCCGAGCGCGTGCTGGCCTCGCAGGGCAAGGGCGCATGGCCCACCTGCGGCCGCGTGCTGTCGTCGGCGACGCCCCGCAACGTCGTCAAGGACAACGGCGGGGATGAGGTGCAGCCGGTCGCCGACCCGATGGCGCCGCCGCCCCCTGCCGATCCGTTCGCGCCGCCGCCCCCGCCGGCACCGTTCGACGCGCTGGCCGCCCCCGTCGACCCGCTGGCCCCGCCGCCGGTGGATCCCCTCGCGCCGCCGCCCGCCCCCGCCCCGGTGGACGCGCCGATTGACGCGCAGCCCGTCGCCTTCGACGCCCCGCTGCCGGACGCTCCGCCGCCGCCCCCGCCGGTAGACCCGCTGGCCCCGCCGCCGGTCGACCCGATGGCCCCGGTCGACGCGCCGATCGAGGTGCAGCCGGCCGCGTTCGAGGCGCCGCTGCCCGACGCTCCGCCACCGCCCCCGCCCGTCGACCCGCTGGCGCCGGTGGACGCGCCGATCGAGGTGCAGCCCGTCGCCAACTGGGACGTCGCTGCCGAGGTGCCGGGTGAGCAGCCGCAGCTGTGGTCGCTGCAGGCCAACGCGCCGCTGCAGCCCGCCCCGGTGCTGCCGGAACCCGTCCCGCCGGCCCCCGCCCCCGAGGCGGCCCCGGCCGCGCCCGTGGACGCGCTGGCCGCACCCGCCGCCGACCCGGCGGCCGCGCCTGAGACGCCGCACCTGGCCAGCCCGGAGAACCTGCCGCCGGGATACACCGCGGACCGGACGCAGGTTCCGCAGGACAGCGCCGGTGTCTCGTACCTGAAGGAGATCTGGCACGCGATCCAGACGCAGGAGATCAGCGGTAAGGACGCGCTGTTGCTGCTGACGCAGCGGCCGCTGACCACCCCGGACGTTCCAGGTGGAGCCGCTCCGAACCTGCCTGGCGCGCCGGCTCCGGCCGCTCCGGCTCCGGTTGATCCGGCCGCCCCGGCCCCGGCCCCGGTTGATCCGCTGCTGCCGCCGCCCCCGGCCTGATCGGTCCGGCCTTAAGCCGAATTCACCCACTCGTCGGTGCCGTCGGCGAAGAACTGGTGCTTCCACACCGGTAGCCGCTCCTTGACGACGTCGACCAGCCGCGCGCAGGTCTGGAACGCCGCCGCGCGGTGATCGGCCGCCACCGCGGCCACCAGCGCGGCGTCGCCGATCTCCAGGTCACCGATGCGGTGGCTGACCGCGATCGCGCGCACCCCGGTGGCCTGCGCCGCGACCTCCGCGGCCACCTCGGCCAGCGTCTTCGCCGCCGTGGGGTGCGCGGAGTACTCCAGCCGGGTGACGGACCGGCCGCCGTCGTGGTTGCGCACCACACCCGCGAAGCTCACCACCGCGCCGGCGGCGGCATCGGCGACCAGCGCCTCGTGCTCACCGAGGTCGATCGGGAGCTCGGACAAATCCGCGCGCAGAACGACGGCGGTCATCGCGGGTGGTCTCCTCCGCTGAGCTGGTCAAGGGCGTGCTCGAGGACGCGGTCCAGCACGCCCAGACCGTCCTTGACGCCGCCCGGGGATCCGGGCAGGTTCACGATCAGGGTGCGGCCCTTCACCCCGCACACGCCGCGCGACAGCACCGCTGTCGGCACCTTGTCCTCCCCGGCCCGCCGGATCGCGTCGGCCAGCCCGGGGATCTGGTAGTCCAGCAGCGCGGCGGTCGCCTCGGCGGTGCGGTCGGTCGGTGAGATGCCGGTGCCGCCGGAGGTGATGACGACGTCGGCGCCGTCGGCCACCGCGGCCGAGATCGCCTCGGCCACCGGGTCGCCGTCGGGGACGACGGCGGGTGCGGGCGTACTGATGCCGCGGGCGCAGAGCCACTCGACGATCACCGGCCCGGTGCGGTCCTCGTAGACGCCTACGGCGGCGCGGGTGGAGGCGACGACGACGCGGCCGGATCTCATGGGCGCACCCAGGTGCCGGTCTTGCCGCCCTCCTTGCGCAGCACCCGGATGTCGTCGATGCGGGCGGCGGGGTCGACGGCCTTGATCATGTCGTAGACGGTCAGCGCGGCCACGCTGACGGCGGTCAGGGCCTCCATCTCGACGCCGGTGCGGTCGGTGCTGCGCACGGTGGCGGTGATGCCGATGGTGGCCTCGCCGATCTCGAAGTCGACGTCGACACCGGTGAGAGCCAGCTGGTGGCACAGCGGGATCAGATCACTGGTGTGCTTGGCCGCCAGGATGCCCGCGATGCGGGCGGTGGCCAGCGCATCGCCCTTGGGCAGGCCGCCGGCGGCGATCATCGCGACGACGTCGGAGGTGGTGTGCAGCACGCCCGCCGCGACGGCGGTGCGCTTGGTGACGTCCTTCGCGGTGACGTCGACCATGTGGGCCGCCCCGGTCTCGTCGAGGTGAGAGAGGCGGCGCTGGTCGGTCACCGTTACTTGTTGACGACCGTTACCGGGTGCAGGTACGGCAGCTCGTCGGCGGGCAACGGGAAGGTCAGCTCACCGAACGGCGACAGTGCGCCGGTACGGTCGGTAGCCAGCTCCGACACCGCATGCTCGCCGTCAGCAGTCGCCGGCCAGCCCGGATCGACGTAATGGTTCTTCCCTTTGTTGTCTGCCACGACCACATTGTGGCAAATGGCTCGGGCGGTGGCGACACCGCCGTCCTGCTTTACGCTGGTCAGCAATGACCGGAAACAGTCCAGGCGTCCCCCTGGGCGCCTGGTTGGCCGATCTCCCCGACGAACGTCTCGTCCGCCTGCTGGAGCTGCGGCCAGACCTGACCCAGCCCCCGCCGGGGACGATCGCGGCCCTGGCGGCGCGCGCCCAGTCCCGCCAGTCGGTGAAGGCCGCCACCGACGACCTCGACTTCCTGCACCTTGCGGTGCTCGACGCGCTGGTGGTGCTGCACGCCGACACCACCCCGGTGCCGGTGGCCAAGCTGCTCGAGCTGATCGGTGAGCGGGCCCCGGAGACCGCCGTCGTCGCGGCGCTGGACGCGCTGGCCGAGCGGGCGCTGGTGTGGGGCGACACGGCGCTGCGGGTGGCCGCCGAGGCCGGCACGTCGCTGCCCTGGTACCCCGGGCAGGCGACGGTCGAGGACGGCGGCCTGACGGCCGAGGAGATCGCCGCCCGGCTGGAGGGGCTGGGCGAGGCCGAGTCCGAGCTGCTCAGGCGGCTGCTGGAGGGCTCACCGGTGGGCCGCACCCGCGACGCCGCGCCGGGGACACCCCCGGACCGGCCGGTGCAGCGGCTGCTGGCCGCCGGGCTGCTGCGCCAGCTCGACGCCGACACCGTGATCCTGCCGCGGCTGGTCGGCCAGGTGATGCGCGGCGAGCTGCCCGGCCCGGTCGGGTTGAGCCGGCCCGACCCGGTGGTGGCGACGACGACGGTCGCCGACGTCGACGCGGTGGCCGCCGGCGCGGTGCTCGACCTGCTGCGCGAGGTCGAGGTGGTGATCGAGACCCTGTCCGGCACACCGGTTCCCGAGCTGCGCAACGGCGGGCTCGGGGTGCGCGAGCTCAAGCGGCTGGCGAAGTCCACCGGCATCGCCGAGCCGCGGCTGGGGTTGATCCTGGAGATCACCGCCGCGGCCGGGCTGATCAACTCCGGGATCCCCGATCCCGAACCCGAGGACGGCGACGGCCCGTACTGGGCGCCGACGGTGTCGGCGGACCGCTTCCTGGAAGCGCCCACCGCGGTCAAGTGGCATCTGCTGGCGGCGGCCTGGCTGGATCTGCACGGCAGGCCCAGCCTGATCGGCGGCCGTGGACCCGACGGGAAACCGTATGCGGCGCTGTCGGATTCGTTGTTCTCCACCGCGGCGCCGCTGGACCGCCGGCTGCTGCTGGGGCTGCTTGCCGAGCTGCCGCCGGGCGCGGGGGTGGACGCGACGTCGGTGGCGCGGGCGCTGGTGTGGCACCGGCCGCGCTGGGCGGCCCGGCTGCAGCCCGGCCCCGTCGGCGATCTGCTGACCGAGGCGGCGGCGCTGGGCCTGGTGGGCCGCGGCGCGCTCAGCTCCCCCGGGCGGGCGCTGCTGGCCGGCGAGCCCGAGGACGCCGTGGTCAAGGCGATGGACAAGGCGCTGCCCGCGCCGCTGGACCACTTTCTGCTGCAGGCCGACCTGACCGTGGTGGTGCCCGGGCCGCTGGAGCGGGAGCTCGCCGAGCAGCTGGCCGAGGTCGCCACCGTCGAGTCCGCGGGCGCGGCGATGGTGTACCGGATCAGCGAGACGTCGATCCGCCACGCCCTCGACACCGGACGCACCGCGGGCCACCTGCACGCGTTCTTCGAGCGGCATTCGAAAACACCTGTGCCGCAGGGACTTACCTATCTGATCGACGACGTCGCGCGCAGGCACGGTCAACTGCGGGTCGGGATGGCGTCGTCGTTCGTGCGGTGCGAGGACGCCGCGCTGCTGGCGCAGGCGGTGAGCGCACCGGCCGTCGAGGGGCTCGAGATGAGACTGCTGGCGCCGACGGTCGCGGTGTCGCAGGCGCCGATCGGCGACGTGCTGGCCGCGCTGCGGCGGGCCGGGTTCGCCCCGGCCGCCGAGGACTCCACCGGCGCGATCGTCGACCTGCGCTCACACGGCGCCCGGGTGCCGATGCCGGCGGGTCAGCGGCGGGTGTACCGGCCCGCCCCGCGGCCGAACGTCAAGACGCTGGGCGCGATCGTCGCGGTGCTGCGCAAGGTGGCCAACTCCCCGACGTCCGGGGAGCGGCTGGACCCGGCGGCGGCGATCGCGCTGCTGCAGGAGGCCGCGATCATGCAGGAGTCGGTGGTGATCGGCTACGTCGACCCCGCCGGGGTGGCCACCCAGCGGGTGGTGGCGCCGATCAACGTGCGCGGCGGTCAGCTCACGGCCTTCGACCACGCCTCCAACCGGGTCCGCGACTTCGCGGTGCACCGCATCACCTCGGTGGTCGCCTCCGCCGAGCCGTCCTGACCTGCGCTGCGCGTGCAGCCGCGTCGATCGCGGGAGCCGTAGTCGGCGGCGTGCGGATAATGGACAGAATGACTGACGGCCCGCTGATTGTGCAGTCCGATAAGACGGTGCTGCTCGAAGTCGACCACGAACTGGCGGGCGCCGCGCGTGCCGCGATTGCCCCGTTCGCCGAGCTCGAACGCGCCCCTGAGCACGTGCACACCTACCGCATCACCCCGCTGGCGCTGTGGAACGCCCGCGCCGCCGGCCACGACGCCGAGCAGGTCGTCGACGCGCTGGTCACCTACTCGCGCTACGCGGTGCCGCAGCCGCTGCTGGTCGACATCGTCGACACGATGAGCCGCTACGGCCGCCTGCAGCTGGTCAAGCACCCGGCGCACGGGCTGACGCTGGTCAGCCTCGACCGCGCGGTGCTCGAGGAGGTGCTGCGCAACAAGAAGATCGCGCCGATGCTGGGCGCCCGCGTCGACGACGACACCGTGATCGTGCACGCCAGCGAGCGCGGCCGCGTCAAACAGATGCTGCTCAAGATCGGCTGGCCGGCCGAGGACCTCGCCGGTTACGTCGACGGCGAGGCCCACCCCATCGCGCTGGAGCAGAACGGCTGGCAGCTGCGCGACTACCAGCAGATGGCCACCGACTCGTTCTGGGAGGGCGGCTCGGGTGTGGTGGTGCTGCCCTGCGGGGCGGGCAAGACGCTCGTCGGCGCCGCGGCGATGGCCAAGGCCAGCGCCACCACGCTGATCCTGGTGACCAACACCGTCGCCGGCAGGCAGTGGAAGCGCGAGCTGATCAACCGGACCTCGCTGACCGAGAACGAGATCGGCGAGTACTCCGGGGAGCGCAAGGAGATCCGCCCGGTCACCATCGCCACCTACCAGGTGATCACCCGCCGCACCAAGGGCGAGTACAAGCACCTGGAGCTGTTCGACAGCCGCGACTGGGGCCTGATCATCTACGACGAGGTGCACCTGCTGCCGGCCCCGGTGTTCCGGATGACGGCCGATTTGCAGTCGCGCCGCCGCCTCGGGCTGACCGCCACGCTGATCCGCGAGGACGGCCGCGAGGGCGACGTGTTCAGCCTCATCGGCCCGAAGCGCTACGACGCGCCCTGGAAGGACATCGAGGCCCAGGGCTGGATCGCCCCCGCCGAGTGCATCGAGGTGCGGGTGACGATGACCGACAACGAGCGCATGCTCTACGCCACCGCCGAACCCGACGAGCGCTACAAGCTGTGCTCGACGGCGCACACCAAGATCGCGGTGGTGAAGTCGATCCTGGAACGGCACAAGGGCGAGCAGACGCTGGTGATCGGCGCCTACCTGGACCAGCTCGAGGAGCTGGGTCGCGAGCTCGACGCCCCGGTGATCCAGGGGTCGACGAAGAACTCCGAGCGTGAGGCGCTGTTCGACAGGTTCCGCAGCGGCGAGATCTCCACCCTGGTGGTGTCCAAGGTCGCCAACTTCTCCATCGACCTGCCCGAGGCCAGCGTCGCCGTCCAGGTGTCGGGGACGTTCGGCTCGCGGCAGGAGGAGGCGCAGCGGCTGGGCCGGCTGCTGCGGCCCAAGGCCGACGGCGGCGGCGCGGTGTTCTACTCGGTGGTCTCCCGCGACAGCCTCGACGCCGAGTACGCCGCACACCGGCAGCGGTTCCTGGCCGAACAGGGCTACGGATACGTCATCAAGGACGCCGACGACCTGCTCGGCCCCGCGATCTGAGCTAGCCTCGACACCCATGACAGGACGTCAGCACAAGCGCGCCGTCCGGCTGACTGTGGCAGGCGTCGCCGTCGGCATGGGCGCGTGGCTGCTTCCGGCCCCCGCGTTCGCCCAGCCCGCGGCGCCGACGGTGCCGCCGGGTGAGCCGCTGCCGCCCGGGCAGCCGGTGGTGATCGTCGACGACGGTCCGGCACCGCCGCCCGCGCCGCCGCCGGCCGGCCCGCCGCCGGTCCCACAGCTGCAGAACCAGGCCTACGGCTCGGGGGACGGTCCGCTGGGCTTCCTGCGTGACGCCTGGAACCAGGTCAAGAACCCGTTCGGCACCCCCGACGGGATGCCCCCGATGGCGCCGGGCGCCCCGCCCGGGGCCGGTCCCGCGCCGCCACTGCCGCCGGGCTACACCTCGATCACCGCACCGGAGTCGTCGACCCCGGCGTCGCAGCCGGGCACCGAGGGCGGCGGCCCGCCGCTGCCGGAGGGCTACTACCCGATCTCCGGGCCGGAGCCGCCGGGCTGGTACGACAACCCGCCTCCCCCGCCGATGCCGGCCGCCGGCCCGCTGGGCTGACCTCGGTCAGACGTGCGGGCCGACGGGGTTGGACACCGTCAGCAGGACGGCCGCATCCTCCAGGGCGGTCAGCCCGTGCCGTGTCTTGGGCACGATGATGTGATCGCCCGCTGAGCCCTCCCAGTTGGCGGTGTGATCGGTGAGACGCACCTTGCCGTGCAGCACCTGCAGCGTGGCCTCGCCGTTGGTTTCGTGCTCGTCGAGGCTGGCGCCGGCGCGCAGCGCGATCAACGTCTGGCGCAGCGAGTGTTCGTGGCCGCCGTAGACGGTCTGCGCACTGCGGCCGCTGCTGGCACCGCGGGCGGTTTCGAGTTGTTGGCGCGCCAATGCGGTCAGCGAGGTCTTGTTCATACGCCGGATCGTAGGACCGGCGACCCCGGTCGTGGGCCGTGTTCGGCGGCTCAGCTCAGCGCCGGGATGACCTCGCGCGCGAACAGTTCGATCCCGGACCGGTCGTAGGCGGCCTCCGGGAAGTACAGGATCGCGTACTCGCAGCCGAGGTCACGCATGGTCTTGAGCTTCTCGACCACCTGTTCCGGTGTGCCGCTTGCGGATTCGGGCGCGGTGACCGAGTTGAGCATGGCGTCGACGGCCTCGGCGTCGACCTTGGTGGTCTGGCGGGCCCGCAGCCGCGCCACCCGGTCGCGGACGTCGGCCTCGGACTCGCCGATGACGGCGTTGAAGTTGGCCGAGCGCACGATGGCGCCGAAGTCGGTGCCCACCTCACGGCAGTGGTCGGCGAGCACCTGCGACTTGTGCTTGAAGCCGCCCGGTTCGCAGGTGAAGTTCGTGTACTGGGCGAACTTCGCGGCGATGCGCAGCGTGACCTTCTCCCCGCCGCCGGCGATCCAGAGCGGAATCCCGCCGTCCTGCAACGGTTTCGGCTGCACGATGGCGCCGTTGACGTGGTAGTGCCTGCCCTCGAAGGTGACCCGGCCGTCGCGCCAGGCGTCGCGCATGATCTGCACGCCCTCGTCGAGACGGGCCAGTCGCTCCCGCGCCGAGGGGAAGCCGTAGCCGTAGGCCAGCCACTCGTGCTCGTACCAGCCGGCGCCGATGCCCATCTGCACCCGGCCGCCGGAGATGATGTCGGTGGTCGCCGCCACCTTCGCCAGATAGACCGGGTTGCGGTAGCTCATCGCGGTGCACATCTGGCCGAGCCTGATCCGCGAGGTGGTCGCCGCGTAGGCCGCCATCAGCGACCACGCCTCGTGGGTGGCCTCGTCGGTCGGCACCGGCACGGTGTGGAAGTGGTCGTACACCCACAGGGAGTCCCACGCCTCGGTGGCGTCGGCGTAGAGCGCGAGGTCGCGCATCACGGGCCACTGCTCTTCAACCGGGATATCAACGAGATCGAGTCGCCAGCCCTGCGGGATGAACAGTCCGAAGCGCATGGCTTCCGACTCTAAGCCACCGCCACGCCGGATTCGGGAGGCGAGCCGGGTTTGCCGCACCCGATCCGGCCTCGAACCGGCACGCAAATCACTTAGCCACACTCACCATGATCGGTATGCTGCGCAGACGTCAAATCCGTCATCTCCGCAGCGCCGTGACGCGCCGGTGACCCGACGGGACCTGGAATTTCGGCGCCCGCGACGTTGCCCGTACCGCTTCATCCACCGGTCGAACCTGTTGTATGGTGTGGCTCACACATTCGATGAACATGTGACCTGAGCCACAGAGGAGGCGATCGTGCCCCGTGATCCGATGACCCGGATGGACAGGCACTCGGTGCGTCCCGGCGGCGCCATCGGCGTTCGCTGGTTCTACGCCCTACTGCTTGCTCTCATCGCGGTCGCGGCGGTTGTCGGCGTCGTAGCCACCGCCTCGATGGGACAGACCCCGATGGCGATCGCGATCGGCCTGATCTCGCTGGCGTTCTTCTCCCGCATCGGCGCCTGACGCAATCGGCTTTCGTTGTCGGGCTCCGGGACTAGCCTGGCGTCATGGCCCTGTCCAAGGACGAACGCGAACAGTTTCTCGCCGAACCCCACGTCGCGGCCCTGTCGGTGAGCGCGGGCGACCGACGCGGGCCGTTGACCGTGCCGATCTGGTACCAGTACCAACCCGGCGGTGAGGCCTGGGTGCTCACCGGCAACGGCTCCCGCAAGCACCGGCTCATCGAGGCCCAGGGTGAGTTCACGCTGATGGTGCAGCGGCTCGAACCCACGGTGCGCTACGTGTCGGTCGACGGTCCGGTCACCCGCATCGAACCCGCCACCGACGACCATCTCGTCGAGGTGACCAAGCGCTACCTGCCGCCCGAGAAGGTCGACGACTATCTCGAGTACGCCCGCCGCGAGCACGGTGAGAGCGTCGTCATCTTCATGCGCCCGCAGCACTGGCTGTCGTCGGATCTCGGCGCGTTCTAAGGGCCCGGCGAGAGCTACAGCCCCAGGGCCGCAATCGCGCCGTCGACGGTGACGCGACGCAGTTCGTCGCGGTCGGCGTCGGCGAACTCCAGGCAGCAGTCCTGCAGCCCGCGCAGCGCGATCGTCGCCCGCGCCGACTGCTCCAGCGTCGGGCGGCCGCCGAACAGCAGCCGGGTCAACCGCTCACGCCACGACCGCATCCGGTCGACGAGGCCGAACTCCGCCAGCGCGGTCAGCTCCGAGACCACCAGCATCAGATCGGCGCGGTGCTTGTAGTGGAAGTCGAAGTAGCCCTCCAGCAGCGCGCGCGGGGAGACCTGTTTGGCGGCGCGCAGCGTCTCGTGCGCGGTCACGAACGCCTCGCCCTCGTCGACCAGCGGCTGCAGGATGCTGCGGATCAGCTCCTCGCGCGAGTCGAAGTGGTAGTACAGGGCGGGTTTGGTGATGCCCAGCCGGTTCGCGATGTCCTGCAGGCTGGTGCGGCCGACGCCCTGTTCGGCGAACAACTCCCGCGCCACCTGCTGAATGCGCAGCCGAGTCTCCGACGGTGCCCGCGTCACGGGGTCACCGTAACTCACAACGCGAAGGCCCCCGGGATGCGGATCCCGGGGGCCTTGCACGTAAAACCGCTAGCTGAGCAGCGACGCCGGCGGGTTGAAGCGATCGCCGTAGCGCTCGGCCAGCTGCTTGGCCCGCGCCACGAACGCCTCCTTGCCGATCCCCAGCTCACCCTGGTAGCCCTGGATGAACTGCGCGGTGCCGCCGGTGTACGGCGGGTAGCCGATGCCCATGATCGAGCCGATGTTGGCGTCGGCGGTCGAGGTGATCACACCCTCGTCGATGCACTTCTGGGTCTCGAGCGCCTCGGCGAACAGCATCCGGTCGATCATGTCCTGCAGCGGGATGTCGAGGTTGTTGCCGCCGAACGTCTCGGCCAGGCCCGGCCACAGGCCGACGCGCTTGCCGTCGACGTACTCGTAGAAGCCCGCGCCCTTGAGCCGCGACGGGCGGCCGATCTCGATCATCTTGTTGACGACCAGCTCGGCCGGATGCGGCTCGTAGGTCTTGCCCTCGGCCTCGGTGGCCTTGCGGGTCTCGGTCGCGATCTTCTGCATCAGCTCGAGGTTGAGCTCGTCGGACAGCTGCAGCGGCGGAGCCGGGTAGCCGGCCTGTCCGCCCGCGTGCTCGATGCTGGCCGCGGGCACACCCTCACCGAGCATCGCCAGCGCCTCGTTGACGAAGGTGCCGATGACGCGGCTGGTGTAGAAGCCACGGCTGTCGTTGACCACGATCGGGGTCTTGCCGATCGCCAGGGTGTAGTCGAACACCCGGGCCAGCGCCTCGTCGGAGGTCTTCTCGCCCTTGATGATCTCGACCAGCGGCATCTTGTCGACCGGGGAGAAGAAGTGGATGCCGATGAAGTCCTCCTGGCGCTTCACGCCGGTCGCCAGACCGGTGATCGGCAGCGTGGAGGTGTTCGACCCGAGGATGGCGTTGGACTCGACGATGTCCTCGATCTCCTGGAACACCTTGTGCTTGAGTTCCTGGTTCTCGAAGACGGCCTCGATCACGAAGTCGACGCCCTTGAGGTCCGCGGCGTCGGCGGTCGGCGTGATGCGGGCCAGCAGCGCGTCGGACTTCTCCTTGGTGGTGCGACCCCGCTCGAGGGCCTTGGCCTCGATCTTCTCCGAGTAGCCCTTACCGCGTTCGGCCGCCTCCAGCGAGACGTCCTTGAGCACGACCTCGAAGCCGGCCTTGGCGCTCACATAGGCGATACCGGCGCCCATCATGCCCGCGCCCAGCACGCCGATCTTCTTGATCTCGTGCTTGGGGATGCCGGCCGGACGCGACCCGCCACCGTTGATGGTTTGCAGGTCGAAGAAGAACGCCTGGATCATGTTCTTCGCGGTCTGGCCGGTGACCAGCTCCACGAAGTAGCGGCTCTCGATGCGGGTGGCGGTGTCGAAGTCGACCTGCGCACCCTCGACCGCGGCCGACAGGATGGCCCGCGGCGCCGGCATCGGCGCACCCTTGAGCTGCTTCTTCAGCAGCGCCGGGAACGACGGCAGGATCGAGGCCAGGCCGGGGCTGCTCGGCGTGCCGCCGGGCATCTTGTAGCCCTTCTGGTCCCAGGGCTGCACGCCACCCTCGGGGTTGGCCTTGATCCACGCCTTGGCGGCCGGGATCAGCTCGTCGACGGAGCCGACGAGCTCATCGACGAGTCCAACTTCCAGGGCCTTGGCCGGCTTGAACCGGGTGCCCTGGCTCAGGATCTCCATGAAGGCCTTCTGGATGCCGAACATCCGCACGGTGCGGGCCACGCCGCCACCGCCGGGCAGCAGGCCCAGGGTGACCTCGGGCAGGCCGATGACCGAACCCTTGACGTCGGCGGCGATGCGGTGATGGGTCGCCAGCGCGATCTCCAGGCCGCCGCCGAGCGCGGCGCCGTTGATGGCGGCGACGACGGGCACACCGAGGGTCTCGAGCTTGCGCAGGTCAGCCTTGATGGCCTCGACCTCGGCGAACATGTCCGCGGCGTCCTCGGGACCCACGGTGATCATGCCCTTGAGGTCACCGCCGGCGAAGAAGGTCTTCTTCGCGCTGGCGATCACCACACCGGTGATCGAATCCTTCTCGGCCGCAAGGCGTTCCACCGCGTTGTGCATGGACTCGCGGTAGTGCTCGTTCATCACGTTGGCCGAGCCGGTCGGGTCGTCCAGCGTCAGGGTGACGATGCCGTCGGCATCCTTGTCCCACTTGATGGTGTTCTCTGCCATGGTTTTTCAGGCCTCTCAGACTCGCTCGATGATGGTCGCGACACCCATGCCGCCGCCGACGCAGAGCGTGATCAGCGCGCGACGGGCACCCCGGCGCTCGAGCTCGTCGACCATGGTTCCGGTGATCATGGCGCCAGTGGCGCCCAGCGGGTGGCCCATCGCGATGGCGCCACCGTTGACGTTGAGCTTCTCGTCGGGGATGTTGAGGTCCTTCTGGAACTTCAGCACCACCGAGGCGAAGGCCTCGTTCAGCTCGAACAGGTCGATGTCGTCGACCGTCAGGCCGGCGCGGTCCAGCACCTTCTTGGTGGCCGGGGTCGGGCCGGTGAGCATGATGACCGGATCCGAGCCCGAGGTGGCGGTGGCGACGATGCGCGCCCGCGGGGTCAGGCCCTGCGAGGTGCCGGCCTTCTCGCTGCCGATCAGCACCAGCGCGGCGCCGTCGACGATGCCCGAGCTGTTGCCGCCGGTGTGGACGTGGTTGATCTTCTCGACGAAGTGGTACTTCTGCAGCGCCACATCGTCGAAGCCGCCCATCGCGCCGACGTCGGCGAACGCCGGCTTCAGCTTGGCCAGGCTCTCCAGCGTGGTGTCGGGGCGCATGTGCTCGTCGTGGTCGAGGATGACCAGACCGTTCTGGTCACGCACCGGCACGACGGACTTGGCGAAATAGCCGCCCGACCAGGCCGCCGCGGCCCGCTGCTGGCTGCGCAGCGCGTAGGCGTCGACGTCCTCGCGGGAGAAGCCCTCGATGGTGGCGATCAGGTCGGCGCCGATGCCCTGCGGGACGAAGCCGACGCGGAAGTTGGTCTCCGGGTCGCCGGCCCAGGCGCCGCCGTCCGAACCCATCGGGACGCGGCTCATGGACTCCACGCCGCCGGCGAGCACCAGGTCGTCCCAGCCGGAGCGCACCTTCTGCGCGGCGATGTTCACGGCCTCCAGGCCGGACGCGCAGAACCGGTTCAGCTGCACACCGCCGGTGGTCTCCGGCAGGCCCGCGACCAGGGTCGCGGTGCGGGCGATGTCGCCGCCCTGGTCGCCGACGGGCGAGACACAGCCCAGCACCAGGTCGCTGATCAGGTTCTCGTCAAGGTCGGGGTAGCGGCGACGCAGTTCGTCGATCAGGCCGACGACCAGGTTGACCGGCTTGACCTCGGTCAGCGAGCCGCCCTTGTTCTTACCGCGAGGCGTGCGAATGGCCTCGTAAATGAAGGCTTCTTCAGACATGAAGATATTTCCTGTTCAGATGGGGTTATGGGACGCGCGTCCACCTGGACGGTCGCCCTCTGTCCGGCAGCGTAGCAGCCTCCCCCAACCGCTTGGTTGGCCCGGGGCGCGGTTGGGGCCCGGAACCGGTATCGCCGGATCAGGCGGGCAGCCGGCCCTCGCCGACCTGCAGGTCCAGCAGCGCACGACCCGAGACCAGGCCCAGCGACATCGCCAGCGACACGCAGGACGCCCGATTACTGGCACCGAGTTTGACCATCGCGTTCTCGACATGATGGCCCGCGGTGCGGGCGCTGATGAAGAGCCTCGCCGCGATCTGGTTATTCGTCAGGCCGAACGCGGCGAGGGTGAGCACGTCAAGCTCACGCGCGGTGATGCCGTGGGGCAGGTCGGCCGTACTCACCAGCATCACCCCGCTGAGGCTGTCGCCGCGGTAGCGCGAGGCGGTGGAGATGTGGCGCACGTACAGCCACGCGGACCCGTCGTGCCAGCGGGTCGCCTCCGGGCGCAGGGGCGCGCCCAGTCCGAGCACCGCCCGCGCCATGTCGGCGACGAGCGCCTCGTCGCACGGGGCGGCGAAGTCGCCCAGCCGCAGCAGGTGCGTCCGTCCGGCGTGATCGACCGCCCACGCCTGGGCGTCGGGTGCGACGAGTTCGGCCACCATCCGCGGGCGCACCGAGAAGTCCAGGTGTTCGGCCATCTGCCGGCGCAGCGTGTTGATCTCGACGACGTCGTCGTCGCTGGGATAGCTCGGGTTGTCGCAGTTGACGTGAATGGTGCCCGCGTAGGTGCCGTCGGCGGTGACCAGTCGCGCCGACAGCCCCTCGTCGAACCCCGCAGGGGTGAACACGTCGGTGACCGAGTAGGTGTCGCGGTAGTTGGGAAAGTCACGCCAGCGCAGGGCTCCGAGGTCGCGACGGCGCATCGAGTCGAACAGCGGATCGTGGTCGATGAACCACGTGTTCAGGTGGGTCATCACCTGGTCGGGGTAGCCGTGGTTGGCCAGCGTCACATGACTGCGGGTGATCGGGTCCCACAGCGAGATCGCCGACGCCGACGACACCGCCTTGGCGGCGAGCGCCTCGAGCATCTCGTGCGCGCGCGTCTCAAGGCTCGCGGTACTTCCCAGCACCTGTGCGTACGTGCCCGTCATCTTCCGATGTCCTCGGATTCGGATTCACTGTCGGGCCCCATCATCAACAGAGCGTGTTTCCAACATGTTTCACGCACGAGGCGCTCCGGCTAACAGCGCCGCGGGAATTAGGAGATTTTCCCCATAGCCCGGCCCGGGAGCGCCTTCCTACTCTGACCACACCAACGGGCACAGCGCGGTGCCTGCGCTGATGGCACGACAGCAAAGGCAACCACCATGTTCGGGTCTACGAGACATTCCCGCGGCCGGCTCACCGCAGCGACGGCCGCCCTCCTCACCGCCTCCCTGATGATCGCCGGCTGCGGCAGCCGGGCGGGTGAGGCCGGTCCCGGCGCGGCCGCCGAGGGCTGCGTCGACACCTCCGGCGACACCGTCAAAGTCGGGGCGATCAACTCGCTGTCCGGCGGCCTGGCGGTCAGCGAGTCGGTGATCCGCGACGCGATCACGCTGGCGGTCGAGCAGATCAACGAGTCCGGAGGCGTGCTGGGCAAGCAGCTCGAGCTCATCGGCGAGGACGGTGCCTCAGAGCCGACCGTCTTCGCGGAGAAGGCGCAGAAGCTGATCCACTCCGATTGCGTCGCAGTGGTGTTCGGCGGCTACACCTCGGCAAGCCGCAAGGCGATGCTGCCGGTGTTCGAGGACGCGAACGCGCTGCTGTACTACGGCCAGCAGTACGAGGGCCTGGAGGACTCGCCGAACATCTTCTACACCGGGGCCACCACCAACCAGCAGATCATCCCGGCGCTGGACTACCTCAAGGAACAGGGCGTCAAGTCCCTGTACCTGGTCGGCAGCGACTACGTGTTCCCACGCACCTCCAACGCGATCGTCAAGGCCTACGCCGCGGCCAACGGCATCGAGATCAAGGGCGAGGACTACACCCCGCTCGGCAGCACCGACTTCTCCACGATCATGAACAAGATCCGCTCCGCGGACGCCGACGCGATCTTCAACGTCGTGGTGGGCGACTCGCTGGTGGCGTTCTTCCGCGAGTACCGCAACTCCGGGCTGACCCCGGACAAGATGCCGGTGATGTCGATGTGCGTCGGCGAGGAGGAGGTGCGCAGCATCGGCGCCCCGATCCTCGTCGGGCAGCTGTCGTCGTGGAACTACTACCAGACGCTGGACACCCCGGAGAACAAGGAGTTCGTCGCCGCCTTCAAGGAGCGGTTCGGCGCCGACCGAGTGACCTCGGATCCGATGGAGTCGGCCTACGCCGCGGTGCTGCTGTGGAAAGCCACGGTGGAGAAGGCGAATTCGTTCGCCGTGCCGGACATCCAGGAGGCGGCCGACGGTGTGACCGTCGACGCGCCGGAGGGCAGGGTCACCATCGACGGCGAGAACCATCACGTCACCAAGACCGCACGCATCGGCCGGGTCGGTGAGGACGGCCTGATCCACCAGATCTGGGCGTCGCCGCAGCCGATCGAACCCGATCCGTACCTGCGGGGCTATCCGTGGGCAGAGGGAATCACGGGCTGATATGCATCTGACTCCCAAGGACGAGGACCGACTGCTGTTGTTCCTGGCCGCCGAGCTCGCGCGCAAGCGGCGCGCGGCCGGCCTGGCCCTGAGCTACGCCGAGGCCCGGGCGCTCATCGCCGACGAGGTGTGTGAGGCCGCCCGCGCCGGCGCCACGGTCGCCGAGGCCGCCGCGCACGGGGCGTCGATCCTGACCGACGACGACGTGATGCCCGGGGTGGCCGCGCTTCTCGGCTCGGTTCAGGTCGAGGCGTTCTTCGACGACGGGCAGAAGCTGGTGACCGTGCACGACGCCATCCGCCCCGGCACCACGACGACCGAGCCGGACGTCGTGCCAGGCGAAATCCTGCCCGCCGACGGCGAACTCGAGCTCAATGCCGGCCGCGCGTCCGTCACGCTGACGGTGGAGAACACCGGGGATCGGCCGATCCAGGTGGGTTCGCACTTCCACTTCTTCGAGGTGAACCGGGCGCTGCGGTTCGACCGTGCGGCGAGTTTCGGTATGCGCCTGGACATCCCGTCCGGAACGGCGGTCCGATTCGAACCCGGCGAGACACAGGAGGTCGCCTTGACCCGCTACGGCGGCGAACAGATCGTCGTCGGCCAGAACGACGTCACCAACGGTGCGACATCCGGTGCGGTCACCGGCGGACAACTGGACCGGATCCGCGCGCTCGGATTCCTCGACGCCGCGAAGGAGGCGTGAATGGCACACCGCATCTCCCGCCGGCACTACGCCGAACTGTACGGACCCACCACCGGTGACCGGGTCCGGCTGGCCGACACCGAACTGCTGGCCAAGGTCGAGCACGACGCGACCGTGTACGGCGACGAGTCGGTGTTCGGCGGCGGCAAGACCATGCGCGAGGGAATGGCCGTGCACGGCGACATCACCAACGGTGAGGGCGCACTGGATTTCGTCATCACCAACGTGCTGATCATCGACGCGGTCCTCGGAATCCGTAAGGCGGACATCGGTATTCGCGACGGCCGCATCGCAGGCATCGGCAAGTCGGGCAACCCCCGGACGATGGACGGCGTCGACCCCGGCATGATCATCGGCGCGGGCACCGACATCCGCTCGGGCGAGGGCATGATCGCGACCGCGGGCGCCATCGACGTGCACGTGCACTTCGACAGCGCGGGACTGGTCGAGGAGGCGATCTCCAGCGGCGTCACCACGATGATCGGCGGCGGGCTCGGCCCGGTCACCGTCGGCATCACCTCCTCGGGGCCGAACAACCTGGCGCGGATGCTGCGGGCCGCCGAGGCGTTCCCGATGAACTTCGGGTTCATCGCCAACGGCAGCGCGTCGAGCACCACACCGCTGATCGAGCAGGGCCTGGCCGGTGCGATCGGCTTCAAGATCCACGAGGACTGGGGGGCCACCCCGGCGGCGATCCGCGCCTCTCTTGACGCCGGTGACGAACTGGACCTGCAGGTGCAGATCCACACCGACACCCTCAACGAGTCGGGGTTCTTCGAGGACACGATGGCCGCGATCGGCGGCCGGCCGATCCACACCTACCACGCCGAGGGCGCCGGTGGCGGCCACGCACCCGACATCATGCGTGTCGTCGGCGAGCCGTACTGCCTGCCGTCGTCGACCAACCCGACGAACCCGTACACGCTCAACACCTTCGACGAGCACCTCGACATGGTGATGGTGTGCCACCACCTCAACCCGCGCATCCCCGAGGACGTGGCGTTCGCCGAATCACGAATCCGCCGCGAGACCATCGCCGCCGAGGACGTTCTGCACGACCTGGGCGCGATCTCGGCGATGGGCTCCGACTCGCAGGGCATGGGCCGCATCGGTGAGACGATCGCGCGGACATGGCAACTGGCGTCGCACATGCGCGCCACCCGCGGCGCGCTACCGGCCGACGAGGGCACCGGCGCGGACAACGCCCGGATCCTGCGCTACATCGCCAAGTTGACCATCAACCCGGCCAGGCTGTTCGGCATCGACCACGAGGTCGGCTCGCTGGAGCCGGGCAAGCTGGCCGACATCGTGCTGTGGGAACCGAAGTTCTTCGGCATCCGGCCCGAGGTGGTGTTCAAGGGCGGGTTCCCGGCATGGTCGGTGATGGGTGAGGCCAACGCGTCGCTGATGACCTGCGAGCCGCTGCGCTACCGCCCGCAGTGGGCGGCATACGGCCGCACCCCGTCGGACGTCTCGGTGAACTTCGTGGCGGCCGCGGCCGTGGAGGCGGGCCTGGGCGACCGGTTGGGGCTGCAGACACCGCTGGTGGCGTGCCGCGGCGCCCGGGCGCTGTCCAAGGCCGATCTGCTGCACAACGACTACCTGCCCGAGATCACGATCGACCCGGACACCTACCGCGTCACGGTCGACGGGCAACCGTGTGTCAGCACACCGATGAGCCGGGTGCCGCTCGGGCGCCGTTACACGCTGAAGTAGCGAGGAGAACATGGTCGACGTCGTCAGGATCGGGATCGGCGGGCCCGTCGGGTCCGGCAAGACACGCCTGGTGGAGACGCTGGTGCCCAGGCTCGGTGATGCCGGCCTGAGCGTCGCGGTGATCACCAACGACCTGGTCACCGACGAGGATGCGCAGCGGGTACGGCGCAGCGGCGTCATCGACCCCGACCGGGTGGTGGCGGTTGAGACCGGTGCGTGTCCGCACACCGCGATCCGGGAGGATCCGTCGGCGAATCTGGCTGCCGCTCAGCGGCTCTGCCGGGATTTCCCCGATCTGGACGTGATCCTGATCGAGTCGGGCGGCGACAACCTGGCCGCGACGTTCACCTCCGACCTCGTCGACTACTGGGTGTTCGTCATCGACACCGCGGCCGGCGACGACATCCCGCGCAAGAACGGCATCGGGTTGCTGCAGGCGGACCTGTTGGTGGTCAACAAGATCGACCTCGCGCCGCTGGTCGGCGCCGACCTCGAGTCGATGCGCCGCGACTGCGCCGTGGCCCGCCCGGTCAAACCGACCGTGTTCACCGACCTGCGTTCGGGCGTCGGCCTCGACGAGCTCACCGCGCGTCTTCTGGACGGCGCGATGCTGGCGGTCCCGTGACCGCCCCGGCGATCCGCGCCGGGGAGCTGAGCGTCGACGCCGTTGCCGACGCGTCGGGCCGAACCCGCGTGGCAGCGCTGCGCCAGCGCTACCCGCAACGCGTCACCACCGCGCTGCACTGCGACCCCGACTACCCGGGGGCCGCGACGCTGTGCGTGCAGAGCCCCAGTGGCGGAACGTTTCCCGACGACGACCTGCACACCGAGGTGCGCTGCCAGCCCGGCAGCCACCTGCACCTGACCACCCAGGCGGCCACCCAGGTGTTCGCCGGCGACGGGCCCGGCGCCCACCACCAGTTGGCGTTCACGGTCGCTGCCGGTGCGGTGCTGGAGTACTACCCGCAGACCGTGATCCCGCACAGCGGGGCCACGTTCACCCAGCGGCTGGCGATCGATGTCGAACCCGGTGGGGCATACCTCGGCTGGGAAGCGGTGGCGGCGGGCCGGATCGCACACGGTGAGCGGTTCGGATACGCCTGCTATGACAGCGCGTTCACGGTGCGCACCGGTGGTCGTGTCGTGGCACGTGACCGGCAGCTCATCCGGCCCCGGGAGGCGGGGTTGCCCGCCTCGCTCGTCGACGACTATCTGGCGACGTTCGTCGCGGTCACGCCCGGACGGCCGGCCGACACGCTGCTGGAGCGGCTGCGGGCAGTGCTCGACGGCGTGGCCGGTTGCCGTGCGGGTGCGGGCCTGTTGCCGGACGCGACGGGGGTGTTCGTGCGGGTGTCGGCGCGGCAGGCGCCCGCGCTGCACCGCACCCGCGTGCAACTCGTCGACGCCGCACGCGATCTCGTACTGGTCAAGGAGGTGCAGGTCTGATGCTGGTGGAGGCCGTCATCGGCGACATCGATGAGGACCGGTTCGCCGGCCGGAGCCGTCACTACGTCGACATCGGGTGGGGTGACGCCGGAAAACACCGGCAGGTCGTCGTCACCGACTCGGGCCTGCGGGTGCGAATCATGCTGCCGCGCGGCACGTTTCTACACGATGGCGCGGTGCTGGCCGACGACGGCGAGCAGGTCGTCGTGGTGCGCAGACCCCCCGAGGACGCGCTGACGGTGCGATTCGACGAGAACTGCGGCCCCGACGGTGCCCGCCGGATGCTGCTGCTGGGCTATCTGCTGGGCAACCAGCACGCCCCGATCGACGTCGACGGCCACCGGGTCGCCGCGCCGCTGTTCACCAGCGCGCAGGCGGCCAGACAACTGCTGGCCGAACTCCAGATCGACGGCGACGTCCGGCCGGTCGCCATGGCCCGGCACGGCTGGGCCCGAACCTCCGCGGATGCTCATGCCGGCCACCACCACTGACGGCGCTGTGGCGCTTGCCCTCTGGTTGCAGGTGCACGACAGCGCGTTTCCCGCCGGACGGATGGTGCACAGCCACGGGATCGAGGAGTGGTTGTCCGCGCATCCCGGCGCCGGTGCCGACGAGATCACCACCGTGATCGTGGAGTATCTCGCGCATTCCTTCGCCCCGCTGGACGCCACCATCACGGCGGCGGCATGGCGCGCCGCCCCGGATCACGACGCCCTGTGCGCGCTCGACGAGCTGACGTCGACCTACAAGCTGTTCGACAACGCCAGGATCGCCTCGGAGTCCTCGGGCCGGCAGCTCGCGACGGCGGCCAGGAACTGCGGGTTGGCCAAGGACGTCGGTTATCTGGATGGCTATCTGAACGGCTATCTGGACGCGGTGATCGCCGGCACCACCGCCGGACACTGCGCCGTCGTCGACGGGGCGCTGCAGGCCGCCCTCGGGGTTCCGCTGCGCATCGCGGTGCTCGGCTCGATCCGGTCGATGATGGCGTCGATGCTCAGCGCCGCGGTGCGGCTCGGCAGACTCGGCCCGCTGCACAGCCAGCGGATCCAGGCCGCGACGGCGGCCGACATCGTCGCGCTGGCCGACGACGCGTGCCTGCGCAGCCTGGAGGACCTCTACAGCACCGCGCCCGCGCTGGAGATCAGCGGGATGCGACACGAGTCCCGGTCCGCTCGGCTGTTCACCACCTGACCTGCGGCTGTGCTTCCGGCCACTAGGCTGCCAGGCGTGACGGTGCAACGTCTGCGGCCCTACGCGGTGACCATCTTCGCCGAGATGTCGGCGCTGGCCACCCGGCTCGGCGCGGTCAACCTGGGGCAGGGTTTCCCGGACGAGGACGGGCCCCCGGCGATGCTCAAGGCCGCCGAGAACGCCATCGCCGAGGGCGTCAACCAGTACCCGCCGGGGCTGGGGGTCGCGTCGCTGCGTGAGGCCGTCGCCGCCCAGCGCCGACGCCGCTACGGCACCGAGTACGACCCCGACACCGAGGTGCTGGTCACCGTCGGCGCCACCGAGGCGATCGCCGCCGCGGTGCTGGGCCTCGTCGAACCCGGCTCCGAGGTGCTGCTCATCGAGCCGTTCTACGACTCCTACTCCCCCGTCATCGCGATGGCCGGCTGCCTGCGCCGCGCGGTGCCGCTGCGCCAGGTCGGCCGGGAGTTCGCGATCGACCTGGCGGGGCTGCGCGCCGCGGTCACGCCGGCGACGCGGGCGCTGATCGTCAACACTCCGCACAACCCCACCGGGATGATCGCCTCCGACGAGGAGCTGCGCGGTATCGCCGAGCTCGCGGTGGCCCACGACCTGCTGGTCATCACCGACGAGGTCTACGAACATCTGGTGTTCGACGGCCGCGTGCACCGTCCGCTGGCCGACTATCCCGGGATGCGCGAGCGCACCGTGACCATCAGCAGTGCGGGCAAGATGTTCAACGCCACCGGCTGGAAGATCGGGTGGGCGTGCGGTCCCGCCGATCTGATCGCCGGGGTGCGCGCGGCCAAACAGTATCTGTCCTATGTCGGCGGGGCACCGTTCCAGCCCGCCGTCGCGCAGGCGCTCAACACCGAGGACGCCTGGGTCGACGAGCTGTGCGCGACGTTCCAGGCCCGCCGCGACCGGCTGGCCTCGGCGCTGGCCGACATCGGCTTCGACGTCTTCGACAGCCACGGCACCTACTTCCTCACCGTCGACCCACGCCCGCTCGGCTACGACGACAGCACCGCGTTCTGCGCCGAACTGCCGCACCGCACCGGGGTGGCCGCCATCCCGATGTCGGCGTTCTGCGATCCCGACGCCCCGCACGCCGACCAGTGGAAACACTTGGTACGCTTCGCATTCTGCAAACGCGACGAGACCCTCGACGAGGCCATCCGGCGTCTGTCAGCCCTGCGCCGATGACCCCGATCTGTGACGATGGTCGGGTGGCTGCTGACGAACCGGACTTCACCTGGCTGCCCGATCTGGCGCTGCGCTCCCTCGGCGGCGCGGTGATCTGGGCGAACGACGAGACGTTCGCCGAAAAGGAGAATCTGATCACCCCCGGACCGGCCGCCTACCGGCCGGCGACGTTCGGCCACAAGGGTCAGGTCTACGACGGCTGGGAGACCCGGCGGCGCCGCGAACCCGGGTGCGATCAGGCGATCGTGCGGCTCGGCGTGCCCGGGGTGATCCGCGGCGTGGTGGTTGACACCGCCTGGTTCAAGGGCAACTACCCGCCGGAGGTGTCGGTGGAGGCGCTCGAGGTCGACGGCTACCCGACCGCGCAGCAGCTCGCCGCGCACCCGGGCTGGACGACGATCGTCGAACGCGCCAAGGCCTACGGCGACACCCGCAACCTGTTCGAGGTGAGCTCCGAAAACCGGTGGACGCACGTGCGATTGACCATGTACCCGGACGGCGGGGTGGCGCGGTTACGGGTGCACGGCGAGGGCAGGCCCGACCTGAGGTACCTGTCGGCGATGCCGCTCGACCTCGCCGCGCTGGAGAACGGCGGGCTGGTGCTGGACTGCTCCAACCGCTTCTACAGCGCACCGCAGAACATCATCTTCCCGGGTCTGGCTCAGGTGATGGGTGACGGCTGGGAGACGGCCCGGCGCCGCGACGACGGCAACGACTGGGTGCTGCTGCGGCTGGCCGGTGCCGGCCGAATCCGGTTGGCGGAACTGGACACGTCGTACTTCATCGGCAACAGTCCGGGCGCGGCGTCGCTCACCGGGCTGTGCCCCGACGGCCGGGAGGTGACCCTGCTGCCCCGCACCGACCTGCTGCCCGACACCCGCCACCGGTTCCCGGTGGACGCCCCCGACGTCGTCGACCGGGTGCGCCTGGACATCTATCCCGACGGCGGCCTGGCCCGGCTGCGGCTCTTCGGGGAGCTGGCATGAGCGGCTACCCGCGCGACATGGTCGGTTACGGCCGCACCCCGCCCGACCCTAAGTGGCCCGGCGGCGCGGCGATCGCGGTGCAGTTCGTCCTCAATTACGAAGAGGGCGCCGAGAACTGCGTGCTCGACGGGGATCCGGCCTCGGAGACGTTCCTGTCCGAGATGACCCCGGCCGAGGCGTTCCCGAACCGGCACATGAGCATGGAGTCGCTCTACGAGTACGGTTCGCGCGCCGGCCTGTGGCGGGTGCTGCGGATCTTCGAGCGACGCGGGATCCCGCTGACCATCTTCGCCGTCGCCCGTGCGATGCAACGCAATCCGGAAGCCGTCGCGGCGTTCGTCGAGCTGGGCCACGAGATCGCCTGCCACGGCCTGCGGTGGAAGTCCTACCAGCTGGTCGACCGCGACACCGAGCGTGCGCACATGGCCGAGGCGGTGCGGATTCTCACCGAGCTGACCGGTGCCCCGCCGCTGGGCTGGTACACCGGCCGCGACTCGCCCAACACCCGCGAACTGGTGGTGGAGCACGGCGGTTTCGTCTACGACGCCGACTCCTACGCCGACGACCTGCCGTACTGGGTGAACGTGCACGGCACGAACCATCTGGTGGTGCCGTACACCCTGGACACCAACGACATGCGTTACTCCTCACCGGCCGGCTTCGCCAACGGCGACGAGTGGTTCGCGCACCTGCGCGACGCCTTCGACGTGTTGTACCGCGAAGGGCTGGAAGGACATCCGAAGATGTTGTCGGTCGGACTGCACTGCCGGCTGGCGGGCCGGCCTGCGCGCAGCGCGGCGCTGGAGCGCTTCGTCGACCATGTGCTGTCGCACGAGGGGGTGTGGATCGCCCGGCGCATCGAGATCGCGCAGCACTGGCGCGCGGTTCACCCGCCGGTCGTGTAGTCCTTCGGCGGTGGCGCGGCGAACTCCAGCCGCTTGGACGTGCCCAGCCCCATCGTGATCAGCGACTGCACGGTCAGGGTGGCGGCGGTGACGCCGTCGACCACCGGCACCCCGAGCTCGGCCGAGATCGGCGCGCACATCGACGCCATTCCCGCGCAGCCCAGCACCACCACGTCGGAGCCGTCTTCCTCGATCGCGTCCCGGCACGCCTCGGTGATCACCTTGCGGGCGTCGGGATCGGTCTCCAGGTTCAGCACCGGGATGTCGCAGGCGTGCACACCGCGGCAGAACCGTTGCATCCCATAGTGGTTCGCCAGATCCCAGGCTCGGCCCATGGTGCGCGCCAGCGTGGTGACGACGCTGAAGCCGCGGCCCAGGTGGCTGGCGGTGTGCATGGCGGCCTCGGCGATCCCGAGGACCGGCCCGGCGGCCAGTTCCCGTGCCGCGTCCAGCCCCGGATCCCCGAAGCACGCGATGACATAACCGTCGACGCCCTCGGCCTCCCCGCGTGCGATCGCACGCAGCAACCCGGGCACCGCCATCGCCTCGTCGTAGTGGCTCTCGATCGAGGCCGGCCCGATCTCGGAGGTGACGCCGGTGACGGTGGTGCCCGGGGCGATGACGGCCCGAGCGCACTGCTCGATGGTGGCCGTCATCGCCTCGGTGGTGTTGGGGTTGATGACCCAGATGGTCCTCACGGCAGTGCGGGCACCGCGTACCGGCCGCGGGTGGCCAGCAGCCAGTAGACGCCCAGCCCGAGTCCGCAGCCGATGAACCAGCTGTACTGCGCGGCGGCCGCCATGCCGGGCACCGTGCCGCCGAGCAGCACCGGCACCACCGCCACCACCGCGCCGACCACGGTCGCGATCACCGCCGCCGGGTTGTATCCCTTGGTGTAGTAGTAGGTTCCGCTCTCGTCGAGGGTGAACATGTCGTCGACGACCACCTTCTGCTTGTGCACCAGGTAGTAGTGGGCGATGAGCACACCGAACAGCGGGCCGATGAACGCGCCGAGGGTCTCCAGCGTGTAGTGGATGACCTCCGGGTTGTTGTAGAGGTTCCACGGGGTGATCAGCACCGAGCCCACCGCGGCGATCATGCCGCCCGCCCGCCAGCTGATGCGCTGCGGTGCGACGTTGGAGAAGTCGAACGCCGGGCTGATGAAGTTCGCGACGATGTTGATGCCGATGGTGGCGATGGTGAACGTCAACGCGCCCAACACGATCGCGAACGTGCTGTCGATGCGGGCGACGGTCTCCACCGGGTCGGTGATCAGCTCGCCGAACACCGGGACGGTCAGCGACGCGGTCACCACCACCAGGATCGAGAACAGCAGGAAGTTGACCGGCAGGCCGAGGAAGTTACCGCGCTTGACCGCCGCGAACGACTTGCCGTAGCGGGAGAAATCACCGAAGTTGAGCATCGGGCCGGAGAAGTACGACACCACCAGCGCGATGGCGCCGAGCATCACCGGGACGGACGCGAAGCCGGTGTAGGTGACCTCGCCGAGGTTCAGGTCGATCGCCCCCCAGCCGGCCTTGTGGATGAGGTACCCGCACAGCAGGAACATCACGACATACACGGCGGGACCGCAGAAGTCGATGAACCTGCGGATGGACTCCATACCACGCCAGAACACGCACGCCTGCAGGATCCACAGCAGGATGAAGCTGCCCCAGCCCAGCAGCGACAGCCCGGCGAAGCCGTACTGTTCGACCTGCGCGAAGGGCATCAACCCGGGAAACAGCTTGAGCAGCACCACATCCAGCGCCGCCGAGGCCAGATAGGTCTGGATGCCGTACCAGGCCACCGCGATCAGGCCGCGGATGATCGCCGGGATGTTCGCGCCCAGCACCCCGAACACGGTGCGGCAGATCACCGGGTAGGGCACCCCGGTGGCCTGGCTCGGCTTGGCCACCAGGTTGCAGAAGATGTTGACGATGACGATGCCGATCAGCAGCGCCACCAGCACCTGCCAGCTGGCCAGCCCGAGGGCGAACAGGCTGCCGGCAGTGACGTACCCGCCGACGCTGTGCACGTCGGACATCCAGAAGGCGAAGATGTTGTACGACGACCAGGTCTGCTTGCGCAGCGGCGCCAGGTCCTCGTTGGTCAGTCGCGGGTCATAGCCCGGTTTGATGTTGCCGCTTCCGACGGGATGTCCGGCGGCTTCGACGAGATCGCCCGCGCCGACCACCGCGCCGGGCGGCAGGTCGGCCCTACCAGTGGTTGTGATGTCGGTCATTCCGCGGACGCTAACCGCGCGGTGTTGCACCGCCGTTTCGGGCGAACTACCCGGTTATTGCGCAGAAGATATATTCGGCAACACGAACAGCCCGGTGTCGGTGGGCACCTTGCCGATCACGGTGTTGAGCCGCTGCGCGTGCGATTCGGCCAGGCTGAGCAGCCGGTCGGCGTCACCGGCGAGGAACGCCTCGACCATCTGAGCGTGGTCGGCGTGCAGCCCGGCTCGGTCGGCGTACGGCACATGGACCATCGACTGGACGGGTTCGGTTACGTTCCAGGCGGATTCGAGCATGCGCAGCAGTCGGTGCATGCGCGACGGCCGGGCCAGCGCGAGGTGGAACTCGCGGCTGTGGCGCTGGTAGGCGGCCGGGTCGTCGTCATCGACGGCGCGCTGCAGCGCCTCGTTGGCGGCGACGACGGCGGCGCGGTCCTCGTCGGTGGCGTTGACCACGGCCGCGGCCAGCGCCGCCGCCTCGAGGGTCTCGCGCACGATGTACATCTCGCGCAGTTCCTGCGGGGTCAGCTGGGCGACCGCGTACCCGAAGTTGCTGCGGTGGGTGACCAGGCCCTCGCCGATGAGCGTCTTGAGGGCCTCGCGCACCGGGATCTGGCTGACCCCGAACAGCTCGGCCACCTCCGCGAGCGGGATCGGGGTGCCGGGCAGCACGGAGCCGTCGAGGATCACCCGGCGCAGTTCATCGAGGATGGCCTGCTGCGGACGGCCGGGCGCGTCGACCACGAGACACGCGAGCAGAGCCGAACGACGACGGGGCCGCATGGGGCCACGGTAGGCAGCTCATGTTGCGTCGATGTTGCGGGCGACCTCCCACAGTGCTTCCAGATCACCGGATTCGGTGCGCAGCGGGTTGAGGATGACGTCGGTGGCCCCGGCGTCGAGGTACTCCTGCATCCGCTCGGCCACGGCGTCGGGTTTGCCGAGTGCGGCCAGCTCGACCGCCGAGTCGAGGCCCTCCCGGGCGATCACCTTCTGGTACGACGGGATCGCTTGGTAGAAGGCCAGTTTCTCGGCGGCGATGGCCCGGGCCTCGTCGAGGTCGTCGTGCACCAGCGCGGGCGCGGCGGCGATGATGCGCGGGGCGGGGCGGCCGGCCTTCTCGGCGGCCTCGGTGATGGTGGGGATGATGAACTCCCGCAGGGTGCGCGGGCCCGCGAGGTAGGGCATGGTGCCGTCGGCGAGCTCCCCGGTGACCCGCAGCGCCTTGGGCCCCATGGCCGCGACGTACACCGGCACCGGGGTGCCGCCGGCCATCGTGACCGGCCAGTTGGAGACGGCGCTGATCTCCTCGCCGTGGAAGTCGACCTCACCGGTCTCGAAGATGGTGCGCAGGATGGTCAGGTGTTCCCGCAGCCGCTGCACGGTGTTCGGCCAGGCGTAGCCGAACGCCTCGGTCTCCACGGCGTGCGCGCCCAGCCCGAGGCCCAGGCTGAAGTGGCCGTGCGCGGCGGCCTGCGTGGTCTGTGCCTGTGCGGCGATGATCAGCGGATGGCGGGGATTGATCGGCACGACCGAGGTGCCGACCCCGAGACCGGGTACCGCGTTGCCGATCAGGCCGGCGAGGCCGATCGCATCGGGCACCAACTGCTGGGCGAGCCAGATCTGGCGGACCCCCGCGTCGTAGGCGGCGCGCGCGGAGGCGATCACGTCGTCGACGACGTTGGCGGCGTTGGGACGGGGAAACACGTAGACACCGGTGGGCATACCGCGTCCAACGGCGGCCCGTGCGAGGTCTATTCCTTTTCGCTCACGCTGATCTGCTGTGCGCCATCACCCGGTGGCGCAGGTGCTCCGTCGCGACGTCGAGCACCATCTTCTTGGCGCGGCGCAGCAGAAACGACGGAACGGGGGCGGCCAGGTCGATGATGATGTCGAACCGCACCCGGGTGCGGTCCTCGCCGATCGGGGTGAGGTTGTACTCCCCGTGCTGACCGCGCTGCTGCAGCGTCGCCTTGGCGTCCCACACCACCCAGTCGTCGCCCCAGTGGTATTCGAGCAGTTCCCGGTCGGTGACGCCCATGATCTTGAAGGTGGCCTTGACGTGGTGGGGGCGGCCGTCGGGGTGCCGGTCGAGCACCTCGGCGGACTTGTGCACCGGCGACCACGTCGGCGCCGCCTCGATGTCGGCGAGCGCTTCGAGAATCGCGTCCTTGGGCGCGTCGAAGATCACTTCCCGTGAGGCACGGACCGCCATGTGGCAAATCGTAACCAAGTCGCCACGGTGTTGCAGAGTACTTTCCAGCTAAATTTTCGTCACCAATCAATCTCGGTGATCGGCGTGGTCTGCTGCGGTGGCGAAGCGATCGGGCCCGCCGGGGTGCGGGAGAACCGGGGCGCGGGTGCGGCCTGTTCAACACCGTTGGCCTGCACCAGCGTGGACCGCGCCCGCAGGTGCTCGCTCTCCGCGGCCTCCGACCACGTCAGCACCGGGGTGACACACGCGTCGGTGCCCGCGAAGATCGCTGTCCACTCGTCGCGGGTTTTGCTCGCGAACCGTTCGGCGAACAGCTCCCGCATCCGCGGATACCCGGACTTGTCCAGCTGCGGCCCGACCTCGTCGGGGTCCAGACCGAGTCCCTCGAGCAGCTTGGCGAAGAACTGCGGTTCGATCGCGCCGACGGCCATGTACTTGCCGTCGGCGGTCTCGTAGGTGCGGTAGAACGGCGCGCCGCCGTCGAGCATGAACGACTCCCGCTCGTCCTTCAGGGTGCCGACCGCTTTCATCGTCCACGCCATCTGCGCCAGCACCGAGACCCCGTCGACCATCGCGGCGTCGATCACCTGGCCGCGGCCGGAGCGCTCCCGCTCGTACAGCGCGGACACGATCCCAAGAAGCAGGAACATCGACCCGCCACCGAAATCGGCGACCAGGTTCAGCGGGGCGACGGGTGGGCGGTCGCGGTAGCCGATGGCCGCCAGCACCCCGGTCTGCGACAGGTAGTTGATGTCGTGGCCGGCGGTCTGGGCCAGCGGACCGTGCTGCCCCCACCCGGTGATCCGGGCGTAGATGAGCCGCGGGTTGACCGCCGCGCACTCGTCGGGCCCGATCCCGAGCCGCTCGCAGGTGCCGGGGCGGAACCCGTCGATGAGCACGTCGGCCTTGGCGGCCAGGTCCAGCAGCGCCGCCGGATCCTTCTTGACGTCGAGGTCGACGACGCGTTTACCGCGGTGCATCAGGTCGAGGTTCTCCGCCGGGATCTGCAGTCCGCCGGGCCTGCGCACCCGCACCACGTCGGCGCCGAGGTCGGCCAGCACCATCGCCGCGTGCGGTCCGGGACCGATCCCGCCGAGTTCGATGACCTTCACATCCGCCAGGGGTCCGCTTCGCGCCACGGCCTCGCACGTTACCCTCCGCGCCCGCCGCCATCGAGGCTTCGGCGGGCGCGTCAATATTTGTGTTTCGGCCTGCCCGGAGGTGTTTCGGGTTCGACGACCTCCGCGACCGGCGGTGGCAGCGCCCCGATCCGCGATTCGATGAGCCCGACCAGGCCCGGCGGCACCACCAGATCCCCGCTCCAGCGCCAGCACCGGTCCTGCCGGACGAGCCGCCCGTCGGCGACCTCCCGCTCGACGATGTTCTGCAGATACAGCGCGTTGCCGCCGGTCAGCTTCCAGAGTTGTTGGACGGCTTCGTGTTCCACAGCACCGCCGAGGGCCTCGGTGAGCAACCGCCCGGTGTCGTCCAGGCTCAGCGGGTCCAGATCGACGCGCTCGAACCGGGTGCGGGCCCAGATGTCGGCGACAGCCTCGGGGATCGGTTCTCCGTCACGCACGGTGAGGATGACGGTGGCAGCGCCGCGGGTGGCGATCTGGTGGACGACGAACGCCGACAGCTCGTCGAGCAGGTGGGCGTCGTCGACGCAGAGGACGACCTCGGCGGTGCGGTCGGAGGGTACGAGTGCCTCGATCACCCCGCGTAGCAGCGTCAGGGTGTCGGTGACACCCGTCGACGCCCACGAGGTGAAGGCGCCGAGCGGGATGTTGCGCGCCGAGGTGGTGCCTGCGGTCCAGCGGGTGATGCGTCCGCGCGCGGCCGCGCGCGCCAGCGCCTCACGTGCGGTGCAGCTCTTGCCGACGCCTTCGGGACCGCAGATGAGCACCCCGGACGCCGACGCGGCGATCGCCGCCTCGAGGACCTGCATCTGCTGCGTGCGGCCGACCAACGGCCACGACAGGCGCACCTTTTGAGGCTAGGAGCCGCGCACCGGCCGCGCAGCGAAATGCTCAACCCTTCTTGCGCTTGAGCACCTGCTTCTTCAGACCGTCGGTGGCCGCCTCCAGGCCACCCTTCATCGCGCGCTTGAGCACGAAGCCGGGGATCGGCACCGCCGGGTCGACGGTGATCTCGAAGCGCACCCGCGTCTTATCACCCTCGGGGGTCAGGGTGTACGACGCGCTCTGGGTCTTGAGCTGGCTGGATTCCAGCAGGGTCCAACTGGCACCGGTGTCGGTCCAGGAGTACTGCACGACCTGCTCGTCGGAGATGCCCATGGTCTTGAGCTTCAACCGCACCTTGCCCGGTCGGCCATCCGCGTCGCGGTCGAGCACCTCGGCACCCTGGTGCTGCGACGACCACTCGGGGGCGGATTCGACGTCGGCGAGGACGGCGAGGATCTCCTCCGGACTCGCCTCGATCACGACCTCACGGGAATCTTTGGTAGCCATGCCGAGACCATATCGCCAGTTAAGTTGACCGCATGGAGCTATGGGAACTTTGCGCCCGCGAACGCATTCGGGACACCCTCGCGCGGTACAACTGGTCCGGTGACGCGGGCCGGCTCGACGAACTGGCGGCCACGTTCTGCCAGGACGGTGTGCTCGAGGTGCGCGGCCGCGCACCGGCGCACGGCCGCGCCGGGATACTGGAGTTCCTCGGCGGTGCCGTCGCCGGGTTCGACGCCCCCGATCCAGGGGTCAGGCGGATCGTGCGGCATAACGTCGCCAACATCCGGTTCCTCGAGGTCACCCGCGAACAGGCCCGTGTCGCCTGCTATTTCACAGTCTTCACCGAGATCGGGCTGGACCACTACGGCCGCTACCGCGACGTGTTCGTGCCGGTCGGCGACGACTGGCTGATCAGACACCGGCTGGCGTCGACCGACTGGGCCGCACCGAATTCGACGATGGCGCGTTAGATCTCGGATTCTCGACTAGCGTGGCCGCCATGGACGTGGATCCCACGGTGCCACCGAGCGGTACCGGCTGCGCCGAGTGCGACGCGGCCGGCGGCTGGTGGGTCCACCTGCGCCGGTGCGCGGCGTGCGGGCACATCGGTTGCTGCGACGATTCGCCTGCCCGGCACGCGTCGGCGCACTGGCGCGAGACCGGTCATCCCGTCATCCGCTCGTTCGAACCCGGCGAGGACTGGTTCTGGAACTACGCCACCGACCGCTACTGCGACGGTCCGCCGCTGGCGCCGCCGGACAGTCACCCGGCCGACCAGCCCACACCGGGCCCGCGCGGCAGGGTGCCCGCGGACTGGGTGGCGCGGTTGCGCAACCGCCGCGACTAGAACCGGCTGCCGCGGGTATTCCATCGCCGTGAACGACGACAAGAAGCCCACCACCGCACCCACCGACACCGGCCCCGCGGGCGCCGCCGACGATGTGCAGAGCGATCCGGCCAGGCACACCCAGGAGCACGACGAGGGCGTGGACTGGTCGGACGAGGGCGGCGCCACCCCGGCAGGGCCCGCCACCGACGAGGAGTAACTACCGCGATTCGGCCAGCTGCGAAAGAGTCTCGGCGGCCGTGTGTTTCGGCTGCCATCTCAGTAGCTGTCTGGCTTTGCCGGTGTCCATCACCACCGATGTGCGCCCGATGTGCACCCATTCGAGCAGCGACGGCACGAACGGCAGCCGGGCGATCACCTCGGAGACGACGGTCGCGGTGAGCCGCGGCACCCGGACCGGTCGCGCCCCGAGCGCACGGGCCACCTCGGACATCGACACCACGCCGTCACCGGCGATGTTGTAGGCGCCGGGCGGGGCGGTCGTCGTTGTCGCCAGCGCGATCGCGGCCGCGACATCGTCGTGGTGGACCAGCTGCAGCGGTATCCCCGGATCCGGGAACGGCGTCTTGAGCACCGGTACTACCCGCGTGACACGCCGGACCGGGGCGGGCAGCCGGTTCCACGGCAAGTTGTCGGCGAGCGCCGGCGCCTTCGGTCCCGCGACGATGCATGGTCGCAGCACATAGACCTGAAGCGCTGTGCCGCCGGTGATTTCGTCCAGCGCAGCCTCGCACGCCGCCTTCTGCCCGGAGTAGTAGTGCTCGGGCGACCCGCGCGCGGGCACGTCCTCGGTCAGGGGTACCGGGTTGTCCGGGTGGTAGCCGTAGGCCGCCACCGACGAGGTGTAGACCAGCCGGCGCGGCCGCGGCGCGGCGACCGTCGCCTCGAACACGTTACGCGTGCCGTTGAGGTTGATCTCGGCGCTCTGCTCCCGGGAACCCATGATGATGAACGCCAGGTGTACCACCACATCGGCGTCGGCGACCAGGGCGTCGACCGCGTCGCGGTCCAGGATGTCGCCCTGCCGGTAGGTGGTCTTGGTCCCCGATGATCGCGTCGACGTCCTCGGTGGCTTCCAGCGCCTTCACCGCCGACTTTCCGATCTCACCGGTCGGCCCGGTGACGGCAACCGTGATTCCCATGTCGGACGCATTCCCGGTGGCGGGCGCCGGGAAACCCCTGGAACCCGCTCAGCCGGCGTCGGCGAGTGCCTGTTTGGCGGCGTTGTAACCGGGGACGAACGTGATGCCCGGCCCGCCATGGCAGCCGGCGCTGCCCAGGTAGAGGCCGTCGATCGGAATCGGTTGATCGACATAGCCTTTCGGCCCGGGTCGGTTCGGCCCGATCTGGTCGGGGTGGATCAGGCCGTGGCAGTAGTCGCCGCCGGGGGCGCCGAACATGGTGCCCATGTGTTTGGGCGTGAACGTGGTGTGGCGCAGGATCAGGCTTTCGAAGTTCGGTGCCAGCCGGCCGATCTTCTCGATCACCCGGCGGCCCATCTCGACCTTCATTTCGCCGTAGGACTTCTCGCCCTCGGTGATGGGGAACCACAGGGCGAACGCCGATGCCGCGTGCTTTCCGGGCGGCGCGAGCCCCGGGTCGTTGACCGACGGGATCTGCAGTGCGATCGACGGGTCGGCGGGCACGATGCCGTGCCGGCAGTCCTCCCACTGCTGCTGCAGGTCCTCCGGGGTGGAGAAGATCCCGATGTTGGACTGCATCGCCGGATCATTGAGAAGTTCGTAGGGCGCGGCGAACTCCGGGATGCCGTCCAGGGCGAAGTGCATCTGCAGGTAGCTGCCGCGGTGGTCGAGCCGGGAGAACCGGTCGCGCACCTCGGCGGGCACGGCGTTGGGGTCGATCAGCCGGGTGACGGTGACATCCGGTGAGATACCGGAGACGACGACCGGCGCGGTCAGCGCGGTGCCGTCCTCGAGGCGCACCCCGGTGACCCGGCCGTCGGCGACGGTGATCTCGGCGACCTTGCTGCGCAACCGGATCTGACCGCCTGCCGCGGTGAACGTCTCGTTGAGGTGGGTGGTGAGCGCGCCGATGCCGCCCTTGAGTTTCTTGACCAGCAGCGCGTTCTCGTCGGGCACGGCGAAGCCGTAGGCCAGCGCCGCCGCGGTGCCCGGTGTCTCGGGTCCGCGGTAGGTGGTGTTGCAGGCCAGCAGCGCGAGCATGCCGCGCAGCGCGCCGTGCTTCTCCCGGTCGGGTAGGTAGCGGTCGAGCACGTCGGTGACCGACCCGAACAACATGTCGGTGATCGATGAACGCTCGAATTCATTTGTGGCGCAGGCATACATCTCGTCGAGTGTCTTGGGTGGGCTACCTGCGTCGAAGCGGCCCAGCGCTCTGGTCGGGGCCTGGCACCAGGCCATCAGGCCGGCCATCCCGTTGACCGCCTCGGCGCCGTGCACCTCGTTGATGTGGGTGAGCAGCTTCATCGGGTCGGTGTAGTAGACCAGCGGCTCGTCGCCGACGCCGCGCAGCGACACCGACATCACGTCGAGCTCGACGGTGGGCAGCTGGTCGAGGCCGAGCTCCCGGCTGACCACCGCGGAGGTGGGGATCTGCACCGACCCGGCGATCTCGAACCTGAAGCCGTCGAACAGTTCGACGGTGGAGGCCATTCCGCCCGCGTAGAGCTTGGAGTCCAGGCACAGCGTGCGCAGGCCGGCCTTCTGCAGCAGTACGGCGGCGGTGAGTCCGTTGTGGCCGGCGCCGATGACGATCGCGTCGAAGTCCGTCATCGCCTGAGGCTGACACGCCCGCTGAAGTTTTGTCAATATTGACAAAACTTCAGCCGCCGAGCCCCTTGGCCAGCGCGTCGAGGGCCTCCCGGGTCAGCCGGGAGAGCTCCGGCAGCGACGCCTCGGTGCCGCCGGAGCCGACCATCCAGACCTCCATCGCGCCGAACACCGCCGCGGCGATGCAGCGCGCGGTGACGGTGATGCGCATCCGGTCGTCGGTGCCGGGCGCCGGCGGGTCGTCGCCGGCCAGGTGCGCCTCGATGGCGTCGGCGAAGTCGGCCTCGACCTGGCGCAGATGCCGCGCCACCCGGCCGGGTTCGAGTTCCTGGGCGCGCAGCGCCGCGGTCTGCGCGACGGCCCAGTCGTCGTACGGGCGGGCCATGATCGCCGCGTGCACCGCCTCGATGATCGGCTCGTCGCGGTCGCGCTGCGCCAGCGCGGCCCGGAACCAGTCCAGGCCCGCGTAGTCGGCGAACAGCAGGTCATGCTTGGACGCGAAGTGCCGGTAGAAGGTCCGCAGCGACACCCCGGCGTCGGCGGCGATCTGCTCGGCCGACGTCGCCTCGACCCCCTGGGCCAGAAAGCGCACCACCGCGGCCCGCCGCAGCGCCTCGCGCGTGCGTTCGCTGCGCGCCGTCTGGGCAGGTCGTGGCATGTGCAGGAACATACCGGAGCCGCCCCGACCCATCGCGTTCCGCCGAGATGAGTTTCGTCAAAATTGACAAAACTTCGCGCCGGTGGTGGCACACTCCCGGCATGGTCTCGCTGATCGCCCACCTCGTGCTGGCGTTCGTCACGCTGGCCGTCATCGTCAAGGCCAACCCCGCCGTCTTCGCGCGCTACCGGTCCGGGCCGCCGGTCACCGGCCTCGAGGCGTTCTACCTCGTCGCCGGGGTGGTCTCGGTGATCCTCGGCTACTACTTCAACAACCAGTTCGTTGCCGAGTACGCACCGCCGGGTGGACTGCACAACTTCATCTGGGGTCCGGGCAGCTGGGCGGAGTTCATCACGCTCGGCTACGACAACCCCGCCGCCAGCTCGGCCAGCCAGGACTACACGATCATGACCATGCTGCTGTTCCCGGCATGGCTGCTGGTCGACGGCCACCGGCGCGGCATCCGACACGCCTGGTTGTATCTCGGGTTCGTGCTGTTCGCGAGCTCGGCGTTCGCGTGGGCGTTCTACCTGGCCACCATCGAGCGCCATCACCACCACCAGCAGCTGTCGTCGGTACCGGCCAAGTCCCCGGCGTGATCCCGGTCCCCGCCGTAGGGTGCGGGGATGATCACTGACGCTCTCCGGCAGCGCCGGCTCGAGGTGATCCGGACCCACATGGACACCGAGGTCACCAAGGAGTTCGACGCCACGCTGGCCACCTTCAAGGACGACTCGGGCGGACGCCCGCACTACGAGATCATGGCCACCGGCCAGGTCTTCGACGGCGACGACGAGGTGATGGAGTACTACCGGACCACCCGCACCGCGTTTCCCGACCAGCGCCACGACAACGTCCGCTACCACGTCGCCGACGACTCGATCGTCGTCGAGTTCGACCTGCTCGGAACGAATCTCGGTGAGTTCTACGGTCTTCCGCCGACGGGCCGGTCGTTCCGGGTCCCGGTCGTGGCGGTGTTCTTCTTCGAGGGTGAGCGCATCGTCAACGAACGGATCTACTTCGACGCGGCCAGCCTGGTCGCCCAGATCGGCCGTCTCGAGCTGCTGACCGGGGCGGCGCCATGAAGGTGCATCACCTCAACTGCGGGTCGATGCGTCCGTGGACCTGCGGCGAACTGGTCTGCCACGTGCTGTTGCTCGAGACCGACAACGGCCTGGTCCTCGTCGACAGCGGCTACGGGCTGGCCGACTGCGCGAACCCGGGCCCGCAGATCGGCCCGACCCGCCACGTGTTCCGCCCGTACCTCGACCCCGAGGAGACCGCGGTGCGGCAGGTGCAGCGGCTCGGGTTCCGCCGCGAGGACGTGCGCCACATCGTGCTCACCCACCTCGACATGGACCACGTCGGCGGGATCTCTGACTTCCCGGACGCCGAGATCCACTGCACGGCAGCCGAAGTCCTCGGTGCGATGCATCCACCCACGCCGGCTGAGCGGTTCCGGTTCCGGCCCGTGCAGTGGGCACACGGCCCCAAGATCGTCGAGCACGACCCCGACGGCGAAGCGTGGCGCGGGTTCGCCGCGGCCAAGGAGCTCACCGAGGTGTCCCCGGGCATCGTGCTGGTCTCGCTGCCCGGCCACACCCGCGGCCACGCGTGCGTCGCCGTCGACACCGGCAGCCGGTGGCTGCTGCACTGCGGGGACGCGTTCTACCGGATCGGCACCATCGACGGTCAGACCCCCGTGCCGAGGGCGCTGGCGGCCTTCGAGAAGGTGGCCGCGTTCGACCGGAAACGGGTGGCCGACAACCACGCCCGGCTGACCGAGCTGTATCGGCGCGGCGATCCCGATCTGTTCCTGTTCAGCGCGCACGATCCCGACCTGCTGGCCCGCGCACGCGAAACGGCCCGCGAATCGGCCTAGGAACCGGCGCGTCTACGCAGCGTGTTCTGCAGCCGCTCGAGGACGTCGAAGTAGCGGGTCGGCGCGAGCCGGGCCAGCGCGTCGAACATGTAGGCGTCGGGGCCGACGAGGATGCGCGACTTGCCGGCCTCCACGCCGCGGTGGATGATCGCGGCCGCCTTGTCCGGCTGCGTCATCGCCATCGCCGCGAACTCCTTGACGACCTGTTCCTTGCTCGGTCCGCCGGGCTCCTCGCGGAACCGGCCGTTGCGCACGATGTTGGTGTTGATGCCGCCCGGGTGCACGGTGACGGCCGAGACGCCGGTGCCGCGCAGCTCCTGCCGCAGCGAGTCGGTGAACCCGCGCACCGCGAACTTCGCCGAGCAGTACGCGCTCTGGCCGGGCATGCCGACCAGCCCGAAGACGCTGGAGGTGTTGACGATCACGCCCTCGTCCTGCTCGACGAGGATCGGCAGGAACGCCCGGGTGCCGTTGACCACGCCGTGGAAGTTGATGTTCCACAACCAGTTGTCGTCATCGGGGTTGGCGTCGAGCACGGTGGAGCCCAGCGCCACGCCGGCGTTGTTGAACACCGCGCCGATCGGCTGCGGCGCCCACTCGCGCACCTCGGCGGCGAACTCCCGCTGCGCGGCCGCATCGCTGACGTCGAGCACCTTCACGAGCGCGGGTCCGCGCAGCGAGGCCTCGGTGTCCTTGAGGCCCTGCTCGTCGATGTCGGCGATGGCCACCGGGCAGCTGTACGAGGAGAGCCGCTGGGCCAGTGCCCGGCCGATGCCCGAGGCGGCGCCGGTGATGACGGCGGTACGTCCGCTGATCGTTCTGCGCTGCTTGCTCATATCGCTCCTGATCGTCGACGACCGCTACGGTACGCTGCAGTACCAGCTTAGGCAAGCGGCGCCCAAACGGATCAGTCGGCGGAGTCGGTCGACCCGCCGTCGTCGGCCGGACCGGTCTCGACGGGTACCAAGAGCAGCCCGCCCGCCCCGCGGATGCCGAGCTGGTCGGGCCGCAGGTCCGATCCGGGCTGCGCGGGTGCCAACTCCTCGACGGCCGGCACGGTGGGGTCCTCGGTGTGGTCGATCGCCCGCAGCGTTGCCAACGCGTCTGGAATCTCGCCCTCGGGGCCGTCCATCTCACCGGCGCGCCACGGCTGCTCGAGGTTGCCGTCGTCATGACCCAGCGCCTGCATCGGCCACAGACCGGTCTGCGGGAACACCGCGGCGAGCGCACGGACCAGTTCGGTCAGCTGGTCCTCGGGCAACAGCTCGGTGCTGATCCAAGCGACGGGTGCGCCGGAACCCTGCTGCGCCGTCACGATGCGGCCGGGTGGCAGGCCGATCCCAGCGATGTCACGAGCGTCTGGTGCGGGCAGGGGCCCTGGGGTGGCGCGGAACATCGTCAGCTCCTTCGTTGGCGCGAGCCGCGGCGATCCTCTTCAGCCGCGGGTCTTCCGGAGATCCCGTCGGTCAGATCACGCCGGCCACATGGAGGGTCGCGACGAGGTCCAGGACGTGTAGCAGTCCGAGGATCAGGATCACTGCACCGACTGCGATGGGCCAGATACCGCCGGAGTGCGGGTTTGATGTGCGGTGTACGTCCGATCGCGCCGTCCCGTCCGGATGCAGCAGGCGACGGTCGTCTTCGCGGTTCCAGCGAGCGCGGGCGACGCGGCGGCGGACACCGACTACGAGCAGCGCCACACCCGCGGCGATGAACAAGACCGCGCGGACCGCGGGGCCGATCCACGGCGTGCCACCGCCTTCTGCGAGCACGTACTCAACCATCAACCGTTCCCCCTGATCAGTCTGTGCCGGCGCGAGATGCCCGCCCACGTCGGCGTCGGTGCGTTCAGACTCCCCGACGTCCAGGTTCGGTGTCCATGGTGAACACTCGGTAGAAGTAGGCGACACTGTCGGTGTCGCCGTTGTCGACGCGCTTGAACGCTTTCCCGATGGGGTT
>Ga0180222_1000443_pt1 | contig 60318 bp, 55 predicted proteins | sample eDN5th37CKraftOP_FD_151336 | JGI IMG/M metagenome (GOLD analysis project Ga0180222, IMG submission 151336) | Enriched Organic Plus compost microbial communities from Emeryville, California, USA - eDNA 5th pass 37_C Kraft OP (version 2) (version 2) ... | reverse complement strand
CAGTTTTCGCTGCCATCCGTGAAACATTCAGCCGTGTCTCTCGTTGCTTGCGCAGCCACGATCGAAAGGAGATCGATGTGAACAAGCTCAAGCTCGCAACAATTGGAGCTACCCTGCTCATCGGGGCAAGCTCGTTGACCACTACTCCTGCCGAAGCGCGCTGGCGCGGCGGCGGTATTGCAGCAGGGGTAATTGGTGGCCTGGCGGCGGGTGCGCTGATCGGCGCCGCCACCAGTTCGTACGCCTATGGTCCGGGCTGGGGGTATTACGGCTACGCTCCTGCATATGCCTACTACCCGCCGCGCTATTATGCGCCGCGCTACGCGTATGCGCCGGCGTATGCCTACGCGCCCCGCTATTATGGGTATGCTCCACGTTACGTGCGGCGGGCCTACCGCCGAGCCTATTATGGTTATGCACCGGGCTACTACGGCTACCCGAGGTATTACGGATGGGGCGGACCGGGCATCAGCGTGAGCTTCGGCGTGGGGCGGCCTTACTGGTGGTGATCGCCTCTTGAGCCGGGCGGCGCGTCGATGACGACCGCCCGGCCGACGATCTTACACAGCAACGTGCTCACGTGATCGAGTCGGCAGACCTCTCGATCAATCCGTCCCCAGCGTCCGCTTCTTCCCCAAGTCGCAATGCGGCTTTAGTGCTCGTCGGACTTGCACCTGAGCCAGGTTGGATTAGAGTTTTAAGACAACCGATGATTGTACTACTTCAATACCGATCGCGTTTGGCGGCATGGGGGACATCCGATGAATGTAAAATGCATTCTCGTGGGGTGTTGGATTCTGAGCATCGCCCTTTCATTTTCCGATCCGGCTTATGCCTATTTGGATCCGGGCTCTGCGAGCTTGGTGGTCCAGGGGATCATTGCCGCGATCGCAGGCGCCGCTGGCGTTGCCGCGATGTACTGGGCAAAGACAAAACAATTTTTGCGATCGCTATTCACATTCAAGACGCCTGATAAATCACCTAAAGGCTAACCGCGTGGGATCGCCGGCCGCGGTTGAGCTCAGCCCAGGGTCATTCCGGGACCCGGCTGGTCATGTCATTTTCCATGGCGACGACGTTCTCCGGGCCGTTTCCAAGCGGCGCGCGCGCACCATCCCGGCGCTGCTCCAATCGTCCTTCTATCGCGAACGAGCAGGATCGCAGATCGTCGCGACGGACGTAATCGACGATCCAGATTTGCAGGATCGGGCGGCCCGGCCTGGTGGTTCGCCTGTCGCTCTGTTGCTGAGACACGAACGAATTCACCCGATTACATATCCGTACGAGTGGCCGTTCTCCTTATTGAAGAAGGCCGCCCTCTTACATCTCGATCTGCATCTTGCTGCGCTGGACGGCGGCTTTCATCTCGCCGACGGCAGCGCCTACAACGTTCAGTTCAGGGGGTGCGAGCCGCTCTTCATCGACCTTCTGTCGTTTCAGGACTACGTCCCTGGCTCCTACTGGTTCGGCTATAAGCAATTTTGCGAGCAGTTTCTCGGGCCATTGCTCATCACAGCCAAGCGCGGAGTGCCTCATAACGACTGGTATCGAGGCTCTTTGAATGGGATCGATTTACGACACGTGGCGCGTGTTCTGCCGCTGACCGCCAGTCTGTCCCCCTCGGTGCAACTCCATATCCTGCTTCAGGCAAGACTCGCGGCCCGCGTCCAATCGCACGATTCGTCCGCCTCCAAGGCATCGGCTCGTAAGCTTCCGGAAAGCGGTCTTCGCGGTCTGCTGCGCAGTCTGCGCAAGCTCGTCGCATCGTTACATGTGGAAAGAGGGCAGGGCACGTATTGGCGCGAATACGATCGACGAAACTCGTATGACGAAGAAGACAGGCAAGCGAAGCGCAGCATCGTTGCGCGCTTCAGCGCTTCCTATCGGCCCGGGACGATGCTCGACCTCGGATGCAACAGTGGCGAGTTCGCGGAACTCGCGCTGATTTCCGGGGCCGGTCAGGCCATTGGCGTCGATCAGGACTTCGGCGCACTGGAGGCTGCCGTTTCGCGGGCGGACGACAAGCGTCTGGCCTTCCTGCCGCTCTATCAGGATCTCACGAATCCCAGTTCCGCTGCAGGCTGGGCCGAACGTGAACGACCATCCATCGCCTCGCGGCTGCGGACCGATGCGGTGATCGCCCTTGCAGTGCTGCATCATCTGGTGATTTCCAACAACATTCCACTGCGCGAGGCGGTCGCGTGGATAGTCAGTTTGGCGCCGGCCGGCCTCATCGAGTTCGTGCCGCCTGAGGATCCCATGGTCCGCCAGATGCTATCGCGACGGGACATTGAGTTTCCCGACTACACCGAAGCGAATTTCAGGGTCGCGCTGAGCGAAGTGGCGTCCATCAAGGCGGAGGAGACCACTTCGAAAAGTGGGCGCAAGGTCTTTTGGTACGAAGGACAGTGACGGTGTTGTCGAGGCTGACGTGGATGTTTGAACGGTGGACAACGCATTCTTGCAGGGAGGCGACGCGAGAGGGCGATTCCAGGTTCGCGAACGGGACAGCAATTCCGGCCGGAGACGAGCCCGGGTTTTCCTACACCGCCTTCGCCACTTTTTTGCTACTTGCGACGTCTCCGTTTCTTTCGTTCGCGCGGGTGAATTTCTTCGACGCTGCATTCGATCGTACGATATTCTTCGTTTTTTCGATCGGATGCGTATTTTTGCTAGGCCTTCCAGTTGCATTTCTGATGCGACGCGGAAAAGGGAAGGGCGCACGGATCGGGCTTGCTTTTGGATTGGTGTGGTTCGGATTCTTTCTTTTTAGGAGTTCGGTGCCGGTCGACCTGATTGGCGGGCCTTGGCTGTCGCCTACGTTCGTGTTTTTCGCGTTCCTGGTGGTGTTCGGACTGTGTAGTTACCTTGTGACCACGTTCGAGCCGGCGCGCACGGCAGTGTTCATTTTTGCGCTTGTCCTTGCCGGCATGCCGGCGGCGGGAATAGCGGCTCGCATCCTCTCGGCGTCATCTCATCGCGTAGCGTTTATTCCTCTTGCCATGGACGAGGTTGCTACGGCTCCAGAGTTGCGGAACGTTTATTTCGTGATCGTCGACGCTTATGGATCGGAGGACAGCCTGCGGCGGGGAGTGGAGTTCGACAATTCCGCATTCCTCTCGTCCATGATCCAGCAAGGCTACTACGTCGCCAATGACGCCTACTCTCCCTATAACCTGACATACTTGACGATCTCAGCAATCTTGAATGGCGACTACATCGCCGAGGATGACAAGCCCAGCAACTATCAGCTCTTTTACCCGGTGACGCTGAAGCACGATGAACCGCCTCAAGTGGTGCGCCAGTTCCGGGACTTGGGCTACCAATTCTACATTGTCGGGAACAGTTGGGCGGACTGCGAAGGGCCCCATGTGAGTTGCATCGAGAAGGACGACTACTTCATTCCGTATTCGATCAGGGCGTTCTTCGAAGCGACGCCCTTGAATGCCGCTTTTGCTTTCGACCACACCATCGCCCCGGCGAAGCAGGATTGGAATGATGCAATTGGAAGAGTCCTATCCCTGATCGAAGACGGCAGGATGCCCCCCAGTCCCCATTTCATGTTCGTGCACCACCTGGCGCCCCATCCGCCCTACAAGTTCATGCCCGACTGCACGCTTCGTGCTGGCTATATCGACTCGATGCTCATGGATAGCTGGGACGCGGACAAAAAGCCGCTCTATGTCGATAATCTGAAATGCACCAGCCGACGGATATCGGAACTTGCGCACCTTCTCAAACAGTATGACCCCAAAGCAATCGTGATCGTGGTTGGGGACCACGGACCTGCGTTTACTGTCAAGTGGGAACGACCGCTCGAGAGGTGGACGCCATCGGAGGTTGCCGAAAGGAGCGGCGTACTGACCCTTGCTCGGTTCCCGGCGCGATGCCGGGAGCGCCTTTCGCCGATGATCAACTCAGTTAACTTGGTGCGGCTCGCCTTCGCCTGCGTAAGCGGAAAAAGGCCGCTGCTCCTGAGAAACAAGAGCTTCATCACAGGCTATAAGCCACCCGAATCCGATAGGCTACGGTTGGTCGCGGATCGTCCGTAGCGGGTGCGGCTGAGTTATAAGGCAAACGGCGGCTCGGCCGATTTCCTGCCGCTCGTCTGCTGAGGGCGAGCTTGCACAGGTCTGGGGATGGTTGAATGCTATTTTTTCGGGTCGCACGGACGGGCGCCGGCGAATGACGGGGCTTGGGATGTGCCAACAGGGCCGGTTGCTGCATCGTCGTTTCGTTTGCCTGATGGTTGTCGCGCTGACCTGTCTCCCTGTCGCGGGAAGAGCAGCAGATGGACAACTGGGCACGCCACCCTCGGGCGATGCCACGGCGCTTGTTCAAGGCGCGCTTGAAGCGGCCGGCCGAGATCTTGTCCTCCCATGCGGCACATGGAACGTCACCGGCTTGAAGTTTGTGCCCGGTGGCGTGCACGGCTTGCGCGGCGAGGCGCTCGGATGCGCCGCGCTGTACATCACAACTGATGCGCCTGCTTTGCATTGTTCCGACATATCCTCCGACGTGGCGGTGCACGATCTCACCATCGTAGGCTCCGCCCCTTCCTATGGCGGCGTCGCGTCTCCGCGGATCGAGGACAGGGGACAAAGCGCGATTTACGTTCGCAACTGTCCTAACGTCACGGTCCGCAACGTGCGTGTTTCCAACATTTCAGGCACGGCATTCGATTGCGAGCATCCCGCGAGCGATTTCCCCAAACCAGCTGCTATCGTGGTCGACGGTTTGCGGGTCACAGACAGCTATCGAGCTATCCACCTGCGCAACGCATGCGAATACGCCCTCGTTCGTGGATTGGTCGCGCGCAACAATGTATTTGGCGCGGTGATCGCAGCAGGCAATGTGCGGGTTTCAAGCTTTATTATTGATTTCAACTCGGTCGGTATAAAGATCGTGGGTCAGCCGAATGCAAACCCCTGTCATGGCGCCTTTGTAAACGGGGCCAGCAATCACAATGCTTATAATCTCGACGTTACGGGGTGCGCACTTGGCCACGAGTTTGTCGGCGTTTCCATGATTGGCGATCAGGATGGCAGTCTGCGGGGCGGGGGCTTCGTACGCATCGCCAATAGCCGGATGGTGAATCTGGTGGGCGGGACGATCGGGTCGCGTCTGGTACTCCTCCGTTGCGAGCCGACGGGGAACGACAACTGCGCTCTGGCAGGTTCAAATCTTGTGGCTAACAACATCGTCCGTGACGACATCCCCGGTTGGCGTGCTCCAGCATCAGACTACTCGGGAGGCATCGTGGCCAAAAACAACATCAGCGGGAGGGGGCTGGTGGGGTGGAACAACTAGCCGCGTGCATGATCAGCGGTAACGTCGCAATGAGAATAGCTGCACTTGCGAACGTCGCCTACCATTCAAGTTTTATCCGGACGTCTTGGCTGAAACTCGGGAACAGACCGGAGCGAACTAAGCGATACGGTTTCATCGGCGAACGTCGACGTCCACCCCGTTGCGCTTCGTCGCGGGAGCCGTAGTTTGCCTGTCGACGGTCGCCGCGCCATCTTGTTTCCGCCAGCGCCGTTGACGAGGATAGGGCTAGTTGACGTACGTCCTTGCCCGATGGCGGAGAGGGTGGGATTCGAACCCACGAACGAGTTGCCCCGTTGCCGGTTTTCAAGACCGGTGCCTTAAACCGCTCGGCCACCTCTCCACGTAACCCATTTCTTTTCATTCGTAGGTGCCCGGTCAAGGCGCATTGACCAATTCGGGGCGAATTGGATTAGGCCGAACGTCGAGTGGCGGTGCGGGAAGCTCGCCGCTGGCACTCGCATGGTCGTACGACGGTTCTCCCTGCGCCAATCGGTCACGCATTTGTTTGTTGCGCCGCAACCGAACGCAGCTATCTTCCTGAACGAGTGTTCACATGACTCGGAGGGATGTCCCGTCTTGGCTCATTTTCGGCGCCTGAAAGGTGTTAATTTTCAGTTAATTACTCTTCGCGCCGTAAGATGAACCGGAATCCCGCCAGCCTCCCGATCACGGCTGGCCCAATTTTTGCGCCGCAGCAAACGTGAAGACAGGAAGAGAGAGGACCCGGATGCGAGTTCAGGCCCCCCCGCTACCCTTGCTGGCCGTTATGCTCGTGAGCATCGCGCTGTCAGGCTGCGATGAGCCACGCGTGGCGCAGGCCGACGTCGCTGTGGTGCAGCCGCCCGAAGTCAGCATCGTGACCCTGACTCCAACGCCGCGCCCCTACGTGCGAAACCTTCCCGGGCGCATTGCGCCGACGCGCATTTCCGAGGTGCGCGCGCGTGTGCCCGGCATCATCCTCGAGCGCACGTTCCAGCAGGGCGCCGACGTAAAGGCGGGCGACATCCTTTATCGCATCGATCCCGCGCCATTCACTGTTGAACTTGACGCTGCTAGCGCCGCGCTTGCGAAATCCGAAGCCGTGCTGGTGCAAGCCGAGCAACAGGCAGCGCGCGCGGACAAGTTGATCAAGGAACAGACCATTTCGCAGGCCCAGTACGAGACCGCGACCGCGAACTATCGCCAAGCAGCCGCCGATGTTGCCGCGCGCAAGGCGGAAGTGGCCCGGGCCAAGCTCAATCTCGCGCACGCGGACGTGCGCTCGCCGATCAGCGGGCGCGTGGGGCGGGCCTTGGTCACCGAGGGCGCGCTGGTTGGGCAGGGCGATGCCACCCATCTCGCAACGGTGCAGCAGCTCGACCCGATCTACGCCGACTTCACCCAGTCTGTCACCGAGCTGCAGCAGCTTCGGCGCGATTTCGAAAGCGGGGCGCTCGAACAGGTCGACCGCGACGCCGCCAAGGTCAAGCTCGTGCTCGACGACGGCACCATCTACGAACATGCAGGCAAGCTGTTGTTTTCGGATGCTTCGGTCGACCCCAGCACAGGACAGGTCATCCTGCGGGCGGAATTCCCCAATCCCAAGCGCGAGCTGCTGCCAGGCATGTACGTTCGCGTGCAGATCGAGCAGGGCATCGATGCCGATGCGTTGGCAGTGCCGCTGCAGGCAATCCGCCGCGACGATACCGGCGGGAGTCAAGTTTTCGTGGTACGTCCGGACAACAGGACTGTCGCACGTCCCGTGCGAACGGGCCATCTCATAGACGACCAGTGGATCATCGAGGACGGTATCAAGGCCGGTGACCGCGTCGTCGTCGAAGGCTTTCAGAAGTTCGTCGCGGGCGATCTCGTCAAGACCGTGCCGTGGAAGAACCAAACAGCGACCGCTTCGGCTTCTGACGACATCACCGGCGGTACGACCGCCACGCGCTGACCGAATCCGCACCCGTCATGGCCAGCTTTTTCATCGACCGCCCGATCTTTGCGGCGGTTGTCGCTCTGTTCATCTGCCTCGGGGGCGTTCTGGCCATTCCATTCTTGGCCGTCGCGCAATATCCGATCATCGCACCCCCGTCGATCTCGGTGAGCACAAGCTATCCCGGAGCCTCGCCCGAGAATCTCTACAACAGCGTCACCAGGCTCATTGAGGAGGAACTCAACGGCGCAAGCGGAATCCTCAACTTCGAGTCCACCAGCGACTCCCTCGGGCAAGTCGAGATCATCGCCAACTTCGTTCCCGGCACCGATCCGAGCATGGCGTCGGTCGAAGTGCAGAACCGCATCAAGCGTGTCGAGGCGCGCCTGCCGCGTGCGGTGATTCAGCAGGGCATCCTGGTCGAGGAAGCCTCGAGCGCGGTGCTGCAGATCATCACGTTGCGTTCGACCGACGGCAGCCTCGACGAGGTGGGCCTCGGCGATTTCATGATCCGCAATGTGCTCGGGGAGATCCGGCGCATCCCCGGCGTCGGGCGCGCGACCCTATTCTCGACGGAACGTTCGCTGCGGGTGTGGATCGATCCCAGCAAGCTCGTCGGCTACAACCTCACCGCGGAGGACGTGACCAAGGCGATCGAAGCCCAGAATGCCCAGGTGGCGTCGGGCGCGATCGGCGCAGAGCCAAGCCGTCCGGGACAGCCGGTCTCGGCCATGGTGCTGGTCAAGGGGCAGCTCAACTCGCCGCAGGAGTTCGGCGCCATCGTCCTGCGCGCCAATGCCAATGGATCGACCGTTCGCCTTCGCGATGTCGCCCGCATCGAGGTGGGAGGCATGGGCTATCAGTTCACGACTCGTTTGAACGGGCAGCCGAGCGCAGGCCTGTCGGTGCTGCTGTCGCCAACAGGAAATGCGCTTGCCACCGCACAGGCCGTGAAGGCCAAGATGGACGAGCTATCGAAGTTCTTCCCGGCCAACATCAAGTACGATATCCCCTACAACATCACTCCGGTCGTGGAAGCTTCGATCGACAAGGTCCTGACGACATTGCTCGAAGCGATGGTGCTTGTCTTCGTCGTGATGTTCCTCTTTCTCCAGAACATCCGTTACACCATCATTCCGGCGCTGGTGGTGCCGGTCGCGCTGCTCGGCACCTGCGTGACCCTCCTTCTGCTGGGCTTCTCGATCAACATGCTGACGCTGTTCGCCATGGTGCTGGCGATCGGAATCCTTGTCGACGATGCGATCGTCGTGGTGGAGAACGTCGAGCGCATCATGTCGGAGGAGGGGCTGCCTCCCAAGCAGGCGACCCGCAAGGCCATGGGCCAGATCACCGGCGCCATCATCGGCATTACGCTGGTCCTGACGGCGGTGTTCATCCCAATGGCGTTCTTCCCGGGATCCGTCGGCATCATCTATCGCCAATTCTCCGTCACGATGGTCTCGGCGATCGCACTCTCCGCTCTGATGGCGTTGTCGCTCACGCCCGCCTTGTGTGCGACGCTGCTCAAGCCGGTCTCCGCCGGCCACCACCACGCACGGCGCGGCCCGCTCGGATGGTTCAACCTTGCCGTGGAGCGTACGCGCAGCGGATACGTGGGCTATGTGCGGTGGTCGCTGCTGCGCACCGGACGCCTCATGCTGATCTATCTCATTCTCGTCGCGGGCCTCGCTTGGGCTTTCGTCCGCCTGCCGTCGGGCTTTTTGCCCATCGACGACCAAGGGTTCATCACGACCGACGTGCAGACGCCGCCCGAGGCCTCGTTCGGCCGAACGCTCGACGTGGTCAAGCAGGTGGAGGAGTTCCTGGCGCGGCGCAGCGGCGTCGCCGACGTGACGTTTCTGACCGGGTTCAGTTTCCTTGGCCAGGGAACGAACACGGCGCAGGCCTTCATCACGCTGAAGGATTGGTCACAACGGGGCGAAAACGATTCTGCCGAGGCGATCGTCAACGACATCAACCGCAGCCTTGCCAGCATCAAGGATGCCGACATTTCCGCCCTTCAGCCGCCGCCGATCGACAACCTGGGCACGTCGAGCGGCTTCAGCTTCCGCCTCCAGGACCGTGGTCAGCGCGGCTACGAGGCGCTCATGGCGGCCAAGGACCAGTTGCTTGCCGCGGCTCGTCGCAGCCCGGTGCTGCAGGACGTGTTCGTGGAAGGGCTCCCGCCGGCGCCACAAGTGGAGCTCGTCATCGACCGCGAGAAAGCGGCCGCACTCGGGGTGACATTCCAAGACGTCAACCAGACGATCTCCACCAATCTCGGCTCTTCTTACATCAACGACTTCCCCAATCGCGGCCGCATGCAGCGCGTGATCGTGCAAGCGGATAATTTCGGGCGCATGCAAGCGAACGACATCCTGAATTTCAGTGTGCGCAACGCGCAGGGCACTTTGGTGCCGTTCTCCTCGTTCGGCTCAGTGAAGTGGGCTGTGGGTCCGACCCAGCTCGTCGGCTTCAACTATTATCCGACCGTTCGTATCAGCGGTTCGGCACGCCCGGGATACACGAGCGGTGATGCCATCGCTGAGATGGAGCGGCTCGCCGGGCAACTCCCCCGTGGCTTCGGCTACGAGTGGACCGGGCAATCGTTACAAGAAAAGTCGGCGGGCTCGCAGGCGCCGTTCCTGCTGGCCTTGTCGGCCCTCGTGGTGTTCCTGCTCCTGGCCGCGCTGTACGAGAGCTGGTCGATCCCGATCTCGGTGCTGCTTGTGGTGCCGCTGGGAATGCTTGGCGCGGTCGCGGCAGTGATGCTGCGCGGCATGCCCAACGACGTCTACTTCACGATCGGATTGATCACGATCATCGGCTTGTCGGCCAAGGACGCGATCCTGATCATCGAGTTTGCCAAGGATCTGCGCGCCAAAGGCAAGCCGCTCGTAGATGCCGCCATCGAGGCAGCGCATTTGCGATTCCGTCCGATCCTGATGACAGGCTTCGCCTTCGTGTTCGGCGTTGCTCCGATGGTCATCGCGAGCGGCGCCAGCGCCAAGAGTCAGCAGGCCCTCGGCACCGGCGTGATGGGCGGGATGATCTCGGTGGTGGTGCTGGCGCTGATGCTTGTGCCCGTGTTCTTCGTCGTCGTGCAGAGGGTCGTCGAGCCTGGGCAGCCGACCGTTGCGGCTGCGCGACTTCTGCGGGGAGGGTTTCTGGCCGGTCTCTGGAAGGGTCGGCGGCGGGCCTCGCCGGAGGCGACACACCGCGACGCAGCGTGACACCCGCGGCGGCCCGGATTCTTCGTCGGGCGCGCCTCGTTCCGGGGATTTAAGGGCGGGTTATCCATTTTCCGGCCATTTATGGACAGTTCGGCACGGACTTGCCGCAATTGGTAGGAATAATCCGTTGTCCGGTCTTTGGGGGCCGGGGGTGTGCTGGGGACCGGGGTTAGATGGGGGCCTGTAGGCGATCTGGGTTTGGGGCGCGGATTGCCCGGCTGGGCTTGGCCGGCGCCGTTTGCCTCGCCGTTGCGAATTGTACGGTCGCGGACAAGTTCGCGCGCAAGATTGACCCCAAATATGGCGTGGCCGCCAGCCCGCGCGTGGTGGAATACGGCGATCCGGTTCCCAAGGGCGGCGGCACCTATCGCATCGGCAAACCGTATGTGGTGGCCGGGCAGACCTATGTCCCTGAGGACGACAAAAACTACGTGGCCGAGGGCTTGGCGTCCTGGTATGGCGACGACTTCCATGGTCGACGTACCGCGAATGGCGAGGTGTTCGACATGGACAGCCTGTCAGCCGCCCATCCCACGCTGCCAATGCCGTCATACGTCCGCGTCACCAATTTGCGGAACCATCGCTCGTTGATCGTGCGCGTCAACGACCGCGGGCCATATCACCGCAACCGGGTGATCGACGTCTCGCGACGCGCGGCGCACCTGCTTGGTTTCCGCGGCAATGGAGTTGCGCGCGTACGGGTCGAATATGTCGGGCGGGCGTCGCTCGACGGCTCGGACGATCGGCTGCTGATGGCCACGCTGCGTGAAGGGGAGCCCGCGCCCGTGCCTTCGATGGTTCGCGTGGCATCGGCCCGCTCCTTCGTGCCGCAGGCGAGGGCAATATCGCCCGTGGCGAGCGGGCGTGCCCCGCTCCCCCAAGGCCGGCCCTATGATCTTGGAGAGCCCGACCAGGGACCGGCGTCGCATCCGGCGCATCAGTCGACGGTTGCGGCGCGCTTTCCGCAGGAGCCATCACGCGCCTTGGCGCAGGCTTCGCGCACGCTCGATCAGCAGGCCCACGCCCTCGATGACTCGCGCCTTTCGCCGACGACGGCCGCCTATGCGCCCGTTCGGTACGAAGCGCCGATGAGCGGCAGGGGGCTGTACTGACGTTCGGCGCTCGTTGATCCCGTAGATCACGTAGTTTTGCTAACCCGCTAATCCGTCACGTGATATTTCCCCGCATCCGGGAAGCGTTGTCGCTTGCTATAATTTTGCCAACAGGATCGCGGCTTGGTCGAACCCTTATGGGTTGCTAGGTATTTCCATCCTGTGGAAGAGGCCATGTCTCCATCGTCCGAAATCGTCGAGCGGTTCGCCCGCCTTCTTGCTGCCGGTGCGTGCGTCGCTGCTGCCCTGATGATCTCCGTCCCCGGGCATGGTGCGAGCAATTCGGTGACCGGCGCGAAGAAGGATGAATTTCAGACGGCTGCGCCTTACGCCATCCTCATCGAAGCGGAGAGCGGCGCGGTTCTGTTCGAGAAGAGCGCCGATGTGCCGCGGCCACCGTCAAGTCTCGCCAAGCTGATGACGGCCGAGGTCGTCTTCCACGAGATCACCCAGGGACGCCTCAAGCTCGAGGACGAGTTCGTCATCAGCGAGGACGCGTGGCGGCGGGGGGGAGCACCGTCGCATACGTCGAGCATGTTCGCACCGCTCAACAGCCGTGTGGCAGTGCGCGACCTGGTCTACGCGGTCATCATTCAGTCGGCCAACGACGCATCCATCGCATTGGCGCAGGGCATTGCCGGTAATGAGACTGCTTTTGCCGTCATGATGAACAAGCGGGCGCACGAAATCGGGCTGAGCAATTCCAACTTCACCAATGCCACCGGACTTCCTGATCGCGGCATGGCGGCGACCGTGCGCGATCTCGCCAAGCTTGCGCGGCACATCATCCACACCTACCCGCAATTCTACGGCATCTATTCCGAGCGGGAGTTCACCTGGAACAAGATCCGCCAATTCAACCGCAACCCGCTGCTCAATCTCGACATTGGAGCGGACGGCATGAAAACCGGCTATACGTCGGACGGCGGCTATGGGCTGGTCGGAACGGCAGTCCAGAACGGGTTGCGCCTCATCGTCGCGATCAATGGCCTCAAGAGCGAGAAGGAGCGCGCCGAAGAAGGCAAGCGCCTGCTGGAATGGGGCTATCGCACATTTGAATCGCGCTTGTTGTTCCCCGAAGGCCAAACCATTGGAGAGGCCAAGGTGTTCGGCGGCGAGCAAGGCTCGGTTCCACTTGTGGCCCAGGGACCGGTCAACCTGATGGTCCAGCGCAACCAGAACGAACGTATTTTGGCGCGCATCATCTACACCGGACCGGTGCGCGCGCCGATCGAACGCGGCCAGCCGATCGGCAAGTTGCGGGTCACCCGGGGCGACATCGTTGCACTCGAACTGCCGCTGCAGGCTGGCGAAAGTGTCGCGCCCGGGGGTATGACGGGACGCGCCTTCGATGCGGCGAGCGAATTCGTGATCAACCTCATCAAGTCCGGCACGGACAAGCTCTAGCGAGACATCCGATGCGCGGCCGATTCATAACGTTGGAAGGTGGGGAGGGTACTGGCAAGTCGACCCAGGCCTCCGTGCTGGCGAAGCGCCTGCGCAGCCTCGGCATCGGTGTGGTGCAGACGCGCGAGCCGGGCGGTTCGGTCGGTGCCGAGATCATCCGTCATGTGCTGCTCTCTGGCGCGGCCAAACCCCTCGGGGCGGAGACCGAGGCTGTGCTGTTCGCGGCAGCGCGGGCTGACCACATCAGCCAGACGATCCGCCCGGCGCTGGAACGTGGGCTTTGGGTTGTCTGCGACCGCTATATCGACTCGACGAGGGTCTATCAGGGCGCGCTGGGTCAGGTCGATCCGCGCTTCATCCGTGGGCTTGAGAAGCTTACGGTCGGCGACGTCGTCCCCGATCTGACGATCATCCTCGACATTGATCCGCAGGTCGGGCTTCGCCGCGCCGCGGCGCGGCGAACGACGGCCGAGGCCGATCGGTTCGAGGACGAGACCTTGGATTTCCATGAGCGGCTGCGCGAAGCCTATATGGATGCCGCGGTCGCCGATCCCAACCGCTGCGTTTTGATCGAAGCGAAGGGTACGCCCGAGGCGGTGGCCGAGGCTGTGTGGAAGGTCGTCGCACGCCGTCTCGATCCTCCGACCGCTCCAGCCGTCTTGCAGGACGTCGGCACGTGAGCAAGGGCGAGGAGAGGGCGGCCGGGGTCCCGCACCCGCGTGAGACCACGGCGCTCTATGGACATGCCGAAGCCGAGCGGCAGGCCCTCGGCGCCTATGCCGGCGGGCGCATGCCGCACGCTTGGCTGATCGGCGGCGAACATGGCGTCGGCAAGGCAACGCTTGCCTACCGCCTCGCGCGTTTCGTCCTGGCGCACCCGGACCCGGCTTCCTCGAAGGTGCAGGCGGCCGACAGCCTGTTTGTCCCCCCGGAACATCCTGTCAGCCGTCGCATCGCCGCGCGCGCACACAGCGATCTGCTAACGCTCGAGCGCACGGTCGGCGACACCGGCAAGCTGAGGACGGAGATCGCCGTGGCCGACGTGCGGCGCACGGTGACGTTCTTTGGCTCGACGGCCGGCGAGGGCGGGTGGCGCGTCTGCATCGTCGACAGCGCCGATGAACTCAACCGGGCCGGCGCCAACGCCTTGCTCAAGATTCTGGAAGAGCCCCCCGCGCGTTCCCTGCTGCTGGTGGTCAGCCAGTCTCCGGCACGCCTGCTGTCGACGATCCGTTCACGCTGTCGCCGGTTGGCTCTCCGCCCGCTCGACGCGTCAGACGTTGCAAGGGCGGTGGCTGACGCGCTTGGCATCGATCCGGCGGACCCTCAGCTTCAGAAGGCGGCGGTGCTGGCACAGGGCAGCGTTGCGCGCGCCATTGCGCTCTATGACGGGGCCTCGCTTGCGCTGCGCGATAAGGTCGCAAGCCTGCTGGAGATGCTTCCCAAGACCGATCCGCAGGCACTGCACGCCCTCGGCGACGTGCTGGGGCGGGCGGACGAGGTGGCCTTTTCCGGCTTTGTGGATACCGTGCGGGCTTGGTTGAGCGGGCAGCTCGATGGGGCGCGCGACACCGCGCGGCTGGCTCGTATCGCGCAGGCCTGGGAGGCATTCAACCGCGCCGCAGGCGAAGTCGACACTTTCAATCTCGATCGCAAGCCGCTGGTCTTCAACACGTTTGCCTTGCTTGCCGAAGCGGCACAGCGTTGATACCTAACCGCTGCCAACATCATGGTCCAAGGGTCGCGCCTCGCGGCGTCCGGTCTTGGAATCAAGGGTCTGGCAAGCTTTTGATTCGAATGTGGCTTCAGGCCTGAAGATGCCGAACCGAGCGCAAGGCTCGGCAAGCGTCAGGCCCGCCAGCACTTTAGGTCTGCACAGTCAGCGGGACGCCGCAAAGGCCGAGAAATGTCCGAGAAGCCACGTTATTACGTCACCACCGCGATCTCCTACCCCAACGGTCCTCCCCATATCGGTCACGCCTACGAGGCGATCGCGACGGATGCGATAGCCCGCTTCATGCGGCTCGACGGCTACGACGTGTTCTTCCTCACCGGGACGGACGAGCACGGCATGAAGATCCAGCAGACCGCGCGCCGGGAAGGGCTGACGCCGGCGCAATTGCTCGACCGCAACGTGCCGCGCTTCCGCGCCATGGTCGAGCGCATGAACTGCTCGAACGACGACTTCATCCGGACCACCGAGCCGCGGCATTACCGGTCCTCGACTGCAATCTGGGAGCGGATGCAGGCGAATGGCGACATCTACCTGAGCAAGTATGCCGGGTGGTACTCGGTCCGTGACGAGGCGTTCTACGCGGAGGACGAAACGCGCGTCGACGAGAAGGGACAGCGTCTCGGCCCGCAAGGTACGCCGGTCGAATGGGTCGAGGAGGAGAGCTATTTCTTCCGGCTGTCGGCCTACCAGGACAAGCTGCTGGAGCTGTTCAAGCGGCCCGACTTCGTGCTGCCCAAAGAGCGCCTCAACGAGGTCGAGAGCTTTGTGCGCGGCGGCCTGCAGGATCTGTCGATCTCGCGCACGACATTCAACTGGGGCGTGCCCGTGCCCGGCGATCCCAAGCACGTCATGTACGTGTGGGTCGATGCCCTGACCAACTACATCACCGCGGCGGGTTTTCCCGACACCGACGGCGAGATGTTCAAGCGCTACTGGCCGGCCGATCTGCACGTGATCGGCAAGGACATCGTGCGCTTCCATGCCGTCTATTGGCCGGCGTTCCTGATGTCCGCCGGCCTGGAAGTGCCGCATCGCATTTATTCGCACGGGTTCCTTTTCAACCGCGGTGAGAAAATGTCGAAGTCGGTGGGCAACGTGGTGGACCCGTTCGCCCTGGCCGATACATACGGCGTCGACCAGTTGCGCTACTTCTTCCTGCGCGAGATCCCGTTCGGCCAGGATGGGAACTACAGTCACGAAGCAATCGTCGGACGCATCAATGCCGACCTCGCCAACGATCTGGGCAATCTCGCGCAGCGCTCGCTGACCATGGTAGCGCGCCAGTTCGGCGGAAAGCTGCCCGAGCCCGGAGCCTTCAGCAATGCGGACGACGCGATCCTGGCGCAGGCCGACGCGCTGGTGGGCAAAGCGCGCGAGGCCATGAAGACGCAAGCATTGCACCAGGTGCTCAGTGCCGTCTGGGCGGTGGTGGCAGATGCCAACCGTTATTTCGCCGGCGAGGCCCCGTGGGCCCTGGCCAAGACAGATCCCCAGCGCCAAGGCACGGTTCTCTACGTGACCGCCGAGGTGCTGCGGCAGATCGCGATCCTGACTCAGCCGTTCATGCCGGCAAGTGCAGCCAGGCTGCTCGACCTTCTCGGCGTTCCATCAGAGGCGCGCCAGTTTGCCGAACTCGGCGGGCGAAAGCGGATCGTGCCGGGCTCGAGCCTGCCGCCGCCGGCACCGGTGTTTCCGCGCTACGTGGAGTCCGCGGCGGGAAGTGCAGCGTGATGCTGGTCGACAGCCATTGCCACCTCGATTTCCCCGATTTCACCGACGACCTCGACGGAGTCGTCGGTCGCGCGCGTGCGGCGGGCGTTGGGCGCATCGTGACCATTTCGACGCGCATCAAGCAGCACGCGGGCTTGGTCGCGATCGCCGAGCGCTTTCCAGATGTCTATTGCTCGGTCGGCACGCATCCGCATCATGCTCACGAGGAACTGGACATCAGGACTGCGGACATCGTGGCGCATACGCGCCATCCGAAGGTGGTGGCGCTCGGCGAAGCCGGACTTGACTATCACTACGACTTCAGCCCGCGCGAGGCTCAGGAGCGCGGGTTCCGCAACCACATCGCCGCGGCACGCGAGACACGGCTTCCGCTCGTCATCCACACGCGCGAGGCCGACGAGGACGCCGCGCGCATCCTGGAGGAAGAAACAGGGAAGGGGCCCTTCCCAGCGGTGCTGCACTGTTACACCGGGGGCCCCGAGCTGGCGCGCCGGGCCATTGACCTTGGCCTGTACGTCTCGTTCACGGGCATTCTGACCTTCAAGAAATCCGACGATCTGCGCGCCATCGCGACTAGCTTGCCGCGCGATCGAGTGCTGGTGGAAACCGATGCCCCGTATCTCGCGCCGGGCAAGTTTCGCGGCAAGCGCAACGAGCCGGCCTATCTCGTCGAGACGGCGAAGATGCTGGCGGATGTGCAAGGCGTAACGGCTGACGAGGTCGCGCGGCAGACAACCGAAAACTTCTTTCGGTTGTTTTCCAAAGTGCCGCGTGGAGCCTTGCAATGAGCTTGACCGTCACGATCCTCGGTTGCGGGTCCTCGAGCGGCGTCCCGAGGCCGGCGTTGGGCTGGGGCGCCTGCAATCCGAACAATCGCAAGAACCGCCGGCGCCGGTGCTCGATCCTGGTCGAGCAATCCAGCGGGGTTGGCAAGACACGCATCCTGGTCGATACCGGTCCGGACCTGCGGGAGCAACTGCTGGACGCCGACGTGGACTGGCTCGATGCCGTCATGATGACGCACGAGCATGCCGACCACACGCACGGCGTTGACGACCTCCGCAGCCTGTTCATCCGCCACCGCAAGCGGCTCGACATCTATCTGGACGAAGCAACGTCCCGGGTCATGTTCCACCGCTTCAACTATTGCTTCGTGACGCCGCCCGGCAGCCAATATCCGCCGATCGCCAACGAGCACCGGATCGAGCCTGGCCATTCGGTGACCGTCACCGGCGCCGGCGGCCCGCTGACCACGCTGGCGTTCCTGCAGGACCATGGCGACATCAACTCGCTGGGCTACCGCTTCGGTGGCGTGGCGTACTCGTCTGATCTCGTGCGATTGCCTGAGGAAAGCCTTCCGGCGCTCCAGCATCTCGACGTCTGGATCGTCGATGCGCTGCGCTACAAGCCGCATCCGACGCATTTCAGCGTGGACGATGCCTTGGCCTGGATCGAGCGGATCCGGCCCAGGCGAGCGATCCTGACCAACCTGCACGCCGATCTCGACTACGACGAATTGGCAGCGCGTCTGCCGCCACACGTCGAACCGGCCTATGACGGAATGCAGATCGAGCTCTGAGTCAGTCACGCGAAACTGCGTAAAATCATGAAGATCTGCCCAGTTCCTCGCAATTTTGGGCAATTTCGCCCGAGCCTGGATATTCCATAATATGTCTTATGCGAATCGGTGATCCAGGCTGCGGACGCGCGGAACGGATGCTCGGGCTCGGCGGTTGATGGTCGACCTGCGGCAGCCGCCGCGGGAGCCCGTTCCTTTCCCAGCCACCGAGGTGCAACAGTGACCAACGTCCGTCGACTTGCCAGCGGCCAGGCCGCAGAGCCGCTCGATACCCCGACCGACCTTTCCGAGAAAGCCGTGAATGAAATCTCGGCCGAACTCAACAAGGTGCTGGCGGATTCGTTCGCCCTCTACCTGAAAACCAAGAACTTTCATTGGCACGTGAGCGGGCCGAACTTCCGTGACTACCATCTGCTGCTGGACGAGCAGTCCGAGGAGATCTTCGGCACCACGGACGAACTGGCCGAGCGCGTGCGCAAGATCGGCGGCCTTACGCTGCGCTCGATCGGCCAGATCGCCAAGCTCCAGCGGATCAAGGACAACAACGAGGAGTTCGTGCCGCCGCGTGAAATGCTGCGGGAACTGATGAACGACAACAAGGCGGTGACGAAGGCGATGCGCGAAGCCCATCAGGTCGCCGACAAGCATGACGACGTCGCGACGGCGAGCCTGCTTGAGAACATGATCGATGCAGCTGAAAAGCGGACTTGGTTCCTCTTCGAGGCTAGCCGCAAGGCGGAATCGACCGGGCATTGATTTCGTGCTTGTTGTGGACGGCCGCTGCGGTAGATCGCGGCGGCCGTTTGCTTTGGCTACCGTGGCCCGCCCGATATGAGTGCCTGTATGACCTCCTCCCGCGATATCGCCCGGCTGATCGAAATCATGGCGGCCCTTCGGACGCCCAAGACGGGTTGCCCGTGGGACCTAGTGCAGACGTTCGAGACGATCGTCCCCTACACCATCGAAGAGGCATACGAGATTGCGGACGCGATCGAGCGTGCGGATATGGAGGATCTGCGCGACGAACTGGGCGATCTGTTGCTGCAGGTGGTATTTCACGCCCGCATGGCGCAGGAGCAAGGTGCGTTCAATTTCGGCGATGTCGTTCAGGCCATCACCGAGAAGCTGATCCGGCGCCATCCCCATGTGTTTGCGGCCGAGGATGCGACGGCGCCGGAGGCGGTCAGGGGGCTGTGGGACCGCATCAAGGCTGACGAGAAGGCGGCCAGGAGCGCCCGTCGTGGCGGCGCGGAGCTCGAAGGGGCATTATCGGGCGTTCCCCTCACCCTGCCCGCGCTCCAGCGCGCTCAAAAGCTGCAGGACAAAGCCGGCAAGGTCGGGTTCGACTGGAACGATCCGATGGCGGTGCTCGACAAGATCCGCGAGGAAACCGTCGAGGTGGCTGATGCGGTTGCGGCGGGTGATCGCACCGCTGCCGCAGCCGAGGTGGGCGATCTCCTGTTCGCGGTGGTCAATCTTGCCCGCCATCTGGACGCCGACGCCGAAACGGCATTGCGAACGGCCAATCAGAAGTTCGAACGGCGGTTCGGTGCGATCGAGGTTGCGTTGGCAGGGCAAGGCAAGCGGCCGCAGGACGCGACCCTCGCTGAAATGGATGCGCTTTGGGATATAGCCAAGGCTGCGGAACGCGGCGAAGCGGAATAGGCGAGCAGGATCGGCGGCGCTCGGCGTCAGTCGGCCGGCCGTGCCCGTTCCCCGAATTTCGCCCCCAGCAGGCCGGCGTTTGTAGCATCCACCCTCACCCGCATCCGCAACCGGCCGTCATCGGCGACCGTCTTCTCGAGCACCTCGGCGTTACGGTGCAGCCAGCTTGCGCCCGCACCATCGGACGACTCCAGCTCAACCTCGAAGGTTTTGCGCTGGGCACCGATGCGCGCCTCGATCAGGGCCTTGAGATCGGCGATGCCCTCCCCCGTCAACGCGGATACCAAGGCCGGCGGGACTGGCTGGCGCCGCGCGAGATTGACAAGGTGCTCGCGCTCGCCAGGCGGGACGCGGTCCATCTTGTTCCAGACCTCGATCAGCCGGCCCGCGTGCGGATCGATGCCAAGCTCCTCCAGCACCTGCTCGACATCGCCGAGTTGGGCCTCGGTGTCCTCGTGCGAGACGTCGCGCACATGCAAGATCAGGTCGGCTTCGATCACCTCCTCGAGAGTCGCGCGGAAGGCGGCCACGAGCGTGGTCGGCAGATCGGAAATGAAGCCGACGGTGTCAGATAGGATCACCCTGGCGCCGTGCGGCAAATCAATCGCGCGCAGCGTCGGGTCCAAGGTGGCGAACAGCATGTCGGCCGACAGCACAGTCGCTTCGGTCAGGCGGTTGAACAGCGTCGATTTGCCGGCATTCGTGTAACCCACAAGCGCGACGATGGGGTAAGGAACGCGCTTGCGGCTTTCGCGATGCAAATGCCGTGTTTTCTTAACCCCTTCCAGCTCGCTTTTGATGCGACTGATGCGCTCCGCGATGATGCGCCGGTCCGTTTCGATCTGGGTTTCGCCCGGCCCCCCGAGAAAGCCGAAACCACCCCGTTGACGCTCCAGGTGGGTCCATGAGCGCACGAGCCGGCTGCGCTGATACGTGAGGTGGGCGAGTTCGACCTGCAGGGCACCCTCGCGCGTCCGCGCGCGCCGACCAAAAATCTCGAGGATCAGCCCGGTGCGGTCGAGCACCTTGGCATTCCATGCCTTTTCCAGGTTGCGCTGCTGCACGGGAGACAGCGCGCAATCCATCACCACCAGCCCGGCCTCGTGGCTCTTCACCAGACCCGAGATCTCGTCCGTCTTGCCTTTGCCGATGTATGTGGCCGGGCGGATGCCACTGAGCGGGACGACGCCGGCCTCGATGACCTCAAGGTCGATCGCTTGCGCCAGCCCGACCGCCTCGTCCAGCCGGGCCTGGGGCGCCCGCTGCGACCGCGTAGCATCCGTCGCCGCTCCCGCGCGCACGCGCAGGTACGGACCGATGACCAACGCCCGGCCGGTGCCCGACCGCTGTTCCGGGCTCTCCTGATGACTTTCGCGCCGACGCGGCTCCAATGACGACGGACCTAGCCCTTGTCTTCGGCCGCCCCTTCATCCGTTCCTTCGAACAGTTGGATCGGATGCCCCGGCATGATGGTCGAAATCGCGTGCTTATAGACGAGCTGGGAATGTCCATCTCGTCGCAGCAGAACGCAGAAATTATCGAACCAAGTCACAACGCCCTGTAGCTTCACTCCGTTCACCAGGAAAATGGTGAGCGGCGTCTTGTTCTTGCGGACATTGTTGAGGAAGGTGTCTTGTAGGTTTTGTGCACGTTCGGAAGGCATAGCCGTTGTTCCGTTTTTTATCCAGTTTCCCGGCCTCGGTGTCTGGTTTTGAGTTGCAACCCCGGCGGGTCGTCAACGAGGCCAAAATTGACAACAGGCTCCGGTATTAGATGGCACTGCGGCAAGTCGCGCAAGTCCAAGTTGGCAGATTCGCACGTTGTGCGAGCAGCAACTGCGCTTGGTGCATGGCGCGGACGTGATGCCACCATTGCGGGGCCTCGCAGACGCGCGAAAGGCGGCGAAGAATCATGGCGTTGCCACCGTTGGCTGACCCGTCACCTCTCGAAGGCCCTTGTTGTCGGAAGGCAGGCTGGCACCTGCCGGCGTGAGGGCACGCAGGGTCAAGAGAACTCGGCGTGCCGGTGAAACTCGCGGCGGAGTGCGGCGGCTACCGGGCCGGGTTTCCCGTCCCCGACGGGCTTTCGATCGATTCGAACCACCGGTAGCACGATCTGACTGGCTGCCGTGACGAAAGCTTCACGTGCGGCCTGCGCCTGCGCCAGGGTGAATGGCCGCTCGTCGAGCGTCAGGCCGAGTGATTCCATCACCTCCAAGACCACGCCCCGCGAGATGCCCCGCAGGATTCCCTGGTCGGCCGGGCGGGTCATGACCATTCCATCGGCCGTAACGATCCACGCATTGGAAGACGATCCTTCCGTGACATAGCCGTTTCGGTCGATGAACCATGCCTCGCGGGCGCCCTGCTCCTTTGCGGCCTGCTTGGCGAGGACGTTGGCTAGCAGCGACACGGACTTGATGTCCACCCGGCTCCAGCGGCTCTCCGGGACGGTGATCACGGAAACGCCCTTGGCGGCCTCGGCTTCTCCTCGCGCGCGTTCGATCGCGCGGGCAGTGACAACGATCGAAGGAGGCGTGCCCGGGGCGGGAAAGGCGTGATCTCGGCGCGCCACACCGCGCGTGACCTGCAGGTAGACGATGCCGTTGCGCACACGGTTGCGCGCGACCGTTTCATGCAGGACGACCGACAGCGCCTCCCGCGTCATCGGCATGGCAATCCGCAGCTCGCCGAGGGAGCGCATCAGGCGGTCAATATGCCGGCGCTCATCGACGAGGCGCCCGTCCCTCACCTCGCAGACTTCATAGACCCCGTCGGAAAACTGGTAGCCGCGGTCTTCCACGTGCACCACGGCTTCGCGGTGCGGGACGTAACGGCCGTTCACATAGGCAATTCTGGACATGGGCGAATCGCGCGGTCGGCAGCGACCTTAGTCCATTTCCAGCGCTTTGAGTTTGCGGTGCAGTGCCGAACGCTCCATGCCCACGAACTCCGCGGTTCGCGATATGTTGCCCCCGAACCGGCTGATCTGCGCACGCAGATACTGCCGTTCGAAGGCCTCACGCGCCTCGCGTAGCGGCATCCCCATCAGGTGTTCGCCACCGTTGCCGCCCGGCATGCTCGGCACCATGGAGCCGACGTCCGGGGGGAGCATGTTGGCGCCGACCGCGGTTTCCGGATCGCCGCCCGCCAGGATCATGAGTCGCTCAACGTTGTTGCGGAGCTGCCGCACGTTGCCCGGCCAGTCGTGGGACTGCAGAACCGCCATGGCATCGGGCGCGATCCTGCGGACTGGCAGGCCGGTGGTCTGCGAAATCTGCTCCATGAAATACTGGACCAATTCAGGGATGTCGTCGCGCCGCTCGGCGAGCGGCGGCACGCGCAACGGCACGACGGACAGACGGTGGTAGAGATCTTCACGGAACCGGCCGGCCGCCACTTCGGCCTCCATGTCGCGGCTGGTCGAGGTCATGATGCGCACATCGACCGACACCTTCGACGTGCCGCCGACGCGCTGGAATGTCTGGTCCACCAGGACGCGCAGGATCTTGTTTTGGGTTTCGCGCGGCATGTCAGAAACTTCGTCGATCAGGAGCGTGCCGCCGTGCGCCTCCTCCAGGGCGCCGATCCGTCGCCCCTGAGTGCCATTCGAAGGCTCGGTCCCGAAAAGCTCGATCTCCATCAACTCAGGCGTGATTGCTGCAGCATTGATGAGTACGAACGGCCCCCGCGCCCGCGCCGACAGGCTGTGTACGGTGCGGGCGGCCAATTCCTTGCCGGCTCCTGAAGGTCCGACGATCATCACACGGCTGTTGGTGGGAGCGATCTTCTCGATGGTCTGGCGCAGTTGGTTGAGGCTCGGAGAGCGGCCGACCAGACGGGCCGCCATCGGCGCCAGTTGCTTGAGCTCCTTCACCTCGCGCTTGAGCCGCGAGGCTTCAAGTGCGCGGTCGGCTACCAGCACCAGCCGGTCAGCCTTGAACGGCTTTTCGATGAAATCGTAGGCTCCGCGTTTGATTGCAGCCACCGCGGTCTCGATGTTGCCGTGTCCGGAGATCATCACGACCGGAAGATCCGGGTGTTCCTCCTTGACGATGTCGAGCAATTGCAGGCCGTCCAGCCTGCTGCCCTGAAGCCAGATGTCGAGGAACACGAGGCTCGGGCGACGCTGCCGTATTGACTCCAGCGCCTGATCGCTGTTGCCGGCTGTACGTGCGCCATGGCCCTCGTCCTGGAGGATGCCGGCCACGAGCTCGCGAATATCCTCTTCGTCATCGACGATCAAAATGTCTGATGTCATGAGGCCACCTCGCGCAATGCCGGCTCCGCCTTGTTGTCCTTCGCCGCGTCGTGCGCGGCGAACACCAGCCGGATCCACGATCCCCGTGCGCCCGACTCCCTCTCAGAGGCGTCGCGCAGTTCGATCCGCCCGCCATGCTCTTCGAGGATTTTTCCAACGATCGCGAGTCCGAGGCCGGTGCCCTTCTCGCGTGTCGTTACATAGGGTTCGAGCAGCCGATTGCGGTTCTCGCGCGGAAGACCAATTCCGTTGTCGATCACGTCGATATTGATCATGCTGCCGTCCCGCGACGCCGCGACGTGAATCCGGCCGCGTTCCAGCTGCTCGGCAGGCACGGCCGAAATTGCCTCTGTGGCGTTCTTGATGATGTTGGTGAGGCCTTGCGAGATCAGCCGGCGGTCGAAGGCGGCCGGCATCGGATCCTCGGCGAGCTCGACCTCGAAATCGATGTCGGCGTGGCCGACGCGCATGAGGAAGACGACTTGCCGGACCGTATCGGCGACGTCCTCTGCCGCGATGACGGGCTTGGGCATGCGCGCAAAACGCGAGAACTCGTCCACCATGCGTCGGATGTCATCGACCTGGCGCACGATCGTGCTCGTGCATTGCTCAAACACGGCTTTGTCTTCAGTGATGACGGCACCGTATTTTCGGCGCAGGCGCTCGGCCGAAAGCTGGATGGGGGTCAACGGGTTCTTGATCTCGTGAGCGATGCGGCGCGCGACGTCTGCCCAGGCGGAGGTGCGCTGCGCCGCGACCAACTCGGTGATGTCGTCGAGCGTGATGACATAGCCGTGCTGCGCGTCCGCCGACTGCTCGGTCGTCACGCGCACCGACATGGTGCGCTCGCGGCCGCCGCGGGTGATCGAGACATGGCCTTGTGTCAGCCGCTGAGGGCTGACGCTGGCCGACGCCACCAAGGGCGCCAACTCGGGCAAGAGCCCTACGACCGGGCGGCCGAGCGCCTCGCCCTCGGTCGCACCGATCAGCTTCTCGGCCGATCGGTTGAGGATGCTGATATGGCCTTTCGCGTCGACACCGATGACGCCCGCACTGGCGCCGGCCAGCACCGCCTCGGTGAATAGTCGGCGGCTGTCGATCAGATCGCGGGCACGCACCAGGTCGTCGCGCTGGGTGCGCAGATCCTCGGTCATCTTGTTGAAGGTGGTGCCGAGCTGGGCGATGTCGCCCTGCGACTGGGCGACCGGAACCTGAACGAAGAGGTTGCCCGTCGAGACCAGATTGGCCGCGGCGATCAGCCGCCGGATCGGCGCAACCAGCCGGTTTGCGAAATTGAATCCGAGCCAGACCGCCGACAACAGCACGGCGAGCGCAATCACCGCATACATCGAGGCGAAGGCGATCTGTATGCCGAGACGACGCGACTCGACGGTCGCGAATTCACGAATGGTGTTCTGCGTCTCCTTCAGATGCGAGGTTACGAGCGGATCGAGCTGGCGCGCGACCATCAGGTACGTGTTCTCGTACAGGCGCAGCTTGATCACCGCTCCCACGTAGTCGGCGTCCGGGGAGAGCCAGAACTTGGGCTCGCTTTCGGACACGTCCGCGAGATTGATTTGGGGAGGCAGTTCGTACTTGGTGGTTCCGCGCAGATCGGCCTGCTCAACGATGTTGCGGTTGCCGTCGAGAAAGATCACCGCCGACAGCTTGCGCAAGGCTGCGCGTGCACTGACCTCGCGCCGAAACAGGGCGCGATCCTGTTCGAAGCTGGGCTTGAGCCAGGCAAGGTCGAAGTCCGTGGCCTTGATGTCCCCCGCCAGCGACTGGGCATGCTCACGCAGATAGACCTGCGCCACGTTGAACGAATTCTCCACCAGTGCGCGGTTGCGCACTGAAAAATATCGATCGAGGCCGCGATCCAGCGTGATGCTGGCGACCACAGCCACGAGGATCGCCGGGACTGCGGCGATCACCGAAAAGAGCCCGACGATCTGGACATGCAAGCGCGAGCCTGCCCTGCCCCGCCGGCGCGCCTGTACGATCTGCCAGACGTCGCGCCCGACGACCACCAGCAGCACGAGGATGGTCAGCGCGTTGACCGCCAGCACCGTAAGCACAACCTCGTGCGTCGGTGCGATGGGAGTGAGGCCCGAGAGGACGAAGAACGTGACCGTTGCCGACAGCAACGCGATGCCGACGGCGATGAGGCCGATGATGCCCGTCGTGAAGTTGCTCGCTGGGGCAACTTCCGCCATTTCGCCGCCGGCTGCGGAAACGGCAGCGTTAGCGTCTTCGACCGCGGTCATGAAGATCCCCGTGCCACCCCGCTGCGGCGTCCGCACCTCGGACGCCTGTCCCACGGCACATGATGCCGTCATACAACATTGTTGCAAATTTGAGACACGCCGGTGCGTGAGATATTCCCCAACAACTACAGTGCCTTGACCAAGCGGCAAAATCTGGAAGGCCGTCAGTGAAGAGGAATCACGCACCGTGGCCGTCCGCCACTGTCCCAAAGGCGATTCAGCGGCGCCGCGGAGCCTAGCTGCTTGAGCGGATCACCTGGATGTCGAGGTCACGGATCTTCTTGCGCAGCGTATTGCGGTTGACGCCCAGGAGGTCCGCGGCCCGGATCTGATTGCCGCGGGTGGCCGCCAGGGCCGCACTCAGCAACGGATATTCGATCTCGCGCAGCACCCGGTGATACAGGCCTGGCGGCGGTAGATCGCTCTGGAACGAGGCGAAGTAGCGGGTCAGGTGGCGCTCCACCGCCCCCGAGAGGTCTTCGTCGGATGCGGGCTCGGCGCCCACCATCTGCGAAGCGGCCGGCTGTGTCAGCTCCGACTCAATGACGGCGGCGGTGATCACCTCCTGCGGGTACAGGGCCGCAAGTCGGCGCGCGAGGTTCTCGAGCTCGCGCACGTTGCCGGGCCAACGGTAGCGCTTAAGCATCTCGATCGCGCTCTGGTCGATCTGCTTGGCCGGCAGGCCCTCCCGCTCGCCAAGTCCAAAGAAGTGGCGCAACAGATCCGGTACGTCCTCCGTGCGCTCGCGCAAGGGCGGCAGGCGCAGGGGCACGACGTTGAGGCGGAAAAACAGGTCCTCGCGGAACAACCCCTGCTGGATCAACACGCGCAGGTCCTTGTTCGTCGCGGCGATGATCCGCACATCGGTCTTGATGGGAGTACGGCCGCCGACGGTCGTGTACTCCCCCTGCTGCAGCACGCGTAGCAAACGGGTCTGCGCCTCCATCGGCATGTCGCCGATCTCGTCGAGGAAAAGCGTACCGCCTTCGGCCTGCTCGAAGCGACCCGACGCACGGGCATTGGCGCCGGTGAAGGCCCCCTTCTCGTGGCCGAACAACTCGGACTCGATGAGGTCACGCGGGATAGCGGCCATGTTGATGGCGACGAAAGGGCCGGTCCGGCGCTTGCCGTAATCATGCAGGGCACGCGCGACCAGTTCCTTGCCCGTTCCGGACTCTCCGGTGATCATCACCGTCAGGTCGGTTTGCATCAGGCGCGCCAGTACGCGGTAAATTTCCTGCATCGCTGGCGAGCGGCCGACCAGCGGAATGGAATCGAACTCTTCCGTTTTCACGGGCTCCCGGGCCCGTTCCTTCGGCTCCGCCAGGGCGCGTCCAACGATCGCAATCAATTCCTTGAGATCGAAGGGCTTGGGCAGATACTCGTACGCACCGCGCTCGGAGGCGCGGATCGCGGTCATGAACGTGTTCTGGGCACTCATCACGATGATCGGCAAGTCGGGCCGATGTTTCTTGATGCGCGGCAGGAGGTCGAAGGCGTTCTCGTCGGGCATCACCACATCGGTGATCACGAGATCCCCGTCGCCCTGGCTGACCCAGCGCCACAAGGTTGCGGCGTTGCCGGTGGACCTCACCTCATAGCCGGCACGCGACAGCGCTTGATTGAGCACGGTGCGTATAGCGGCGTCGTCGTCGGCAACCAGTATGCTTCCCGAGGGCATGACTCTTCCTCTTAGGTACCGCCGCCCGGCTCGGCGTCGTCACCCGTGAACTTGGGCATGAGCACGCGAAAAATCGTACGTCGAGGTTGTGACTCGCATTCGATGATGCCGCCGTGATCCCCGACGATCTTGGCGACAAGAGCAAGACCCAGGCCACTTCCCGATGGCTTGGTGGTCACGAACGGGTCGAACATGTGCGGCAACAGGTCGTCGGGCACCCCCGGCCCGTTGTCCTTGACGCAGAATTCGAGCGGCAGCGATACCCGCGCCTTCGACCCGGGCAGCGACAGGCGCACCCCCGGGCGGAACGCAGTGGTAAGCTGAATCTCGCCGTCGGTTGCGTTCTCGCCGATTGCTTCGGCGGCATTCTTCACGAGATTGAGGAACACCTGAATGAGGTGGTCGCGGTTGGCGTAGACCATCGGCAGCGATGGATCGTACTCCTCCACGAAGCGGATGTGCCGCGCGAACCCGGACTGGGCGAGGCGTTTCACGTGCTCGAGAACGGCATGGATGTTCACCGGCTCGCGTTCGACCGGACGTTCGTCGGCGAACACCTCCATGCGATCGACCAATTTCACGATCCGGTCCGCTTCGTCGCAGATGAGGCGCGTGAGCGTGCGATCGTCAGGAGTCGCCGACTGCTCGAGCAACTGCGCGGCGCCGCGAATGCCTGACAGCGGGTTCTTGATTTCGTGCGCCAGCATCGATGCCAGCGCGATGACCGAACGGGCCGCGCCGCGATGGGTAAGCTGGCGGTCCATCTTATCGGCGATCGTGCGTTCCTGCAGCATGACCACGACGTGACCAGGCCGTTCGTTGAGCGGGGCGACGTGAAGGTCGACGAGGCGGTCGCCGGGCATGCGCGGGGTCGACAGATCGACCTTGTATTCGTTCACGGCCGCGCTGCGTTCGCGCACCTGCTCCACGAGGGCGAGCAACGGGCTTCCGAAGGGGACCACATCGCGTAGCGCATTGCGGCGCAGCAGCGCCGCCGAGACTTCGAAGAAGCTCTCCGCCGCGACGTTGGCCTCGACGATCTTGCCGTCGGGCCCGATGACCAGGACGGGATGCGGCAGCGAATTGAGCACCGACTCGGCCGGGCTCCCACCGGTTCGCGACATCGTCTCGGCAACGCTCATGCAGCGGCCTTCCAGGCAAATGAATCGAATGCGTCGCTCAGTTCGCTCAGCGTCCGAGCCGGCTCCGACGCCGTGAGCACACGGCTGCGCCATTGCCGGAGCGATTCAGGCGATACGCCGGCGGTCTCGGCCGCCACGTCGAGGCCCCACGCCAAGTGCTTGCGTGCGTGCCGCGCGCCGACGCGTTCGCCATGGTGGCACAGCATCGCGTCGTAAAGCTTCGTGAGGAGTTCGTGCTGGCGCGAGAGCGGTGGATCGGCCGGCCGCCGCCCGGACGCGAGGTACTCGGCGATCTGACCGGGCAACCAGGGCCTCCCCTGTGCGCCGCGGCCGATCATGACTGCGTCGGCGTTCGAAGCCGCTAGAGCAGTGTCGACGTCGGCGGCGCCGCGTATGTCGCCGTTGACAACGACCGGGATTGACACGGCGGCCTTGACAGCACGCACGGCGCCCCAGTCGGCGCGGCCGGTGTAGAACTGGCAACGCGTGCGCCCATGCACCGTCACCACGCGCACGCCGGCAGCTTCGGCCCGGCGGGCGAGTTCCGGGGCATTGAGCGACTGGTCGTCCCAGCCAAGGCGCATTTTCAACGTGACCGGGACGTTTACCGCGGCGACGGTCGCCTCGATCAGCCTGAGAGCATGATCGAGGTCACGCATGAGCGCCGATCCCGACTCGCCATTGGTCACATGGCGGGCGGGACAGCCCATGTTGATGTCGATGATTTCGGCCCCGGCCTGAACCGCGAGCCGGGCACCTTCCGCCATCCATCTGGCCTCGCAGCCGGCGATCTGAACGACGTGGGTGCCGACCCCGTGCCGCTCCATGCGCAGCACGACATCAGGCTTCCCACGCGCGAGTGCCGCGCAAGCCGTCATTTCTGAGACGACCAGCCCTGCGCCCAGTTCGGCGACCTGACGCCGGAATGGTGCATCCGTGATCCCGGACATGGGGGCCAGCAGGACCGGATCCTTGACCACGATCTCGCCGACGGTGATCGGGGCCGAGCGGGGACGCGCCGTTGCGTCCATTTGCCTATTCATTGGGCGGTATGACATCTGCCCAGAGTTTAGCCATTTCGGGATCGCTGGCAAGTGCTGCAGTGCAATATTGGGGTGATCTCGGTGAATATCTGCCACTCGCCCGCGGCAGGGCGTTTACAGTCCGGAATTTTTCACATTGGCGAGGCGCGGCGGTAAACCGGGTGCCGGACCATCGCCAGGCGTGCTAGCGGGAATGCCTGCGGCGGCAGCAGATAGGCAGCGAGGCGGACCAAGTGGCGGGCAAGATCGGGGCGGTGATCGTGGCAGGCGGGCGCGGGGAGCGTGCCGGCGGCGGGATCCCGAAGCAATACCGGCCGTTGGCGGGGATACCCGCCATTCGGTTCGCCTTGGAAGCCTTTGCGCGCCATCCGGTCGCTCCGCTGGTGGTTCCTGTCGTGCACCCTGACGACTTGGCGACGTTCAAGGCGGCCGCTGCCGGCCTCGCCTTGCTGCCGCCGGCATTTGGAGGGGCGACCCGCCAGGATTCCGTCTTCGCCGGTCTGCAGGCGTTGGAACCGCACGCGCCAGACCTCGTGCTCATCCATGATGCAGCGCGCCCTTTCGCATCCCCTGCCCTCATCGATCGAGCGATCGCGGCGGGGCGCGCCGCGCGGCCTGGGGGTGCGATCCCGGGGCTGCCTGTGACCGACACCGTCAAATCCGTGGATGGCGAAGGGCGCGTGAGCGGAACGGTCGACCGCACCATGCTGCGGACCGTACAGACCCCGCAGGCATTCGAGTTCGGATCGCTTATCGCTGCGCACCGCAAAGCGGCTGCCGCCGGCCGGCACGATTTTTCCGACGATGCTGCGCTTGTCGAATGGGCGGGCCTGCCCATCGATGTCTTTCAAGGCGACGCCGACAACATGAAACTTACAACTGCCGACGATTTCACACGCGCCGAGGCCAAGATCATGTCGAACCTCCCCGACGTGCGGATCGGACAAGGCTACGACGTGCATGCCTTCGCCGATGGTGATCACGTCATGATCGGCGGTGTGCGCATCTCCCATGACCGCGCGTTGAGCGGTCATTCCGACGCGGACGTCGTATTGCATGCCGCGGTGGACGCTATTCTCGGCGCGCTCGCGGATGGGGATATCGGCTCGCATTTTCCGCCAAGCGACCCGCAATGGCGCGGCGCGAGTTCGGATCGATTCCTGGCTTTCGCCGCGCAGCGCGTGCGGGCGCGGGGCGGCATGATTGCCCACCTCGATGTGACGATCGTCTGCGAGGCGCCGCGCATCGGGCCGCACCGTGACGCCATGCGCGCGCGTGTGGCCGAGATCGCCGGCATCACTATCGACCGCGTCGCCGTCAAGGCCACGACCAGTGAGAAGCTCGGGTTCACCGGACGCAGGGAAGGCATCGCGGCGATGGCCACCGCCACCATTCGCCTGCCCGCTGACCCGCGCGAGTTGACGCTGCCGGCCGGAGGTCTGTCATGATCGATGACGAGATACGCATCGCGGCCCGTCGGATCGTCGAACTCTGCAAGGTGCGCGCACTCACGATCGCAACCGCAGAGTCCTGCACGGGCGGCCTCGTCGCCGGCGCCCTGACCGAGATCGCGGGTTCCTCCGCGGTCGTGCTGTGCGGCTTCGTGACGTACTCCAACGACGCCAAGCAAGCGATGCTGGGGGTGCCCGCCCAAACCATCGAGCACGCCGGCGCTGTCAGCCGCGAGACGGCTACGGCAATGGCAGCCGGCGCGCTCGCGCGCTCTCCCGCCGACATTTCGATTGCTATCACCGGCATTGCAGGTCCTGGCGGCGGGTCGCCTGAAAAGCCGGTCGGATTGGTACATTTCGCGGCCGCCCGCCGCGGCGGCGCAACGACCGCGCGCGAGGAGCGTTTCGGCGACCTTGGTCGCAGCGAGGTGCGACGCCGTGCAGTTCTGGTCGCTCTCGCGATGCTGGAGGACAGCGCCACACGCTAACGCAGCCGATGCGGAACCGCTCACCGTCATCGCGGGTTGAGCGGTTGCGGTGGCCCGGCAGTTCGAACTGTGCCGGCTACATGGGAGGCGTCATGCACATCACCGAGGACGAGGCTTACTTCGAGCGAGCCCTGGGTGCCGCGGTCGTGCGCAGCTGGGCCGATCTGCCGCGCGAGATTCAGGAAGCCCTGTTTGAACAGGCTCTCGCGGCCCGTGGGCAGGCCGACGGGACGCTGCGCGAGCATCTTGCGGTGTTCCTTCACAACAAGCACCCCCGCACCGACCACCCGACGTCATAACATCGCCATTCTTGCTGCTTTGGTCCTGCATGGGACTTCGGTCGCAGGGGTCTCTTCATGGGCGCGGAACTGTGTAGAGTCGCGCTTGGGGGGGCGCTGGATTCGCCATGTTCCTTTCGATGACCTTCAGAGCCGTTGCGGGGTGCTGTGGCGTTATCGGCCTGCTGGCCATGTCGCACGCGTCTGCACAGGATGCCGATCCGCGCCCCAAGTTCGCGGATTACCATCAATTTGAACAACGCGCTCAGGCTTATTGGAACCTGATCTCTGAAAAGCGGCGTATCCGCCTCGCCAAGCGGCGCAACCATCAGGAGATTGTCCTTGAGGACTATGTCCTGACGCATCCGCCCGTGTACACGGGTCCCCCACGCCCGAGACCCGCCCGCCCTGACGCCCCGCCCCCCCGACCGATTCCCGTCGTTGCGGATTTCGTGCGTAACGCGGCGGACCACTTCAAGTTTGCGCCGCAACGTCCGGCGAACGAACTGGAATTCAAACGCGCCTATGCGAAGGTGGCGGCAGCGGCCGGTCTGACAAAGGACCAGATCGTCCGCATCTACGGATTCGAGGCGAGCGGCGACGGGACTTACGACGTCCAGGCCGGGCTTGAACGTCCGCGTCCGAACGCACGCGCGGTTTCCACCGCGCTCGGCTATAACCAACTGCTGACCACCAACACGGTGAGCCTGTTGGCGGAGCGCGGCGATGGACTCCTCAAGGCATTGCGCGCGAAGGCCGTCCACTCGCGCGGGGAGCAGCACCTCAAGCTCGAAACGAAAGTGGGGCACGTTCACCACATGATCCAAGTCAGTCGGAGCGTGCCTGTCGCCTGGAGCGAGCATGAGAAGCTGGCCAGAACGCCCGCCGGCATTGGAATGCACGCACTCAACCTTGATGTCGAAGTCGGGCCATTGCTGCAGACGCAGAAGTTGATGGACTCGGTCTTATTCGCGCGTCGCAAGGGTTACACGCGGACGCTCACAGCAGCTGAGCTCGAGATGATGAATCTCACAGGCGACGGCAATGGTTTTGACATGGTCAGCATGCCTTTGGAAATGCGCGACAAGGTGCCGACGTCCAATTTCTTCCAGCGGCCCGGGTACGAACGCAACCCAGTCGCGATCCGCAACAACACCGTAGCCAAGCTTTTGGCGGCCACCGACGCGCGTATGGATGCAGAAGTGAAGGCGCAGGGCGCACGCGATCTGGCCGTGGCCTATGATGAGGCCAAGGGTCGGATCGCCACCAGCGACTAGTATGGTCGCCGCTCAGAAGAACGCCATCGTGCGGATTTCAATGCTTTCGCGCGGACGCGCATGGGGCGGCGAACTCGGGTCGTCGAACGCCGTATGAGCCGTCCAGCGGGCGGTACCGTCCTTCAAAGAGTCGTAAACCTTGAACACCAGCGCCTCGTCGCGCCGCATGCGCGGCAGCCAGTACCAGCGGTGTGCAGGATTGTAAGTGACGGAATAGGTCTGGCCGATGCGGTTCGGATAACGGCGTTCCGACACGACAAAGTCATCGGCCGATACGGTGCGCGCGTCGCAGATCGCGAGCGGATGCGTTTCGACCGGATGGCGGATCGGCCGCCACACCTGCACGATGGCAAACCGCCGGGCGAGCAGCCCGTCAGCCTCATCGGGCAGCACCTCGCGCAGCCGTTGCGGGCCCGACCACTCCGTGTAGTCGTTGTGAACGCGTCGGACCACTTCGCGGATCTTATGCTGCTCGCGGAAAGCATCGTCGGCCGTACGCAGCGTGTGATCGAACACGACGACGCGAGTGGCACCAGTCTGGGCTTTGATCAGAGCTTCCATTTCCGGGTAGTAAACGCGATGGATCTCTTCCTGGTCGAAGAAATCCTTCACTCTGGTATCGTGCCGAACGTAGCAAAACCCGTCGCGGTCGAGGACGAAGCGGTCGAGCTCGAGACGGGCGTTGTGCATCGTCACGGTGCGGGGATCGATCTTGCCTTCGGATCGCACTTCCGTCGATCCGGGCCCGCCCGTATATGTGTACGGCATCTCGCCCGTATCGAGCAGATAATTGACCGTCGCTTCCATGGTTGCGGGGAAGCTGTCTTGATCCGCGAGCTGGGCCATGACAGGCTCCTGGTCTGTGATCACGCGTCTTGAATTTAGGCGGATTGCGGTTGAATCGCCAGTCAGGGGAATGCTCAACTCCCCGCGAGCGTGTATCTGGACGCTATGCGGGTGGCGGTGATCAGGCCCGGCCATAGACCTGATCGGCACGCGCCTCGAATGCGGAAGAGAAGCGGCGGAAAGCCGTGTCGAACATCGCGCCCATCAGCATGCCCAGCATGCGGCTCTTGAATTCGTAGTCGATGGAGAACTCGACCTCGCAGCGGTTATCGCCCGTGGGAACGAAGCTCCATCGGTTCTCCATCTTCCGGAACGGGCCATCAAGATATTGCACGAGGATCTGAAGCCGCGGGCGATCGAGCGTCACCTTGCTGGTGAAGGTCTCGCGGACGAGCTTGTATGCGATGGTCATGTCGGCGACGAGGATCTCGATTCCGACTTCGGCCGGCGTGCGCTTGCGCACGCGCAGCGACTGGCAGAGCGGGACGAACTGCGGATACTTCTCGACGTCGGCGACAAGGTCGAACATGTCGTCGGCTGAATGCCGCACGCTGCGCCGGGTGGAGAACTGCGGCATGCGCCCGCGATGCCTTTAGCCGCGCGCAGCGCGCGCGTCCCGCAGCCGCGCGAAATCCTCACCCGCGTGATGGGACGAGCGGGTCAGCGGGCTGGAGGAAACCATCAGGAATCCCTTCGCGTAGGCGATCGTCTCATACGCCTTGAACTCGTCGGGGGGCACAAACCGGGCGACCGCATGATGCTTGCGGGTCGGCTGCAGGTACTGACCGATGGTGAGGAAGTCGACGTCAGCTGAGCGCAGGTCGTCCATCACCTGCAACACCTCGTTACGCTCCTCGCCCAGCCCCACCATGATTCCGGACTTGGTGAACATGGTGGGGTCGATTTCCTTCACCCGCTGCAGGAGGCGGATTGAATGGAAGTAGCGCGCGCCGGGGCGCACCGTCAGATAGAGCGACGGCACCGTTTCGAGATTGTGGTTGAATACATCGGGCCTTGCCGCGACAACCTGCTCGAGCGCCCCCTCCTTGCGCAGGAAGTCGGGCGTCAGCACCTCGATCGTCGTCGTGGGGCAGTGCGCGCGGATCTCTCGGATCGTCCGTGCGAAATGGTCGGCGCCGCCGTCGGCGAGGTCGTCGCGGTCGACCGAGGTCACCACCACATGCGCAAGCCCCAGTTTTGCGGTGGCCTCGGCGACGTGTCCGGGTTCCGACTTGTCGAGTCCAGCCGGCAATCCGGTTTTCACGTTGCAGAACGAACAGGCGCGCGTGCACGTATCTCCCATGATGAGGAACGTGGCGTGCTTCTTCTCCCAGCATTCGCCGATATTGGGGCAACCCGCCTCCTCGCACACCGTGTGCAGGGCATTGTCCCGCACGATGGTGCGCGTCGCCGCATAGCCCGGCGAGATCGGGGCCTTGACCCGGATCCAGTCGGGTTTTTTCAGCGTGGGCGTGTCCGGCCGACGCGCCTTTTCCGGATGGCGCGGCCGGTTGGTGGTGTCGAGCACGACGACCATGAAACTGTGTCCTGTGTCGCGTCTTAATTACGCATTGGCGCCCGGTGCCGCAAGTTGCAGGGATTCGGGCCCCATTTGGAGGGCTGGGCGGGCTTCGTCGGTGAGAATGTGGCGCATTGACCAGCCTCCACTGCGGCCCGATTCTGGCGCGAGGAATGACGTATTGCTCTAGGGCAAGGTAGATCGAAGCATGGGCAGAGGACACTCGCATTCCGCGAACGGGGCCGAACGCCGCGTGACCTGGGCACTGTTGCTCACCGGCGGGTTCATGGTGGTCGAGGCGATCGGTGGCTGGTGGGCGGGGTCGCTCGCACTGCTGGCCGATGCCGGGCACATGCTCACGGACACGGCAGCGCTCGCGCTGTCCTGGTATGCGGTACGAGCCGCCCAGCGTCCGGCGACGCCGCAGCGCTCGTTCGGCCATTCTCGGATAGAGATCCTGGCGGCCTTCATCAACGGCGTCGCGCTAATCGCGATTGCCGCCTGGATCGTGCTCGAAGCAGTGCAGCGGCTCGCGGCGCCCGAGCCGATCCGCAGCGGGACCATGCTGGTCGTGGCCGTCTTCGGACTTCTCGTCAACATCGCAGCGTTCTTCATCCTGAGCGGAAGCCGCAATGCGACACTGAACCTGCGCGGCGCTTTCCTGCACGTCGCCGGCGACATGTTGGGATCGCTGGCCGCGATCGTCGCGGCGCTGGTGATCCTGGTGAGCGGATGGACGCCGATCGATCCGATCCTGTCGGTATTCGTCGTGTTGCTCATCGTGCGCAGCGCGTGGCGGCTGGTGCGTGAGGCTTGGCACGTGCTGATGGAGGGCGCGCCTCGCGATCTCGACGTCGAGGCCCTCAAGCAGGACCTCGTGCGCCAGATCCCCGGTGTCATGGACGTCCACCACGTGCATGCCTGGCTGCTCACGCCCGAGCGCCCGTTGATCACGCTGCACGCACGCATCGCGGCCACCGCTGACCACGATGACGTCTTGCGCCTGATCCAGGAGCGCCTCAAACGCGATTTCGGCATTTCGCACGCGACCGTACAGGTCGAGCGCGACATGGCGACGGGAACGGGGCGCGCTCGTGCCGGTTGAATGAGGGTGGCCGGAACCTGAGGTCCTGCTTCGGCCCCGCTGGATCGAGGAGCCGATACATGCACTGCCTGACCGCTTCCGGACTGCTGCTGGCCATTACCTACGTGAGCGTCCATCCCGCGCTGGCGCAGGCGCCCGCGCGCGAGGTGACAAGCGAAGCGGGCAAGATCACGGTGCAAACGCTCGCGCGCAGGCTCGATCATCCCTGGTCCCTCGCCTTCCTTCCCGATGGACGTATGCTTGTGAGCGAGCGGCCTGGGCGGTTGCGCAACGTAAGCCGTACCGGCGAGCTCTCACCGCCGCTGTCCGGCCTGCCACGCATCTTTGCGCACGGGCAAGGCGGGCTCCTCGACATTGCACTCGATCCGGGTTTCGCCGCGACGAATTTGATCTACTTCTCGTTCGCCGAGCCCGGCGACGGCGGCGCCTCGACTGCGGTTGCGCGGGCCCGCCTCGGCGATGGCCGGCTCGAGGACGTGCGCGTGATCTTCAGCCAGCGCCCGAAAGTCTCCGGCGGCAACCATTTCGGATCGCGGCTTGCCTTCGCGCGCGACGGCAAGCTCTTCGTCACCACGGGCGAACGCTTCCTGTTCGAGCCGGCGCAGGATCTCTCGGGCCATCTCGGCAAGGTCTTACGCATCAATGCCGACGGCTCGGTGCCGCCGGACAATCCCTTCGTGAACCGCCAGGATGCGCGGCCGGAGATCTGGTCCTACGGACATCGCAACGTGCAGGGCGCGGCCGTTCACCCGCAGACCGGCGCCCTCTGGATTCACGAGATGGGCCCGCGCGGCGGCGATGAGCTCAACATCGCAGAGGCCGGAAAGAATTATGGGTGGCCGCTGGTGAGCTGGGGCAATCACTACGACGGTCGGGACATCCCCGACCCGCCGACACGTCCCGACCTCGCCGGGTCGCTGCGGCAATGGACGCCGGTGATCGCGCCTTCGGGTATGGCGTTCTACACGGGGGACCTGATTGCGTCCTGGAAGGGCAGCCTGCTGATCGGCGGCCTGCGTTCACAAGGGATCGTCCGGCTGTCGCTGGACGGGGCGCGCGTGACAGGTGAGGAGCGGATCGGGCTCGGTGCGCGTATCCGCGACGTGCGACAAGGGCCGGACGGCGCCGTCTACGCGCTGACGGACGAAAGCGATGCGCGGATACTTCGGCTGGCGCCGAAATGAACCACAGCGCCACCTTCGAAGTGTTCCATCAGGCCATCCTCGCCGAGCAGCAGATCATCTGCACGTATGGCGGGCATTCCCGCGAGGTGTGCCCGTACATCCTTGGCCATACGGCGGGTCAGGAAGTTGTGCTGGTGTATCAGTTCGGCGGCACGAGTGCCCGTGGGCTGCCGGCCCAAGGCGCCTGGCGCTGCTTCTACCTGCAGGGCATTCAGGACGCCGCTTCGCGCGCAGGCCCATGGTACGGCGCTGCGGCGCATCGAACGAGCCAGCGCTGCGTCGAGCAGGTCTTCATCGACGTGAACAAGGACGTGCCGAATCAGCCTGGCCGGCGCAACGTCTGTTGACGTTTGCGAATTGTCGAGCCTGGGCAAACCGATCGTCGCGCGTCATCGCGTGCTCGCGCTGATCGAGTCCCCGGCTGGTGACGGGCGGCGTCCCGTTAGGCAGCATCTTCCATGGTGAAGCCGACTTTGAGCGTCACTTGGAAATGATGCACCCTACCCTGCTCGATGTGGCCGCGCATCTGCACCACCTCGAACCAGCGCAGGTTGCGGATGGTCGCCGCCGCGCGCTGAAGAGCGGTCTTGATTGCGTCGTCGATGCTTTTCTCCGACGACCCGACGATTTCGATGACGCGGTAGGTATGGTCTTGCATCGGCTTCCTCCGGGCGCGGAAAATGGCGCAACCGGACAGCCACAGGCCCGTGCCAGGATCGCGCGCCTGACAACGCGCGACAAGATCAAACGTTCAACACGCGTCCGTAGGCGTCGAGCACCGCTTCCTTCATCATCTCCGACAACGTCGGATGCGGGAATACGGTGTGCATCAGCTCTTCCTCCGTGGTCTCGAGGTTCATCGCGACCACGTATCCCTGGATGAGCTCGGTAACCTCGGCTCCGACCATGTGCGCGCCCAGCAACTGGCCGGTCTTCTTGTCGAAGATGACCTTGACCATGCCCTGATCCTCGCCGAGCGCGATGGCCTTGCCATTGCCGAGGAACGGAAAGCGTCCGACGCGCACGTCGTATTTCATCTCCTTGGCCTTGGCTTCCGTGAGGCCGACCGAGGCGATCTGCGGCGCACAATAGGTGCAGCCCGGGATGAGACGCTTGTCCATCGGATGCGGCTTGAGGCCCTTGATGGCCTCGACACAGATGACACCCTCGTGTTCGGCCTTGTGCGCGAGCATCGGCGGACCGGCGACGTCGCCGATGGCGTAGATGCCGGGCACGTTGGTCCTGCAATGGCCGTCGATCACGATAGTGCCGCGATCAAGCTTGACCCCGAGTTTCTCCAGTCCGAGCCCTTCAACGTTACCAACGACGCCGACCGCAGAAATGACGCGTTCCACCTCGATCGTCTGCGTTCCGCCCTTGCCGTCCTCGAACGTCGCGACGACCGAGTCCTTCTTCTTGTCGAGCTTAGTGACCTTCGCGCCCGTGAAGATCTTCATGCCCTGCTTTTCGAACTGCTTGCGCGCGAAGGCAGCGATCTCGGCGTCTTCGACGGGGAGAACCTGGGGCAGCACCTCAACCACAGTCACCTCGGCGCCCAGCGTTCGGTAGAACGAGGCGAACTCGATTCCGATCGCGCCGGAGCCGATCACCAGCAAGGACTTGGGCATGCGGTCCGGATTCATTGCCTCGAAGTATGTCCACACAAGCTTGCCATCGGGCTCTAGCCCAGGCAGTGCGCGCGGGCGCGCGCCTGTCGCCACGATGATATGCTTGGCTTGATAGGAAGCTGCGCCGAGCGCTCCTTTCGGGCCCTCGGTCGCGGCGGCCTTGACCGTCACCTTGCCGGGTGCGTCGATCGTCGCATCGCCCCAGATCACTTGCACCTTGTTCTTCTTCATCAGGAAGGCGACGCCGTCCGACAGCCGCTTGGCGACGCTGCGCGAGCGTTGCACCACAGCCTTGGGATCGAACGAGACGTTCTGCGCCGACAGGCCATAATCCTTCGCGTGCTGCATGTAGTGGAAGATCTCGGCCGAGCGAAGCAGCGCCTTGGTCGGAATGCAGCCCCAGTTCAGGCAGATGCCACCGAGGTATTGCTTCTCGACGATGGCGGTCTTGAAGCCGAGTTGTGCGGCACGGATCGCGGTGACGTATCCGCCGGGCCCGGACCCGATGATGAGAACGTCAAAAGCGTCTGCCAAGTTGGTCTCCATCTGCTGGCGGATTGTCGCGCCTTTGGCAGCCAGTTCTAGAGGCGCATTGTGCGCGCGAGGCGCACGCAGTCGTCGTTCATGGATGTGAACAGCTTGTCGGCCGGCTCGAAGGTCTTGTCGATTTCGGCGAGCGGCGTGGTGCGCGCATTCTCGAAGATGCCGGTGAGGGTGCGCGTAAGCTCGGTATAACGAGCGCGCGTGCCCGGATCCTGGAAGTTGGCGAGGTAGGTTCCTAGACCTCCGAATTTCGCGATCGCAGCCTGCGCGTCGAGCCGGCTGGCCTCGGTCACGCGAGACGCGCCGACGACATTGCTACGGTCCGCGGCGGGCATAAGCACGCTGACCTTCTGCTTCACCTGAAAATAGGTCTCGATCGCCTCGCGACACGTGCGAATATACTCGCCGCGTGCAACGTTGCGCTCCAACAGATCGATGCTGCGCTGAGACAGTTCGATGCTGCGCTCGAACAGCAAGCCCTGGAAGATCGACATGCCGAGCGACATCACCGCGATCAGCATCGGGAAGTAGGTCAGCAGGGCCGTGCGCAGGCGCGGCGGCTCGGGCCGCCCGAGGACGAGTGGTGTCGGTGCGGGCGCTTCGTTCCGGCCGGAGGACGAAGCGGACGTCGGCGCCGGGTTGTGCCGCGCGCCGGGCGGTTCGGAAGTGGGATCCGTGGGCTGGGATTGCTGTGCGTCGGTCGACATCATGTCCGGCGGCGGCGCGTCGGCCGTCTGTTGCAGGGGTTTGGGGAATTCGCTTGGCGGAGCGGGCTCGGGCGTTGCCGCGGTGGTGTGCGCCCACGACAGACGCGAGGAATACGGCAGGATGCGCTCGCCGGTGCCGCCTTTCGCACCCAGCGCATTGAGCCGATCGGCAATTTCGCTCAGCGTCTCGTGCGCGGCCGGCTTGCGGTTGTCATCGGTGCTCATCAATGTCGCTCTGCCAGCGCGTCACGTCGTTTCAGGGATTCGATTCCCGCACGTTCGGGCATTTTCAGCCGTGGCGTCACACCACCAGCCCGATGGGGTTCTCGATGAGGTTCTTGAAAGCCCCCAGGAACTCGGCGCCGAGTGCCCCGTCGACCGCGCGGTGGTCTGTGGAGAGTGTCACGGTCATCTGCGTGGCGATCTCGACCTTGCCATTGCGCGCGACCGGCCGCTGCTCGCCCACGCCAACCGCGAGAATGGTCGCATGCGGCGGATTGATCACCGCGGCGAACTCCCGGATGCCATACATGCCGAGATTCGAAATCGACGTGCTTCCGCCCTGATATTCCTCCGGCTTGAGACGGCGTACCCGCGCGCGCGTCGCGAGGTCCTTCATCTCGATCGAGATGTCGGTGATTTTCTTTGTCTCCGCGTGACGCACCACCGGTGTGATGAGTCCGCCGGGAATGGCTACGGCGACGCCCACGTCGGCATGCTTGTGGCGGAGCATGCCGCCTTCGGTCCAGGTGACGTTCGCGTCCGGCACCTTCATGAGCGCCAGCGCCAGTGCCTTGATGCAGAAGTCGTTGACCGAAACCTTCCACGCCGGCTTACCGTCGGCGTCCTTGGGGGCGACGAGGTTGATGTCCTCACGTGCGGCCAGCAACCGATCGATATTGCAGGTGAGCGTCAGATAGAAGTGCGGGATGGTGAGCTTGGCCTCGACAAGGCGCCGCGCGATGATCTTGCGAATGTTGTCATGCGGGACGACGTCGTAGCTGCCCGGCTCGAACAGCGCACGGATCTTGTCATCCGACGGCGCCTGAATCGGAAGCGCTTCGCCGCCGGCGGCGGGCGCACGCAGCCCCCCGCCCTGCTTTGCCTGCTCGATATCACGCGCGACGATGCGCCCGTGCGGGCCGGTGCCCGTAACCCGCGCGATGTCCATGCCGGCATCCCGGGCCAATCGGCGAGCCAGCGGTGACGCGAACACGCGGGTACGGCGATCCGGGCCGGGCGCCGTGGCGGGCGACGCTGCGTTGGCAGGAGCGGCGGCGCGCGGCGGCGCAGCGGGCTGCGCGGCCGGTGTCGGCGCGCTTTGCGGCGCTTGTGCCGCAGGCGCGGCGACCTTGCCGGCCGCCGACGCCGCGGACTTCACGTCCTCACCTTCCGTCGCCAGCACCGCGATCAACTGGTTGACGGGAATGTCGGCCGACCCTTCAGGCACCAAGATCCTGGCGAGCGTGCCTTCATCCACTGCCTCGTACTCCATGGTCGCCTTGTCCGTCTCGATCTCGGCGATGACGTCGCCAGGCTTGACCTTGTCACCCTCCTTCTTGAGCCACTTCGCCAGATTGCCCTTCTCCATCGTCGGCGAGAGCGCGGGCATGAGGATGTTGATGGGCATGATTGCGCTCAGCTCTTCTTGCGCTTGGCGGGCTTGCGAGCGGACGTCTTGGCGGTCCGGCGCTTGGTCGGACGCGACGCGGCCGGGTGCGATTTCGATTTGGCCGTCCGCGCCGGCCGCGCGCGCTTTCGGGCCTTGCCCCGCTTCGCCGCCCGATCGCGGACGACCGGCGCACCCAGATCGGCTGCGAAGGCCTGCTCGATCTCGGCGAGGATCTCCTCTTCTGTCAGATCGGTGTCTTCGGCCGAGTACAGCAGCGCGATCCGGCGCGCGATGTCGCCGAGAACCTCGCCCCATTGCGCCGGATCTTTGAAGACCCGCCGCGCCGAAACGAACAGCTCATCGTCGATCAATCCGGCGCGCAGGATCTCGACCCCGCCTTGCGAAATCGCCTCGTTCGGCAGCGCGAGCGCATCGTAAATTCGCTTGTCCTCGAATGTCGACATGGACGCTCACCGATAGCAGACGGCTTTGGCAGCGGCGACGACCTCTGCAACCGACGGAAGGGCCAGCTTTTCCAGGTTGGCGGCATATGGCATTGGCACGTCCTTTTGCGATACGCGCGCGACCGGCGCATCGAGGTAGTCGAAAGCCTGTTCCATGAGCCGGGCTGAAACCTCGGCGGCGACGCCGGATTGTTGCCAGCATTCTTCGACCACGACGCACCGTCCGGTCTTCATCACCGAACGGACGATCGTCTCGGTGTCCATCGGACGCAACGTGCGCAAGTCGATGACTTCCGCCGAGATATCCTCCTTGGCGAGTTCCTCCGCGGCCTTGAGCGCATAACTCATGCCCATTGACCACGCGACCAGCGTCACTTGGCTGCCCTCCCTCACCACCTTCGCCTTGCCGATCGGCACGACGTAGTCGTCGAGCTTGGGGACGGGGAACGAGTGGCCGTAAAGGATCTCGTTCTCGAGGAATACGACCGGATTGGGATTGCGGATCGCCGACTTGAGCAATCCCTTCGCGTCAGCTGCGCTGTAAGGCGCGATCACGATCAGGCCCGGTATGTGCGAATACCAGGCTGAGAAATCCTGACTGTGCTGTGCGGCGACGCGCGCAGCCGGCCCGTTTGGTCCGCGGAACACGACTTGGCTCCCCATCTGTCCGCCGGACATGTAAAGGGTTTTTGCCGCCGAGTTGATGAGCTGGTCCATCGCCTGCATGGCGAAGTTGAAGGTCATGAATTCCACGATCGGCTTGAGGCCGGCAAACGCGGCCCCCACACCCAGGCCCGCGAAGCCGTGCTCCGTGATCGGCGTGTCGATAACGCGGTCCGCGCCAAATTCCTGCAGCAGGCCCTGGGTGACTTTGTAGGCGCCCTGATATTCGGCGACCTCTTCGCCCATCACGAAGACCGCGTTGTCGCGGCGCATCTCCTCGGCCATGGCGTCGCGCAGCGCCTCGCGGACCGTCATGGTCACCATCTCCGTTCCTGCAGGAACGTCCGGCTCGGGCGCTGCTGCCGGCTGGTGTTGTTGGGTGCCGGTCGCCGGTTCGGTCGGCGCCCGCGTCTCCTGCGCTGCGGGGGGCGCGGACTCGGCGGCCTTCTGCTGTTGGGCGGGCGCCGCCGCCGGCACACTGTCGATGGCGGATGCATCCTCGCCTTCGGACAAGATCACCGCGATCGGGGTGTTGACCGCGACGTCGCTCGTTCCCTCGGGCACCAGGATCTTGCCGATGGTGCCTTCGTCCGTGGCCTCCACTTCCATGGTGGCTTTGTCGGTTTCTATCTCGGCGATGATATCGCCGGATTTCACCTTATCGCCCTCGCCCTTCACCCATTTGGCGAGATTGCCCTTTTCCATCGTGGGCGAGAGCGCGGGCATGAGTACTTGAACAGCCATGAACCTTCTCGACGCTCAGTTTGCGACTTGCCGGAGGACATCGGTCCAAAGCTCGGACGGGTCCGGTTCCGGATCATGCGTGGCGAATTCCGCTGCTTCATTTACGATCGCCCGCACCTGCGCGTCGATCTTCTTGAGATCGTCTTCGCTGGCCCGTTTCGACTCGATCAGGCGCATGCGCACCTGCTCGATCGGATCGTGCTCGGTGCGCACCTTCTCGACCTCCTCGCGCGTACGATACTTCGCGGGGTCCGACATGGAATGCCCGCGATAGCGATAGGTCATCATCTCCAGGATATACGGCCCGTTCCCCTCGCGGCACCAGCGCACGGCCTTATCGCCGGCGGCCTTCACCGCCCGCACGTCCATGCCATCGACCTGCTCGCCAGGGATGCTGAAAGAAGCGCCACGCTTGGAGAAATCTGTCTGCGCCGAAGCGCGTGTGACCGCCGTCCCCATGGCGTAGCGATTGTTCTCGATGATGTAGACGACCGGGAGCTTCCATAGCTGGGCCATGTTGAAGCTCTCGTAGACCTGCCCCTGGTTGGCTGCGCCATCGCCGAAATAAGTCAGACAGACGTTGTCGTTCTTCCGGTAGCGGTTGGCGAAGGCGAGGCCGGTTCCGAGCGGCACTTGCGCCCCCACGATGCCGTGGCCGCCGTAGAAATTCTTCTCGACGCTGAACATGTGCATCGAGCCGCCCTTGCCCTTCGAGTAGCCATGGCGGCGGCCAGTGAGTTCGGCCATCACGCCCTTCGCGTCCATGCCGCAGGCCAGCATGTGGCCGTGATCGCGATAGCCCGTGATGACCTGATCGCCCTCTCTGATCGCAAGCTGCATGCCGACGACGACAGCTTCCTGCCCGATATAAAGGTGGCAGAACCCACCGATCAGCCCCATGCCGTACATCTGACCCGCTTTCTCTTCGAAGCGGCGGATCAGCAGCATCTGGCGGTACGCGTCGATCTCGATGTCCTTCGGCAAGGCAGGCGCCTCGGGCGGCTTGCCATTGCCCGACATCGCGGAGGTCTTGGACGGTTTGGCCGCGGTCGCAGCCGGGCTTTTGGAGGGACGAGCGTTGTGCGGTGCGGTGCCGCGTGCGGCGGACGCCGCCTGCTTCTTTTTGGCCACGGCCATGGGATCCTCAGGGCGAAGCGAGCGATCGGCAAGAGCGGCAGCCGGCGTTGCGAAAGATCACGCGCCCTGTGGTCGGCGCATGATCCACGGGGAACCGGAGGCCACCTCGCCGGATCACGCGCACTGTTTGCAAGTCCGGCAACGGTTTGTCCATAACCTAAACCGGCATTGCGCGGAAGCAAGGCCGCCGGCTCGCGGGGGCCATGCACAAATATCAACGAGATCAGGATTTTAGGTTTCGGCCGCACGCGATACCGGGAGGCGCGCCGCGTGCGGTGCAGTGTCGCCGCGACCGTGCGCCTCGTGCCTCAGGGACGCGGCAGGATCAGGACCAGGTCGCGCGGATCGACATATTCCAACAACGTGCGTGCACGTTCATCCAGCATGTCGGGGTCGAGCCGATCAGATTTCAGCAGGGCCACGCGGTGCTGCCAGCGCTCCCGTTCCGCGCGCAGGCGGTCGCGTTCGGCAATCAGGTCCGCGATCTGGGCGTCGAGTTCATGGCGGGCCTTCAGTCCATGATTCCCGGTGAACGCGTTGACGCCGAAATAGGCAATCAACACGGCCGCCATGGTGTAGAGCGCGAGCGATGTGAGAATCGATCGGATGCGCGGGCGCTTGACCATGCCCGCACCTTGCGGTCACGCCGTAAAGACGGCGTTAACGTTCCCTGCTTTCAGGCTTACGTTCGCAGGGCAAGGCGGCCCCAATAGGTCGCCCGGCGTCGCTCGATCTTTGTGGCATGGTCGCGAGCCGTGCGTGGCGAGGAGGCCGCCATCGTACGATATTCGATATCGCCGGCATCGCGGATCGCGCCGGTCCAGCGCTTCCACAGCGTCGGTCTCATCTGCCGCGCCAGCGTTGCCGCAACGTGGGAAGAGTGTCCGAATCCTACGAGTTCGCCGCTGGTGGCCCGGCGGAGCTCATAGACGCCGGGTCCGAACGGCGCATCCAGATGTTCGCCGCGTTGCGGCTGCGGAAACTTCTTCCAGCCAGTCCACTGGTCAACCATGTGTGGGTCCCGTCGCAGGGCCCCGCCCGTTTGCGCACATAACCACGTCCGGACCCGGTTCGTTCCGTCGGGTGCGCCGGCGGGGATGCGACAGGTTGTCGGACCGCCGCCCTGCTCTCACCCACTGCCTCGTCACGGGGACGGGACGGCCTGGTGCTCAACGGCGGCATGCAAGGCGGCCGCACCGGCGTAGCGCGCCTGCGGGCCCAGCTCCTCCTCGATCCGGAGCAGTTGGTTGTATTTGGCGGTCCGATCCGAGCGCGCCAGCGATCCCGTCTTGATCTGCCCGCAGTTGGTAGCGACGGCGAGGTCCGCAATGGTGGCATCCTCGGTCTCGCCGGAACGGTGCGACATCACAGCCGTGTAAGCGGCTTTGTGCGCCATTTCGACCGCCGCCAGTGTTTCCGTGAGCGTGCCGATCTGATTGACCTTGACCAGGATCGAGTTGGCGAGGCCGCGCTTGATGCCTTCGGCGAGGCGCGTCACGTTGGTGACGAACAGGTCGTCGCCGACGAGCTGGCATTTGCTGCCGATCGCGTCGGTCAGCGCCTTCCAGCCGTCGAAGTCGTCCTCGGCCATCCCGTCTTCGATGGATACGATGGGATAGCGGGCGACGAGATCGGCCAGATAGCGCACCTGCGCGTCGCGTGGGCGCTTTTTACCTTCGCCCGCGTAGTCATAAATACCATTCTTGAAGAACTCGGTGGAGGCGGCGTCCAGCGCCAGCGCGATCTGTTCACCTGGTTTGTAGCCGGCCTGCTCTATAGCCTTCATAACAAAGGATAAAGCGGCATCTGCCGACGGTAGGTTCGGGGCGAAACCGCCCTCGTCCCCGACGTTGGTGTTGTGTCCTGCCTCCTTGAGTGCACGCTTGAGGGTCTGGAACACCTCCACCCCCATCCGCAGCGCCTCTGCAAAATTCGGCGCGCCGATGGGCATGATCATGAATTCCTGAAAGTCGATTGGATTGTCCGCATGCGCGCCGCCGTTGATGATGTTCATCATTGGCACCGGCAGAAGCCGCGCGGCGGTTCCGCCGACGTAACGGTAGAGCGGCAGGCCGTTGGATTCGGCGGCCGCCTTGGCGACGGCCAGCGACACGCCGAGCAGCGCGTTGGCGCCAAGCCGCGCCTTATTGGGCGTGCCGTCGAGCGCGATCATCCTCTCATCGATCTTGGCCTGCGCTTCGGCATCCATGCCGCCGATGGCATCGAAGATCTCGCCGTTCACGACGTCGACCGCCTTGGTGACCCCCTTTCCGCCATAGCGCGACTTGTCGCCGTCGCGCAGCTCGATGGCCTCATGGGCGCCGGTCGAGGCGCCCGAGGGCACCGCCGCGCGGCCGCGGGTGCCGTCCTCGAGGATGACGTCGACCTCTACGGTGGGGTTGCCGCGGCTGTCGAGGATCTCGCGACCGATGATGTCGACGATGGCGGTCATGGTATCTCCGGCTGGGTTGGGCGTGCAGCGATGGCGGGCTTCTACAGGATGCGGAAGGCCCTTGTCATGCCCCGCCCGGCGAGGCATCGAGTAGCCCTATGGCCAAACGAACCCTGCAACTCGGAAAACCTGCGCGCGTACCGGCGTCGCCCGACCAGGCGGTGCTCGATCGCGTCCCCAATCCGCACCCGGACGAAGCCTATGTCGCGCGCTTCACCATGCCCGAGTTCACCACCATCTGCCCGGTGACCGGACAGCCCGATTTTGCGATCGTCGTCATCGATTACGTGCCTCGCCGGTGGCTGGTGGAGTCCAAGTCTCTCAAGCTCTACCTCAACAGCTTTCGCAATTCCGGCACCTTCCACGAGGACTGCACGGTCACCATCGGGAAGCGCCTGGTGAAGCTGCTGGCGCCGCGCTGGCTGCGTATCGGCGGATATTTCTTTCCGCGTGGAGGCATGCCGATCGACGTGTTCTGGCAGGCCGGGCGGCTCCCCTCTGGGGTCTGGGCCCCCGACCAAGGGGTTGTGCCCTATCGGGGACGCTGACGCAGCCAGATCGCGCAGATGGCGCCGGTGGCGATCAGCACGCACCCACTGATGATCAATGGCGCTGTCGGACCGATGTCGGTGAACGCCAGCCGATAGTAGATCGGTCCGATCGACTGCCCCAGGAAGAAGAACGTCCCATGCATCGCGGTCGCCGAGCTGCGCGCCGACGGCACCAGCTCGGTCACCACGATCTGGATCACGCCATGCAGGAAATAGAACGACATGCCGAACAGCATGAAAATCGCGACCTGGGCCTGCCACGGGGGGGCCGAGGTCATCACCATCAGGCCGAGACCCATCAGCAGGCCGCCCAGGAACATCAGCCGCTGTTGGCCCAGCCGTGGCAGCAGCATGGCGATGATCAGCGAATAGATCATGCCACCGACCCCGAAGCCGCCGATCACGAGGCCCGAGATGGTTGCGCGGTCTTCGCCCTGCGCATGCAGCAGCGGCGCGACGTACGGAAAGAATCCGAACAGGAAGGTGCCTTCCAGCAGCACGGCGCCGAAGCAGAACTTTGCCAGCGGGTGCCCCAGGATCGCACGATAGCTCGCAGGCACGGCCTTCAAGTTCAGCCGCTGCGGCGGCTTCCGGCCGGGGCCCCCGAATCCGACGAACGCCGCTGCGAGGGCGGCCAGCGCGAATCCGCCGTTCACCATGAAGACGCCGCGCCAGCCGATGCTATCGGCGACGACGCCCGCCGCGGCAGACCCGAGCAAGTTGCCGAGCATGGCGCCAGCCAGCACGCGGCTGACCGCAACTTGCCGCTGCTCCACCGGCACGACCTGGGCGATCAGCGCAAGGGCGATGGGAAACGTTCCGCCGGCGACGATGCCGGAGACCACGCGCGAGGCCATCAACACCGTCAAATCGGGCGCAACGGCGCCTGCGAACGTGGAGAGAGTCACGATCACGAGGCAGGCGAACATCATGCGCGTCTTGCCGAGCATGTCGGCCAGGGCGCCGAGTACCGGTTGCATGAGGGCGTAAGGCAGTGCGAAGGCGGTGGCGAGTAGAGCGACGGTTGGGATCGGTTCGCCCAGGTCGCTCGCGATCTGGGGGATGATCGGGTCGACGGCCCGGAAGAAAAGGCTGGTGGCGAACACTGCCAGCCAAACCGTAACGAGAATCCGCCTTGGGGTGAGGCTAGGCGGCTGCTGCTCGCTCATGGCGGCGGACGCCTTTATTGTTTTGCGAGTTGGTCGAAGGCGATCAGCCGGCGCAGCAGCGGTTCCATGTCCTTGAGCGGAAGCATGTTGGGGCCGTCCGAAGGGGCCTTGTCCGGATCCTGGTGAGTTTCGATGAAAAGTCCGGCCACTCCGACCGCGATCGCAGCGCGACTGAGGACCGGCACGTACTGGCGCTCGCCGCCCGAAGCGGTCCCCTGTCCGCCCGGCTGCTGGACCGAATGGGTCGCATCGAAAATGACGGGCGCGCCGGTGTTTTTCAGGATCGGCAGCGCGCGCATGTCTGACACGAGCGTATTATAGCCGAATGACGCGCCGCGCTCCGTGATGAGCACGTTGCTGTTGCCCGCGCCGGTGATCTTGGCGACGACGTTCACCATGTCCCAGGGTGCCAGGAATTGACCTTTCTTCACGTTGACGACGCGGCCGGTCTCGGCCGCAGCCACAAGCAGGTCAGTCTGGCGGCACAGGAACGCGGGAATCTGCAGCACGTCGACCGCTTCGGCGACGCGAGCGCACTGTCCGGCCTCGTGCACGTCGGTAAGGACCGGCAAAGCGAGACTGTCGCGAATTTCCGCGAAGATCGGCAGTGCGGTGTCGAGCCCGATGCCCCGCGCACTCCGAGAGCTGGTTCGGTTAGCCTTGTCGAAGGAGGTCTTGTAGATGAGACCGATGCCCAACTTGCCCGCGATTTCTTTGAGTGCGGAAGCCATCTCGAGCGCATGAGCCCGGCTCTCCAGGGCGCACGGTCCGGCGATCAATGCGAACGGCAGCGCGTTGCCTAGCCGCACGCCGCGGATGGCGACAACCGCATTTGGCACGGGGTCTACTCGAATGGTCACGCGCGCTCCTTCAGGGCCAGGCGGCGGCGCCACCATGGCGAGCGGACGGCATGGGGTCAATCTGCCGGGCCAACCGAGCCCTGGATTGGTACCATGCGCATATGAACAGCGCGATTCAGGGGGTACGCCTGCTGGCGGCGGTCTGCGTGGCCGCGGCGCTGCTTCTGCACGTACCCCGGGCGCAGGCCGCCACCCTCGGCTTGGTGCTGATCCATGGCAAGCAGGGCCGGCCCGCGCAGTTCGAGAAGCTCGCTGCCGTGTTCAACGAGGCCGGCTGGCTGACGGAGCGGCCGGAAATGTGCTGGTCGCGCCGTCGGATCTACGACCGCACCTATCTCGATTGCCTTGCGGAGATCGGAGCCGCCGTCACGCAGCTGCGCGCCCGCGGCGCCAGTCGGGTCGTGCTGGTGGGCATGAGCCTCGGCGGCAATGCCGTGCTGGCCTACGGCGCGCGGCACGACGATATTGACGGGGTCATCGCGCTGGCACCCGCACATGCTCCCGAGTTCATCAGCCGACGGGCCGAGGTCGTGGAAAGTCTCGATAAGGCTCGCGCCATGATCGCTGCAGGCCGTCCGGACGCACGCGAGACTTTCGCGGACACGAATACGGGCGAAGGCACGTCCTTCTACGGATTTAGCGTCACGACGACCGCGCGAATCTACCTGAGCTTCTTCGCGCCCGACTCGCCTGCCGTAATGCCGGGCAACGCCGCACGGCTGCGTACGCCTTTGCTGCTGGTATCCGGCACCATGGACCCGACTCAGCGCGGCGCGCGGGTGATTTACGACAGAGTTCCCGGGCATCCCATGAACCGTTTCGTGTCGGTCGACGCCACGCACATGGGCACGCCGGCGGCGGGCCGCGTGGCGATGCTCGACTGGCTGAACGACCTTGCCGGCCAATCGCATGCTCGCTAGTCGGCGGTTGTCCGGTCAGACCAGCCGGCTCTGCTCGACCGCCGCGCCGATGAACGAAGAGAACAGCGGATGCGGGTCGAACGGGCGCGACTTGAGTTCGGGATGGAACTGCACGCCGATGAACCAGGGATGGTCATCGTACTCGACGATTTCGGGTAGCAGGCCGTCAGGCGACATGCCCGAGAAGCGCATTCCACGCTGCTCGAGCGCACCCTTGTAGCGCGTATTCACCTCATAGCGGTGGCGGTGTCGCTCCGAGATATCGCAGGCCCCGTAGATGCCCTCGACCCGGCTGCCGCGTGCCAGATGCGCCGGATAGGCCCCGAGCCGCATCGTGCCCCCGAGGTCGCTGGCGGCGCCGCGCCGCTGCAACTCGTTGCCCCTCATCCATTCGGTCATGAGGCCGACGATCGGCTCGGACGTCGGACCGAACTCCGTAGAGTTGGCCTCCTCGATGCCGCACAGGTTCCGAGCGGCTTCGATCACCGCCATCTGCATGCCGAAACAGATGCCGAAATAAGGCACATTGCGCTCACGCGCGAATTGAGCCGCGCGGATCTTGCCCTCGGCGCCGCGCTGGCCAAAGCCGCCCGGAACGAGGATGCCGTTCACATGTTCGAGCAGTGGAGCGGGATCCTCGCGCTCGAACACCTCGCTTTCGATCCAGTCGAGATTGACGCGCACCTTGTTGGCGATCCCGCCATGCGAGAGCGCCTCGATCAGCGATTTGTAAGCGTCCTTCAGGCCGGTGTATTTGCCTACAATGGCAATCGTCACGCCGCCTTCCGGATTGCGAATGCGTTCGTTAATGAGGCGCCAGCGCGCAAGATCGGGCGGAGGCGCGTTGTCGACACCGAAGGCCGCCAGCACTTCGCCGTCGAGCCCGGCGGCGTGATAGGCTTCCGGCACGGCGTAGATGTTATCGACGTCGCGCGCCTCGATGACGGCGCTTTCCCGCACGTTGCAGAACAGTCCGAGCTTGCGACGCTCCTCTGCCGGGATCGGCCGGTCGGTGCGGCACAGCAGGATGTCCGGCTGGATGCCAATCGAGCGCAACTCCTTGACGGAATGCTGCGTCGGCTTCGTCTTCAATTCGCCGGCGGACGGAATGAACGGCAGCAACGTCAGGTGAATGTAGATCGCGTGGTTGCGCGGCAGCTCATTGCCGAGTTGTCGGATGGCTTCGAAAAAGGGCAGTCCTTCGATATCGCCGACCGTGCCACCGATCTCGCAGAGCACGAAGTCGAAGCCTTCATTACCGTCGAGAATGAACTCCTTGATGGCGTTGGTGACGTGGGGGATCACCTGGATCGTGGCGCCGAGGTAATCACCTCGCCGCTCCTTCGCGAGGATCTCCTGATAGATGCGGCCGGTCGTGATGTTATCCTGCCGGGTCGCGGGGCGTCCGGTGAAGCGCTCGTAGTGGCCGAGGTCCAGGTCGGTCTCGGCGCCGTCATCAGTGACAAAGACCTCGCCGTGCTGATAGGGCGACATCGTGCCCGGATCGACGTTGAGGTAGGGATCCAGCTTGCGCAGACGGACCTTGTAGCCGCGCGCCTGCAGCAGTGCCCCGAGAGCGGCTGATGCGAGACCCTTGCCCAACGAGGAGACCACGCCGCCGGTGATGAATACGTACCGCGCCATGGGGCTCAACTGATAGCTCACGCGATCTGATTCGACGAGGCCGCGCTGACGCCGATCCCCGACTTACGCGCTATCGACATGAACGGCCTTCTTTCTTTTCTACCAATGGGTTGAACGAATAATCTCACGCAGCGTCATCGCTCTGCCATTCGGCCGACGCATGGCACGCAGCTAACCCGCCCGCTGGCGGGCTCTGCCGATCAACGCGATTGCGGGACCTGGGGTCCCGATGGCTGCTGGCCCTGACCGCGCAACTGGTCTAGCAGCCCGCCACCTTGCGGGCTTAAGGGCGCCTCGGGCGCCGACGGCTGGCTGGTGCCGCCCTGGAAGATCGAGCGCGGGGCGCGGTCCATGCCTGCGAGGGCTGAGAGCAGCAGGCTGGTTGCGAAAAACGCGATCGCGAGAAACGCGGTCGTGCGGGTGAGCACGTTGGCTGTGCCGCGGCTGGACAGGAAATTGCCGCCCGTCGACCCGGTGCCAAGTCCGCCCCCTTCCGAGCGCTGCAGCAGCACGAAGCCGATCATCGTCAGGACGATCAGGAGATGCACGACAATGACCACGGTTTGCATGAACGCTCCATCGGGCGCGCCGCGGACGGCGCGCGACAGCCGTTGATATAGGGATTTGTGGGCGTCTGTACACGATCCGATGTCATTTTGCTACCCGGCCCCTGGGTGGCTCTGCCGGGCTTCGGGCCGTCGCCGCCCCCTTGATCTACCGCAATGCGGCCGGGAACGGATCGTGGCCTGTTTCTACTACGCCAATCCCAGGAGGGCGCCATGACGGCGGAAATCAAAGACTATCCCGTGGTCGGTGCGCTGATCGACAGTTTCGCACAGTGGCTCAAACACCGGCGAGACGTCGCGGAAACCTGCAATTGCGACCCGGGCGAGTTGGACCGGATCGCGCACGAGCTCGGCGTCTCACGTGGCGAACTCGACGATCTTGTCCGGCGGGGCCCGCACGCGGCCGACGAACTGCCGCGGATGATGGCTGCGCTCAATCTCGACGCTGCCGCCGTCGCACGGACCGAGCCGTTGCTGATGCACGACATGGAACGCATCTGCGCGCATTGCGCCAGCAAACGGCAGTGTCGCGAGGATTTGGATGAGGGAACGGCGCTGCAGAATTACGATGAATACTGCGGCAACACACTGACATTGCGCGCACTTGTCGGCAAGCGCCATTAGGGCGGCCGGTCAGCGACACACGAGGTATTTTCGCCGCTGGCAAAACCTATCTGCGGTAGGCTCCCGCGATGCCGAGGAAATCCGCGGCGGTCAGGCTGGCCCCACCAACGAGCGCACCATCCACATTCGGAACTTCCATCAACTCTTTGGCATTGCTTGGCTTAACAGACCCGCCGTAGAGCACGCGCACGTCGGCACTGGCGAGGTTCGCCAAGCGCTCGCGGATGAAGCCATGAACCTCGGCGACATCCGCCGCCGTCGGCGTCAGCCCGCTACCGATCGCCCAGACCGGCTCATAGGCGATCACGAGGTTGGCCACGCCGCCGCCCCCCGGCGGCACCGAGCCGGTGAGCTGGGTTCCGACCACCTCCAGCGTGCGTCCCGCGAGACGCTCGTCCTTGGTTTCTCCCACGCACAGGATGGCCGCGAGGCCGGCTCGCCAGGCGGCGCTGCATTTCGCCCGCACGTCGGCGTCGGTTTCAAGGTGATAGGTGCGACGCTCCGAATGGCCGACGATCACGGCGACCGCCCCCGCATCGCGGAGCATCTCGGCTGAAATGTCCCCGGTAAATGCTCCGGCGGGCTCTGCATGGCAGTCCTGCCCGCCGATTGCGATGGGCGTGCCACTCGCGCGCGCTGCGAATGCCGCCACCAGGGTGGCCGGCGGGCACACCATCAAATCGGTTACAGCAGAAAGATCGCGCGCCCCCGCGATCATCTTGTCGAGTTCGGCCACCGCAGCGGAGAGCCCGTTCATCTTCCAGTTTCCCGCCACCAGCGGGCGCCGTACTGTCGCCATCGATCCCTGTCCCGTTGTGGCGCTGCGGATATCAAAGGGACGCGCAGGCGGGAAGGCCAAAGCCGCCGCGACCAATCGCCATGTCCGCCTGCGCGAGTTGCAGGCATGGCACCGCATCCCTATGATGCGCCGCTTCACGGACCGGCGCGAAGCCGTTTCAGGCGTTTCGTCAATAGGTTAACTATCATGCTGCGCGGCATTCGCAAGGCCTCGTCGAACTGGGTCGGCAAGTCCATCATGGCGGCCGTCGTGGCCTTCCTGGTGATCAGCTTCGCGATCTGGGGCATCGGTGACATTTTCCGCGGAAGCACCCGCACGGCGGTCGCATCGATCGGGGACACTGAGATCACCGGCGAGCAGTTCCGTCAGCTTTTCAATGACCGCTTGCAGCAACTGAGCCGGCAGGTCGGCCGTCCAATCACGCCGACGCAGGCCCGTGCCCTTGGGCTGGACCAGCAATTGCTGGCGCAGCTCCTCTCGGAAGCAGCGCTCGATCAACGCGTCCGTGCCCTCAAGCTGGGTGTTTCGGATGCGGAAGTTGCGCAGCGGATCCAGCAGGACCCCGCGTTCCGCGGCATGACTGGCGCCTTCGATCGCTCGCGGTTCGAGCAGTTGATCCGCCAAGCCGGCTTCACTGAGCAGCGTTTCGTTGCCGAGCAGCGTAAAGCCATGTTGCGACGCCAGCTCGCAGACGCCATGACTGGCAACCTGCCGGTGCCGCAAGCCGCGATCGAGGCATTCAATCGTTACGAGAACGAGGCGCGCAGCATCGATTATCTCGTGCTCACGCCGGCCGCGGCCGGGACCGTGGAAGCCCCCTCACCCGAAGTGCTCCAGAAGTATTTCGACGAACGCAAGGTGACGTTCCGCGCGCCCGAGTATCGCAAGATCGTGCTGCTTGCGCTCGACCCCGAGGAGATCGCCAAGACGATTGAAGTGTCCGACGACGACGCCCGGCGGGTCTATGAGCAGCGCCAAGCCCAGTACGCGGCGCCTGAAAAGCGCGAAGTCCAGCAGATGATCTTCCCCAATGAGGAAGAGGCCAAGAAGGCTGCCGAGCAGATCGCCGGCGGCGCCTGGTTCGAGGTGGTCGCTAGCGACCGCGGCTTGAAGCCGAGCGACATCAATCTCGGGCTGGTTCAAAAATCAGCGATCGTCGACAAAGCTATTGCCGACGCGGCTTTCTCGCTCAAGCAGGGCGAGGTCAGCGCCCCCATCGCCGGGCGTTTCGGCGTCGCGCTCGTGCGCGTGAACAAGATCGAACCTGCGCGCACGCCGTCGTTTGCGGATGTCGAAGGCGAGATCAAGAAGGAGCTTGCGGCCGAGCGTGCACGAGCTCGGGTCAGCGACCTGCGCGATAAGGTCGAGGACGAGCTCGCGGCCGGATCGCGGCTCGACGAGGCCGCTCAGAAGGTCGGCGTTCCGGTCCGCGTCGTCGATGCCGTGGATCGCTCCGGGCGTGGTCCGGACGGCAAGCCCGTAACGGCCCTTCCCACTGGCGCAGACATTCTCTCGGGCGCCTTTGCGACGCAGGTCGGCGTTGAGAACGATCCAGTGCAGGTCGGTGGCGGCTTTGTCTGGTACGAGGTCGCCGGCATCACGCCGGCCCGCGACCGCACCCTCGACGAGGTCAAGGACCGCGTCGAGTCCCGTTGGCGCGACGACGAGGTCGCCTCCCGCCTCAAAGCCAAAGCAGCGGAGATGGTCGAGAAGATCAAGTCAGGGACTGCCCTGTCCGACCTTGCCACGGCCAATTCGCTCAAGGTCGAGACCGCCAAGGACGTGAAGCGGCGTGGCAACGATGTACTTGGGCCGGCCGTGGTCTCCGCAATGTTCAGGACCGCCAAAGGTGCCCCCGGCGCAGCCGAGGGCAAGCAGGGCGGCGAGCAGGTCGTCTTCGTCGTGACCGACATCACCACGCCTCCATTCGACGCCAACGCGAGCGACAGCAAGCGGATCAGCGATCAACTGCGCGCCGCAATGGCCGACGAGTTGCTGACGCAGTACATCGCGCGGGTCGAGGCGGACCTCGGCACCTCCATCAATCGCGCCGCCCTGAATCAGGCGATCGTGGGCGGCTCCGGGCAGTAGCTCATGCAGATCAAGCCCGACGCCGCCGTCTTCGCGAAGGCCTATGCGCGCGGCGACGCGCAGGTGGTTTGGACGACCCTCGTCGCCGACCTCGAGACTCCCGTCTCTGCCTTCTTGAAGGTCGCGGGCGGAAAGCCCATGAGCTTCCTCCTTGAATCGGTCGAAGGTGGCGCCGTGCGCGGGCGCTATTCGATCATCGGCTTGGAGCCGGACCTCGTCTGGAGCGCCCGCGGCGATGCATCCGAGATCAACAGCGGGGCCGCCAACGGAAAGCGCGTCACCGCCTGCGATCAGCCCCCGCTGCAGGCGCTGCGCCAGCTTGTCGCCGACAGCCGCATCGAGCTTCCCGAGGAACTGCCGCCGATGGCTGCCGGCGTCTTCGGATATCTCGGTTACGACGTGGTGCGGCAGATGGAGGAACTGCCATCCCCCAATCCGGATCCCATTGGCATCCCGGATGCCATCATGGTGCGCCCGACTATCGTGATCGTATTCGACAGCGTTCTCGACACGATCACGGTGGTGACGCCGGTGCGCCCATCGCCCAACATGAACGCCGATATCGCCCTTGCGCGCGCCGTCGAGCGGCTCACCGCAATCGTTGACGCGCTCGAGCGCCCGCTCGCCAAGCAGGCAGGAACTGCCCTGGAAGGACCGCTCGTGCAGGCGCCGGTGTCGAACACATCGCCGGAAGAGTTCCGCCGGATGGTTCTCAAGGGCAAGGACTACATCGCGGCGGGCGATGTGTTCCAGGTGGTGCTGGCGCAACGTTTCGAAGCGCCGTTTACGTTGCCGCCGTTCGCGCTCTATCGCGCATTGCGCCGCGTCAACCCGGCGCCCTTTCTGTTTTTTCTGGACTACGGCGCCTTCGCGGTGGCCGGCTCAAGCCCGGAGATCCTCGTGCGGGCCCGCGGCGACGTCGTCACCATCCGCCCGCTCGCCGGCACGCGCGCGCGGGGAGCTACGCCGCACGAAGACAAGGCGCTGGAGGAGGAACTGCTGGCCGATCCGAAGGAGCGTGCGGAGCACCTGATGCTGCTCGACCTGGGTCGCAACGATGTCGGGCGGGTCGCGCAGATCGGCACGGTCACCGTCACTGACCAGTTCTTCGTCGAACGCTTCAGCCAAGTGATGCACATCGTGTCCAACGTCGAGGGCAAACTCGACAAGCGCCATGACGCACTCGATGCGTTGGCGGCAGGCTTTCCGGCCGGCACCGTCTCCGGTGCTCCGAAGGTGCGCGCCATGGAGATCATTGACGAACTCGAGAAGGAGAAGCGCGGCATCTACGCGGGTTGCGTGGGCTACTTCTCGGCTGCGGGCGACCTCGACAGTTGTATCGTGTTGCGCACGGCCCTGGTGAAGGACGGCAAGATGTACGTGCAGGCCGGCGCCGGCATTGTCGCGGACTCCGATCCGGCCGCCGAGCAGCAGGAATGCGTCAACAAAGCCAAGGCGCTGTTCCGCGCCGCCGAGGAGGCGCGCCGGTTCGCGTCATCGGCAGAGCGGGGCCAATAGGCATGAAACCCCTCCCCCTGCGATCGGTCGCCGTGCGAAGATGACGCCATGATCCTGCTGATCGACAATTACGACAGTTTTACATTCAACCTCGTCCACTACCTGGGCGGGCTTGGCGCCGACGTCACCGTGCATCGCAACGACAAGATCAGCGTGTCGGATGCGATTGCCGCCGACCCGGACGCAATCGTGATTTCGCCCGGCCCCTGCACGCCGAACGAAGCCGGCATCTGCGTTGATCTCATCGCCCGCGCGTCGTCGACCATCCCGATGCTGGGCGTCTGCCTCGGCCATCAGGCAATCGGCCAGGCGTTCGGGGGCAAGGTCGTGCGCGCGCCGATGCCGGTGCACGGCAAGCTGTCGGAGATCCGCCATCGCGGCCAGGGCGTGTTCCGCGGCATCAACGGCCCGTTCAGGGCGACGCGCTACCATTCGCTCGTGGTGGAGCGCGGCAGCCTGCCGGACGCTCTCGTCGTGACCGCGGACACGGACGATCAACTCATCATGGGGATGTCGCACGCGGATCTGCCGGTGCACGGGGTGCAGTTCCATCCGGAGAGCATCGCGTCCGAGCACGGCCACCTGATGTTACGGAACTTTCTCGACATTGCCGCGCAATGGAATGCCTCGACCGGCCGGCGTGCGCAGCCGCCGGCCAGGGCGGCGGCTTCCGGGCGAGCGGCACAGCTGGGGGTTTGAATGGTCGATCTCAAGGCGCTGATCGCGCAGGTCGCGACAGGCGCGCAGCTTTCGCGCGAGCAAGCTGCTGACGCCTTCGACGTGATGATGTCGGGCGAGGCCACCCCGTCGCAGATGGGAGCGTTGCTGATGGGGCTGCGCGTGCGCGGCGAAACGGTCGATGAAATCACCGGCGCCGTGACGGCGATGCGCGCCAAGATGCTGCCGGTCAAAGCGCCGCCGAACGCGATCGATGTGGTCGGCACCGGCGGGGACGCTTCGGGCTCCTACAACATCTCGACCTGCGCGGCCTTTATCGTGGCGGGCGCCGGCGTGCCGGTCGCCAAGCACGGCAACCGCGCGCTGTCCTCGCGCTCGGGCGCCGCCGATGTGCTTGCCGCATTGGGGGTGAAGATCGACCTTGATCCCGACGACATCGCCCGCTGCATCGATGAGGCTGGCATCGGATTCATGTTCGCCCCCGCGCATCACCCGGCCATGAAGCACGTTGGTCCGACGCGGGTGGAACTCGGAACCCGCACGATCTTCAACCTGCTCGGTCCGCTCTCCAACCCGGCCGGCGTCAAGCGACAGATGGTCGGGGTCTTCTCCAAGCAATGGGTCGAGCCGCTCGCGCACGTGCTCAAGAACCTCGGTTCCGAACGTGCCATCGTCGTGCATGGATCCGACGGCCTTGAC
>Ga0180222_1000442_pt1 | contig 60335 bp, 61 predicted proteins | sample eDN5th37CKraftOP_FD_151336 | JGI IMG/M metagenome (GOLD analysis project Ga0180222, IMG submission 151336) | Enriched Organic Plus compost microbial communities from Emeryville, California, USA - eDNA 5th pass 37_C Kraft OP (version 2) (version 2) ... | reverse complement strand
ACCGCGTCGGCGGGCGCAGGCAGCGCCAGATCCTCGACCAGCGCGACAAGCTGTTGGCCCTGGGCACCATCACCGCCGGGCTCACGCACCAGCTGAACAACCCGGCGGCCGCGGCCGCCCGCGCCGTCGCCGATCTGCGCGAGGGCGTCAGCAAGATGCGCTACAAGATGAAGATGCTGGCCGACGGCAAGTTGACCCGCGAGGCGCTGCGCGTGCTGGTCAGCATCCAGGAGGAGGTGGCCGAGCAGGTCGCCAAGTCCAAGACGCAGGAGCTGACCGCGCTGGAGCTGTCCGACCGCGAGGAGCAGATCGGCGACTGGCTGGAGCAGCGCAGCATCATCGGCGCCTGGGACTACGCGCCGACGTTCGTCGAGGCCGGCCTGGACATCGACTGGCTGAGCCGGGTGGAGGCCTCGATCGGCGACGTGGACTGCTCGGCGACGCTGCAGAGCGCGCTGGGCTGGCTGAAGTACACGATCGACACCGAGCTGCGGCTCAACGAGATCGCCGACGCCAGCAAGCGGATCTCGGCGCTGCTGGCCGGCGCCAAGCAGTACTCGCAGATGGACCGCAGCGAGTACGAGGCCGCCAACGTCCACGAGCTGATCCGCAGCACGATCAAGACGATCTTCGGCGACAAGGTGGGCAAGGACAAACCGGTCAAGGTGGTGTGGGAGAAGGACACCTCGCTGCCCGAACTGCTGTGCTACCCAGGCGAACTCAACGAGGTCTGGACCAACATCATCGACAACGCGATCCAGGCGATGAATGGCCGCGGCACGCTGACGATCCGCACCTGGCGCAAGAACGAGAACATGATCGGTGTGGAGATCCGCGACGACGGCCCCGGCATCCCCGAGGACGTCATCGACCGGATCTTCACCCCGTTCTTCACCACCAAGCCGTTCGGCCAGGGCACCGGGCTCGGCCTGGATCTGGCGCGGCGCATCGTCGTCGAGAAGCATCAGGGCGACATCCGGGTGGACTCGCGACCCGGCGACACCCGGTTCCAGATCTTCCTGCCGCTGGTGGCGCCGGCTCCGGCGACGCCGCCGGCGGGGATTAAGACTCAGGCTGAATAGAACGAAATAGCGGCGGGCACACCCGAAGTTGGAGGAGCCATGACCAAACCTGCGTTCGGCCCCTACGGCGTGTTCGGCCACTACACGATGTGGCAGCAGCTGCCGGCCGCCTCGCTGCGCGCGATCGAGGAGCTCGGTTACGGCGCGATCTGGGCGGGCGGATCGCCGCCCGCGGAGCTGCCGTGGGTGGAGCCGATTCTGGAGGCGACCCGTGAGCTCAAGCTCGCGACGGGCATTGTCAACATCTGGACCGCCGACGCCGCCGCGGTCGCCGAGTCCTACCACCGCATCGAGAGGGCCTATCCCGGCCGGTTCCTGCTCGGCATCGGCGTCGGCCATCCCGAGTCGCAGACCGAGTACCAGAAGCCGTACGACGCGCTGCAGGCCTATCTGGACAAGCTCGACGAGCACGGCGTGCCGCAGGACCGCCGGGTGGTGGCCGCGCTGGGGCCGCGGGTGCTCAAGCTGTCGGCGCGCCGGGCCGCGGGCCCGCACCCGTACCTGACGACGCCGGAGCACACCGCGTCGGCGCGTGAGCTGCTCGGCCCGGACGCGTTCATCGCCCCCGAGCACAAGGTGGTGCTGACCACCGACGCGGAGAGGGCCCGCGCGGTCGGCCGCAAGGCGCTCGACATGTATCTGGGCCTGCAGAACTACCTGAACAACTGGAAGCGGTTAGGGTTCACCGACGAGGACATCGCCAGGCCGGGCAGCGACCGGCTGGTCGACGCGGTGGTCGCGTACGGCACCGTCGACGCCATCGCCAAGCGGCTCGGCGAGCACCGCGACGCGGGGGCCGATCACGTGCCGGTGCAGGTGCTCACCTCGCCGGACAAACTGGTGGACGCGTTGCGTGAACTGGCGGGTCCGCTCGGACTGTCGAAAGGATCCGCATGACTGAGCTGAAACCCGATCTCGGCCGCTACGGCGTCTGGATCTTCGGTGCCCCCACCCCCGAGCAGGCCGCCGAGATCGAGAGGCTCGGCTACGGCGCGGTGTGGATCGGCGGGTCACCGGCGGCCGACTTGTCCTACGTCGAACCGATCCTGGAGGCCACCGAGCGCCTGCAGGTCGCGACCGGGATCCTCAACGTGTGGACGGCTCCGGCCGAGGAGGTCGCCGACGCGTACCACCGGGTGGAGAAGGCGTTCCCGGGACGCTTCCTGCTCGGCATCGGGATCGGTCATCCCGAGCACACCGAGGAGTACCGCAAGCCCTACGACGTGCTCGTCGAGTACCTCGACGCGCTGGACGCCAAGAAGGTGCCGACCAGCCGGCGGGTGCTGGCCGCGCTGGGGCCGCGGGTGCTCAAGCTGGCCGCGCAGCGCAGCGCGGGCGCGCATCCGTACCTGACCACCCCGCAGCACACCGGCGAGGCGCGCAACCTGTTGGGGCCGACGGTGTTTCTGGCGCCCGAGCACAAGGTGGTGCTGGCCCGCGACGCCGCCGCGTCCCGGGAGATCGGCAGGCAGACGGTGGACTTCTACCTGGGTCTGTCGAACTACCTGAACAACTGGAAGCGGTTGGGCTTCACCGACGAGGACCTGGCCCGCCCGGGCAGCGACCGGTTCATCGACGCGGTCGTCGCGCACGGCACACCGGAGTCGATCGCCGCGCGGCTCAACGAGCATCTCGAGGCCGGTGCCGACCACGTCGCGATCCAGGTGCTCGGCGGTGAGGACGTGCTGATCCCGACGCTGACCGACCTGGCGGGCCCGCTCGGCCTGACGGGGTAGCTCCCGTCGGGCCCAGCCGCGCTACTGTCGGACACCATGCGATTGCTGGTCACCGGCGGCGCGGGGTTCATCGGCGCCAACTTCGTGCACACCTCCGTGCGCGACCACCCCGAGGACCGCGTCACCGTGCTCGACGCGATGACGTACGCGGGCAGCCGCCAGTCGCTGGCGCCCGTCGAGGACCGCATCGACCTGGTCGAGGGCGACATCACCGACGCCGCGCTGGTGCACAAGCTGGTCGCCGGGGCCGACGCCGTCGTGCACTTCGCCGCCGAGACGCACGTCGACAACGCGCTCGCCGACCCCGAGCCGTTCCTGCGCGCCAACGTCATCGGCACCTACACCATCCTCGAGGCGGTCCGCGCGCACGGCGTCCGGCTGCACCACGTGTCCACCGACGAGGTGTACGGCGACCTCGAACTGGACAGCCCGCAGCGGTTCACCGAGTCGACGCCCTACAACCCGTCGAGCCCGTACTCGTCGACCAAGGCCGCCGCCGACATGCTGGTGCGGGCGTGGGTGCGGTCCTACGGTGTGCGCGCGACGATCTCGAACTGCTCCAACAACTACGGGCCGTACCAGCACGTCGAGAAGTTCATCCCGCGGCAGATCACCAACGTCCTCACCGGTCGGCGGCCCAAGCTGTACGGCAGCGGCGCCAACGTGCGCGACTGGATCCACGTCGACGACCACAACACCGCTGTGCGGCGCATCCTCGCCGACGGCCGGCCCGGCCGCACCTACCTCATCGGCGCCAACGGCGAGCGCGACAACCTGACCGTGCTGCGCACGATCCTGCGGCTGATGGGCCGCGACCCCGACGACTTCGATCACGTCACCGATCGCGCCGGACACGACCTGCGCTACGCGATCGACCCGTCGGTGCTGCAGAACGAGCTGGGCTGGCAGCCGCGCCACACCGACTTCGAGGAGGGCCTGCGCGCCACCATCGACTGGTATCGCGCCAACGAATCCTGGTGGGGCCCGATCAAGGACGCCGTCGAGGCGACGTATGCGGAGCGTGGCCAGTGAACGCCCGCGAATTGGCGGTGCCCGGCGCGTGGGAGATCACCCCGACCCTGCACGCCGACGCCCGTGGGGTGTTCTTCGAGTGGTTCACCGACAACGCCTTTCGGGGGTTCGCCGGTCACCGCTTCGATCTGCGGCAGGCCAACTGCTCGGTGTCGGCGGCCGGGGTGCTGCGCGGGCTGCACTTCGCGCAGGTGCCGCCCAGCCAGGCCAAGTACGTCACCTGTGTGCGCGGCGCGGTGTACGACGTCGTCGTCGACATCCGGGTCGGCTCACCGACTTTCGGGCAGTGGGACGCGGTTCGCCTCGACGACCGCGACCGTCGCACCATCTACATCTCCGAGGGGCTCGGACACGCGTTCCTGGCGCTGGAGGACGACTCCACGGTGATGTACCTGTGCTCGGCGGGCTATGACCCGCAACGCGAGCACACCGTCGACCCGCTCGACCCGGCGATCGGCATCGCCTGGCCGGTGGACACCGGCGCGCTGATTCTGTCCGACCGGGACCGCGCGGCGCCGTCGCTGGAGCGGGCCCGGGCCGAGGGCATCCTGCCGACCTGGGCCGAGACCCGGACGTTCGTGGAGTCGCTGCGCGGTTAGTCGCGCACCGGCCGCGCCGCGCCCACCAGCAGGCCGACGAACGGCACCGCCGCGAGGATCGTGCTCACCGTGGCGCTGCCGCCGGTCACCAGCGTGAAGTTGGTCAGCACCAGCAGCAGCGCACCCACCAGGCCCAGGCATGCGAGCACCGGCGCGATGCGGGTCTGCCAGGTCCGTCCGGCCGCGAGATCCGCGTTCCGCGCGAAGAACACCAGCACCGCCACCGACGTGGTGAGCATCAGCAGGACCATGCCGACTGTCGCCACCCCGGCCATCGACCCGAACACGCCGACCAGGGGGTCGACACCCAGGATCGCGAAGATCGCGACGATCACCGCGGCGGTCGCGGTCTGCACGAGCGACGACACCGACGGCGACCCGTGGCGCGGGTGCACGGTGGCCAGGACCTTGGGCAGCAGGCCTTTTCGGGCCAGCGCGAACTGGTAGCGCGCGATGACGTTGTGGAACGACAGCACGCACGCGAACAGGCTGGTCAGCAACAGCACGTTGACGACGTCCCGGCCGATCCGGCCCAGATTGTCGCCGGTGGTGTCGAGCAGCATGTTCGCCTCGCCGTCGAGGGTGCGCTGCGCGACCTCGGCGACCTGATCGGGACCGATCGCGACGACGAACGCCCAGCAGGTCAGGGCGTAGAACCCGCCGATGATCAGCACGGCGGCGTAGGTCGCGCGGGGGATGGTGCGTTCGGGGTCGCGGGCCTCGTCGCGGAACACCGCGGTGGCCTCGAATCCGATGAACCCGGTCAGCGCGAACAGCACGGCGATACCCAGCACGCCGTCGGTGAAGACGCCGGGGGTGAAGGATGCGAAGGTCAGCCCGGCGGGCCCCGGATCCGCGACGATCACCAGGTCGAGCAGGATCACGATGCCGATTTCGAGGGCGAGCGCGACTCCGAGCACCTTGGCGGACAGTTCGATGTGGCGGTAGCCGAGCACCGCGACGAGGGCCAGCGTCGCGAAAGAGTAGACGGGCCAAGGTATTTCCGGGCCACCGTAGAAACGCACGGTGTCGTCGATGGCCCACCCGATGTAGCCGTAGATGCCCACCTGGATCGCGGTGTAGGCGATGAGCGCGACCGCGGCGATACCGCTGCCCAGGCGCTTGCCCAGCCCCAGCGTCACGTACGAGAAGAACGCTCCGGCCTCCGGGACGTACGGGGTCATCGCGACGAATCCGATGCTGAACAGCAGCAGGACCAGCGCGGCGATGAGGAAGCCGACCGGCGCTCCGGCGCCGTTACCGAGGCCCATGCCCAGAGGCATGTTGCCGCCGATCACGGTGAGCGGTGCGGCGGCCGCGACCACCATGAACACGACCGCGATGGGGCCGAGCCTGCCGTGCAGGCGCTGACCGTCTCGCTGATCGTCTTGATCCTCGGTGGTGGGGGCGTTCGTGCTCATCGGTGATCCTCCAGGCGAAGTGCGGTGCGGAGCAGGTCGTGGTCGAGGGCGTGTGCGGTACGGCCGTCACGCCCGGTGAGGGTTTCGGCGGCGACGAGGACGTTGAGGATGGCCTCCTCGGTGGCCTCGATCGTCAGGTCGAACAGCCGGGTCATCAGCTGCGGAGCGACCATTCGCAGGTCGATCTCCGGGCGCTCGGTGTCGACGTTCTCGTCCCACGCGTACGGCGGGATACCCCGGTTGCCGGTGGCGAACGCGAGCATCAGGTCACCGCTGTACTGCTCGCCGGTGCCGCCGAGGCGCCCGACGGCCAGCGCCGATCGTTGCGCCAACCGCGCGCACTGATGTGGCAGCAGCGGCGCGTCGGTGGCGACGATGACGATGATCGATCCCGATCCGGGTTCGTACGCCGACGGCATATCGGGAAGCGGCACGGCGTCGGGGCCGATCAGCTCGCCCACCGGAACCCCGTTGACCCGCAACCGTTCCCGTCGACCGTGGTTGGCCTGCACCAGAACACCCACGGTGTACCGGCCCGCCGCGGTGTCGGTGACCCGAGACGCGGTGCCGATGCCGCCCTTGAAGCCGTGGCAGATCATGCCGGTGCCCCCGCCGACGTTGCCCTCGTCGACCGGACCGCCGGTGGCAGCGGCGAGTGCGGCGTGCACGTGGTCGGCCTTCACGTGATGGCCGTTGATGTCGTTGAGCAGACCGTCGTAGGTCTCCCCGACCACCGGCAATGACCAGTACAGGCCGTCGCCGCGGGCGGCGACCTGCGCGTCGACCAGCGCGTCGCGCACGACGCCGGCGCTGTGGGTGTTGGTCAGCCCGATGGCCGTGGTGAGTTCGCCGGACTCGCGGATCCACTCCAGTCCGGTCATCTCGCCGCTGCCGTTGAGGCGGTGCGCGCCCGCGAACACCGGTTCGTGCCAGATGTCGTCGTGCGGGATGACGACCGTGACGCCGGTGTTGACCGCTGCCCCGTCCTGGATCGTGGCATGCCCGACGCGTACGCCCGCCACGTCGGTGATCGCGTTGTACGGGCCGGTCGGGTGTTCGCCGACGACGACACCGAGATCGCGGGCGCGTTTGCGCGGACTGTCAGACACAAGTACCCCGAAGTTGCCGATGAGTTCTTTTCACGTTCGGAAAATAATGCGGCCGGTGGGCACCGCGCGCAACCGCTGGAGCGAAATCAGTAACGATGAACAGGTGGGCAGACCCAATCGGCAGGCGCAGCGGCGGGAGGAGATCCTCGACGCCGCGATCGCCCTGATCGAGCGGCACGACCTCGCCGAACTGCGCATCGCCGATGTGGCGGCCGAGCTCGGCCTGACCCCGAACGCCGTGCGCTACTACTTCAAGGAGATGGACCAGCTGCTCTCCGAGCTGGCGCAACGGTCGGACAGGCGGTTCTACGACGACCGTCTCGCGGTCGTGGAGCGCACCGCGGATCCACGCGACCAGCTCGCCCTGACCATCGCCGCGGGGCTGCCGACCGGACCCGAGGATGCCGAATGGCGTGCGATCTGGCGTGCGGTACTGGCCGCCGGCTTCGAACTCGACCAGCGGCGCGACGTCCAGCACATCTACCACCGCCAGGTGGATCTGTACGTTCAGATCCTCGACGCCGGCGCGCGGTCCGGCACGTTCGAACTGCGCTCCCCCGCGCGCGACATCGCGATGACGCTGATGTCGATGGAGGACTACCTGGGCTACCGCATCGTCGCCCGCGATCCCGACCTGGACCGCGACACCGCCCTGCGCCTCATGCGTGGTTACGCCGAGATAGCCACGGGCGCAACGCTTCCCGCGACCACGTGACCCGGCGTCCGTGAGACGGCTCACCAGGGGCCTTGCATCGTGGCCCACACCATTACTAGGATATCCAAGTATCTCGATCGCTAAGGGGCTGAGCCATGACCACGCAGATTCCGCATTTCATCGACGGCAAGCGCACGAACGGGCAGTCGACCCGTACCGCCGACGTCTTCAATCCCAGCACCGGTGAAGTGCAGGCCAAGGTCCTGCTGGGCACGGCCGCCGATGTCGACGCGGCCGTCGCCGGCGCCGCCGAGGCCCAGAAGGAGTGGGCCGCCTGGAACCCGCAGCGCCGCGCCCGCGTGCTGATGAAGTTCATCGACCTGGTCAACCAGAACGCCAACGAGCTCGCCGAGCTGCTCTCCCTCGAGCACGGCAAGACCCACGCCGACTCGCTGGGCGACATCCAGCGCGGCCTGGAGGTCATCGAGTTCGCGGTCGGCATCCCGCACCTGCTCAAGGGTGAGTACACCGAGGGCGCGGGACCGGGCATCGACGTCTACTCGCTGCGCCAGCCGCTGGGTGTGGTCGCCGGCATCACCCCGTTCAACTTCCCCGCGATGATCCCGCTGTGGAAGGCCGGCCCCGCGCTGGCGTGCGGTAACGCGTTCGTCCTCAAGCCGTCAGAGCGTGACCCCTCGGTGCCGCTGCGGCTGGCCGAGCTGTTCCTGGAGGCCGGGCTGCCGCCGGGACTGTTCCAGGTCGTGCAGGGTGACAAGGAGGCCGTCGACGCGATCCTCGAGCACCCGACCATCCAGGCCGTCGGCTTCGTCGGCAGCTCGGACATCGCGCAGTACATCTACTCCGGTGCGACGTCGCGCGGTAAGCGCGCGCAGTGCTTCGGCGGGGCGAAGAACCACATGATCGTCATGCCCGACGCCGACCTGGATCAGGCCGTCGACGCGCTGATCGGCGCCGGCTACGGCAGCGCCGGTGAGCGCTGCATGGCGATCAGCGTCGCGGTGCCCGTCGGCGAGGAGACGGCGAACCGGCTGCGCGCCAGGCTGGCGGAGCGGGTCGCCGAGCTGCGCGTGGGGCACAGCCTCGACCCGAAGGCCACCTACGGCCCGCTGGTCACCGAGGCCGCCCTCAAGCGGGTGCGCGGCTACATCGACGCGGGTGTGGCTGCCGGCGCCGAGCTGGTGGTCGACGGTCGCGAGCGCGGCGCCGACGACCTGCAGTTCGGTGACGCGAACCTGGAGAACGGCTTCTTCATCGGGCCGACCCTGTTCGACCACGTCACCACCGACATGTCGATCTACACCGACGAGATCTTCGGCCCGGTGCTGTGCATCGTGCGCGCCAAGGATTACGAGGAGGCGCTGGCGCTGCCCTCCGAGCACGAGTACGGCAACGGCGTGGCGATCTTCACCCGCGACGGTGACGCCGCCCGCGACTTCGTGGCCCGGGTGCAGGTCGGCATGGTGGGCGTGAACGTGCCGATCCCGGTGCCGGTGGCCTACCACACCTTCGGCGGCTGGAAGCGTTCCGGCTTCGGCGATCTCAACCAGCACGGCCCGCACTCGATCCTGTTCTACACCCGGACCAAGACGGTCACGCAGCGCTGGCCGTCGGGCATCAAGGATGGCGCGGAGTTCGTCATCCCGACCATGAAGTAGGTCGGGAGCGCATGTTCGAACTCGATGACGACGAACGCGTGATCGCCGAGACGGCGGCCGCGTTCGCCGCCAAACGCCTTGCCCCGCACGCACTCGAGTGGGACGCCGATAAGCACTTCCCGGTCGACGCCCTGCGCGAGGCGGCCGAACTCGGCATGGGCGCCATCTACTGCTCCGAGGAGGTCGGAGGAAGCGGGCTGCGTCGTTTGGACGCGGTCCGCATCTTCGAGGAGTTGGCCGCTGCCGACCCGACCATCGCGTCGTTCATCTCGATCCACAACATGTGCGCCTGGATGATCGACACGTACGGCACCGCCGAGCAGCGCAAGACGTGGGTGCCGCGGCTGGCCTCGATGGAGGCCATCGCCAGCTACTGCCTCACCGAACCGGGCGCCGGCTCGGACGCGGCGGCGCTGCGCACCCGCGCGGTGCGCGACGGCGACCACTACGTGCTCGACGGGGTCAAGCAGTTCATCTCGGGCGCGGGCACGTCCGACGTCTACGTCGTGATGGCCCGCACCGGCGGGGAGGGTCCGCGCGGCATCTCGACGTTCATCGTCGAGAAGGACACGCCCGGACTGTCGTTCGGCCCCAACGAGGCCAAGATGGGCTGGAACGCCCAGCCCACCGCGCAGGTGATCTTCGAGAAGGCCCGCATCCCCGCCGAGAACATGCTCGGCGGCCCGGAGGGTGAGGGCAGCGGCTTCGGCATCGCGATGAACGGGCTCAACGGCGGCCGCATCAACATCGCCGCCTGCTCGCTGGGCGGGGCGCGCACCGCGTTCGAGAAGGCCGCCGCCTATGTGCGCGACCGGGAGGCGTTCGGCGGGTCGCTGCTCGACGAGCCGACCATCCGGTTCACGCTCGCCGACATGGCCACCAGCCTGGAGACGTCGCGAATGATGTTGTGGCGCGCGGCATCCGCGCTGGACGCCGACTCGCCGGACAAGGTCGAGCTGTGCGCCATGGCCAAGCGGTACGTCACCGACGCCTGCTACGAGGTGGCGGACTCGGCGCTGCAGCTGCACGGCGGCTACGGGTATCTGAAGGAATACGGTTTGGAGAAGATCCTGCGGGATCTGCGGGTGCACCGAATCCTGGAGGGCACCAACGAAATCATGCGCGTGGTCATCGGGCGGTCGCAGGCCGCCAAGGTCCGTGCGTCGGCGTAGGAAAGGTCATCAATGACGACGATCGCGTTTCTCGGGCTGGGCAACATGGGTGGGCCGATGGCGGCCAACCTGGTCAAGGCGGGACACACCGTGCGCGGGTTCGACCCGGTGCCGGCGTCCCGGTCGGCGGCCGCCGACAACGGGGTGACACCGTTCGAGACCGGCGCGGAGGCCGTCGCCGGCGCCGAGGTGGTGATCACCTCGCTGCCCAACGGCGCGATCGTCAAGAGCGTCTACGGCGAGGTGCTGCCCGCCGCCGAGAAGGGTGCGCTGTTCATCGACACCTCGACGATCTCCGTCGACGACGCCCGCGAGATCCACAAGCAGGCGCTCGACGGGGGCTTCGCCCAGCTCGACGCGCCGGTGTCCGGCGGGGTCAAGGGCGCGGCCGCGGGCACGCTGGCGTTCATGGTCGGCGGTGAGGACGACGCCTTCGAGCGGGCCAAGCCGATCCTGGAACCCATGGCGGGCAAGATCATTCACTGCGGCGCCTCGGGCACCGGACAGGCCGCCAAACTGTGCAACAACATGGTGCTGGCGGTGCAGCAGATCGCGATCGGCGAGGCGTTCGTGCTCGCCGAGAAGCTGGGCCTGTCGGCGCAGTCGCTGTTCGACGTGATCACCGGCGCCACCGGTAACTGCTGGGCCGTGCACACCAACTGCCCGGTGCCGGGTCCGGTGCCGACGTCGCCGGCCAACAACGACTTCAAGCCGGGGTTCGCGACCGCGTTGATGAACAAGGACCTCGGTCTGGCGATGGATGCCGTCAAGTCGAGTGGGACGGCGGCGCCGCTGGGCAGCCACGCCGCCGAGATCTACGCGAAGTTCAACGAGGACAACGCGGACAAGGACTTCAGCGCGGTCATCGAACTGCTGCGCTGACCCCCCTTCACCGCGGGGCTCGCGGCGCGAGAACGGCTAGCGCTGCGGGCGTGCGCCGAGCGTGTCGCGGAACAACCCCTGGCGCAGCGCAAGCTCCCGCGGGTCACTGGACACCGAATAGCCCATCCGGTTCATCACGTAGGCGTAGCCGATGCCGGTGTCGGGGTCGGCGAAGCCGAACGACCCGCCGGCACCGGGCCAGCCGAAAGCCCGCCCCGACGAACCGAATACCAGCCTGGGTGTCGGCTTGCCGAAGCCCAGCGAGTACAGCACGTCCTGCTGGGTGACCAGGTCCCGCACGCCCTGCGTCGGGGTGACGGCGGGCGCCTCCAACGCCTGCCGGACGGACGGGGCCAACCCGAGCTCACCGGTGAGGGCGGCGCCGTAGAGCTTGGCGATCGCCCGCGCGGTCGCGGTGCCGTTGGCGGCGGGCATCTCCACCCGCTGGTACTGCTCGCGGTTGAACGTCGCCACCTCGAACGCGGGCCCGGCCATCTCCAGGGCCCGGGCCCCCAGGCTCCTCTTGTTCAGCGACGCCAGCACGAGCCGCGGCGGCACCCGGTGCAGTTGCAGCAGCCGCCGCCACGGGTGGTCGGCGACGAGTTGCGCGACGCGGTCCCGGTCGACGGACCGCGGCAGCCCGATGTAGAGCTCCAGACCCAGCGGCGCGGCGATCTCGTCGGCGAGGAACCGGCCCAGCGTCCGGCGCTGCGGGTCCACCTGCCGCAGCAGCGCGGACTGATACCAGCCCAGCGTCAGCGCGTGATAGCCGTGCCGGGTGCCGGGCTCCCACGCCGGCGCCTGCCGGGCGATCCGCGCCGCCAGCACCTCCGGGTCCGCGACCTCCTCCACGCTCAGCGGCGGGTCGACGACCACCAGCCCGGCCTGATGGCCGCACAGCTGGCGGACGGTGACCGCCTCCTTACCGGCCTGCGCGAAGTCGGGCCAGTACGCGGCGACGGGCGCGTCGTAGTCGAGCAGGCCCCGTGACACCGCCAGCGCGATGGCCAGGGAGGCAACGCCTTTCGTCGTCGAGAAGACGTTGACCAGGGTGTCGGCGGTCCACGGCGCTCGCCGGTCGGCGTCGCGGTGACCGCCCCACAGGTCCACGACCTTGCGGCCGTCGCGGTACACCGACACGGCGGCGCCGAGCTCGCGGCCGCGGTCGAAGTTGCGGCGGAACGCGTCGGCGACCTTGCCGTAGCCCTCGTCGGCGTCGCCGCCGATCACGTCTCTGCCCATCGCGGGGCAGAGTACTGCCCGGTCCGCTAGAGCGACACCTTCTGCACGTCGCGGCCGAACTCGACCTGCTTGCCGTCGTAGGTGCCGGTGCACGTCGTCGTCACCTCATAGGTGGTCAACGGCGGCGGCGCCGGGACCGAGAAACTCGCCGACCCGTTCGGCGCGATGTCGAAATCCCGGTTCACACCGGTCAACCCGGTCTGGCTGACCGCCCGGTAGGTGCACCGGCCCCCGATACCGGCCTCGTTGCGGACGTTGACCGTCCACACCCCGAGGCCACGGTCGAAGCTCACCCGCACCGCGTTGGTCGGCGGCGGGCACTCCTGACCGGCGGGCACCTCGGATTTCAGGCCGCCCGGCGGGCACTGCTTCGGCGGCGGGGGCGGCGGTTCCTGAGGCTTCGGCTGCTCCTGCGGCTTGGGCGGTTCGGCCGGCTTGTTCTCCGGCGGTGGCGCCTCCGGTCGGCCGAAGACAATGGAGACGTAGTCCTCTTCTCTGTCCTCTACCCGGATGAAGGCCACACCGTATTCAGACCAGGCCGCGCAGTCGCGGATCTGGTCGCCGGCACCCATCCGGTAGGTGTGGTTCACCGCCGCCGCCATCGGATCGCCGTAACCAACGTACGAATGCACCTTGCCCGGATATTGGGCGATGAGTTGCTGCGAGTTCGAGACCCGGTGGATGGCGTAGAAAACGGTGTCGAAGGCGATTTCCTGGAGCAGTTGGTTGTACTTCAGCTCGGGACACCCGGCCTGGATGCGGTCCTTGGTGACGGTCCCCCGGATCTCGGCCAGGGGTTCGGCCTGGGCCACCGGCGCCGGGGCCAGCAGCGACGCCGCGACCAGTGTTCCGCTCCACACCGCGGCCATCTTCGACTTAGCCATGCGCCGGACGTTAGTCAGCGCCAGCGGCGACCGGTGTCAGGTGAACCTCGACACATCACCCCACAATCAGGACCCCACAATCAGGCGGCGGTGGGGCGGTGGTCGCGCCACCACAGCCCGTGCATCCGGCGGCAGTCGGCGACCCGCAGCGGGTGATCCCCGGCGTAGTCGGGTCGCACCGCCATCGCCGAACGGATGTCGGGCGTGCCTTCGCCGGTGACGACGATCGTCGCCAACCCGGCGGCGTTCGCGGCGCGCAGCCCGCACGCCGAGCCGGCGATCGCGATCGCGTCCTGCGGGCACACCCCGAGCTCCCACAGCGCCTGCCGGTGCGCCTCGGGATCCGGGGCGGGCTTGGTGACGTCCTCGGCGGTGACGACGGTCGCGACCATCCCGTCACCGGCGAGCTGGCGCACCAGCGGCTCGGCCCACCGGCGGTGGCCCGTCGTCACCACCGCCAGCTGCACGTCCGCGCGCACCGCGTCGATCACGAAATCCAACAGACCGGCCCGCGGGCTGAGGTCGCTGTCGGCGACCAGCTCGTCGAACAGCATGGTCTTGGTCGCGTAGATCTCGTCGGCCAACAGCTTGGTCAGCACGTCGCACTCGGTGGCCACCCCTCGCCTGCGCAGCTCCGCGGCCACCCGTTGACGTTCATCGGGAAGCGCCAGCAGCTGCCGGTACCGGGCCACCGACCACTGGAAGTCCAGACCGTGCTCGGCGAACGCCTCGTTGTACGCCACCCGGTGCCCGTCGCACTCGATATCGGTGAGGGCGTCGAGGTCGAACACCACGGCGCGCAACGCGCTGTTCGCCGTGGTGGCGCAGTCCCACCAGAACCGACCCGCACGCCACGTCTCTGTCGACATGACACAAGAGTGGCCCACATCACACCGTCGTGCCTCCCCCATTCGGGGGATCCGGGGCGCCAACTCGGCCCGTAGTTGCTCTACCTGCGGATTAACCCGCCCCCGGCGCCACTAAGGTGGTGCCATGCCGAGCAGCCCACCGGTACGACTTGTGCTGGTCGACGACCACGAGATGGTCATCGAAGGCCTCAAAGCGATGCTGGCGGCGTTCTCCGACCGGGTGCAGGTGGTCGGCCAGGCGGTCGGCGCCGAACGCGCCCGCGCCGTCATCGACGAGCTCGACCCCGACATCGTGCTGTGCGACGTGCGGATGCAGGGCGCCAGCGGCCTGGATCTGTGCCTGGAGCTGCGCGAACGCGACCCGCAGCGCAAGGTCGTGATGCTGTCGGTCTACGACGACGAGCAGTACCTGTTCCAGGCCCTGCGGGTCGGCGCCAAGGGCTACCTGCTCAAGAGCATCAGCAGCGACGAGTTGGTGCGTCAGCTCGAGTTCGTGCACCAGGGCCAGATCGCGATCGACCCGGGCATGGCCGCGCGGGCCGCCGACACCGCGGCCCGGCTGCAACGCGACGAGTTCTGGCCGGGCGCCCGCCAGGGGCTCACCCAGCGCGAGAGCGAGATCCTGTCGTTCGTCGTCAACGGCCTGTCCAACCGCGCGATCGCGACCAAACTCGTCATCGGCGAGGAGACCGTCAAGTCCCACCTGAGCTCGATCTACCGCAAGCTGGGGGTCAGCGACCGCACCGGCGCGGTCGCCACCGCGCTGCGGGAGGGCATCTACAAGTGAGTGACAGCCGCGCGTCCGACGCTGTGCGTGAGCTCAGCCAGTACGCGCTGGCCGCCGACCGCGAGCTGGCCCTGCTGCGCGAGCTGATCCAGGCCGCCTCCACCGGGCCGGGCGTCGAACCGCTGGCCGCCGCCGCGGCGCGGATGATCACCGAGGCCACCGCCAGCGACGTCTGCTTCGTGCACGTCCTCGACGACAGCGGCCGCTCGCTGACCCTGGCGGGCGCCACTCCCCCGTTCGACTCGCAGGTCGGCAAGATCAGACTACCTCTGGGACAAGGCATCTCGGGTTGGGTGGCCAGTAACCGCGAACCGGTGGTGATCACCGAGAACAAGGAGTCCGATCCGCGGTACATGCCGTTCCCGGCGCTGCGCGGCTCCGACTTCACCTCGATGGTGTCGGTGCCGATGCAGACCGATCCGGGCGGCCTGGTCGGCGTGCTCAACGTGCACACCGTCGAGCGCCGCGAGTTCAGCGAGCGCGACGTCGAGCTGCTGGTGGTGATCGGCCGGTTGATCGCCGGCGCCATGCACCAGGCGCGGCTGCACCGCCAGCTGGTGGCCCGCGAACGCGCCCACGAGAACTTCGTCGAGCAGGTCATCGAGGCCCAGGAACTCGAAAGGCGCCGTCTGGCAAGCGATATCCACGACGGCATCTCGCAGCGGCTGGTCACGCTGTCGTACCGGCTGGACGCCGCCGCCCGCGCCGACGACGCCGCGGTGGTCGCCGAGCAGCTGGGCAAGGCCCGCGAGCTGGTGGAGCTGACGCTGGCGGAGGCCCGCGCGGCGATCAGCGGGTTGCGCCCGCCGGTGCTCGACGACCTCGGTCTGGCGGGCGGGCTGGCCAGCCTGGCCCGGTCGATCCCGCAGGTCGGCATCGACGTCGACCTCGAGGAGACCCGGCTGCCGGACCACATCGAGCTGGCGCTGTACCGGATCGCGCAGGAGTGCCTGCAGAACGTCGTCAAGCACGCGCACGCGTCGAGCGCGCGGCTGACGTTCGCGGTCGACGACGCCGACGGCGGCCGGGTGGCGCGGCTCGAGATCGTCGACGACGGAGTCGGTTTCGACACGTTCGAGCACCCGCTGGGCGGCGACGAGATGGGCGGCTACGGGCTGCTGTCGATGGCCGAGCGCGCCGAGATCGTCGGCGGCCGGCTCAACATCCGGTCCCGGCCGGGTGCGGGGACGGCGGTGACGGCCACCATCCCACTGCCCGCGCACTGATCAGAAGTCGCCCGAGTTGTGCCGCAGGGTCTGGATCGCGGCGGCCAGCGCCCTGGACTCCTCGTCGGACATGCCGATGTCGGCGAACACCTCTTTGTTCAGCGTGACCGTCGCGTCCTCGACGGTGGAGCGGCCGAGGTCGGTGATGCGCACCAGCGTGGTGCGCCCGTCGGTGGGATGCGGAATCCGCTCCACCAACCCGTCGGCCTCCAGCCTGCGGATGGCGTGGGTGACGCTGGTGACGTGCACCTGCAGCCGGTCCGAGGCCTTGGTGATCGGCAGCGCGCCGGTTCGGGTGAACGCCAGCAGGCGCAGCAGCTCGAAGCGGGAGAAGCTCAGGTCGTAGGGGCGCAGCGCCGCCTCCACCCGCGCCAGCAGGATCTGGTGGGCACGCATCACCGAGGTCACCGCGACCATGCCGTCGGCGACGTCTCCCCAGCCCGCGCGTTCCCAGTTCTCCCGCGCAAGCGCGATCGGGTCGCGGTCGTCGTGGTGTTCCTCGGACACGCTTCTTCTTACCGCATCCGGCTACGGGATCCCCAAATTTCAGGCCGCGCCGGTGGCCCTTCTCACGGCCGCCAGCACCGCGGCGGTCGAGGTGTGGTCGCCGACGGTGATGCGCACCCCGCCGTCGGCGTAGTGACGTACCCGCAGCCCGTCGAACACCGCGCGCCACGGCCGCCCGCCCGCGGGCAGATACACGAAGTTCGCGTGGCTGCCGGGGTGGCCGACGCCGAGCGAGCGCAGCCCGTCCTGCAGGCGACGGCGCTCGGCGGTGATCGTCGCGATGCGCTGCTCGAGCTCGGCCTGTGCGGCGTACGACGCCGTCACCGCCGCCAGCGCGGTGACGGCGATCCCGAACGGGGTCTGCATCGTCCACAACCGGCGGGCCAGCTCCGGCGCACAGAACCCGTAGCCGATCCGCAGCCCGGCCAGCCCGTACGCCTTTGAGAAGGTGCGCACCACAACGACATTCGGATACCGCTCGATCAGACTCGTCACATCGAGTCGGCACGGCGACGGCAGGAACTCGGCGTAGGCCTCGTCGAGCAGCACCACGGTGTCGGGCGGCACCCGACCCAGGAACCCTTCCACCTCGTCGGCGGATTCGACCGTGCCCGTGGGGTTGTGCGGACGGCAGAGCACCACCACCCGCGCCGTCGTCGCGGCGTCGGCCATCGCGTCCAGATTGTGGCCGTAGCGCGCTGTCATCGGCACGGGGACCGACCGCAGCCGCGCCATCTGCGCGAAGATCGGATAGCCGTCGAACGTCGGCGCCGTCGTCACCATCGTGTCGCCCGGACTGGTCACCGCGTGCAGCAGCTGCATGATCACACCGGTCGCGCCGGGCCCGATCACCACCTGCCCCTCCTCCACCCCGATACGGGCGGCGATCACCGCGCGCAGCCGCTCGGGCAGGTACTCCGGGTACCGGTTGGCGGCCGCGACCGACGCGCACAGCGCGTCCCGCACCGACGGCAGCGGTGGGAACGGGTTCTCGTTGAGCGCCAACGCCGTCGGGTCGTCGGCGACCGGCAGCTCGAGCTCCGCCGCGGGGGCGGCCATCAGCGTCCGCCCCACCGCACCGCCGCCGCGCCCGCGAAGTCACCGGCGTGCGCGAACGCCGCCATCAGCACGACGTCGCCGTCGCCCAGCCGACCGTCGCTGATCGCGCGGTCCAGGTTGACCGGGATCCCGGCGGCGAACAGGTTGCCGCATTCGTCGAAGGTGTCGACGTGGCGTTCGGGCGGCAGCTCCAGCGCCTCACGCCAGTTGCGCAGGAACACCCGGTTGGGTTGGTTGCTGACGAACAGGTCGAGGTCGGCGGGCCGGATCCCGATGCGATCGCACACCGCGTACGACACCTCGGGTACCTGCCGGTTGCCGCGGGCGAGCACCTCGGTGATCTTGCTTTCGGTGAACCCGATGCAGCCCTCGCCGGTGCCGGGCTGCCACCACTTTCGCGGCGGGTCGACCGCGATCGTCATGTCACCGGCGTACTCGCCATAGGTGCGGGTCTGCACGTCGAGGATCGGTGAGCGGTCCGACACCGCGACCAGCCCGACCGCCGCGCCGTCGCCGGGCACCGCGGCCTGTGCCTTACACCGCACGGTGGGCTGGTCGAAGATCTGCCCGGCGGCGTTCTGCGCGACGGCGATCAGCGCGGTGCGCCCGGCGCCGCTGGACAGCAGCTGACGCGCCAGCTGCATCCCGAACACGAACGCCGCGCAGCCGCCGTTGTGCAGGTCGATCACCCACGACGGTTTCATCCCGAGCCGGTGCGCCGTCGCCCCGCCGCCGCCGTGGAACGGCATGTCGGGCAGCTGGGTGTGGGTGATCAGCACGTCGGCGCCGGCGATCGTGTCCTGGCCGTGCCGTTCGACGAGTCCGGCGGCGGCGCGTTCGATCATGTCGACGGCGGTCTCGTCGGGTGCGACGTGGTGGCGGTGGCGCGGGGCCCGAAACATCAGGTTGTCGCGCAGGTCGTCGGAGTCGGCGAACCTCGCGTAGTAGTCGGCGTCGATGGGTTCGCCGGGCAGGTAGGTGGCGACGTCGAGCAGGCTGACGGTCATCGGTTGCTCCTCATCCAGTCCGGGGTGATCGGAAGCCCGTTGTGGTGGCGGTATTCGGCGATCGCCTTGAGGTTGCGCAGTTCCAGCAGGTGTCCGGCGCCGAACATGTCCCAGAAGTCGCCGACCCACACCGGCCGCTGTGGCGGTGCGGTCTCCGGGTAGGGGTTGTGGTCGTAGAAGGGGTGGTGGCAGTTGGTCCACAGCACCACCGAGCCGGGCCTGTCAAACACCAGCTGCGCGTCGACGACGCGCATCAGGTAGATCATCCACAGGTGCGCGCCCTGGTCCCAGGCGCAGTGGTAGTCGACGGTCATCGCATCGCGGTCGGCCACGGTGCGGGTGAAAATCTTTGTCTCCGAACCCAACCGGTCGTAGGCCAGCCACAGCCCGGGTTCCTCGGTTGGGGTGAAGCCGCGCAGGCTGTAGGTCCACTCCTCCAGGCACCGGGTGTCGGCCAGGTAGTCGAACAGGTCGCCGGGCGGACAGTCGATGTGGCTGTTGACGGTGCAGAACTCGCCGAACACCTCGTCGTGCGGGTACACCGACCGCATCATCTCCATGATGACCGGGGTGGCCTTCTCCCGCGGAGTGGTCTCGATGCGGATCAGCCCGTCGAGTCGTGGCAGTGTCATGTCAGGAACTCCTTGTGAGAAACGGTGCGAACGGCGGGATCTCGTCGGGCGAGCAGTCCACGCTGATGACGGACGCCCCATCGGTGGACAACGCCGCCGTCAACGCTTCAGAAAACGCGTCGAGGTTGTCGACGTCGACGGCGGGCAGGCCGGGCAGCATCGCGGACAACCCGGCGCCGATTCGGCTGGGCGCGAACCGGTTGTAGGTGTATCGGCCGCCGTAGAAGGTCTGCTCGCGGGTGACGCACATGGCGTGCGCGTGGTTGTCGAACAGCAGGAACGTGATCGGCAGCCGGTACTGGCGCGCGGTGTGGATCTCCATGCCGTGCATATAGAAGCTGCCGTCGCCGGCGATGACGACGGTGCGGCCGCGCCCGAAGGCCATGCCGATGCCGGCGCCGAAGCTGTATCCCATTCCGCCCATGCCGAGCGCGACGACGAATCGACCGTTGCGTCGTGCGGACAGATGGTGGATCGCGGCGGCGCCGATGTTGCCGGCGTCGACGACGATATCGGTGTCGTCGGGCAACAGCCGGTCGAGCATCGTCATCGCCGCGCGGTACCGCACCCCGGGCCCGTCGTGTGGAGGTGGCGCAAGTCTGGTGCGCGCCAATGTTTCCGGGACGCGGATGTGTGCCGGCCGCCCTTCGCCGCGCAGTGCGGCGGTCACCGTCGCCAGCGATGCTTTCAGGTCAGCCGAGTGCACGTGTCGTGAGTCGACGAACGGTCGAGCCCTTCCGATGGAGTAGACCGGCACCGATGCCAGCGCCGCCTCGAGACCAGCGCGGGAGGTCACGCTCAGCCGGGTACCGACCAGCAGGCACAGTGCGCTGGCGGCGACGGCGTCGGCCACCCCCGGGTGGCCCATCACGCCGGTGATTCCCAGCGCCGACGACGACCCCCGCCCCGGTGTCCCGGCGGCGTCCTTCGCCCCGGGCACCGTCGCGACCCGCGCGCGCAGCATGGCCCGCAGCGCCTCCAGTTCGTCGCGCGCGTCGTCGCGGGCCACCTGCTCGCCGGCGATGATCGTGACCGGGCCGACTGCTTCACGCAGCACCTGCACGATCGGGCGCGGGTCGGCGGACTGCGGTGCCGGCCGCTCGCCAACCGGGATGGAGCATGAGAGAACCGACTGCTGAACGTCTTTCGGCAGCAGCAGCACCGCGGGTCCGCGTTCGCCGCGTGCGGCCGCGACCGCGGCGGGCAGTGCCGAGACGATGTCCTCGGGCGTCGTCACCCTGCGGCAGAACACCGACACCGCGGAGAACAGCGCCGACGCGTCCAGCGCGCCGTTGCGTCCGCTGGTGTCCTGGAACGCCCCGCGCCCGTCGAGCGTGGTGGGCGCCTGTCCGATCAGTGCCAGTACCGGCACCCCGCTGGCGTAGGCCTCGCCCAGCCCGGGCACGGTGTTCAGGCAGCCGCCGCCGGAGGTCGCGGCCACCACGCCCAGCCCGCAGCCGCTGCGGCTGTACCCGTCGGCCATCGTCGCGGCGGAGAACTCGTGTTTGGCCAGCACGGCGGTGATGTCGGCGCGCGGGTGGGCGGCGTCGTAGATGTCCTCGATGTTGGCACCGTCGACGCCGAAGATGTGCCCGACGCCGATCGCCGCGAGATACCCGACGATGTGGTCGACGACCCGCTGCCCCATTGGCCCACCTGCCTTCACACTTCAGCAGTGACACGGGCCACGGCGGCGTTCAGTTCACCGTTTTCAGATTCCGATCGGGCGCTCCAGCAGCACCTCGCCGGTGTCCGGTGAAACCAGTTGCACCGCAGCGATTTCGTGCATCTTCAGCGGTGTGGTCGCGCTGGGCAGGGCGGTGGCCCCCGACAGGCCCAGCCAGGTCGCGACCTGGTTGCGGGTGCCGTCGTGACCGACCACCACCATCGCCAGGTTCTGCGCGCGGGCGCTGCTCTGCCCCCACTCGCCGTAGGAGCAGGCCATGTCGATGCGGGTGCCCCACCCGTGTTCGGTCAGCGCGACGCTGGCGTTGATCGGCGTCTCGGACACCTTGTGCATCTCCAGTTGCTGGGCGGTCGCCTGCGGCGGGGTCCTGTCGCCGAGCCCGAACGCGTCCGGCCGGATCGCCACGGTCAGCCCGACGGCCAGCGCCGCGGCGGCCAGCGTCAGCGCCGCCGTGGCCAGCCACCGGGCGCGGGTGCGACGGCTGCGCGTGCGGTCCAGCAGGGTGGCCAGCAGTTCGGGCGGCGGGCCGGCGCCGGGCGCCTCGTCGTGGAACACCTCGGGCCCCACCCCGCTCAACAGCGGTGGGATGGCGCTCAGTTCGGCCACCGCGGCCCGGCACCGCGCACAGCTGCGCAGGTGGGACTCGTATTCGGCGCGGTCCTGTTCGGTCAGCGCGCCGAGCACGTAGGCCGCGTCCCACGTCGCGTAGCGGTCGCCGTTGAGCTCGACGCCGGTCACCGGGTCACCCCCATCTCCTCGAGCCTGAGCCGCAGCGCGCGCACCCCGTAGTGCAGCCGCGACTTCACCGTCCCCTCGGCGATGTGCAGGTCCTCGGCGATCTGCGCGGTGCTCCAGCCCCGGTAGTAGGCGCGGCTGATCACCGCGCGGTGCTCTTCGGACAGTTCCCTGATCGCCTCGCCGAGCAGCATCCGGTCCAGCATCGACTCGGACTCGTCGGGCCCGGCCCGGTCGGCCTCGGCCTCCACGTCGGGGGTCCCGGACTCGCTGCGGAACCGGGCGCTGCGCCGCTCGTCGATGACGAGGTTGCGGGCGACGGTGAACAGCCACGCCCGCGCGGACCGCGAGGGGTCGGCCGTCACCTCGGGGTGGCGCCACGCCCGCAGCAACGTCTCCTGCACGACATCCTCCGCCCGTGCCCGGTCTCCCGTCAGCCGCACCGCATAGCGCCAGATGGCGGCGGCGTGCTCGGCATAGAGCAGCCGCATGACGGTGGCTTCCGGGTCGTCCAAATCCAACCTCCGTCATGTACACGGGGTTGCCGGACGTCCGGTTCAGATGGGCGCAGGGGCGGGCGGCTACCGGGTGAGGATGCGCGGGCCGTCCTCGGTGACGGCGACCGTGTGCTCCCAGTGTGCCGCGCGGGAGCCGTCGGTGGTGACGACCGTCCACTCGTCGTCGAGGACCCTGGTCCGGGTGGTGCCCAGCGTGAGCATCGGCTCGATCGCCAGCACCGATCCGACCTCGAGGTACGGTCCGCGGCCCGGCGAGCCCTCGTTGGGCAGGAAGGGGTCCATGTGCATCTGGCGGCCGATGCCGTGTCCGCCGTAGTTCTCGACGATCCCGAACCGGCGGTCGTAGCGCTTCTCGGCGGCGCGGGTGGCCTTCTCGATGGCGTGCGAGACGTCGGTGAGCCGGTTGCCCGGCACCATCGCGGCCGCCCCGGCCTCCAGGGCTTCGCGGGTCGCCGCCGACAGCGCCTCGTCGGCGGGGATCAGGGTCCCGACACCGAAGGTGATCGCCGAGTCGCCGTGCCAGCCGTCGACGATAGCGCCGCAGTCGATCGACACCAGGTCGCCGGGGGCCAGGATCTCGTCGGCCGACGGGATTCCGTGCACCACCCGATCGTTGACCGACGAGCAGATGGTGGCCGGGTAGCCGTGGTAGCCCAGGAACGACGGGACGCCGCCGCCGTCGCGGATCACCGCTTCGGCGACCTCGTCGAGCGTCTTGGTGGACACCCCGGGTGCGGCGGCCTCGCGCACCGCGGCGAGCGCCTTGGCGACCAGCGCGCCGGCGACCGCCATCGCGTCGAGCTCACCGGGCGTGCGCTGCGGCACGACCTTGCGGTTGCGCAGGCGGCCGATCATCGGGTCACTGGCCGAGCGCCCGCAGCGCCCGGGCGAACACCTCGTCGAGAGCGCCGACGGCGTCGATGGTCTGCAGGTTGCTGTCCTTGTAGTACTCGAGCAGCGGGTAGGTCTCGTCGCGGTAGACCTGCATCCGGTTGCGGATGACGTCCTCGGTGTCGTCGGCGCGGCCGCGGGCCTTGAGCCGCGTGAACAGCTCGTCCTCGGAGACCTTGAACTCCAGCACCGCGTCGATCTTGGTGTTGCGCGCCTTGAGCATGTCGTCGAGCGCCTTGGCCTGCTCCACCGAGCGGGGGTAGCCGTCGAGGATGAACCCGTTGGCGGCGTCGGGCTGGTCGATGCGGTCCTCGACGAGACGGTTCGTCAGCTCGGCGGGCACCAGGTCGCCGGCGTCGAGGTAGCGCTTGGCCTCCAGGCCGAGCGGGGTGCCGTCGCCGATGTTCTTGCGGAACAGGTCGCCGGTCGAAATCTGGGGGATCCCGAGCTTCTCCGAGAGCTTCTGGGCCTGTGTGCCCTTACCAGCGCCGGGCGGACCAAGCAGAACGACTCTCACTTCAGGAACCCTTCGTAGTTACGTTGCATCAACTGGCTTTCAATCTGCTTGACCGTATCCAAGCCGACGCCGACCATGATCAGCACCCCGACGCCGCCGAACGGCAGGTTCTGCACCGGTCCGCCGCTGCCGAGCGTCAGGAACAGGTTGGGCAGCACCGCGATGGTGCCCAGGTAGATCGAACCCGGCAGGGTGATGCGGCTGAGCACGTAGCGCAGGTAGTCGGCGGTGGGCTTGCCCGGGCGGATGCCGGGGATGAAGCCGCCGAACTTCTTCATCTCGTCGGCGCGCTCGTCGGGGTTGAACGTGATCGACACATAGAAGTAGGTGAAGAACACGATCAGCCCGAAGTAGATCGCGATGTAGACCGGGTTGCTCGGGTCGCTGAGGTACTCGGCGACGAACCGGGTCCACCAGTTGGTCTTGTTCGGGTCGGAGCTGCCGCTCTGGATCAGCTGGGTGATCAGCTGCGGGATGTAGATCAGCGACGACGCGAAGATCACCGGGATGACGCCGGCCTGGTTGACCTTCAGCGGCAGGTAGGTGGAGGTGCCGCCGTACATCTTGCGGCCCACCATGCGCTTGGCGTACTGCACCGGGATGCGGCGCTGACCCTGCTCGACGAACACCACGCCGACGATGATCGCCAGCGCACCCGCGCAGACCAGCGCGAAGACCAGCCCGCCGCGGTCCTGCAGGATGGCCTGCCCCTCACCGGGGATGGCCGAGGCGATGCTGGTGAAGATGATCAGCGACATGCCGTTGCCGACGCCGCGCTCGGTGACCAGCTCGCCCATCCACATCACCAGGGCCGCGCCCGCGGTCATCACCAGCACCATCACGACCAGGGTGAAGATGTTCCAGCCCTCGGCGTCCTGGCCCTGGATGATCTCCAGCGAGCAGCCCTGCAGCAGGCCGCCGTTGGCGGCCAGCGCGACGATGCTGGTGCTCTGCAGCAGCGCCAGCGCGATCGCCAGATAACGCGTGTACTGCGTCATCTTGGCCTGACCGGCCTGGCCCTCCTTGCGCAGCTGTTCGAAGCGCGGGATCACCACGGTCAGCAGCTGCACGATGATGCTCGCGGTGATGTAGGGCATCACGCCCACCGCGAACACCGACAGCTGCAGCAGCGCGCCACCGGAGAACAGGTTGATCAGGGAGTACAGCTGTCCCGATTCACCGCCGGTGACCTCGGCGATGCACTCCTGCACGTTCGGGTAGTTCACCCCCGGCGAGGGGATCGACGCCCCGAGCCGGTACAGGATCACGATCCCCAACGTGAACAGGATCTTCCTTCTCAGGTCGACAGTCCTGAGTGAAGAGATGAAAGCCGAAAGCACTCTTCCTCCTGCGCAGCCGGGGTCGGCGTGCGAATGGGGCTGGATTCGCCCAGCGTCATGGTTAAGTCGTGTGCGGACCCCCGCCAAGCGCGCAGCCTGCAGAGTTACCCGCCAAACAGTCTACGAGAGTAACAGTTGGGCCTGCGCACACCCGCATCCACACGTGCGGCACCTCTTCTCAGCGTTTCATCAGGGCGGGAACATAACGTGGACGTCGGCTCGTTATATCTACTAATTACTTTTGCTGAGGAGCTGACGATGGCACGGACCGACAACGACACCTGGGATCTCGCGTCGAGCGTGGGCGCGACGGCGACGATGGTCGCCGCGGCGCGGGCGGTGGCCACCCGCCAGGACGACGCGCTGATCTCCGATCCGTTCGCCGAGCCGTTGGTGCGCGCGGTCGGGGTCGACTTCTTCACCCGGTTGGCCAGTGGCGGGCTCGGGCTCGAGGATCTCGACACCGGTAACCAGACGATGGGCCTGGCGCGGATGACCGACAACATGGCCGCGCGCACGAAGTTCTTCGACGACTTCTTTCTCGAGGCCGGCCGCGCGGGCATCCGGCAGGCGGTGATCCTGGCCTCCGGCCTGGACGCACGGGCCTACCGGCTGGCGTGGGCGGACGGCACCGTCGTCTACGAGATCGACCAGCCCGGCGTCATCGAGTTCAAGACCACGACGATGGGCTCGCTGGGCGCCGACCCGACCGCCGAGCTGCGCACCGTCGCCATCGACCTGCGCTACGACTGGCCGACGGCGCTGAAGGCGGCCGGCTTCGACCCGTCGGCGCCGACGGCCTGGAGTGCCGAGGGGCTGCTGGGTTATCTGCCGCCGGAGGCGCAGGACCAGCTGCTGGACACCGTCACCGCGCTGAGCGCGCCGGGCAGCCGGTTCGCCGTGGAGTGCGGGCCGACGAGCATCCCCGAGGCCGAGCGGGAGAACGTGGTCGAGCGCATGCGGCAGGCGTCGCAGCAGTGGCGCGACCACGGGTTCGACCTGGACTTCTCCGAGCTGGTGTACATCGGTGACCGCAACGACCCGGGCACCTACCTGGCCGACCGCGGCTGGCGGGTGACCCGCCGCACCGTCGACGAGCTGCTGGCCGACAACGGCCGGCCCCGCCCGCCCGCCGACGACGAGATGGGCAACCTCGGTGAGATGGCTTACCTCACCGGGATACTGGGGTCGTGACCCGCAGCGACAACGACACCTGGGATCTGGCGTCCAGCGTCGGTTCGACCGCGACGATGGTCGCCGCCCAGCGCGTGCTGAGCCACCGCGCCGGCCTGATCGACGACCCGTACGCCGAACCGCTGGTGCGCGCGGTCGGGGTGGACTTCTTCGTGCGGGCGCTCGACGGGGAGATCGACCTCGAGGAGATCACCCCGGTGTTCAACCCGCAGCGCGCCGCCGAGAGCATGGCGGTGCGCACCCGCCACTTCGACCGGTTGTTCACCGACGCCGCCGACGCCGGGGTCCGGCAGGCGGTGATCCTGGCCTCCGGGCTGGACGCCCGCGCCTACCGGCTGCCGTGGCCGGACGGCACCACGGTCTACGAGCTGGACCAGCCCGCGGTGATCGCGTTCAAGAGCGACACGCTGGCCGCGCTGGGCGCCGAGCCGAGGGCCGAGCGCCGCGCGCTGGCGGTCGATCTGCGCGACGACTGGCCGCGGGTGCTGCGGGACAACGGTTTCGACCCGGCGCAGCCGACGGCGTGGATCGCCGAGGGGCTGCTGATCTATCTGCCGCCGCAGGCGCAGGATCTGCTGTTCGACCGCATCGACGAGCTCAGCGCCCCGGGCAGCCGGGTGGCCTGCGAGCACATCCCCGACGTCAGCATGTTCGGCGACGAACGCTCCCGCGAGATCGCCGACCGGCTGCGGGTGTACGGCCACAACATCGAGATGAGCGAGCTGATCTATCCCGGTGAGCGCAACGACGTCGCGGTGTACCTCACCGAGCGGGGCTGGGATGTGACCGTGCAGGGTATGCGGGAGGCCTTCGCCGCCAACGGTTTCGAGTTCCCGGAGGACTCCCCGATCGCCCACTTCGCCGACATGAGCTACCTGTCGGCCGTGAAGTCCTGATTCCCCACTCGCCGCGAGCGTGCGTGTCTGCTCACGACACGCCGCGGAAATCCCGACATTTGCGCACGCTCACGCCCGCAGATGCCGTGCGGCGCAACCCGTCAGAACCGGTAGTCCCCCAGCCACAGGGCGTTCACCCCGGTCAGCGACCGCTCGGCCTGACCCACCATGGCCAGCAGCGACCGGCCGACCAGCGCGGTGAACGCATCGGACACCGACGCTGCCGCGGGCACCGACGACGGCTTGGGCCGCAGCCGGTCCATCAGCGACGAACCCGGATACGAGACCAGGCGCACGTCGTCGTCCTCCCCCAGCCCGGCCAGCACCTTGGCCCGCCGCACCGCGGTGCGCAGTCCGCCGAGGTGGTCGACCAGGCCGCGCTCCCGCGCGTCGGCGCCCGTCCAGACCCGGCCGCGGGCGATCTTGTCGACCTCCTCGACGCTCATCCCGCGGCCCTCGGCGACCCGCGCGACGAAGTCCGCGTAGATCAGGTCGGCCTGGGCCTCCACGTGCGCCTGCTGCTCGTCGGTGAACGGCGCGTTGATCGACCAGGCGTCGGCATTGGGGTTGGTGCGCACGGCATCTGAGCCGACGCCGAGCTTCTCCTTGAGTTCGCGGGCGACCAGCTTGCCGGTCACCACGCCGATCGACCCGGTGATGGTGCCCGGGTTGGCGACGATCTCGTCGGCCCCCATCGACACGTAGTAGCCGCCGGACGCCGCGACCGCGCCCATCGACGCGACCACCGGCGTGCCCTTGCCGCGGATCCGGTTCACCTCCCGCCAGATGGTCTCCGACCCGGTGACCGCGCCGCCGGGGCTGTCCACCCGCAGCACGATCGCCGACACGTCGTCGTCGGCGGCGGCTTCGCGCAGCGCGGCGGCGATGGTGTCCCCGCCGGCGCTCGACGATCCCAGCGGCGGCAGCGGCTGCGGGCCGCCGCGCCCGCTGACGATCGGGCCGTGCAGGGTGACCACCGCGATCGTCGGCTTGCCCTTGCGCCCCGGGATGGGCGGCAGCGGCGGGGCGGGCCGCTCGGCCTTGGCGTAGCGCGACAGGTACAGCCGCGGCGCGGCGTCCTCGCCGTCGGGGTCACCGGAATCGGGTGCGGCGCCGACGAGTTCACCGATGCGCGCGTAGGCCTCGTCGCGGAAGCCGATGCGGTCGATCAGCTTGCCCGCCACCGCGTCGTCGCGCAGCAGCGGGGCCTTGTCCGCGAGCGCGTCGACCTCCTCGACGGTGAGCTTGCGGGACTCGGCGACACCGGCGAGCACCTGCTCGTGCAGGCTGCGGATCAACCGCTCGTCGGCCTCCCGGTGCGCGTCGGTGTAGGAGTCTTCGGTGAACAGGTTGGCCGCCGACTTGTACTCGCCGCGCGCGACGAACTGCGCCTCGATGCCCGCCTTGTCCAGGGCGTCGCGCAGGAACATCGCGTTGGTCGCGAAGCCGACCAGTCCGACGGTGCCCGACGGCTGCATCCACACCTCGCGGAACGCCGACGCTAGGTAGTACGCCAGGGTGCCGGGGTAGGTCTCGGCCCACGCCAGCGACGGTTTGACCGCGCTGAAGGCCGCGATCGCCTCGCGCAGTTCCTGTACCGGTCCGGGCGGCGCGGCCGGGAACTGCACCCGCGCGATCAGCCCGGCCACCCGCGGGTCGTCGGCGGCTCGGTGGATCGCGGCGACGGCGTCGCGCAGCAGCAGCGGTTTACCGGCGCCGCTGATCAGCGCCAGCGGGTCGAAGCCGCTGGTCTCCGGCGGCACGTTGAGGAGGTCGAGTTCAAGCACGCAACCGCTGGGCACACCGTGATGACGGGCGGTGTCGACGCGCCGGGCCAGCGCGCGCAGGTCGTCGGGTCCGGGAATGCCGGGCAGGAAGGCGAACATGCCGCCGAGCCTACCGACGCCGCGGACCCTGACCCGGTTCGTCACACGGGCGGGACGACGACGCCGGTGGCCCGTCCGTCCGGATCGAGCATCCAGCCCATGCGTTTTCGGGTGCGCAGGTTGACACCGCTGTCGCGCACCGACAGCCACGGCAACCGTTCACCGATCCGGCGTTCCAGCCTGGCGATGTCGGCCAGCGAGCTCGTCCACACCGTGAACGCGATCGTGGCGTCGCCGGTGATCGAGGCGCACATCCGCAGTTCCGACAGCGTCGACAGCGCCGCCACCGTGCGTTCCTGATCCGCCGGCGCCACCGACACCAGCCAGGTGCTGCTGATCGGGTGACCCGACACCACCTGCGCCACCTCGCACCGGAACGTCACCACCCCCGACGCCAGCAGCCGGGCCAGCTGACGTCGCACGGTCGCCGGATTGCGGCCCGTGGCGCGCGCACAGTCGGCGGCGCTGGCCCGCCCGTTGGCGGCGAGTACCTCGAGCAGGGGACCGCCGTCCTCAGGCGGTCGCATCCGGCGGGTCGGGCGCATCTCCGCGGCGGCGGCCTCGAACGCCGACTCCTGCCAGCGGTCCAGCGCGCCCAGCCGCCAGTCGCCGCCGTGCCGATGCAGGGTGGTGACCACCGAGGTGCGCTGCCGCTGCACCCCCGGTTGCGCGCTCAGGTCGTCGAGCACGAACGCGGTCAGACCGGCGAGGTCACGGGTCAGGGCGGTGACGAGCAGGTCGCGTCCGCGGGTGGACTCCTCGACGGTCACCGCCCTGCGGTCGGCGCAGAGCGCCCTGGCCACCTCGGCGCGCGTGCCGGGCACGCAGTCGACCTCGACGAGCGCCAGGACAGGCGGCGGAGACCCACCGCGGTGCGCCGTGATCCAGGCCAGCCCCTCCCGGCGCAGCCGCGCCCAGCGGGCGGCGAGCGTGGCGGGGGTGGTGCGGAGGATCCGCGCCGCGTCGACCCAACTGATCCGCGGCGCGATCTGCAGGCCGTGCAGCAGCTCCAGATCCAGCTCAGTCACCGCGCCGGGATGCACGAAAACACTCCTCAAGAAGATTTCTGTGCACGGATCAACGCCGTTTGGGCCGACTCGTCGCCGTGCACCTCAAACTACGCGCACTGTTCGCCGGATGAGGAGGAAGTGCGGGATGTCGATGGTCGCGCAGGCCCGGGAGATGGCCGACGAGCTCGTCCGGTTCCGCCGCGACCTGCACCGGGAACCCGAGCTCGGCCTGGTCCTGCCGCGCACGCAGGAGCGGGTACTGGCGGCGCTCGAGGGTCTGCCCCTGGAGATCAGCACCGGGACAAGCTGCACCTCGGTCACCGCCGTGCTGCGTGGGCGCGGCGACGGTGTGGTGCTGCTGCGCGCGGACATGGACGCGCTGCCGGTGCAGGAGGACACCGGCCTCGACTTCACCTCCCGGATCGACGGGACGATGCACGGGTGCGGCCACGACCTGCACACCGCCATGCTCGTGGGTGCGGCGCGTCTTCTCGCCGACCAGCGCGACAAGCTCGGCGGCGACGTGGTGTTCATGTTCCAGCCGGGTGAGGAGGGCTGGGAGGGCGCCCGCACGATGATCGACGAAGGCGTGCTGGACGCGGCGGGACGCCGCCCGGACGCGGCCTACGCACTGCACGTGTTCTCCACCCTCGGCCCGGCGGGCACGTTCTTCAGCCGGCCCGGTGTCACCCTCGCGGCGTCGGCGACCCTGCGGGTGACCGTCCGCGGCGCAGGTGGCCACGGTTCGACACCGCATCTGGCCAAGGACCCGGTTCCCGTTCTGGCCGAGATGGTGACCGCTTTGCAGACCGCCGTCACCCGGCGGTTCGACGTGTTCGACCCGGTGGTGCTGACGGTCGGCGTGCTGCGGGCGGGCACGCGCAGCAACGTGATTCCGGCGACGGCCGCGTTCGAGGCCACCATCCGCACGTTCTCGAGGGAGTCCTCGCGGCGGGTCCGCGACGTCGTGCTGCGGCTGGTCTCCGGGATCGCCGACGCGCACGGCGTCGACGTCGACGCCGACTACGCCGAGGGCCGACCGCCCACGGTGAACGACGCCGACGAGACCGCGCTCGTGCGCGAGGTCATCGCCGAGACCTTCGGGGAACGCCGGTACGCCCCGTTGGCCCAGCCCTTCACCGGCGCGGAGGACTTCGCGCGGGTGCTCGAAGAAGTGCCCGGGTGCATCGTCGCGCTCGGGGCGCTCCCGCAGGGAGCGGACCCGGACAAGGCGGCCTTCAACCACAGCCCGCAGGCCGTGTTCGACGACTCCGTGCTGCCCGACGGCGCAGCGCTTTTCGCCGAGCTCGCCATCCGCCGCCTTCACGACACAACACAGAAAGGCCGCTGATGAGCCAGACGATCCAACTCCGCACCCGACACGGCGCGCCGGCGCCGACGCGGCGCACCCCCCAGCTGATCGGGACCGCGCTGGGTCACGCGCTGGAGTGGTACGACTGGGGCATCTACGCGATCTTCGTGCCGTTCTTCGCCACCCAGTTCTTCGATCAGAGCAACCAGTTCTCGGCGGTGCTGGCGAGCCTCGCGGTGTTCGCGGTCGGGTTCATCGCACGACCGGTCGGCGGCTTCGTGTTCGGCTGGCTGGCCGACCGCGTCGGTCGGCGCACGTCGATGATGGCGACGGTGGTGACGACCGCCGCGGCGAGCTTCACCATCGGCGTCGCACCGACGTACGCCGCGGTCGGCGCGTGGGCGTCACTGATCCTGTTGGTGGCCCGCGTCGTTCAGGGCCTGGCCTGTGGCGGCGAGCTGCCGTCGGCGCAGACCTACCTGTCGGAGATCGCACCCGCGCACCGGCGCGGCACCTGGTCGAGCGTCATCTATATCGCCAGCGTCTTCGGCAACACCGTCGGCGTGCTGCTCGGCCTGGTTCTCACGCTGAGCCTGTCCGAGGCCGAAATGCACTCGTACGGCTGGCGGATCCCGTTCCTCCTCGGCGGGGTGTTCGGTCTGGTCGCCGTCTACATGCGACGGAGGATGCCGGAGACCGAGATCTTCAGCAAGTCCTCCACCCGGCGCGAGCGGCCCCGGTTGTGGCCCGAGCTCGTGCGTTACCGCGGTCAGGCACTCCGCGTCATCGGCCTGTCGGTTGGGTTCACGGTCTTCTACTACTCGTGGGTGGTGGCCGCGCCGGCGTACGCGATCAACTCGCTGCACGTGTCGCCGTCCGGGGCGCTGTGGGCCGGCGTGACCTCCAGCCTCGTCCTGATGGGGTTGATGCCCCTGTGGGGTGCGCTGTCCGACCGGATCGGCAGGCGGCCCGTCCTGCTGATCTCGACGGCCGGTGGCGCGGCGGTGCTGATCCCGGTGCAGTTCCTGGTGCGTGACAGCGCGTGGCAGTTGTTCGCGGCGATGACGATCGCGGCGGTGTTCATCTCGGCCGGGGTGTCGATCCTGCCCGCGGTGTACGCCGAGATGTTCCCGACCGGCATCCGTGCGCTCGGCCTGGCGGTGCCGTACTCCGTGGCCGTCGCGAGCTTCGGCGGCACGGCGCCCTATCTGCAGACGTGGCTCGGCACGAACCTGGACCCGATCTACTACACCGGCTACTGCGTGGTGCTGCTCCTGGTCTCCACACTGGTGATCATCGGGATGCCGGAGACCTGCGGGAAGGATCTGTCATGACCACTTCGCTGCTCGACGTGCTCACCACCGCTCCGCCGCGGATCGTCGACCTCGCGCAGCCGCTGCGGGAGGGCATGCCGTGCTCGCCCACCCATCCCGGGTTCCGGATGGCGCTCAGTCGCCGACACGGCGACGTGGCACGGCCCGACGGGATGACCGGATCGCACGAGATGCTCGTGCTCGGCGGTCACGTCGGCACCCACATGGACGCGCTCGCCCACGTCGCGGTCGACGGCCGCTTCCACGGCGGCACCCCGGTCGCCGTGACCGACGGCCGGTACGCCAGTCACGGGATCGACGAGGTGGCCCCGCTGGTGTGCCGGGGTGTGCTCGTCGACGTCCCGGCCCTGCGCGGGGTGGAGCGGCTGCCGGCGGCCGAACCCGTGACCGCGGCGGATCTGCGGGACGCCGACATCCGCCGCGGCGACGTCGTGCTCATCCGGACCGGGTGGGCGCAGCTGTGGCATGACCCCGACGCCTACCTCGGCGCGGCCAGCGGTGTTCCCGGGCTCGCCGTCGACGGCGCCCGGCTGCTGGCCGCCGCGGGGGTGCGCGCGGTCGGCGCCGACACCCTGGCACTCGAGCACATTCCCGCCGGCGCCGGTTTCGCCAACCTGCCCGTGCACCGGGTGCTGCTGCAGGACAGCGGGATCAACATCATCGAGGCGATGAACCTGGAGGAACTCGCGCAGACCGGCGCGCGGGAGTTCGTGTTCGTCGGCGCTCCCCTGCCCGTCGTCGGGGCGACCGGCGCACCGATCCGGCCGCTGGCGCTGGTGGAGCAGCCGGTCTAGCGGCCGAGCTTCGGCAGCAGCTGCGGGCAGTAGGCGGCCGACGCCGCACGCATCAGGCCCGAGGCCTGCTCGCGGGTGATGCCGCCGGTGGTGAGCCGGTCGCGCACACCGCGTACGACGGGCACCGGGTTGATGGAGGTGGCCAGCCCGTTGCTGAGCATGTCGCAGATGCCCTTGCCCAGTGCGGGCACGTCGAGGCCCTCGGTGGGGATCTGCAGTTGCGACACCGCGTCGGCGAACTTCGCGTCGTTGTCCTGGGCGACGGCGGTGCCCGCGCCGGCGAACAGCGCCGCGGCGGCGGTCACGGCGATCACAGCGACCCGGAACGTCATCTCTTAACTCCTGAAAGCTCAGCCTGCGCAGAGTGAATCGCGGCAACGGCGACGCGTGTTACGCATTTCAACACGAAAGCCCCCACCGTGTCCGGTGGGGGCCCTCGTTTCAAGCGGATTTACAGCTCGGCGGCCGAGCCGCCATTTACAGCTCGGTGGCCGAGCCGCCCGCCGCCGAGATCTTCTCGCGGGCGCTGCCGCTGAACTTGTTGGCGGTGACGTCGACCTTGACCGACAGCTTGCCGTCGCCGAGCACCTTGACCAGGCTGTTCTTGCGCACCAGGCCCTTGGCCACCAGCTCGTCGACACCGACGGTGCCGCCCTCCGGGAAGGCCTTGTTGATGTCGCCGACGTTGACGACCTCGTACTCGGTGCGGAACCGGTTACGGAAGCCCTTGAGCTTCGGCAGCCGCATGTGGATCGGCATCTGGCCGCCCTCGAACGTCACCGGGACGTTCTTGCGGGCCTTGGTGCCCTTGGTGCCGCGACCTGCGGTCTTACCCTTCGAACCCTCGCCGCGACCCACGCGGGTCTTGGCCTTCTTCGAACCGGGCGCCGGCTTCAGGTCATGCAGTTTGATGACGCTCATTTGACTTCCTCCACCTCTACGAGGTGATGCACGGTCTTGATCAGACCCCGCGTCTGCGCGTTGTCCTCACGGACGACGGACTGGCGGATCTTGCGCAGCCCCAGCGTCCGCAGGCTCTCCCGCTGCTTCCAGCGCGCACCGATGGTGCTGCGCACCTGGGTGATCTTCAGCTCTGCCATTGGTTACGACCCTTCACGCGCAGCCGACGCGGCGAGCGCATCGGCCTCCCGGCGCGCCTTCAGCATGGCCGGCGGCGCGACGTCCTCGATCGGCAGGCCACGGCGGGCCGCGACCTCTTCGGGACGCTGCAGCAGCTTCAGCGCGGCAACGGTGGCGTGCACCACGTTGATCGCGTTGTCGCTACCCAGCGACTTGGCCAGGATGTCGTGCACACCGGCGCATTCCAGCACCGCGCGGCACGCACCACCGGCGATCACACCGGTACCGGGGCTGGCCGGACGCAGCATCACGACACCGGCGGCGGCTTCGCCCTGCACCGGGTGGGTGATGGTGCCGCCGATCAGCGGAACCCGGAAGAAGTTCTTGCGTGCTTCCTCGACGCCCTTGGCGATGGCAGCCGGAACTTCCTTGGCCTTGCCGTAGCCGACACCGACCATGCCGTTGCCGTCGCCGACGATCACCAGCGCGGTGAAGCTGAACCGGCGGCCACCCTTGACCACCTTGGACACGCGGTTGATCGAGACGACGCGCTCGAGGTAGTTGCTCTTGTCGCCACCGTCGCGGCCGCGACGGTCGTCGCGCCGGCCACGCCCGTCGCGGTCACCGCGCGAGCCACGGCCTTCCGAGGGGCCGCCGGCAGTTGCCTGTTCGGCCATCATGCAGTCCTTCCCATGTGGTTGGTCATCAGAATTTCAGCCCGCCCTCTCGTGCCGCATCGGCCAGTGCCGCGATCCGGCCGCCGTAGGTGTACCCACCGCGGTCGAACACGACCTTCTCGATGCCCTGGGCCTTGGCGCGCTCGGCGATCAGCTGACCGACCCGCACGCTGTGAGCTTTCTTGTCGCCCTCGATCGCCCGCACGTCGGCCTCGATCGAGGAAGCGGCGGCCAGCGTGGTGCCGTTCTCGTCGTTGACCAGCTGCACATGGATGTGCCGCGACGAACGGTTGACCACCAGGCGCGGCACCTCAGCGGTGCCGGCGATCTTCTTGCGCAGCCGCGCGTGACGGCGCAGCCGGGCAGTCCGCCGGATCTCGGAGATGTTCTGTCCCACCGGCTTACGAACCTGGGCCTCAGTCTTTGCAGCCATGTCTACTTACCTGTCTTTCCGACCTTGCGGCGGATCTGCTCACCCTCGTACCGGATGCCCTTGCCCTTGTACGGGTCGCTCTTGCGCAACCGGCGGATGTTGGCAGCCACCTGGCCGACCTTCTGCTTGTCGATGCCGGAGATCGAGAACTTGGTCGGGCTCTCCACCGCGAACGTCACACCCTCGGGGGCGTTGATCGTCACGGGATGGCTGTAACCCAGCGCGAACTCGAGGTCGTTGCCCTTCTGCTGCACGCGGTAGCCGACGCCGTGGATCTCCATCTTGGTGGTGTAGCCCTCGGTGACACCGGTGATCAGGTTCGCCACCAGCGTGCGGGACAGACCGTGCAGGGAGCGGCTGCGGCGCTCGTCGTCGGGACGGGTCACCACGATGGCGCCGTCCTCGTCACGCGAGACCTTGATCGGCTCGGCGATCTCGAGCTCCAGGGTGCCCTTGGGCCCCTTGACGGACACGTTCTGCCCATTGATCGACACGTCGACCCCGGCCGGAACCGGAACCGGCTGCTTTCCAATACGCGACATATCTCTAGCTCTCCCTCTCGCCTACCACACGTAAGCGAGGACTTCGCCGCCCACGCCCTCTTGGGCTGCCTGGCGGTCGGTCTTGAGGCCCGACGACGTGGAGATGATCGCCACGCCGAGGCCACCGAGGACCCGCGGCAGGTTGTTGGACTTCGCGTACACCCGCAGACCGGGCTTGGAGACGCGCCGCAACCCGGCGATGCTCCGCTCCCGGCTGGGGCCGTACTTCAGTTGCACGACGAGCGACTTGCCGACCCGCGCATCCTCGGTGCGGTAGTCGGCGATGTAGCCCTCACGCTTGAGGATCTCGGCGATGTTGGCCTTGATCTTCGAGTGGGGCAGTCTCACCTCATCGTGGTACGCCGAATTGGCGTTGCGCAGACGTGTCAAGAAGTCTGCGATCGGGTCCGTCATGGTCATGACAGCCGGCTCACCTTTCTCGCGGTGGTTCCCAAAGGATTTCGGGCCTTCCGCAACCTGTTGTTTGGTCTGGTCTGTGGAGCTGGGTTACCAGCTGGCCTTCTGCACACCGGGCAGCTCGCCGCGGTGCGCCATCTCGCGCAGGCAGATCCGGCAGAGGCCGAACTTGCGGAAGACCGAGTGCGGCCGGCCGCAGCGCTGGCAGCGGGTGTAGGCGCGCACCTTGAACTTCGGCTTCTTGTTGGCCTTGTTGACCAGTGCCTTCTTTGCCATATCAGTTCTCCTTGAAGGGGAAGCCCAGGGCCCGCAGCAGCGCTCGGCCTTCGTCGTCGGTCGTCGCCGAGGTGACGACGGTGATGTCCATGCCGCGCGGGCGGTCGATGGAGTCCACGTCGATCTCGTGGAACACCGACTGCTCGGTCAGGCCGAAGGTGTAGTTGCCGGTCCCGTCGAACTGCTTGGGGCTCAGGCCGCGGAAGTCGCGGATACGCGGCAGCGCGATCGAGATCAGGCGGTCCAGGAACTCCCACATCCGGTCGCCGCGCAGGGTGACCCGGGCGCCGATCGGCATACCCTCGCGGAGCTTGAACTGCGCGATGGACTTGCGGGCCCGGCGGATCTCCGGCTTCTGGCCGGTGATCAGCGCGAGGTCGTTGACCGCACCGTTGATCAGCTTGGCGTCGCGGGCGGCGTCGCCGACACCCATGTTGACGACGACCTTGACCACGCCGGGGATCTGCATGACGTTGGCGTAGCCGAACTCCTTCTGCAGGGCCTCGCGAATCTCCTCGCGGTAGCGCTGCTTGAGGCGCGGCAGAGTCTTCTCAGCGGTAGTCATGTCAGATGTCCTTGCCGTTGGTCTTGGCGACGCGGACCTTCTTGCCGGTCTCTTCGTCGATGCGGTACCCGATCCGGGTCGGCTTGCCGTCGGAGTCGACGACCATCACGTTCGAGACGTGGATCGGCGCTTCCTGGGTCACGATGCCGCCCGACTGCACGCCGCGCTCGTTGCGCGAGACGGCGGTGTGCTTCTTGATCCGGTTCACGCCCTCGACGAGCACCTTGTTCCGGGACGGGTAGGCCTGCAGGACCTTGCCCTTGGCGCCCTTGTCCTTACCGGAGATCACCAGGACGGTGTCGCCCTTGTGGACCTTCATCTACAACACCTCCGGTGCAAGCGAGACGATCTTCATGAACTTCTTCTCACGCAGCTCGCGGCCGACCGGGCCGAAGATGCGGGTGCCGCGCGGGTCGTTGTCGGCCTTGATGATGACGGCGGCGTTCTCGTCGAACTTGATGTAGCTGCCGTCCGGGCGGCGACGCTCCTTGACGGTGCGCACCACCACGGCCTTGACGACATCGCCACGCTTGACGTTGCCGCCGGGAATGGCGTCCTTGACTGTGGCCACGATGACATCACCGATGCCCGCGTAGCGCCGCGACGAGCCGCCGAGCACGCGGATGCACAAGATCTCCTTGGCGCCCGTGTTGTCGGCGACCTTCAGCCGCGATTCCTGCTGAATCACTCGATCTCCTCGACCTGGTTTTTGTATGCACGCCAGATACCGACCTGAACGTGCGCGGTCTTGCTGTCACCGAAGGGCACGCGGGGCCTGCCGTGTCCGGCCGGCCGAGGTCTGCCCAAGGCAACCGCCTGATTCTATGGGACGACCTGCGGGAAACCAAATCGCCGCTGATCAGGGCCTTCCCTTCAGCCCCCTTCAGCCGCCAGCGTGCGTGTCTGCACACGACACGCCGCGGGATTTCAGCATTTCACGCACGCTCGCGCGGCCGGCGTTAAGGACGTCCGGCGAGGCAGGTCAGTCCAGCACCGCCGCGGTGAGCTCCACCTCGACCGGCGCGCCGGACGGCAGCGCCAGCACCCCGATGGCCGAGCGGGCAGGCAGCGCCGCATCCCCCAGCAGGTCGCGGATGGTGGCCGACGCCCCGTCGGCGACGCCACTCAAGTCCTGGAACCCGGGCGTGCAGGCGATGTAGACGGTCATCCTCAGACATCTCACGGCGGCGTCCAGGCCGGCGACCGAACGGACCGCGGCCACCGCGTTGGCCGCGGCCAGGCCCGCGGCTCGGCGTCCCTCCTCCACCGACAGGTCGGCGCCCACCAGCCCGCGAAACGCCAGCTCGCCGCCGCGCCGCGGGGTCATGCCCGCGGTATGGGCGACGCCGTTGTGCAGGACGGCGGGCACGTAGTCGCCGCGCGGCGCCGGCGGAGTGAGGTCAGTCGACACCGAGGGCGATTCCTTCTTGACGCGGGTCCGCGGCGCCGGACAGCACCCCACGGTCGTCGCGGGAGATGACCTGCGCGCTCCCGCCCCCACTCCACGCGGGCTGCACGACGACGCGGTGACCGCGGCGGGCCAGCTCCGAACGGGTGGCCTCGGGCAGCGTCTCCTCCACACGCAGCTCGTCGGGGGCGCCGAGGACGTCCGCATCCGAGCCGGGAAACACGGTGAACCGGGGTGCAGCCACGGCCTCGGCCGGGTCCACGCCGTGGTCGAGCAGGTGCGACAGCAGCTGCATGTTCCACTGCACCTGCCCGTCACCGCCGGGGGTGTTGCCGACGTGCAGCAGGGCCCCCGCCTGGTCGGTGACTATCCACGCGTTCAGCGTGTGCAGCGGCTTGCGGCGCGGTGCCACCTCGTTGGGGTGGCCCGGAATCACGTAGGCGCCGCGACCCAGTCGGTTGTTGAGTACGACGCCGGTGCCCGGCACGGAGAACTTCGCGCCGAAGGTGAACGCCAGCGAGTGGATGAAGCTGACCGCACGTCCGTCGGCGTCGACGGCGACGGTCGAGGTGGTGTCGCCGGCGCGGACGTCGATGGTGGCACCGCCGGCGATACCGGCGTCGAGGGCGCGGTACTGGGCGGCGAGCCGGTCCGGGTCGAGCACCCGGGCGGCGCCGCCGTTGTCGCTGCCGCACAGCTCCAACCGGTCGGCGAACGCGGTCCGCGCCGCCCGGGCCAGCCGGTCCACCGCGTCGACGGACAACCAGCCGCTGTAGCCGACGGCGCCGTCGCACAGCGCGGCCTGCTGCAGCACCATCCAGCCCGGGGTCGGCAGCGGTGTCTGGTGCACCAGGGCTCCGGCGTAGCGGCCGGTGAGCGGGTCCTGCGGGCTGACGTCGGCACCTGCCGCCCATTCGTCGCCGCTGAACGGCGCTCCCCCGGCGCGCAGGGCCTCGACCGCCCGCTGCGCGAAGCCGCCGGTGTAGAACCAGCCCGGATCGCGGGCGAGTGTCCGGATGGTGGCGGCCAGGTCGGGCTGCGGCAACCGAGTGCCGACGCGCGGAGGTGTGCCGTCGACGGTGTACACCGCGCTCAGGCCGGCGTCGGCGCGCATCGCGGCCAGCGCCTCGGTGACGTCACCGGCGGTGCGCGCCGAGCACGGCAGCCCTCGCTCGGCCAGCTCCGCGGCGGGCTCCCACAGCTCGGCGAGTTCCCGGGTGGCGCCGTTGCGGTGCAGCGCGGCGAGCGCGGCGGGGGCGCCGGGCACCGAGACCGCCAGCGGACCATCCATGGGTATCGCCGAATATCCCTGTGCCGCATAGAACTCCGCGGTGCCACCGTCGGGCCCGTAGCCGGATCCGTTGACCGTCCACACTCGACCGTCGGGTTCGCGGACGACGGCGAAGGCGTCGCCACCGATGCCGCACTGACCGGGCAGCGTCAACCAGGTGAGCGCCGCCATGGCCAGGGTGGCGTCGATGGCGTTACCGCCGTCGGCCAGCACCCGGGCCCCGGCCAGGCTTGCGGCGGGATGGCTACTGCTGACCATGCCGCCGGTGGCCAGCGTTGCCGGACGCAGTGCGGTCATCACGCCTGCCGGCGCAGTCGTCGGGTCGGGCCTGCGGGCGCCTCGCCGGGTGCGATGCCGACGAAGATCTCGCCGTCGCGCTCCTCGCACGGGAACGTCTTGATCGGCTCGGTGGCGGGCGGGCTGATCGGCTCCCCGGTCTCGAGGTCGAAAGCGCTTCCGTGGCAGGAGCATCCGATGCCGTCGTCGCGCAGCTTGCCGGACGACAGCAGGCAGTCCAGATGCGTGCAGTAGTTGGAGGTGGCGTACGCCTTACCGTTCAGCCGCGCCACCGCGAACTCGTGCTCCCCGGCGTAGAACCGCCGCACGATCCCCTCCGGCACCTGCCCCGATCGGGCCACACGAACGAATTCCATTGTCTTTTCCTGTTTCTGGTAGGGCCGCTCAGTACGCGGGGTTGAGATAGACGGTCTTCTCGTTGAGGTAGAACTCGATCATCGACGCACCGGCCTGTTCCTTGAACGTGGCGGTGGATGACGCCTTGTAGCCGCCGAAGGGTGCGTTCATCGCCATGCCGGTGGTGGGCTGGTTGATCTTGACCAGGCCGGTCTTCGAACGGCGGGCGAACATCTGCGCGGTGGCCAGATCCCCGGTGACGATGGCTGCCGACAGCCCGAACTCGGTTGCGTTCGCCAGGTCGATCGCGTGGTCGAGTGAGCGGGCGCGCTGCACGCTCAGCAGCGGGCCGAACACCTCTTCGTCGACGATCGGCATCCCGGGCTCGGCGTCGGTGAACACCGCGGGCCGCACGAAGTAGCCGCCGGGCCGGTCCCCGACGGCGACGACGGTTCCGCCACACCGCAGGGTGGCACCGGAGTCGACGCCGCGCTGCACGTACTCGGTGAACTTGCGGAACTGTTGCTCGCTGGCCAGCGCACCCATGTCGACGTCCTGCCGGTCACCGGGGCCGACCCGCAGCGCCTCGGCGCGCGCCACGACCGCCTCGACGACGGCGTCGTGGTTGTCCGGGGTGACGATCACCCGGCTGGTGCCGGTGCAGGCCTGGCCGGACAGGCCGAAGGCGCCCTTGATGATCAGTGCGGCAGCCCGCTCGGGATCGGCGTCGGGGGCGACGACGACCGGGTTCTTGCCACCCATCTCGAGTTGCACCCGACGGTGCGGTCCGATCTGGGCGTGGATCTGCCTGCCGACCTTGGTGGACCCGGTGAAGGTGACCGCGGCGACCCGGTCGTCGGCGGCCACCGCCGCGCCGGCCTCCCCGCCGCCCTGGACCAGGGCCAGCACGTTCGGCGGCAGTCCCCCGTCGAGCAGCGCCTCGACCAGCCGCTGCCCCATCAGCGGCGTGATCTCGGACGGCTTGAACAGCACGGGGTTTCCGACCGCCAGGGCGGGCCCGAGCTTGCGCGATGGAATGTTGAGCGGGAAGTTCCACGGCGTGATGGCGCCAACCACACCGATCGGTTCGCGCAGCGTGTAGAGCAGCGTCTCCCCCGCCGCGGGCAGCGTGCTGCCGGCGCACCGGGTCGCCTCGGCCGCGTAGTAGCGCAGGTTCATCGGCGTCCGGGTCACCTCCATGGTGGCCTCGGCGGTGGTCTTGCCCTCCTCGCGGACCAGCTCGCTGATCAGCTGCGCGCTGCGCGACTCCAGAACGGCGGCAGCCTTTTCCAGGATGCCGGCCCGCTTCTCCGGTGACGTGACGGCCCACTCGGGGGCCGCTTTCTCCAGCATGTCGACGGCACTGCGCACGTCGTCGGGGCCGGAGTCCGGGAAGGTGCCGATGACGTCGTTCGGGTCGGCGGGGTTGCGACGGGTGAAGGTCCTACCGGAGGCGGCGGGCACCCACTCGCCGTTGATGAAGTTGGAACCGGTGATCATGCTCGCACCTGCGCTTCGGCGTCTTCATCGGCGTGTTCATCGGCGTCTTCGTAGACGAGGTCCCACAGGTCGGTGTCCTCGTCGCACAGCGCCCTCGGATCGACTGTGCGGCCCAGCATCTCGCGCGCCGCTGAGATGTCCTCGCCCCGTTCGACGCTGAACGCCCCGCACAGCACCGGACCCTCGAAGTAGAAGCCGGTGAAGTCCAGCGCGGCGAGATCACCGCGGATCACCGGCCTGCCGGCGGCGGTGCCGACGAACTGGGTGTTGAGGCCGTACTGGTCTGACCAGAACCAGTGCGGGTCGTCAGAGGGGGCGTCGCGGCCAAGCATCGCACTGGCCACCGCGACACCCTGGCGGCTGGCGTTGTCGAAGTGTTCGACCCGGACGTGCCTGCCGGCCCGTGCGGAGAAGCGGCGGGCGACGTCGCCCGCGGCGAACACCCCCGGCACGCTGGTCCGGCCGACGGCGTCGACGACGATGCCGTCCTCGACCGCGAGGCCGGACGCCGCGGCCACCGCGACGTTCGGGGTGATGCCGATACCGATCACGACGGCGTCTGCCTCGAAGGTGCCGCCGCCGCTCAGGTCGATCTGCACGCCGGTGTCGGTGGTGCGCACCGCGGTCACGGACACGCTCGTACGCACGTCGACGCCGTGATCCCGGTGCAGCTGGGTCATCAATGCGCCCATCTCGGGGCCCAGGACCGGAGCCAACGGCACCGCACCCGCCTCGAACACGGTCACCGAGACCCCGCAAGCCTGTGCTGTCGAGGCGATTTCGAGTCCGATGAAACCCGCGCCGATGATCGCCAGCCGACGTCCGGGCGCCAGCTGGGTGGCCAGCCTCCGGGAGTCGTCGAGGGTGCGCAGGTAGTGCACCAGCTCCGGACGCGGACCCGGCACCGGCAGGGTGCGGGGACTGCCGCCGGTGGCGAACAGCACCGCGTCGGCGCGCAGCGCCGCCTGCCCATCCAGCTCGACGGTGCGGGTCGCGGTGTCGACCCGGGTGACCGCGGCACCGGTGAGGATCTCGACGTCGTTGTCGGCTATCCAGGACTGCGGCAGGATCCACAGCCCGTCCTCGGTCTCGGTGCCGGCGAGGAACTCCTTGGACAGCGGGGGCCGCTGGTACGGCACATACGGCTCGTCGCCGACGAGCACGATCCGGCCGTCGAAACCGCGCCGGCGCAGGTTGCGGGCGGCGACGGCGGCGGTCTGGCCGGCGCCGATGGTGACGTAAGTGGGACGGGTCATGCCCGGACCTCCTGATCTGACTGGGCGCGGGTGCTGCGCGGCACCGGAAGGACGAACACGGTGCCGCTCTCCTCGTCGACCCGCACCGGGTAGGTCGGCTGGCAGCGGTCCTGGTCTGCCTCGTAGCCGGTCTCGAGGTCGAACTGCCACTGGTGTCCGGGGCAGATCACCTTGCCGTGCAGCAGGGTGCCCTTGGCCAGCGAACGGTCCTGGTGCACGCACAGGTCGGCGAACGCGTAGACCTTGCCGGCGGCGTGGAACAGTGCGATGGCGACATCGCCGACCTCCACCCGCAGCTTGCGCCGCCGGGTGAGCTCCTTGGTGGTGGCCACCGCCACCCAGTCCTGGGTCATCGGGCCCTCTTTTCTTGGGATCTCGGCGTGACCCGGCTCGTCGGGCGAACCGGATCACGCCGAAATCGGTTTAGACAGCGGCGAGTTCGGGTGCCACGTAGGTGTCGTAGAGCCCCTTGGTGTAGGCGAAGCGCATCTCGGCGCCCCACCGCACCATCTGCAGGCAGCGCTGCTGCAGCGCCGGGGTGTCGGCGTGGTCGAGCACGATCTGGTAGCCACGCTCGCCGTGCACCACGTCAGAGGTGATGTGCAGGTCGAAGAACTCGATCTCGTCCTCGGTGAACCCGTACACCTCGCGCAGCGGAACGATCTGCTTGGTGTAGATGCTCGGCACCTGAGACTCCAGGCCCACCACCAGCGCGGCGGTGGCGACCACGAAGTGCTCCCGCTGCGACACCGCGTAGCACCATGACTGCAGGCCGCGGGTGATGGCGTTCATGTTGTTCGGGTCCTCGATGCGTTCCCGGGTGGTGCCGCACGCCTCGCCGAACTTGATCAGCAGGTCGGTGTGCCGGATGTCCGCCAACTCCTCCTCGTACATGTTCTGCAGGGTGAAGTCCTTGGCGTTGGTGAACTCGTCGGGAGTGTTGGCGTAGATGTTGGCCAGGTAGTCGGCGAACGGGCCGACGTAGTGGTAGTGGTTCTCGGCCCAGCGCGCGAAGTGGTGGCGCTCGAGCTTGCCCTCGGCCCAGGCTTTGGAGAACGACGCGTTCTTGGCCTCGCGGCCCTTGATCGCGTTCTCCAGCTCGGCGCGGAATTCGTCCCGTCCCAGCAGTTCGGTCATGGTTGTCACCTTTCAGATTTGTGCTGACCAGTGGGTGGTTCCGCACCGACACGGAACTTCCCGAAACCTCACACCGAGTCGAAATCCTCAGTGTGTCAACGACGTTAGTGAGTTGCGAGTGTGCTGACCAGGTGCACAATCACCGTCTGCGGCGACGCTTTCGGGTGATCGTGCACAGTGCTCATCGCCGGGCGACCGACGAGGTCAGCGCCTCGAACTCGGCCAGGATCGCCGCACCGACGGCCTTGTCCTGTTCCCCGTTGCCGCCGCTGATCCCGACGCCGCCGACGATCTGGCCGTCGAAGACCAACGGGAATCCGCCGACGAAGATCGCGAACTTGCCGGGCAGCATGTGGCTGATGCCGAACGCCTCGTTACCGGGCAGCGCCGGGCCGTTGGGCGGTTCGTTGAACAGGTGCGTCGCCCGTTCGTGACCTGCCGCGGTGAACGCCTTCGCGATCGCGATGTCCACACCGGTCAGGCGCGCTCCCGGAAGCCGGTGCAGCGCAATGACATTGCCGCCGTCATCGCAGATGCACAGGGTCTGTTTGACACCGATCTCCTCAGCCTTGGCGCGTCCGGCGGCCAGCAGGGGCAGTGCGTCGTCGAGGGTGATCCGGTAAATCTGATGCATCGTTATGCCTTCTGTGATGAGGGATTTGAGAGTTTTCTCGACAGCGGCGGTGCGGCGATCACCTCGCCGTGTGCCGTGCTGCAGTTCTACCAATCCGGACCGCCGAACGGCAGGGACACAATGTCCTGTCATTTCCGGATCTACGGGTTAAAGTGCACATGGTGGCGGGTGTGCGCCACGGGGTACTCCTTATGCAGCGTTGCCTACCAGCGGTACAGCGGCCCAGGTGAAATGAATGCATGATCAGCCAACCGAACACGAGGACCGACTGACCGTCGCGGGACTCCTCGACGAGTCGCTGATGTCGGGCGCGCGGGTGATCAGCGGCGCCGATAAGAGCAACGTCGAACTGCACTGGGTGCTGCCGTTGGCCGAGGTGCTGTCCAGACCCGATCCGTTGCACGGCGTCGCGGTGTACACCCGCCCCGAGGCGCTGCTGGGCGCCCACAGCACACTGGCCGCGCTGACGGCCCGCGGCGCGACGACGCTGCTGGTCGACGGCACTATGCCCGCCGAGTTCACCGACGACGAACTGCCGCCGGACCTGGTGGTGATCGAAACCGGATTCCCGGTCGGCTTCGCCGCCCTGAACCGTCTGCTGGCGGAGCGCGCGCTCAGCCAGGAAGTGCACGTCATGCGCTACTCGACGCACGTCCACGCATCGCTGGCCGGGTTGTTCCACCGCGGCGCCGGGATGCAGATGCTGATCCGGGAGGTGTCCAACCTGGCCCGCAACCCGGCGCTGGCCCTGGACGCCCGCGGCAACGTCGTCGCCTACAACGGTCTGGCAGCCGGCACGGTGGCGACGCTCAACGAGGTCATCGCGCCGATCCTGGCGGAGGATCTGCCCGCCGCCAAACGCACCGCGGGCCACGACACCCGCATCGAACGCCTCGACGGTCCCGGCGGCGCGTGGACGATGATCGCCAGCGCGATCCGGTTGGGTAAGGCGTTCGAGGGCTGGGTGCTGGTGCTGGTTCCCGGCCCGGAACCCGGCTCCCACGACCTGGCCCGCCACACCGTGGTGACCGAGCAGGCCACCGCCATCATCGGCTCAGAGATGCTGCGCCAGCACAGCGTCGACGAGGCCGAGGAACGCGCCCGGGGCGACTTCGTACAGGCCCTGGTACACGGCAGCTTCTCCAGCGTCCACGACATGCGGGCCCGCGCGGAGTACCACGAGATCGAGATCGATTCCCGCTTCGGCGTTTTCGTCGCGCCCGGGGTGCAGCCCCGCGGCGTTGACAATCCGGCCGCCAGCATGGTGCGGCTGGCGCGCTACGCGGCCGGGGTGGCCCCCGATCCGCTGGTGCGCTCCTACGTGACGGTCATCGGCGACGTGCTCGTCGTCGTGCGCACGCTGCGCGGTGAGGACGACGCGGCGATGCGCACCGAGATGACCCGCTACGCCGAGGCGATGGCCGCCGAACTGGAGAAGCGCCGCAACGCCCCCGTCGCCGTCGCGTACGGCAGGCCCGCGCACGGCGCCGGCGAGGTGTCCGACAGCTACCGCGAAGCCCGCGTCGCGCTGGGCATCGCGCGCAGGCTCGGCCGTACCGGCGCGACGTCGTATCAGCAACTGCGCAGTTTCACGGTGCTGGCCGACATCACCGACACCGAACACAGCCGGGCGCTGCTGGCCGAGATCGTCGCGCCGCTGCGCTCGTCACCGGACCTGCTGGAGACCCTGGTCAGCTATTTGGAACACGGCGGCAACGTCAACGCCACCGCCCGTGCGCTCAACGTGCACCGCAACACCATGCTGGCCAAGCTTGAGAAGGTGTCGCGGGTGCTCGGCCTGGACATCCGCCAACCCGAGCATCAGTTCACCGCATGGCTGGCGATCCGCCTGGACATGCTCAGCGAGGTGCGTGCCGCCGTCGACCGGGAGACCACCTTCCGCTAGACCGGCCGCGGGTCCGGGCCGACGAACGTGCACGCCAACCCGAGCACCACCACAGCGGCGGCCACCCCGAACACCAGCGTGAACGTCGACCCGGCCAGGGCGATGGCCACCCATGCGGCGCCCATCGCCGAACCGCTGAACCGGATCAGGTTGTAGAGCCCCAGACCGGTGCCCTGCGCACCGGCCGGCGAACGGGTGGCGCCGGTGGCGGCCGGGGTCTGCACCATCGCGATGCCGACTCCGGTGAGCGCCAGGATCGCCACCAGCACACCGAGCGGGGACGACGCGCCGGTGGCGATCGCCAAGCCGGCGTGCCCGCCGGCCAACAGCACCAGACCGGTGCGCAGCACGCGCCGCGGGCCGAGCCGGTCCTGGTAGCGCCCGACGAACGGCCCGAGCACCACCATGGTGGCGGGCACCACCAGCAGCACCAGGCCCGCCACCGTGGCCGACCAGTTGCCCCGGTTCAGGTACAGCGGGATCGCCAGAAGAACGGCGCCCAGGCTGAACATCATCGCGAACGCCGCTAGTGAGCTGCGGACGAACCGGGATTCCAGCACCAGGCGTACATCGACGAATGGATCGGGTACCCGCAGGCAGTGCCACACCAGCACCGCGAGGATCACCGCGGCCGCGGCCAGCGAGCCGAGCACCACGGGCAACGCACCGGCCCGCGGAATGAGGGCGACGCCGAGGATCAGCAGGCCGGAGCCCAGGGTCAGCGCCGCCGCCCCGAACACATCGAACGGCATCCGCACGCCGCGGTAGTTCGGAACGTGCAGCAGGGTGCCGATCAGTCCGGCCAGGGCGACGGGCACCAGCGGGATGAACACCCACCGCCAGCCCCACATGTCGGCGATGACGCCGCCCATGGTGGGTCCGATCGCCTGGCCGATGCCGTTCACCGACGCCCACATCCCGACCGCACGGCCACGCCGCGCTCCGGAGAACATCCAGGTGAGCAGGCCCATCACGGCGGGCCCGAACGCCGCGGCTGCGACACCGCCCGCACACCGCCACGCGATCAGCACCTCCAGCGTCGGCGCGGTCGCCGCGCCGATCGCACAGACCGCAGTGCCGACGAGTGCCGCCAGATACACCCGCCGCCTGCCGAACCGGTCACCGATCCAGCCGACGAGTGGCATCGTGGCGGTGAAGGTGAGCAGGAATCCGACGACCACGAACACGCCGCTGCTCAGTGGGGCGTCGAATTCGGCGAGCATCGCCGGCAACGGGACGTTGACAACGTTGTTGCCGACCGTGCCCACCAGGGTTCCGGCCAGCAGTGCCGCGAGTCCGAGTGGGGTGCCGTCCCGGTCGACGCCCGGTGGCGTGCGGTTTTCGGTGTCAGTCATCGGTCCGTCGTTATGTGCGTCGGTTCGGGGCACCGGCGTGCGGTGTGGACACGGCTGTGCCCGCCACAGCCACTCTCTCACTCCGCGGCCTGCTGTGGCACAGACGCCGTCGGACAATGTGCACAACCGCGCCTGCCGGCGCGGGCCACAATGACCTGCCCGCCGCCTGCCGCTGTCCCGTCGATCATCATCAAAACGCCTGGAAGACAGCGAGATTTACGTGGCCGCAACAGCTCGTCACACGATCGACAACGTCCGAGCACTATGCACATGAGCGACGTCACACCGCTGTGCACAGTGCTCGTTGACCCTGGCCTGTTCTCGGCCGAGCATTCACGACATCAAACTGCACAGCCCGACTGCAGTTGCGACGGAAGACGTGGTTGATGGATATACATCTCAGCGCCGCCCATTGGATCTACCTGGCGGGCATCGTCGTCATTCTGGCCACCATGGCCATGCGCAAGAACATCGTGGTACCCGCGGTGACCGCGACGATGCTGACGGCGTGGGCGTTCTCGGGCAGTGTGATCACCGGCCTGTCGTCGATCTTCAACGCGAGCCTGGTCGCCGCCAAGGAGCTGTTCAACATCTTCCTGATCATCGCGCTGGTCACCGCGATGCTCGGCGCGCTGCGGGAGATGGGCGCCGACCGCCTGATGGTCACCCCGTTCCGCCGTGTCATGCGTACGGGGACAACCAGTTTCATCATCCTTGCGGTCGTCACGTATGTGATCTCGCTGTTCTTCTGGCCCACGCCGGCGGTGCCACTGGTGGGTGCCGTCCTGATCCCGGTGGCGATCCGGGCCGGCCTGTCGCCGCTTTCGGTGGGCATGGTCATCGCGATCGCCGGGCAGGGCATGGCCCTGTCCTCGGACTACATCATCAAAGTGGCGCCGGGGATTTCGGCGAAGGCGGCCGGCGTGGACGCCGACAGCGTGGCGGACAAGGCGATGGTGTTGTCGCTGATCGTCGGTCTGACCGCCCTGGGCATCACCTACGTCATGCAACGCCACACCTGGCGCAAACCCGCGCCGGAACTGCTGGAGGCCTGGGAGAACTCCACTGAGGGTGTCCCCGGCGACGGACCCGACGACGGTGGTGTGCTGGTCACCGCCCCCGCGGGGGGCTCGGGTGGCGGTACCGCGGTGCGGGCCGCGAACTCCTCGATGACCGTCGCGGGTGTCTCCACGGCGACCCTGGTGGAGGGCGAACACAACGAACAGGACGAGAGGAAGATTCTCGACAAGATCGAGACACTGCAGGGCACACCGTCCCTGGAGGGCGCCCCCGCGGAGCGGAAGTCGCTGTCCGCCAAGGTTTTCGCCGGGCTGGTACCGCTGGTCTACCTGATCTTCATCGTCTATCTGCTGCTGGGCAAGTTCACCACCCTCGTTCCTCCGCTCATGGGCGGGGACGCGGCGGCGATCGTCGGCGGCATCGCCGCGCTGATCCTGTTCGCGGCATCGGCGTGCAACTCACGACGCGACTTCCTGGAGACGTCCTCCTCGCACGTCGTCGACGGTCTGGTGTTCGCGTTCAAGGCGATGGGCATCGTGTTGCCGATCGCCGGGTTCTTCTTCATCGGTAACGGCGATTTCTCGGCCCAGATCCTCAGCCTGCCCGAGGGAGTGACCGGACCGGCGTTCCTGTTCGACCTGATCCAGTCCGCGCTGGCCAACGTCTCACCGCATCCGTTCATCGTCGCCTTCACGGTGCTTCTGGTCGGACTGGTCGCCGGCCTGGAGGGTTCGGGCTTCTCCGGTCTTCCGCTGACCGGTTCGCTGGCCGGTGCGCTCGGTCCGGCCGCGGGTATGGATCCGTCGACGCTGGCCGCGATCGGCCAGATGGGCAACATCTGGTCCGGCGGCGGCACGCTGGTGGCGTGGTCCTCGCTGGTCGCGGTCGCCGGTTTCGCCCGGGTTCCGGTGCTGACGCTGGCCCGAAAGTGCTTCCTGCCGGTCATGGCCGCGCTGATCGTCAGCACGGTGTTCGCGATCCTGGTCTTCTGACCGATGCGCACGCCCGCGACGCGCACCGCGCCGGACCTGGCGCTGACCGTCACGATCATCCTGACGTTCGTCACCGGCATCGTCGATGCTGTCGGATTCCTAGCCCTGGACCGGGTTTTCACCGGGAACATGACCGGCAACATCGTCATCCTCGGCATGGGTGTCGCAGGCGCCGACGAGCTGCCGGTGTTCGGCCCGGCGGTGGCGCTGGCCGCGTTCACCGCCGCCGCCTGGGTCGCCGGCCTGGCGCTGCGCCGGCCGCGGGCGCAGAACCCGCCGGGATGGCACCACCGGGTCACGGTGCTGCTGGGGCTCGGCGCCGCGGCGCTGGGTGTGCTGGCTCTGCTCGCCGTCGCTGTCGGTGACCACCCGCCGCCGCCCGTCGCGGCCGCGATGGCCGCAGCGACAGCGGCGACCATGGGATCTCAGGCGGTGGTCGCCCGCGCACTCGCCGTCACCGACATGACGACGGTCGTGGTGACGTCGACGCTGGCCGGGCTGGCCGGCGAGACGTGGACCCGCAAGGCGGGTTCACCGCTGCTCAACCGCCGACTCGGTGCCATCGTGGTCATCTTCGCGGGCGCGCTGACCGGCGCGCTGCTGCTGCGGGTCCACATGGCGGTGCCGTTCGCGGTGGCGGCGGCGCTCACCGCCGGCGTGACGTGGGTCGGACACCGCCGACTGCTGCCGCGGGTGCTGCAGCCGGTGGCCGCCTGAGGCCCTCCCCTACCCGACGCAGCGGAAGCCGATGTGCGTCGTCGCGCTGTCCTGGGACTGCGGCGAACGCGCGGCGGCCCGGTAGCGGTGGCAGTACTCCGGCGCGCACAGGTGCGACCCGCCCTTGAGCGCCTGGCTGATCGCGGGGTTCGGCGGACCGCTCGGCGTGCAGCACGACTTCGGCTGCTCACCGATGCGGTGATGGCCGGTGAACCGCGTGGTCGTCCACTCCCAGACGTTGCCGATCATGTCGACCAGCCCGAACCCGTTGGGCGGGAACACCCCGACCGGTGACGTGCCGACCCAGCCCAGCGCCCCGGTGTTGCGGTACGGGAAGTCGCCCTGCCAGGTGTTGGCCATCAGCCGGCCGTCGGGGGTGGGGTCATCGCCCCACGGATAGGTGGTCGTGGTGCCGGCGCGGGCGGCGTACTCCCACTCGGCCTCGGTGGGCAGCCGCCGGCCCGCCCATCGCGCGTAGGCGGCGGCGTCGGGGTAGGCCACCTGCACGACGGGGTGGTCCATCCGGTCCTCGATGCCCGAGTCCGGTCCGAACGGGTGCCGCCAGCAGGCGCCGGGCACCCAGCGCCACCACTGCCGCCAGTCCCGCAGGGCCACCGGCCCCTCGGTCGGGGTGAACACCAGCGCGCCGGGCACCAGGTCGGCGGGGTCGGCCCCGGGGTACAGCGCGGGGTCGATGGGCTGCTCGGCCACCGTCACGTACCCGGTGTCGGCGACGAACGCCGCGAACTGGGCGTTGGTGACGGGGTGCCGCTCGATCGCGAACGGCGCGACGGTCACGGTGTGGACCGGCGCCTCCTCCGGATAGAACTGCGTCGAGCCCATCCGGAACGAGCCGCCGGGCAGCTCGACGAGCTCGGTCAGCATCACCTCAGGGTATGACGACCGCGAAGTCGTCGAGCAGCGGCGAGTCGAACGGGCCGAAGTCACCCGATCCCTCGACGTGCACCGCGACCAGGTAGGTCGTGCCGCCGGACGGGATGTGGGCGATCCGGTCGCCGAATCTGACGCCCGGATCCGGTGGTTCGGCCCAGGATCCGATCAGCTTCTGCCCGCTGAACCCACACAGGTCGCCGGGCAGCACGCTGATGCTGCTGACCGACGCCTGGTCCATGGCGTGGTCGGCGTACTCGTCGAACGCCTCGGCCGGTCCGGCGGAAGTCTCGGTGATGGTGACGGTGGCCGACTCGCCGTCGGGTCCGGTCAGCCACGCCCCGACGGAGCCCTCCCCCGCCGTCGTCCCCCAGCCCTCGGGCAGCGCGACGGTGATCTTCGGGGCGCGCGGATCCTCCACCGATGCGGTGACGCCCACCGGCGGTGGGTCCGCCGGGTCGCAGGTGCCGGCGGCCGGGGCCGCGGTGGTGGGTACGACGCCGGGCACGTCGTCGTCGGGCGGCGGGGTCGACGGCTCCGGTGGTGACGCGGAGGACGACGTGGTGGTCCTAGTGGTGGTGGTGGTCGACGTCTGCGGTCCGGCGACGGGTTCACCTTCGACGGTGCTGCCGCACCCGGCCAGCAGCACCACCATCACCGCGGGTACGCCGACGCGAATCACCTGGTTCCCCTCAGTCTTTCGCGAACGCCTTGGCGAACTCGGTCTCCAGGTCAACGTACGGCTTGCCGGAGACGTCGACGTTGACCCTGGCGATCGTGCCGCCGGTGAACACGAACGGCGGCTTGTACGCGCGCGACACCGGCGAGCCGGAGTTGCGGCCGACGGCCAGCGTCGCCGACGCCAGGCCGAATGTGCCTGGGTGCGTACGCATCCCGGACAGCGTCGCGACCTGTTGGTCGTCGATGTAGAGGCCGCCGTCGCCGATGGGTGTCGGGGTGCCCTCGATGGTGCCGGTCCTGGTGAACGACGCGCCGAGGACGTGGCGTCCCACCGGCAGCGGCGCCGACAGCAGCTGCTCCTCGTCGCCGAGGAAGTTGTACACGAAGTTCAGCTGCCCGTTCTGGCAGAACAGCGTGTATCCGCCGTGGGCGCCACCGTGTTTGATGATCACGCCTTCGGCGTCGGGCCGGTCGATCGTGACGTCGGCGAGCACGGTGAACGAGCGGCCGTTGATCTCGACCGCGGCGCCCAGCCCGGCCTCGGCGGTGTTCGGGTAGTACGAGTAGGACTGCCGCTCACCGGCGACCAGCGGCCGCCACCGCGAGATCGTCTCGAGGATGTTGAGGTCGTTGAGCGGCAACCCGTTGTAGCGCTCGGCCTCGGCGAACCACAGCGCGATGAGCTCTTCGAGCTTGTCCGGGTTCTCGGCCGCCAGGTCGTGGCACTGGCTGCGGTCGGACTCGATGTGGAACAGTTCCCACCGGTCCCTGTCGAAGTGCGACCAGCCCGACGGCGACGCGGCGTGCACGGCGTCGGCGAACCAGCCGTCGTGCCAGATCCCTCGGGTGCCCAGCATCGTGTAGAACTGCGTCTTCTTGCCGGTGTCGGCCGACGGATCCGCCAGCGCCGCTTTGAAACTCACCCCGTCGAGCGGTTTCTGCGGCACACCGCGGACGGTCTCCGGCGGGGTGATGCCCAGCAGGTCGTACACCGTCGGGGTGACGTCGCAGACGTTGATGTACTGGTCGCGGATCTCACCGTGGGCCGCGATACCGGCGGGCCAGCTGATGATCGCCGGGTCGGCGATCCCGCCCTCGTGTGAGGCGTAGCGCTTGTAGAGCTTGTACGGCGTGTTGAACGCCATCGCCCAGCCGATCGGATAGTGGTTGTAGGTCTCCGGCCCGCCGAGCTTGTCGATGCGTTTGAGGCTCTCCTCGGTGGTGTCGATGTAGCCGTTGAAGAACTTCACCTCGTTGACCGACCCGTTCGGGCCGCCCTCGCCGCTGGCCCCGTTGTCGGAGATGACCACGATGATCGTGTTGTCGAGCTGGCCGGTCTCCTCGAGGAAGTCGATGATGCGGCCGAGTTGGGCGTCGGTGTAGGACAGGAAGCCGGCGAACACCTCGGCCATCCGGGCGAACAGCCGCTTCTCCTCGTCGCTCAGCGAATCCCACGGCCGCACCGTGTCCTGCGCGGGCCACGGTTCGCCGTTGGGGCCCTTGACGTCCTGGTACGGGTTCAGCGGGGAGAGCTCGGTGTCGGGCGGGATGATGCCGAGTTTCTTCTGGTTCTCGAACACGATCTCGCGGTAGCGCTCGTAGCCCATGTCGAACTTGCCGGCGTACCGGTCCGCCCACTCCTTGAACACGTGGTGCGGCGCGTGCCCGGCGCCCGGGCAGACGTAGGAGAACCACGGTTTGTCGGGTGCGATGGTCTTGGCGTCGCGGATGAACTCGATGGTCTTGTCCGCGAGGTCTTTTGACAGGTGGTAGCCGTCCTCGGGGGTGGCCGGTGGCGGCACCGGGTGGTTGTCGTAGACCAGGTCGGGATACCACTGGTCGGTCTCGCCGCCGAGGAAGCCGTAGAACCGTTCGAAGCCGCGGCCCAGCGGCCAGTGCCGTTTGGTGGCGGCGAGGTTGGACTCCTCGATCGGGGTCAGGTGCCATTTGCCGACGGCGTAGGTGTTGTAGCCGTGCTCGGCGAGCACCTCCGACAGCAGCGCGGTCTCGAACGGGATGCGGCCGTTCATACCCGGGAAGCCGTCGGTGAACTCCTCGATGGTGGCCATCCCGACGGTGGTGGGGTTGCGGCCGGTCAGCAGCGACGCCCGCGTCGGCGAGCACAGTGCGGTGGTGTGGAACTGGCTGAGCCGCACACCGTGCTCGGCTATGCGACGCATCGTGGGCATCTCGACCAGACCGCCGAAGCAGTCCCAGGTGGCGATGCCGATGTCGTCCCACACGATGTAGAGCACGTTGGGCGCGCCCTCCGGCGCGGTGGGCGGGGCGTACGGCCCCCAGTCCGGCTCCGAATCGCGGATGTCCAGCTCGATCCTGCCGTTGAATTCGGTCGCCATCCGCACCCTCGTTCCGCCGTGCACCGGTGTTCGCCCTGCAAATCTACACGCGGGGCACCTCGGAGACCGTGGGAATTGACGTCGCCGCAACGGCCGGCCGCCGGTGCAGCCACCACCCGACGGCGGCCAGCGGCAGCACCCAGCCCAGCCAGCCGGCCACCCCGGCGGTGAACCAGAGATAGCGCTCGTCGTCGCCGCCAAAGACGCTGGTCCGCAACGGGTCACAGATGAGGAACAGCACCGGCGCCCACAGCCTGTTGGTGATCACCGACAACGCCAGCGTGACGCTGAGCAGCATGCGCCTGCGGTGGGTGGCGTAGCGCCCGGCGCGGGCCGCGAGGTAGCCGCCGACGGTGAACCCCAGCCACAGCACCCCGAGCACGGTGTTGCTGACCGCCAGCAACGGCCCGAACGGGGTCAGGGCGCCGATCACCGCCGCGAACAGCGCGGACGGCACGGTCGCCACGACGTAGAGGCGTCCGACGAGCCGGTGCCGCGCGGGGTGCCGCAGGCGCGGCCGGGGCCAGACCTGCGCGACGCCGGCGACGAGCGCGACGGTGCCGAGCGCCACGTGGCCGAGCAGCAGCGGGTGGTGCAGGCCGAAGGTGGCGGGCACCCGGGTGTCGCCGACAAGATACGGCGGCAGCGAGTACACGAGGAATGCCAGCACGACGATCGGCAGACCGAACCGGTATGCGTATGTCATACGCATAAAGCGTACGTCATACGCACATGGTTGAACAGTCCGTTAGGCTCGGCACCGATGACCGAGCCCCTGCCCCGCGCGCTGGAGATCCTCTGGCGCCGGCCGTCGGCCCGCCGCCGCGGCGCCGGGCTGACCCGTGAGCGCATCGTGGCCGCGGCCGTCGAGCTGGCCGACACCGACGGGCTGGCCGCGCTGTCGATGGCGCGGCTGGCCGAGCGCCTCGGCTGCGGCACGATGTCGCTGTACCGACACGTCGCCAACAAGGACGAACTGGTGACGTTCATGGTCGCCGCCGCCGCGGGTGAGCCTCCGCCGGTGGATACCACGGATTGGGCTGGCAGCCTGCGTCATTGGGCGTCCGCGTTGTGGCAGGTCTACCACCGGCATCCATGGATCCTGCAGACCGCCGCGGCCGGCCCGCCCGCGGATCCGGGACAGCTGGCGTGGCTGGACGCCGCCCTGACCGCGCTGCGCGACACCCCGCTGACCGAGCGGGACAAGCTCGCGGCGGTGACGGCGCTGCTGCACCTGGTGCGCGGCGCGGCCGCCCTGCACCTCGAGGCGGGCCGGCTGGACTGGCCGGAGTATCCGGCGCTGCTGCGGCGCCTCCTGGACCGGGATCGCTTCCCGGCGCTGGCCGCCGCGCTGGACGCCGGCGCGTTCGACCCCGTCGGCACCGATCCGCTGACCGACCTGCACGACGCCGTCGGCCACCTGCTCGACGGCATCGCCGCCAAGATCTAACCGGCCGGCGTCGGTTCGTTGACCCGGTAGAGCCGCCAGTCCGGCTGGCTGTCCCCGTCGTTGGGGATCTCCATCTCCAGCGTCGCGATCTCGGCGCCGTTGTCGTAGAGCGTCGGGTAGCGCACGTTGAGCGCATCGGAGATGCCGCGGCCGGTCGGCGGCACCGCGAGCAGATACTTGACGCCTTCGCCGACCGGGTCGTTGAGCTTCTGGGTGAAGTCCGGATCCGAGGGCACCACAAAGGTTTTCGGCTTCGTCGAGGCGGCCACCACGCCGAACCCGTAGACGGTGTCGGTGATCACCGAGCTCTCCGGCAGGTCGAGCTCCTCGAGGTAGCGCGCGATCCTGCGCTCGGTGGAGAACGTCGCGGCCACCCGGCGTTCCAGGGCGGCGCGGTCGGAGGGGTCGTCGGGGTCGGGGTGCAGCACCTGCGCCAGCGCGTACTCCTGCGGCGCGTAGTCGAGCTGGGTCATCCCCCACGCGGTGGACGGCACGGTCACCGCGAACACCAGCGCCACCGGCAGATAGGCGGGCCAGCCCCGGCGTTTCGGCGGCTGTGCCGGCGGGGTGGGCGCGTACCGGCCGGGCCGCTTGGCGGGCGCGTACTCCCCCTCGGGTACCGCCAGCATCGCCAGGCACGCCGCGAACGGGATCGCCGCGATGTAGAACCGCAGGAACGGAAACGTCGACCCGGTCGCGTAGCTGAGCGTCTGGAAGGCCAGCACCCCGCCGAACAGCGCGACCGGGATGATCAGCACCGTCCAGAAGGGCCTGCGGAATCGCGCCACCCCGGCCCACGCCAGCAGCGGGATCAGCGTCGGCGCCATCAGCGTCACGCACGTCGCCGCGAACGCCACCCCCGAGGTGAAGTCGGCTGTCGGCGCGCCGGACTGCTTCAGGATCGCCGAGTTGCCGTACTGGGAGGTGAACTGCGCGAACGGTTCTCCGGTGATCATCCAGCTGGCGATCGCCCAGCCGACGAACGACGCACACCCGGGTGCGCTGACCAGGATCAGGTCCAGCAGCGCGCGGCGGAACCGCGGGGCGGGCCGGGCCCGCAGGTAGGTCGTGGTGAAGACGATGACGCCCGCGGCGGCGATACAGGCCGCGGCGTCATACCGGGTCAGATACGACATCGCCATCGCCACACCGCCGGCGGCGATCAGGTGGTGTACGTCGTCGTTGACCATCCACATCATCAGCCGGCGCACCGCCCAGGTGATGAAGAACAAAAACGGCGCCTCGCTCATCCCGTTGGAGCCGTAGAAGACGATCATCGGGTTCAGGGCGAACAGCGCGGTGATCGCGAGGAGGTAGCCGCGGGGCAGGCCGCGGTCGGTGCCCATGCTCATCACCTGCAGCGCACAGCCGGCCATGAACAGGGCGGACACGATCGAGCCGGCGAAGGCGCGTTCGGTCAGCACCGGCCACAGCGGGCTGAGCAGCACCGCGGGTATCTGCAGCAACGCCGTCAGCGGGGTGAAGATGAAGCCGATCGCGGCCAGGTGCGGGTCGCGGCTGAACAGCACGGCCTGCGCCGCCGACACCCGCGACAGCGCGTCGCCGAGGATGAAGCCGCGGTCGACCTGCAACCAGTAGCCGACCGCGGTGTACAGCACGGCCAGCGTCCAGAAGGTCACCACCTTCAGCCGGTGGTCGGTCCACCGGGTCACGCCGTCGCGTCCGTCTCGGCCGTCTCGTCCAGCTCGAAGTCCGCCGGGACGGCCGGGTGCGCCGACAGCCCGTGGAAGGTCTTCTCCCAGTACGACGGGTTGCGCACCAGCTGGTAGGTGCCCTTGGCGGCCGCGACGCTCATCATCAACCAGAACAGCGGCACGCTCAGCGCGGGCAGCAGCAGGTCCGGCCGGTCGTCCTCGCGCAGCGCGATGACGTTCATGAACAGCGTGGCGGCGTTGCCCAGCACCAGCGCCGCGAGCGCGGGAAAGTAGATGTACCAGGGGAACAGCGCACCGATCGCGGCCGGCTGGCCCAGGAACCACAGGATGGTGATCAGCCAGAACCACAGGTTGAGCACCGCGACGATCGGGGTGCCCGCCAGCACCAGGTTGAATCGCACGAAGCTGCGGAAGCCGATGGTGCGGTACAGCGCGACCGGCCTGCGGATGTGCACCAGCCAGGTCTGCAGGTAGCCCTTGTACCACCGGGACCGCTGCCGGACCCAGTTGATCGGGTCGCTGTTGGCCTCCTCCAGGGTCGAGGAGTCCAGCACCGCGGTGTGCAGTCCGGAGGCCGCGATCCGCAGGCCCAGGTCGGCGTCCTCGGTGACGTTGAACGGATCCCACGCGCCGATGCGGTCCAGCACGGCACGTTTGAGGTGATTGGAGGTGCCGCCCAACGGGATCGGGGTGCCGGTGCGCATCATGCCCGGAAGCAGATAGCCGAACCACAGCCCGTACTCGGCGGTGAACCACGCGGTCAGCAGGTTCTGCCGTCCGTTGTGGTAGACGAGTTTGGCCTGCACACAGGCGACGTCGTCACCGAGTTGGGAGAACGCGCCGACCACCCGGCGCAGCTGCAGCGGTTCGGGCAGGTCCTCGGCGTCGTAGATGGTGACGATGTCGCCGGTGGCGAAGCGCAGCCCGTAGTTGCACGCCTTGGGTTTGGTGCGGGGCTCGGCGGGCGGCACCAGCAGGATCGTGATCACGTCGGATTCCTTGCAGCGGCGCGCGGCGGCGATGGTGACGTCGTCGTCGGCCTCGAGCAGCAGCAGGATCTGCAGTTTGTCCTTGGGGTACTCCAGCCGGGCCATCGCCCCGATGAGGTCGTCGACCACCTCGGGCTCGTTGTAGGCGGGCACCAGGATCGTGTACCGCGGCAGTTCGTCGTCCGGGATCGCGCGGGCCTCTTCGTCGGTGATCGTGATCGGCCGCGACGCCAGGCCGCGCCGGAAGATCATCACGCGGTCCCCCATGGTGAGCACGTAGGCGAACGTGCAGATCGCGATCAGCGTCACCGAGAAGCCCATCGGCCGCCAGATCGCGAACACCAGGGCCACCACCAGGATCGCGGTCAGGATGACCTTCTGCCATCCCATGACCGGAACCGCGGCCGAGTGCAGCGGATCGTCTTCGCGCAGCCGGTTGATCGCCTGGTCGAGGGCCTCCTCGCGCTGGGCGTCGGTGGCGTGCTCGACGGAGTACGTCTCCAGCCGGGTCGTCTCGGTCACCGCCGCACCCCGATCGGCCCCAGCTGCGCCTCCACCAGTCCGCGGCCGAACGTGGTGAGCAGGTCGAGGTCCTTGAAGGTGGGGCTCTTGTCCATGACCGCGGCGTTACCGCGGAACAGCACGGTCAGCAGCGTGTTGAGGGTGGGCACCAGGGTGCCGTTGGGCTGCGGGAACGGCGCGTCGTCGTCGTGGTTGTCCACCGACACCAGCACGACGCGCTGGGCGTGGGTCTCGGTGCG
>Ga0180222_1000440_pt1 | contig 60463 bp, 57 predicted proteins | sample eDN5th37CKraftOP_FD_151336 | JGI IMG/M metagenome (GOLD analysis project Ga0180222, IMG submission 151336) | Enriched Organic Plus compost microbial communities from Emeryville, California, USA - eDNA 5th pass 37_C Kraft OP (version 2) (version 2) ... | reverse complement strand
GGGCGGTGAACGAGGGTCACCAGCACGACGGAGATAATCATCAGGAGATACCACGAGCCGAGCTTGCTCATCGATACCAGTTCAAAGCCGTTGCGCTGGTTGGGATAAAGCCATGCTTTCGACCATGTGCCGATGTTTTCGGCGATCCAGATGAAGAGCGAGGTCAGCAGGAAGGCGATCAGCAGCGGCATTTTGTGCCGGAAGCGGAAGACGCGGTAATGCATGGTGGTGCGCCAGAAAAGGGCAAAGGTTGCGGCGAACAGCAGCCAGCGCATGTCCCAGATGAAGTGGTGCGCGAAGAAATTGATATAGATCGCGGCCGCCAGAACTACAGTCATCCAAAGCGGCGGATAATGGTTCAGCCTTATATCGAAGATGCGATTGATGCGCGCCATATAGGAGCCGACAGCCGCATACATGAAGCCGGAAAACAGCGGCACGCCGCCAATGCGGAAGAAGTTTTCTTCCGGATAGACCCATGAACCGGCATGGGTCTTGAACACTTCCATCGCCGTGCCGACGACATGGAAGATGAGGATGACCTTGGCTTCCTCCCACGCTTCCAGCTTGAAAACCAGCATGGCAAGCTGGATCGCGAGCGCGGAGAGAAACAGGAAATCATAGCGTGTTATGAACCCCGCGCCGCCATCCGGCCAGAACCAGCGGGTGACGATGATGAGCGCCAGCATCGCGCCGCCGAAAAGGCAGGCCCATGCCTGTTTCAATCCGAAAACCAGAAATTCGATCAGCGCATCGCTGATCAGGTGACGGGGCAGATTATCGAGCAGGCGGTGGGCTGCCTCGTCGATATGCTTTTCCAGACCGGTGAAATGCCTATCGCCGCGCAATAATTTCTTCCAGAAACAGGGTCAGGTTGTCGGTCACATAGTCCACCTGATCGGTGAACTCGGGATCGCTTTCCCATATTTCGGAAAATGTAGGCTCAAAGTTGTTCGGCACCACCAGAACCGTCTTCATGCCGATGGCCTTGGGGACAACCAGATTGCGCGCCAGATCCTCGAACATGACGGCCTTGCCTGCATCTACGCCGAAAGCGCCGAGGAAACGGTCATAGGTGGCCCGTTCCGGCTTCGGCATCAGGCCGGCCGCGACAATATCGAAAATATCGTCGAAATCGTCGAGGATTCCGAGCTGGCGCGCCGCGCGTTCGGCATGGCCGCGGTCGCCATTGGTGAAGATGAAGCGACGGCCCGGCAGCGCCTTGATGGCTTGTCCGAGCGCCGGATTTGGGGTGAGCCAGGAATAGTCGATATCATGGACCTTTTGCAGAAAATCGTCCGGGTCGATCTGATGGCACTCCATCAAGCCTTTCAGCGTGGTGCCATATTCAAGATAGAACTGCTTTTGAATCTTGCGCGCTTCGTCGCGCGGCAGGTTCAACAGGGCCTCGACATAGCTCGTCATCTTGACGTCGATCTGCGCAAACAGATTGGCTGCGTGCGGGTAGAGCGTATTGTCGAGGTCGAACACCCAGTCCGTGACGTGGGCGAAAGCAGCTCTGTCCGGAATATCGGTCATAGTTTTTTCCTTACGGCACGATGAGCGTGCCGGCGCCATGCTCGGTGAAAAGCTCCAGCAGCACCGAATGCGGGGTCTTGCCGTTGAGGATGACAACGCCTTCCACGCCGCGGCGGATGGCGTCGATGCAGGTTTCCACCTTGGGGATCATGCCGCCGGAAATCGTGCCGTCCTTGATGAGCGCCTGCGCATCGGCAACCGACAATTCCTTGATGAGGTTCTTGTCCTTGTCGAGAACCCCCGGAACATCGGTCAGGAACAGGAGGCGCGTTGCGGCGAGCGCACCGGCAATCGCGCCTGCAAAAGTGTCGGCATTGATGTTGTAGGTGTGGCCGTCGCGGCCCGGCGCGACCGGCGCAATGACCGGGATCATTTCGGAGCGGGCCAGCAAATCGAGCAGGGTGCGGTCCACTTCCGCCGGTTCGCCGACGAAGCCGAGGTCCAGCACTTTCTCGATATTGGAGTCCGGGTCGAGGACAGTCTTGTGCGCCTTCTGCGCGAAGACCATGTTGCCGTCCTTGCCGCAAAGCCCGATGGCCCATTCGCCTTCGGCATTGATGAGGGCGACGATTTCCTTGTTGATGGAACCGGCCAGAACCATTTCCACCACTTCGACGGTCTTTTCGTCGGTGACGCGCAAGCCGCCTTCAAAGCGGGATTCGATGCCGAGTTTGGTCAGCATGGCCTGAATCTGCGGGCCGCCGCCATGCACGACGATCGGGTTTACGCCCGACTGCTTCAAAAGCGCGATGTCCCGTGCGAAAGCCCTGCCCAGTTCCGGATTGCCCATGGCGTGACCGCCATATTTCACGACGACATGCTTGTTTTCGTAGCGCTGCATATAGGGCAGGGCTGCGGACAGGAGTTGCGCTTGCATTTCGGGATTTTCAAGTGTCGTCATCGCGGGCTCCATGGCAGGCGACAGGGCAGGAAGAAACAGGTTTTTCTAGACTGGTTTTGCGGCAATTGGAATCCGTGAAAAATGGAAAACTGCCCGGCTGATTATCAGGATTCCTTGATTAGCAGCGCGATTGCCGCTCGCAACTCATCGAGACCTACACCCTTTTCCGATGATGTGGCGATGATGCCGGGGAAGCAGGCCGCGCGCTTGTAGGTAAGCTTGTGCGTTTCTTCCAGCAGGCACGGCACACCGGCTGGCTTGATCTTGTCGATCTTGGTCAGCACGATCTGGTAGGAGACAGCCGCCTTGTCGAGAAGGTCGAGCACTTCCGCATCGTTCTTCTTGATGCCATGGCGGGCGTCGATCAGCACATAGACGCGCTTCAGCGTGGTGCGTCCGCGCAAGTAATCGAACACAAGGCGCGTCCAGGCATCGACCTGCGCTTTCGGTGCTTCGGCAAAGCCGTAGCCCGGCATGTCCACCAGCGCCAGCGGCGGCAGGTCGCCGTTCTCGCCCGAATAGCCGTCCGGCACGAAATAGTTCAGTTCCTGCGTGCGGCCCGGCGTATTGGAGGTGCGCGCAAGGCCCTTCTTGTTGACGAGCGCGTTGATCAGCGACGACTTGCCGACATTGGAGCGGCCCGCAAAGGCGATTTCCACCGGACCTTCCGGCGGCAGGAACTTCATCGACGGCACGCCGCGAATGAAAATCCATGATTTCTTGAAAAGCAGGCGTCCTTCCTCGACAAGTGCCGCCTGGGCTTCCCGGACCGCATCCGCCGCTGCCTGAGCGGCCCTGATCGCCGCCTGCTTCTTATCCTGCTCGCTCAATGGTTCTGTCCCGATGGTGTATTCTATTGAGTACACGCATCAATGTTATGGGCCGCATTGTCAACACGACGGCACAAAAAACCACAGCCAGCGCCCAATTCTGAAATTCGATACGGTGCCCATAGCGAGCTGGTGCGAATTTCAGAATTGGAAGGCGCTGGCCCTAGGTTGCTTTCCAGTGTCGTTTTGATCCCAAAGTTCTCTGGTGAGCGGATATAGAGCTTTGGCGAACTTTGGGATCACGACACTGAAGCGGGGTTTTTCAGATTTTACTTTTTCGCCTCTTTCGGCTTTCGCTTGAAGAGGCCCTTGAGGTTGTCCCAAAGCTCGATCTTCACGCCCTGGCGCTTCATGATGATGCCCTGCTGGGTGATGGAGAGCAGGTTGTTCCATGCCCAGTAGATCACCAGACCAGCCGGGAACGAAGCCAGCATGAAGGTGAAGATCACCGGCATCCAGGTGAAGATGGCGGCCTGCGTCGGATCCGGAGGCGTCGGGTTCATGCGCATTTGCAGGAACATGGTGATGCCCATCAGGAGCGGCCAGACGCCGATCATCAGGAAGGCCGGTACGCCGAACGGCAGAAGGCCGAACAGGTTGAAGATCGAGGTCGGATCGGGCGCAGCAAGATCCTGAATCCAGCCGAAGAACGGCGCGTGGCGCATTTCGATGGTGACGTAGAGCACCTTGTAGAGTGCGAAGAACACCGGAATCTGCACCAGCACCGGCCAGCAACCAGCGAGAGGATTGATCTTCTCTTCCTTGTAAAGCCGCATCATTTCCTGCTGCTGCTTCATCTTGTCATCCGCATATTTTTCGCGGATTTCAGTCAGCTTCGGCTGCACCAGCTTCATGCGTGCCATCGACTTGTACGACTTGTTGGCAAGCGGGAAGAACAGGCCCTTGAGCAGAACGGTGACGACGAGAATGGCGACGCCGAAATTGCCCGAGAACTTGTAGATCCAGTCGATGAGATAGAACATCGGCTTGGTGATGAAGTAGAACCAGCCCCAGTCGATCAGCAGTTCGAACTGCTTGATGCCGAGCTTTTCCTCGTAGTTCTTGATGTCGGAAACCACTTTCGCACCGGCGAAGACGTGGTTCTTCAGCGTCTGTGCCTGGCCGGGCGCAATGGTCATCGGCGCGCTGAGGAAGTCGGTCTGGTAGCGCGGGCGATCATTGGTGAAGTGCGAGAAACGGCCGGTGAACTTTTCGTCCTGCGGCGGGACGAGCGTTGCCGCCCAGTACTTGTCGGTAATGCCGAGCCAGCCGCCGCTGACGTCCTTGAACGAGATGTCCTTGTCGTCTTCGACCTTGGAATACTTGATTTCCTGCAAGCCGTCCTGACCCATGACGCCGATCAAGCCTTCATGCAGCACATAGGTCGCGCTGGCATGTTCCGGCTGGTTGAAGCGGGTCACGCGGCCATAGGAGGCCAGCGAAATCGGCGCACCGGTATTGTTGGTGATGGTATCGTCGACAGAGAACATATAGGCATCGTCAACCGAGATGACGCGCTTGAAAGTGATGTTCTTCTCGTTGGTATAGGTCAGCGTGACCGGCGTGGACGGCGTCAGCTTGTTGTTGCCTTCGACGGTCCAGACGGTGTTCGGACCCGGAACCGGGCCGGTCGTGTCGTTGCCGGTAAAGCCGAGCTCAACGAAATAGCCCTGCTTCAGCGCGGACGGCGCCAAGAGTTCGATATTCGGAGAATTGTCGTCGACGGTCTCGTGATACTTCTTCAGGAAGAGATCATCAAGACGCGCGCCGGTCAGGTTGATCGAACCGCGCAGCGAAGGCGTATCGATTTCCACGCGCTCAGTCTGGGCAATGGCTGCCTCGCGGGTCAGCGTGCCGCCAGCGGCTGCAACGTCGCTCTGGCCGGGAATGTTACCGGACGTGGCCGGCATCTGCGGCGTGTCGCCGCCCTGGGCCTGCTGTTGCGTCGCCTGTTGTTTCTGCTGCTGCTCCTCAATGCGTGCCTGCTCCCGCTGGGCTTCCGTCTTCGGACCCAGATAAAACACTTGCCACAGCGTCAGCACGAGGATGGACAGGGCAATGGTGATGAAGAAATTGCGGTTATTTTCCATTGACGGGTCCTGATTCCGGTCTTTCCGTTCGGCGTTTCCCATCGCCCCGCCGTTCACCCTTCGCCTTGATGCGGCGGGAGAGTTCTTCGGTCAGTCGCGAAAAGGGCGCAGTGAGGGCTTGCTCGCGCGCTACGATCACATAGTCGGTCGAAGGCGCCATGTCACGCCCTGCGTGACAACGAACCGCTTCCCTGAGCCTGCGGCGGATGCGGTTTCGTATCACGGCGTTGCCGTTCTTCTTTGTTACGGTGAAACCTGCACGGGGTTTGTCGCCGATCTTGGCGGCTTGCGATTCCTCTTCGGTCCGTTCCCGGACTTCGAGAAGAAACAGTGGACCACGTCGCTTTTCACCATTCCTCAAAGCCAAAAACTCCGCTCTCTTGCGAAGGCGGAGTATTTGTTTCGGCTTTTTCATTCTTTTCGTCACCGCGCGGCAGCGCGGGAAAAGATTAAGCGGAAAGCCGCTTGCGGCCGCGGGCGCGGCGAGCGGCGAGAACCTTGCGGCCGCCGGTGGTTGCCATGCGTGCACGGAAACCGTGACGACGCTTGCGGACGATCTTGGATGGCTGGTAAGTGCGCTTCATTTATTTAATACCGCGGTGTGCGGCCCTTCTTGATTCTGTTTTTCCGTTGAACACGATCTGGCCCGAAACCGTTATTCACCTTTCGGGATCATGCTCTATTGAACAGGAGCTGGTTCTGTCCTTTGCGACGGACAGCACAAAACCATCCGTAAACCCGCGCGGGCGAACGTGACGCGGCTTATAGGGGGAGGGGGGCAAAGAGTCAATGGCGGCGGGCGGCATATCACAGCTGCGCTTCAATCGCCGCCTTGTCGATGACGGACCAGACTTTCCTTATCACCGTATCTTTGAATTCATAGAAAACATTTTCCGCGAACCGGACCCGCCTGCCGTTGACCGGCAGCCCGAAAAGCATCGCCCTTGGCGTGCAGTCGAACTGGAGGCGGCTGGCAATATGCGGCGGTTCGCTGACAAGAAGCTCAATGTTGAAGCGCAGGTCCGGGATCGTCTCGAAATCCTGTTCCAGCATCCTGCGATAGCCGACAAGCCCCATGGCTCTGCCATTGTGCATGACCTCTTCATGGACGTAGAGCCCGAGATTGTCCCAATCCTGCCGGTTCAGGCACGCGATATAGTCACGATAAATCTCGGCGAGCGTTTGCGACATGATGGTCCTCCTCCTTGAGAGCGGTTCCAGGCAAACGAAGTCGCCGGAACCGTATAATCCATTTTTCGCATTCCCAACGTGAAACCGCTTTTCGCTGCCGGAAGTGCTCTTTTCACTGAAATAGCACCGATCGGGCCGGCATTGGCATTGCCAAAGCAGGCCAGCGCTTTAATAAGGATGCGCAACATTTTCACATGCGGGACCATTCCCGCAAAGAGCAGTATCGAGAGGAGTCCACCATGAGCATCCGTCGCATCGGAGTCGGCCCGCGCATGAGCCAGGCCGTCATTCACGGCAACACTGTTTATCTCGCCGGTCAGGTGGGGAATCCCGGCGCCAGCGTCACGGAACAGACCAAAGCCGTTCTGGCCGAGGTTGACCGCCTTCTCAAGGAAGCGGGCTCCGACAAGACCAAGGTCTTGCAGGCGATCATCTGGCTTGCCGACATGAAGGACTTCGCCGAAATGAACGCCGTCTGGGATGCATGGGTCGATCCGGCCCACACGCCTGCACGCGCCACCGGCGAGGCAGCGCTGGCGACGCCCGACTACAAGGTCGAGATCATCATCACCGCCGCGGTGTGATTTTTCATATCGATTCCAACCCCGTCGAGGCCTTCGGTTTCGGCGGGGTTTTCTAGAGCGGTTCCATAGAACCGCTCCATCCTTATGTTTTACGCATTATCCTGCTCAAAACCGCTTCGCACTTTTGCCGGAAATGCTCTATTCGCGTATGCGTTCCGAAAAGCCGTCGCGTCCGCCTGCGAGCGCCCTTGCATCGATCGATGCGCGCCGGCGCAGTTCTTCCAGCGTGCCGCCATTCTCAAGCCAGCCGTGATCGTAGAGATAGCCCGGCAGGAAGCCTGACAGGAGAATGCGGTAATCGAAAGGGAAGTTCGGGTCCAGCACCCGCGCCATGTGGAAGATGATCGTGGTGCAGTTTGCGGTCAGCGTATTATAGAATTTCGGCTGTACGGCCAGTTCATTGCCCATTTTGACATAGGAGAGAAAGAGTTCGCGCGCGCCCGCGGGCGGCAGGTTCACGCGATAGCGATAGACGTTTTCCTTGCGGATATTGGTGCGCAGATAAATGATGTCGCGTTCTTCGGCGGCGATCATCGCGAGTTCGAATTCGCGGAAGAATCCGGCAATAGAGGAAAACACCTCGTGATGCTCGCGGCGGATTTCGCCGGAAAACACCACATGACGGCCATCCTCGAAACCAAACGACAGCAGCGTGTGGGCGATGGCCGGGCTCGACCAGTAGGAAAGAAAGACGTCCACCGATGTGATCTTGCTGAGGTCGTAGGTTTCTTCCTTCCAGTTGGGTGTGAAATCTTCCGTCGTCCGCCAGATGAAGTCGCGTACATTGGAAAGGATGACGAGATCGCCATTGACCTTCCCCGTCACGGTGTGGGCGACGTCGGGCGCCCAGATGCGGTTGAGGGAGGGGCGCACCGTTGACCATGCGGCCAGCATCGCCAGCGCCAGCAGGCAGAAGAAAAGACGCCTGCGCCAGCAACTGTAATGTCTTTCGCCAATGATCACTGCCAGCACGATTACAAGCCAGGCGGCGATGATCGATCCGCGCACCGCATCGCCGAAGGGCAACTGGAACCACATGGCGAAGCTGGCCCAGATCGCAAAGACAAGGGTGAATAAAATGAAGACGAATTTGCCTGCGATGCGGACGGGAGCCGATTTCAGGAGAGAAGACATATGCATTCCGTATTCGTCAGTTGCCGCCGCCGGGAACTATTCCGTGTGCGGAAATCGCGGCGATACTGACATGATTTGCATCGTCATGTCATGGGGATAAGCGTCGGAACGGAAAATTTAGGTTCTATATTAGAAGTTTTTAAAAAAAGCTCCCGATGGAAGCTTATTTCTTTGCCGCGATTGCTTGGCCGCGCGGACGGGAAACAGGTTTGCGATTGCGGGCGTGCGGGCGCACCAGACGCCACAGCAGAAGCGCGCCGACGATCCCGGCATAGATGACCGGCTCGGCGGGCCAGCTTTTCACCGACATGATGAAATGGATCGCGCCGCCGGCGATGGCCACATAGACCAGCTTGTGCAGGCTGTTCCAGCGACGCCCGAGCTTGCGGATCGACCAGTTGTTGGAGGTGAGCGCCAGCGGCACCAGCAGCAGGAGGCTCACCATGCCAATAGTGATGAAGGGCCGCCGCACAATATCGGTGACGATGGCGGATATGTTCAGGCCCTGATCCAGCAGCATATAGGTGGCGAAGTGCATCAGCGCATAATAGAAGGCGAGCAGGCCGAGCGCCCGCCTGTAGCGCAGCAGCGCGATGCCGGTCAGGTCGCGGATCGGCGTCACCATGAGGGTGAGAATCAGAAAGCGCAGTGCCCACAGGCCAAGCGTGTGTTCAAAGGTCTTGACCGGATCGGCGCCAAGGCTGTCCGTGAGGCCCAGATAGAATGTCCAGACAGCCGGAACGAAACCGGCTGCATAGAGCAGCCAGATTTTCCATTCGCCGGGCCGGGTTTTTTTCTTCCGCCCTGTCTGGGTCGCAGCTTCCATGTCAGTAATTCACCTTCAGGTCCATGCCCGCATAAAGCGATGCGACTTCCTCGCCATAACCGTTGAAGGGCAATGTCGGGCGACGGCCCGAGCCCAGAAAACCGCCTTCGCCGATGCGCCGCTCGGTCGCCTGGCTCCAGCGCGGATGATCGACCTCCGGGTTCACATTGGCGTAGAAACCGTATTCATTGGCGGCCTGCTGCTGCCATGAGGTCGGCGGCTGTTTTTCGACAAAGCTGATCTTCGTGATCGCCTTGATCCCCTTGAAGCCGTATTTCCACGGCACCACGAGCCGGATCGGTGCGCCGTTGGCATTAGGCAATGTCTCGCCGTAAAGGCCGACCGAAAGGATGGTCAGCGGATGCATGGCCTCATCGAGGCGCAGGCCCTCGATATAGGGCCAGTCGAGAACCTGAAAGAGACCGGTCTGGCCCGGCATTTCTTCCGGCCGCACGACGCCGGTAAAGGCGATATATTTGGCCGAGCCAAGCGGCTCCACCTGCGCCAGAAGGCTTGAAAGCGGAAAGCCGATCCACGGAATGACCATCGACCATGCCTCGACGCAGCGCATCCGATAGATGCGTTCTTCAAGCGGCATTTTCGCGATCAGCTCCTGAATGTCGAATTCCTTCGGCTGCTTGACGAGACCGTCGACTGTCAGCTTCCACGGCAGCGGCTTGTAATTGCCGGAATTGGCGGAAGGGTCGCTCTTGTCGGTGCCGAACTCGTAGAAATTGTTGTAGGTGGTGACCGCTTCCTGCGGCGTCAGCTTCTCGTCCACCTTATAGGCCGAGGCCTTCGCCTTGAGCGGGTCGGCAAAGGACGGTGACGCGACCCCGGCAGCAGCAAGCGCACCCGCACCGACCATGAAAGAGCGGCGGTTGAGATAGAGGCTTTTGGGCGTTACCGCATCGTAAGTGAGGCGCGCGGATGAAAATCGCCCCGGTTTGAAGCTGCTCATGGTCACTCCCATTAAAACAATTGGCCCACTTCCAAAATTATTGACCCTCAAGTTGCAGATACGATCCCACGTAAACGCGTCAAAAGCATGGATAATTTGCTGACACGGCGTTGGTCACGCATTGTTGAAACCGCGTGAGTGCGTAACAGAATTGTAACACGATGTAACTTTTCGTGCATTCTGCCATAATCTCGCTAAAACTCTGCTGTTAACCGCATTACATTAGCGCAACCGAATGAGCGACTTCGGACATGGAAATTCGCTATCGCCGGCAGGGGTGGGGACGCACCCGGGAAGAGCTGCCTTCAAACCTTCGTTAACGTCTCATTGGCTATGTTGAGATCATGGTAAAGAAGATGTTTATGGCCGCTCTGGCGGCAGCAGCATTCGCGGTGGCGGCTGGCTCGGCTCTGGCCGAGGGACAGCCCGTTTCGACGAACGGCCAGGGCAAAGCCCTGAGCGCCATCGCCGCATCGATGAAAGAAGAGCAGGGCGCCCCCAAGCTGGGCGAAGGCGTGACAATGCGCGAGAAGAAGATGGATACGGACACGACGCCTGAACAGAATTTTTCGCGCAGCAAGCAGTTCATCCACCGCTTCTACAAGCCGGAAAACGCCTCGAACGAGCTGGTGATCCTGCTGCATGGTTCGGGCGGGAATGAAACCAGCCTCGTGCCGCTGGCGACCAAGATCTGGCCGCGCGCCACGCTGCTCGGCATTCGCGGCCGCGTGATGCAGGATGGCGGCACGCGCTGGTACAAGCGCATCACGCCGGTCAAATTCGACCAGAAGGACATCAAGCTCGAAGCCAATGCCTTCGTGACTTTCCTGACGCGCCTTGCCGACGACAAGGAGCTTGATCTCACCCATGCGACCTTCGTGGGCTATTCGAACGGCGCCAATCTTCTGGCGGCGACAATGATGCTGCATCCCGATCTGGTGAAGCGCGCTGTCCTGATGCGCTCGATGCCGGTTCTGGACAATGCGCCCGCTGCCAATCTGAGCAAGGCGCGGGTCCTGACCATCACGGGCGAGGAGGACAAGCTTTATTCGCCGTTCGCGCCAGCGCTTTCAGCACTTCTGCGCTCCGGCGGCGCCAAGGTCGATGCCCGCACCATCGATGCGGACCATATGCTCGGTGAAAAGGACATTGCCGCCATCAGCCAGTGGGTCGCGTCGCTCGGGCCGGATGGCGCGCCGGCGGTTTCTATGAAAAGGCAATAAGGCAATAGGGCAGTAAGGCAGTATGTTAAGGGAATAGGGGAGTAAGGGAGTAAGGGAGTATGTTTTGGTTGCGGATGATCGCGCCAACCATATCCTTCTCTGCCCTACTGCCCTACTGCCCTACTGCCCTAATCCCTTATCGAAACCACTCCACAATCCCCGGCCTCCGAGCCGAAGACGAGGCGGTGGCCTTCATTGTCCCAGCCCATGCTGGTGATGGCGCCCTTGCCGGGGCGGCGCAGCAGCACTTCCTTGCTGTCGGCAAAACGTGCGATCAGGATCATGCCGTCGCTATAGCCAATGGCCGCAATGTCCTCGACCGGGTGGCAGGCAACCGATGTCACCATGCTGTCGCCGCGAAGGCCCAGTTCCAGCGGAGCCTTGCCCATCGGACCGTCCTTGCCCGCGAAGGGCCAGACGATTGCTGCAGGCGCGCCGGAGGTGGCGAGCCACTTGGCCTTGGCGCTCCACGACCAGTCCTTGACCTTCGCCGGATAGCCGGTCATGCGCATGTGCTTGGCATCTTCGAGACGCCAGCCATGCAGAGCATTTTCCTGCATCGAGGTGATGAGGAAGCGTCCGTCGGGCGAGAAGGTCACCCCGATATGCGCGCCTTTCCATTCCAGCTCCACAGGCTTTGCCGCCGTGCCGGTCCAGATCAGCGTTGCGCCATTATAGCGGGCAATCGCCAGCCGCTGGCCCTTCGGCGCAAAGGCAATGCCCTCGACGCTACGTTCCTGCGCAAATTCCTGCACCTTGCCGTCAGACGTGCGCACCCACACGGTGCGACCGGACGCAAAGCCGACCGTGCCGCCCGGACCTGCGGCAACCGCGGTCATCCATTTGCGCGGTATCTTCGCAAGTTCGGTCACCGTTCCATCGATATCCGTGCGGCAGACGCGACCGTCCTCGCCGCCGGTGATGAGCGACTTTCCATCAACGGAAACAGCCGCGCTCAACAGCCCGTCATGGGCGGCAAAGGTCTTGCTTCCATTGTTGAGCTGATGGATCGCGCCATCGGCCATGGCGAAGAAGGGAATGCCGCCGACAAAGCGCGCATAAAGACAATGACCTTCAAGGTCGAGCGGAGCTACTGTAGGCATTGGCTTCCGGTATTGTTTATTGATGAGGGCATTTCCAGCAAAGCTTTGGAGCGGTTACTGGAAATGCGCAAGATGAAAGAGGGCGCTATTTCGCCTGGCTGTTCTCGAAACCGGCCTTCAGGGCGGCGGGGTCGAGTTCGCGTCCGATGAAGACGAGGCGGCTTTCACGCTTTTCGTCTTCCTTCCAGGCGCGCTGGTGATCGCCTTCGATGATCATGTGCACACCCTGCACCACATAGCGGTCCGGGTCGTCCTTGAAGGCGATGATGCCCTTGAGGCGCAGGATGTTCGGCCCCTGCGTCTGGGTGATGTTCTGGATCCACGGGAAGAATTTGGCCGGGTCGATCTCGCCCGCGCGCAGCGACACCGATTTCACCGTCACGTCGTGGATTGGCGAGGCGTGGTCGTGGTGATGATGATGGTCATGATCGCAATCAGGGCCGCATTCATGGTCATGATGATGATCGTGATCATGCGCATGGTGATGGTGTCCATGATGGTCATGATCATGGTGATCGTGATCGCAGTCGGGGCCGCATACGTGGTCGGGATGGTCGTGGTCGAGGAAGTGGGGATCGTTGTCCAGAACGCGCTTCAGGTCGAAGGCGCCGCGATCCAGCACGCGGTCGAGCGGGATGGAAGCGCGCTCGGTGCGGTGGATGATGGCGTGCGGGTTGATGGCGCGCACGGTCGCCTCGATGGCGGCCAGTTCCTGCGGCGTGACGAGATCGGTCTTGTTGATGAGCACCACGTCGGCAAAGGCGATCTGGTCTTCCGCCTCGCGGCTGTCTTTCAGGCGCAGCGGCAGGTGCTTGGCATCGACAAGGGCGACAACGGCGTCGAGGCCGGTCTTGGCACGCACGTCGTCATCCATGAAGAAGGTCTGCGCGACCGGAACCGGATCGGCAAGGCCGGTGGTTTCGACGATGATGGCGTCAAAACGGCCCGGACGGCGCATCAGCCCTTCCACCACGCGGATCAGGTCGCCGCGCACGGTGCAGCAGATGCAGCCATTGTTCATTTCGTAGATTTCTTCGTCCGACTCGACGATCAGGTCGTTGTCGATGCCGATCTCGCCGAATTCATTGACGATGACCGCATAACGCTTGCCGTGATTTTCGGTCAGGATGCGGTTGAGAAGGGTGGTCTTGCCCGAACCCAGATAGCCCGTCAGAACGGTCACGGGGATGCGGCCAGCTTCAGTGGTCGTCTTGGTTTCAGACGGAGCTTCGGTTTGGGCTTCAGCCTGGCTCATGGTCATGCCTCTTGAAGTTGTGGCCTTTGAAGTCGGGGGTCAGAACGGCCAGCGCGAAACGGCCAGACCGAAACCCCGGATAGGACAATTCATATAAGGGAAGGGCGGCGTGAATGCCATATGCAATGCTATAATATTACATTGTTGTCGTTCACGATGACGACAGGAGCGCAGGGGCTTGAAGCGCGACCGCATCCGGCATATGTTTCTGGTATATGTCAAGGAGGTGAGGAAATGTCCCAGAAACCTCGGCCCAAATCGCGGGAAGTCCGGCTGTTCCGCAACAATCGCAATCAGGCAATCCGGATTCCGGTCGAATTCGAGCTGCCGGGCGATCGGGCATTGATTACGCGCGACGGCGACCGGCTGATCGTCGAACCGCTTCGCCGGGGCGGACTGCTGGCCCTGCTCGACAGCTGGAAACCCCTGGATGAAGCCCTGCCTGATGTTGCGGACCGCCCGGTCGAGCCGAAAGACATCTTCTGATGCGCTATATGTTAGACACCAACATCATCAGCGATCTGGTAAAAAATCCGGCGGGTTCGGTTGCCGGACATATCAGGCGGGTTGGGGCAGATGCCGTTTGCACCAGCATCATCGTTGCTGCCGAACTTCGTTATGGTGTTCTGAAAAAAGGTTCGCCTGCCCTGGCCGAGCGTGTCGAGGCCATTCTTCGGGAGATACCTGTTCTGCCGTTCGATGTTCCCGCCGATGCAAAATATGGAGCGCTTCGGGCTGCGCTTGAAGCAAAAGGGCAGCCGATTGGCGGCAATAACCTTCTGATTGCAGCCCATGCCGCCACGCTTGGAAAAACCATGGTGACGGCCAATGTGTCCGAGTTCGGACGGGTCAGCGAATTATCGGTCGAAAACTGGCTCGAATAGGCTGATTTGTCAGTTCGCCTGACTGGCGAGGCGTTGCGATTTGAACCGGGCGAGGTCGAACCTGTCGACATCGCGCAGCAGGTCGATAAAGCCCGTCACCGCGTTGGCGAGCAGCTTTTCGCCCGCTTCCGCCGTTGCAGCCGCCGCGTTGCCTGCCACGCCTTCCGGGTTGAGGTCGTGCATCTTCCAGCCGAAGGCGTGCGGGCCATAGGCGCGCAGGAACTTGAATTCCTCGGCGTAGCGTGACTGGACGTTGGAGAAGTTGCGCGCCTTCGACATATCCACCAGATCGGGGCGCAGCGCCAGCATCACCGATGTCTCGATGAAGCCGCCGTGAATGTCGAGCGCCTTCTCCTCCGGCGTAATCAGCCTTTCCGGCAGGCCGAAACGGGTCCAGCTTGTAGCGACGGCGAGCATGTCGAGCCTTGTGCGCAGTTCCGTCGCGACAATGGTCATCAGCGGCGAGTTGCCGCCATGCGCGTTCAGCATGACCAGCTTGCGGATGCCGCCTGCGTGAAGGTTTTCACCGATGCCGATCCACTGGTTCACGGCCTCGGCAAAGGCGAGGCTCTGGGTTCCTTCCGTGTCCATATGCTCGATGGAATAGCCGACCGGCTGCGCAGGCAGAAAATTGACATTCAGCTCAGGCGGCAGCGCATCGCTGACGCGGGCGACAATGCCTTCGGCGATGATCGTATCCGTTTCAAACGGCAGGTGAGGCCCATGCTGTTCGTGAGCGCCAAGAGGCAGAACGACAATCATGTCGCTGTTTTGATCGCGCAGATCGGTCATGTTTTCCTCACTTCATTCATTTCATCGGAGCCCGGAAGCGTAACGTCCATTAGCCATGACAGCAACAGGCGCTTGTTGTTTCATAAGTCGGACAATATTTTAGGATATGAGAACAGGCGGGACTATCGATCGGACGACAGCGAAACGTCGTAAAAAGGGCGAGGTGGCGATGAGCAAGGACAATAAGGCGGTTGTACTTTACCGGCTCCAATCCGTGGCGAGACTGTCGCGCACGGTGCTGGCCACGCGACTTCTCGAACAGGGGCTTTATGCGGGGCAGGATGCGGTCATGCTGCAACTGGCGGCCGAGGACGGGCTGACGCCGGGCGTTCTTGCGCAGCGCCTGGGTGTGCGTCCGCCGACCATCACCAAAACCATCGCGCGCCTGCAAAGCCAGGGTTTTGTCGCCAAACGCGCCTCGGAAACCGATCAGCGCCAGTCGCATATCTATCTCACGCAAGCCGGCCTTGAGACCATCAAGGCGATTGAGAAATCCATTCGCAAGACCGAAAAGGACATGCTGAAAAGCCTCGACAAGAAGGACCGCAAGGCCTTCCTCAAGATGCTGAGCCGGATGGAGAGCAATCTTGCGCTGCGTGGCGTCGTGCGCCTTGCCGAAGAGTCGGAAACGGAAGTGCCGGAAGAGGAAGAGGTGGAATAAGTCCATCCTTCAACGAGCTCTAACTATTTGTTTTGACGCGCATCTTGGCGCGAAACCGTGAAACACTTTTCAGGTTGCGCGCTATCGAAAATGCTTCCAATTCAAGGATGGCAATGGCATAACCGTTCGCAGGACGAACGGTCGCGTCCCGCCTTGTCAGGTTGCGGCCGCGTCTCCAACTGCGGCACGGACCAATTTGGGGAGGCGACTTGGCCCAGAAAATAAAGCTATCGACCATCGCTGACGCGCTTGGTGTTTCGACAGCCACCGTTTCGCTCGCCTTGCGCGACAGCCCCCTCGTTGCCGACCAGACCCGCGAGAAGATCAAGGAACATGCCCGCGCCATCGGTTATATCTATAACCGGCGCGCTGCGAGCCTGCGCACCTCGCGCTCCGGCATTGTCGGCGTCGTGGTGCATGACATCATGAACCCGTTCTTCGCGGAAATTCTCAAATCCATCGAAACGGAACTGGACCGCTCGCGCCAGACCTTCATCCTGTCCAACCATTACGACCAGCTCGAAAAGCAGCGCACCTTCATGGATACGCTTTTGCAACTGGGCGCGGACGGGGTCATCATGTCGCCTGCCATCGGCACGCCGCCGGAAGACATCCAGCTTGCCGAAGACAACGGCCTGCCGGTTGTGCTCATCGCGCGTAGCGTCGAGGGCGTCCATGCGCCGGTTTTCCGGGGTGACGACGCCTACGGCATCGGCCTTGCCACCAACCACCTGATCTCGCTCGGCCATACGCGCATCGCCATGATCGGCGGCACCGACCAGACGTCGACGGGCCGCGACCGCTATCGCGGCTATGTGCAGGCGATGGAAAAGGCCGGGCTTGAGGTTCGTCCCGACTGGCGCATCGCCGGGCCGCGCACCAAGCAGGGCGGCTTTGAGGTCGCGCCGCAATTTCTGGCATTGAAGGACAAGCCGACGGCGGCGGTCTGCTGGAATGACCTGACGGCCATCGGCCTGATGAACGGCATTGCCCGCGCCGGACTGGTGCCGGGCGAGGATATTTCCGTGACCGGCTATGACGATCTTGAGGAAGCGGCCATCGCGACGCCTGCGCTGACGACCGTCTGGAACGGACAGCGCGAGGTGGGACGCCGCGCGGCGCGCGCGCTGCTCGATCAGCTCAACGGCGTCGAGGTTTCCTCAATGCAGGAACTCATCAAGCCGGAACTGCATATCCGGCAATCGACCTCCAAGCCGAAACACGGCTGATTTCCCCCGCTTCGGATCCGGTTCAGCCTTTGGCTGGCCGGTCGCCGATCTTCAACGAACTGCCCCCATGCTGCCCAGAGGAATATTGTCATGACCAAGCGCGATGCCACCATTCTTGTGCTCGGAAACTTCAACGACTATGCCGTCGAGCGCCTGTCGGGTGAGTTTGCGGTGCGCCGCATTCCGCGCGGCGATGCAGCGCTGGTCGATGCTGCCTGGGCCGGGGAGGTGAAAGGCATTGCCAGCATGTCCACCGTCGATGCGGCGCTGATCGACGCGCTGCCCAATCTGCAAATCATCGGCAATTTCGGCGTCGGCTATGACGCGGTGGATGCAAAACATGCCGCCACCCGCAATGTGATGGTCACGAACACGCCGGACGTGCTGACCGATGAAGTGGCCGATACGACCATCGGCCTCCTGATCGACACGGTGCGCGAACTGTCGAAGTCGCAGGCATTCCTGCGCGCTGGCAATTGGGTGAAGGAGGGCCGCTACCCGCTGTCAAAGCTTTCGCTGCGCGGCCGCAAGGTCGGCATTTTCGGCCTTGGCCGCATCGGCAAGGCGGTCGCCCGCCGGATCGAGGCATTTGGCCTGCCGATTGCCTATCACAATCGCCGTCAGGCGAGCGACGTGCGCTACGATTATTACCCAAGCCTGAAGGAGCTTGCCAAGGCCGTCGACACGCTCATTCTGGTCGCGCCGGGCGGGGCGGAAACGGCGAAGGCGGTCGATGCGGAAGTGCTGGAGGCGCTTGGGGCCGATGGCGTGCTGATCAATGTCGGACGCGGTTCGCTGGTCGATGAGGATGCGCTGGTCGCGGCGCTGAACAACGGCACGATTGCCGCCGCCGGTCTCGACGTCTTCGCGAACGAACCGCATGTTTCGCAGGGGCTGCTCGATGCGCCCAACACGGTTCTGCTGCCCCATATCGCATCCGCATCGCAAAAAACCCGCCAGGCAATGGCGGATCTGGTGATCGACAATCTCATTGCTTGGTTCGACACCGGTTCGGCGCTAACGCCCGTGCCGGAGACGGGCCACGTTAAGGCGGTAAGTTAGGGGAATAGGGGAATAGGGGAATAGGGGAATAGGGGAATAGGGGAATAGGGGAATAGGGGAATAGGGGAATAGGGGAATAGGGTGCGATCGGGTTGTGAACAAGGCAAGTAAAATTTTTGCTTTGATCGAGAATAAGCGATTTTCTTCCCTTACTCCCTTACTCCCTTACTCCCTTATGCTCCCGTACTGCATCGCCAAACGCCTCGAAAATCCTGCGGGAAGGGGCGTCGGAATGCACCCAATATTCCGGGTGCCACTGGACGCCGACGACAAATCCCTTCGCATTCTTGACCGAGACGGCCTCGATCGTGCCGTCTTCGGCCACGGCTTCGACTTCAAGCTGCGGGGCAAGCCTGTCGATGGCCTGCCGGTGCACGGAATTCACGCGAATGCTGTCTTCCTTCAGGATTTCCGCAAGGCATGAGTTCGGGTTGAGCTTGATCGGGTGCTGGATGGCGAAGCGTTCCGCCTGGCTTTCCGATTCCGGCGCACGGTGGTCCATCCGGCCTTCCAGTTCCTGGATTTCGGTGGCGAGCGTGCCGCCTAGCGCGACGTTCAGTTCCTGTATGCCGCGGCAGATCGCCAGCACCGGAACGCCCCGCTCGATTGCCGCGCGGATCAGCGGCAGCGACGTTGCATCGCGCGCATTGTCATAGGGCTCGAAGGCAGGGCCCGGTTCCGCACCGTAGAGAGCGGGGTGAACGTTCGATTTGGAACCGGTCACGAGAACGCCGTCCACGGCATCCAGAATGGCGTCGAGGTCTAATTTGTCGCCGAAGCTCGGCACCAGAAGCGGCGTTAGGCCCGCAACATCGATTGCCGCTGCCAGATATTGTTGGGGCGCGGCGTGCCATGTGTAGTTTTCAAACGGCTTCACATCGGTCGGCACGGCGACGAGGGGGCGGGAAGTCTTGGGCATAATGTTCGTATCCACCAGTCGGATTATGCTCTTATTTGCTTCGTTCCTTACTTCTCCGCAATGGCGTGCGCAATCACGAACAGGTGTCGTCTTTCAGCCACGTCGAAGGTCATTTGTCGCGCCTTCTGTGTATTGTGTTGATTTGAACCGATTTTTACGGTCCAAACTGGTTCAAATGCCGCTCCCTATATTCTAGGAATGAATAAAGACGGATTGGCAGTTGAGGGGACGAATGACTGACGATCAGCTTTTCTCCGTCAGGGGCAAGGTCATTGCGGTGACGGGTGGTTCTTCGGGGTTGGGCCTGCGCATGGTTCATGTGCTGGCCGGGCACGGTGCGCGCGTGATTTCGATCTCGCGCACCCATGCGGGCGAAAGCATTTGCCCATCGGGCGGCGAAGTGCTGGAAATCATGGCGGATGTAACCCATCCGGATGAAATCATTCGCGCTTTCGATGAGGCGGAAGAGCGTTTCGGACCGATAACGGCGCTTTTCAACAATGCCGGGGTCGCGCATATGGCGCGCGCGCTCGACACGACGCGCGACATGCTCGAACATATATTCGAGGTGAATGTCGCCGGTGCCTTTTTCGTGGCGCAGGAGGCGGCGCGCCGCATGATCCGGCACGGCGAGGGCGGCTCCATCGTCAACACGACCAGCATTCTGGGCGAGCGTCCGCAGAAGGGCGCCGCCGCCTATTCCATGTCCAAGGCCTGCGTGACGCAGATGACGCGGGCGCTGGCGCTGGAATGGGCCGCGCATGATATTCGCGTCAACGCGATTTCGCCGGGCTGGTTTCCCACGCGAATCAATGAAGAGCAGCTGCAAGGTCCGGCAGGGGGATACTTCAAAGGGCGAAACCCGATGCGCCGCCTTGGCGAGCCGCAGGATCTGGACGGGGTTGTGCTGATGTTGGCTTCCGATGCCAGCCGCTATATGACCGGCTCGATCATCACCGTCGACGGCGGCCACCGACTTTGACAAGGTTGGAAGGCTTTTGCGGTTATTTCCCGTCGCGGGACCCTATATGGCAGGATTTTTCTCTAAAAGACGGGAATCCGGCGGCAGAATATCCATCGCGACTAATCTGGATTAATTCTCCGCAGGGCGACAATTAACCTGCCCTGTTCTCCAGTTTTGGCTGTTTCAATAATATTGGGACAACTAATACAACACATGCCTATGGTTGTAATTGCCTGCCGGGGGTTGTACTGCTGTGGTTTTCCTTTGGAAAGATCAGAATACATCTTATGGTGGTTGCCATGACAGCTTGTAGTTTAATATCCCGAAAGATATTTTTAAGTCATTGGTGCGATATTGCTGCCCCATATAAGGGATTGAATGCATCGAATGTGGCAAAGCCGTAAACCTGAGATACCTGCAGATGTGCGGCTATCTTTTCTCAGAGCGCTGTATGGGAATCGTACCACGCTCTGGTTCGGCTTGCTCGCGCACGTTGTGGCCTGCGTCGTCATCTATGTGAAAACCGCCGACTGGCGCTATCTGATGTTTGCCGGCGTTTTCGCCGTCGTGGCGGTCGGCCGCATCTTCGACATGCATAAGTTCGATCAGGCAAAGCAGCAGCAGCTCTCCCATGCCGATCTCGACCGATGGGAAACACGCTATCTGATCGGCGCATCCGCGGTGTGCCTGACGCTCGGCATGTTGTGCTTCTTCTCAAGCTTCGTGCTGCGGGATTCCTTTGCCGAACTTGCCAGCCTGACCGTGCTGCTCGCCTCGGTCGTTTCCATCGTGGGCCGCAACTATGCTTCGGCAAAGGCCGTCGTCCTGATGTCGGCCTGCACGCTCATTCCGGTTCTGGCCGGGCTCATTCTGGCGGGGACGCCGTTTCACGTCATTATCGGCCTGCTGCTGATCCCGTATTTCCTGTCCAACATCCAGATGGCCAATGGCCTGCGCGAGTTTCTCTTCGCCGCGGTCATGGGCAAGCGGCGCCTCTCCATCGTCGCCGGGCGTTTCGATGCGGCGCTCAACAACATGCCGCAGGGCCTTTTGATGTTCGACAGCCAGCAGCGCATCGCTGTCATCAACAACAAGGCCAAGGCGATGCTGCAGATCGCCGAGCACACAAAGCTGCATGGCCGCAAGCTCGATGTGCTTCTGCGCTATTGTGCCAAGAAGGGTCTGTTTCCGCACACCGACCTGAAAAACGTGCATGTGCGGATGCAGGATCTTCTGATCGGCAAGCGCGCCCGCGACATTTTCCAGCTTTCCAACCAGCGCTATATCGAATGCATCGGCAACCAGACCCTCAATGAAGGGGCGGTTTTGATGTTCGAGGATGTGACGCAGCGCGTGGAAGCGGAAGCGCGCATCCAGCATATGGCGCGCTATGACGGACTGACCGGCCTGCCGAACCGCAATTATTTCGAGACCATGGTGCGGTCGCTGCGTCACCATCAGCAAAAGGGCACGCAAGTCGCGCTCATCGTCATCGACATCAACCATTTCAAGCATGTCAATGACACGCTGGGCCATCATACGGGCGATGTGCTGCTGCGCCTGTTCGCCGAACGGCTGAACTCGCTCGACCCGCAGCGCTTCGTTGCGTCGCGCTTCGGCGGCGACGAATTCGTGGTGTTTGTCTTCAACCTGCGCAGCGAGGCCGATATTGCCGGCGTGATGGACCACATCATGGCGGTTGCGACCGGGGTATATGATCTCGATGGCGATCAGGTCCAGATCGATATCAGCGCGGGCGTGGCGATCGAGAATGTCGAAAAATCCGATGTCGGCAGTATGCATATCAATGCCGACCTGGCGCTTTACGAAGCCAAGAGCACGGAAGAAAAGTCCTGGTCCGTCTTCATCGACGCAATGGACACCAAATATCGCGGGCGACAGAAACTCAAGGCGGATCTGCGGCTTGCCATCGATCACGGCGAGATCAAGGTCGTCTACCAGCCAATCGTCAGCGCGCAGTCCCTGCGCGTTGTCGCATGTGAGGCGCTGGCGCGATGGGAACATCCGGAACTGGGCTTCGTGCCGCCTGCCGAATTCATTCCGCTCGCGGAAGAAATGGGCATCATCACCGACATAACCCGCTTCATGCTGGACCAGGCCTGTGCCGACTGCCTGTCATGGGGCGACCGCATCGGCGTTTCCGTCAACCTGTCGGCCATCGACCTGAAAAGCAATGACATCGCCCGCGATATTGCCAATGCCTTGCAGAAATCGGGTTTGCCGGCGCATCGGCTTGAGGTTGAAGTGACGGAAAGCGCGATCATTTCCGACCGCAACAAGACATCCATGGTGTTGCAGCGGCTCAAGAACGCCGGGATCAATATCGCGCTGGACGATTTCGGGACCGGCTATTCCAGTCTCAGCTACCTCAACACATTGCCCCTGACCAAGGTGAAGGTCGACCGCTCCTTCGTGCGCGACATCACCACCGACCGGCGGTCGCTGATGCTGCTTCGCGGCGTCACCCAGCTTTCGCATGAGCTTGGGCTGGGCGTAACGGTGGAGGGTGTCGAAACCGAGGAACAGCTCGCGCTGATCCGCGTGGCGGCGGGCGCCGATCTCGTCCAGGGCTATCTTCTCGGCATGCCGGTGCCGGTGGAGGCGATCAGCGCCATGACCGCCAAGGCCGCAGCGCGCCGCGATGGCGGGCGCACCGTCGCCTGACCGGGCTTGCGCATTCCCGCTGTTCAGGCGAGACAATCCGAAAGACAGGGCGGGTTTGATGCCGTTTTGACCGGAACCGCTCCGGCACATATTGCCGAAAAGCCGAACCGTTTTCGCGGCGAGAACATGCGCAAACCGGCGGATTCTCGCCCGTGACGGCTGCGCTGCAAAAGCATGTTGCTCCCTATTCTTTGCAGTGCTTCATCCCTGATGGGCATAAATTTGAATTTATCAAAATAATAGGGATGTTTTTCCGGGGAACTATTATGATCATAATAGGCGGGAAGAGAGAAGATAAGTATTCATTCATATTCTTATAGAAGAGACGTCAGGATCGTTCCTGCCGTTTATGGGGAGGCTAATGAAAAGATTGTATCGTTATTTTATCTGTTTTGGTCGCTTTGGTTGTGCTTGCCGGTGTCGGCGCAGCGGTCTTCTGGAAGAAGATCCATGAAAGCTGGGCCGTCTATCAATATGCCCAGATGTTCAAGGGACCGGAGATTTTTGAAAATTTCCGCAATATTTACAAACGCTATCCGTCAGTGCGCATTGCGCATGAGGGCGAGGTCAGCCCGCTTGCCAAGGCGGAGCGGCCCCTGCCGGAAACGTTCGTCTACAAGGGCGAAACGCGCAAGATTTCCGACTGGCTGGCGCGTGGCGGCACCACCGGACTCATTGTCCTGAAGGATGGCGTCATCGTTCATGAGCAATATGATCACGGGAATAGCCAGACGACCCAGTCGATCGCATTCTCCGTTTCCAAATCGGTTATTTCCTTCCTTATCGGCAATGCCGTCCGGGACGGGCTCATCGATATCAACCAGCCGGTCGACCGCTATGCGCCGGAGCTGGCCAAAGGCGGCTACAAGGGCGTGACGGTCAAGAACGTGCTGCAGATGGCGTCCGGCATCGGGTTCAACGAGAACTATGGCGATCTCAATTCCGATATTGTCCGTTATTCCGTCGAGCTTCTGACCGGCTCGATCACGGATTTCACCGCGCATCTGAAAGCCGTGCGTCCGCAGGGAACGTTCAGCCATTATGTTTCGGCGGATACACAGGTGCTGGGGCTGGTTCTGGAAGGCGCGACGGGCATTCCCTTGCAGGACTATATCAAGGACAGGCTCTGGTCGAAGCTTGGAGCCGAAGCCGATGCCTATTGGATCGTGGACCCCACCGGAGAGGCTGCCGCGGCAGTCGGCTTGAACGCTGTGCTTCGCGATTATGCGCGGTTCGGGCTGCTTTATCTCAACGAAGGCCGAAACTTCAAGGGGGAGCAACTCGTGCCCGCGCAGTGGGTGCATGATTCGGTGACGCCCGATGCGCCCTATCTGATGCCGGGCCGCGAGGATGGATCCGGCCAGATACCGTTCGGCTATGGCTATCAGTGGTGGACGCCGGTTGACTGGCAAGGCGATTTCTGTGCCGTCGGTATTTATGGGCAATTCATCTATGTCAATCCGGCCAGGCGGGTGGTGATTGCCAAGACCTCCGCCCATGCCAGTTACAATGTCGATGGACAGGACATGAAAGACGAAACCATGCATGCGTTTCAGGCGATCGCCAACGCGCTTTGACGCACCTTTTCCAAATTAAGGCGAAGTCTCGAAATGGCCCCTAATCGGGCCATTTTGCACGTTTTGCAGGGTATGCGTGCAGGAAAGCCCATTCCAATTGTGGCGAAGGAGCGTTCATTATGCGGCAATAAGAAGGCGACGCCTAAAGTAATATCTTTACATGCTGATAAAGGCGCATATTCTGCACACTGATTTGCGGGGTGCGGAAAATCGATTGCATGACGAATACAGCTGTTACAGGCGATAAACCGCCATTGTCCAATTTTGCGCGACAGCTGTTGCAGTTTCTCGACCGGGTGGAATATCGCCGCATCGTCCATGCGGAAGACCTCGAGGAAATCGGCCGTTTGCGCTACCGTTCCTACCGTACGCGCAATGTGATGCATGAGGCGGAAGTGCCGTCCATCGTCGATGATATCGACCGCGACAGCCATGCTTTCGTCTATGGCGTGCATGTGGACGGGCAACTGGTCAGCACGCTGCGCATCCATCACATCACGCCCGATCATCGTCGCGGCACCAGCTATGCGCTGTTTCCCGATATTCTCGATCCGCTTCTGAACAGCGGCATGCATTTTGTCGATCCGACCCGTTTTGCCGCCGATCCGGAACTATTGAGCGAATATCCGGCCATTCCCTATATCACCTTGCGCATCGCGGCGATGGCGTCGGAATTTTTCGCGGCAGATCAATGCCTTGCCTCGGTAAAGCCGGAGCATATGGCTTTTTACAAGCGCATTTTCGGCACCTCCGTCATGGCCGATGCCCGCGAGCATGAAGGCTATGGAATCAGGGTCGGTCTCGGTGCTGCACCCATCCGCAATATCCGCGATGCGGTGGCGGTGCGCTTTCCGTTCTTCAAGTCGCAGCCGCATGAGCGCCGCGCCATGTTTGCGGACATGCGAGACGGCACTGTGCCGCTGACCATCCTGCCGACGGCGAAATATACCGGCCTCGGCGTGTAAGTATCCGATCCAGACGTCGTAGTGCTTCGCAAAAGAAGCGCATTCCGATCCATGGGCTACTATTGGAAAAATCTTCCTTCGGATTAAACAATTAAATATAGCCAGAGGGGCGGTTTCGCTTTACGAAGATTGCGGAACCGCTTCTGCGGAGAGGGTAGCTGCGACGAAAAGCCTTGCTGTCAAAGCACGGGTTTGCTCGCTCGCACATTGAAGATTGCAGGCATTTCCGCTTAACATGACGGTATATGGGCGGAAATTCTGAATGGGTGGAACTAAAATGGCAGAACATCATACGACGGCTCCGGCTGAACTTGGCGCACCGATGGACTATTCCGAGCATGAGAAAACTTATGCCGGTTTCACGGGCCTGGTTAAATGGAGCACGGTGGCGCTTATCGCCCTTATGATTGCCATGGCGTTCGGCTTTTTTGCTGGTGGTTTCTTCTCCGCGACCGTTCTTTTCATCCTGGTCTGTGTCGCTGCCTGGTTCATTCTTTCGTGACCGCTGCCGCCGGATGCTGGCATCCGGCGCAGTATCGTTGAACTGAAGCGCGAACCGGGATCAAACCCGCACGATTTGATCGAATGCCTTGGCATGGAATACCGTGCCGGGGCCTTATGCATGTCTATCGTTCAGTCTGTTTGAACGGGCTTCGTCCCGGAAGCCCGTAACTGTGCATGACCGGAATCAATCCCGGAAGAACGCCACGAAAGGGAAACCAGCTTGGCCCAGACGTTATTTATCCCGAAAGAAAGCGACCCCAATGAAAGCCGTGTCGCGGCGTCGGCGGAGACGGTGAAGAAATTCATCGCGCTCGGCTTCGATGTCGTGGTGGAAAAAGGCGCGGGCGAGAAATCGCGCATTCCCGATGCTGAATTCACCGCAGCCGGTGCCCGGATCGGCACGGCGGCGGATGCGAAAACGGCGGATGTCGTTCTTAAAGTGCGCCGCCCTTCGGATGCGGAACTGAAAGGGTATAAATCGGGCGCGGCACTCTTCGCCATGCTGGACCCCTATGGTCATGAGGACGCTGTTGCAGCGCTTGCCAAGGCTGGAATCTCGGCCTTCACGATGGAATTCATGCCGCGCATCACCCGTGCGCAGGTGATGGACGTGCTGTCATCACAGGCGAACCTTGCCGGTTATCAGGCGGTGATCGATGCGGCGGAAGTCTATGACCGCGCCATGCCGATGATGATGACGGCGGCGGGCACCGTGCCTGCTGCAAAGGTATTTGTCATGGGGGCGGGCGTTGCCGGTCTTCAGGCCATTGCGACCGCGCGCCGCCTCGGTGCCGTCGTAACGGCCACCGATGTTCGCCCGGCTGCGAAAGAGCAGGTCGCCTCGCTCGGTGCGAAATTCATCGCGGTGGAAGACGACGAGTTCAAGGCGGCGGAAACCGCTGGCGGCTATGCCAAGGAAATGTCGAAGGAATATCAGGCGAAGCAGGCAGCACTTGTTGCCGATCACATCGCCAAGCAGGATATCGTCATCACCACGGCGCTTATTCCGGGTCGTCCGGCCCCGCGTCTTGTCTCCAAGGAAATGGTCGCCTCGATGCGTCCCGGCTCGGTGCTGGTCGATCTGGCTGTTGAGCGCGGCGGCAATGTCGAAGGCGCGATTGCCGGTCAGATTGCCGAGATCAATGGCGTCAAGATTGTCGGTCATCTCAACGTTCCGGGCCGTATCGCTGCAAGCGCCTCGCAGCTTTATGCGCGCAACCTGATCGCCTTTGTCGAAACGCTGGTCGACAAGGAAACGAAGCTTCTGAAAATCGATCCGGAAGACGAACTGGTGAAGGCAACGCTTCTCACCCATCAGGGCAAAATCCTGCACCCGGCTTTCGCCAAGGCTGAAACAGCACCGACTGCGGTCGCTGAAAAAGCCGCAAAGCCGAAAGCCGCGCCGAAACCGAAAGCGGAGAAACCGGCGGCGGAGCCTGCCGCGCCGAAGGCGGCAGCGAAGCCTGCCAAGAAAACACCAGCTAAAGCCCCGAAGACTCCGTCTTCCCCCAAGTCTCCGGTTGATGGAGGAGAGGCATAATGGCCGACACAAATCTCGAAAAAGCTCTTGAGAGCCTTAATCAGGCCGCGGATGCCGTGCGTCAGGCGGCGGAAAATGCTGGCGGTCTGGGTGATGCTGCCGCCGCTGCCGCCCATGCCGCATCGGGCGGCGCAATCGATCCGTTCGTGTTCCGCTTTGCGATTTTCATCCTGTCGATCTTCGTCGGCTATTATGTCGTCTGGTCGGTCACGCCTGCGCTGCACACGCCGCTAATGGCCGTCACCAACGCCATTTCCTCGGTGATTGTGGTGGGCGCGCTTCTGGCGGTCGGCCTTTCCCTTTCGGGCTGGGCAACCGGCTTCGGTTTCATCGCGCTCATTCTGGCGAGCGTCAACATTTTCGGCGGCTTTCTGGTCACCCAGCGCATGCTCGCCATGTACAAGAAAAAAGAAAAGTGAGGCTGAACCATTATGAGCGTTAATCTCGCAGCCTTCCTTTATCTCGTCTCCGGCGTGCTGTTCATTCTGGCGCTGCGCGGCCTGTCGCATCCGACGACCAGCCGTCAGGGCAATATGTACGGCATGATCGGCATGGGGATTTCCATCCTCACCACATTGTTGCTGGCGCGCCCGAGCTTCGGCGGTCTGGTTCTGATCGTTATCGGCATCGCCATCGGCGGCGGCATCGGTGCTGTCATCGCCCGCCGCATCGCCATGACGGCCATGCCGCAGCTTGTCGCCGCCTTCCACTCGCTGATCGGCCTTGCCGCCGTGCTGGTGGCGGCCGCCGCGCTCTATTCGCCGCATTCCTTCGGGATTGGCGAAGTGGGTCAGATCCACGGTCAGGCGCTTGTGGAAATGTCGCTGGGCGTGGCCATTGGCGCGATCACCTTTACCGGCTCGATCATCGCCTTCCTGAAACTCGACGGGCGCATGTCCGGCAAGCCGATCATGCTGCCGGGGCGTCACGTCATCAATGCGGCTCTGGCCGCAGCCATCGTGTTGCTGATCGTCGTGCTCACGAACACCGAAAGCCATTTCGTGTTCTGGCTGATCGTGCTCCTGTCGCTTCTCTTTGGTGTGCTGATCATCATTCCTATCGGCGGCGCGGATATGCCGGTTGTCGTTTCGATGCTCAACTCCTATTCGGGCTGGGCAGCGGCGGGCATCGGTTTTACGCTTGGCAATCTGGCGCTGATCATCACCGGCGCGCTGGTCGGCTCATCCGGCGCGATCCTCTCTTACATCATGTGCAAGGGCATGAACCGCTCGTTCATCTCGGTCATTCTCGGCGGCTTTGGCGGCGATACGTCGGCTGCCGGTGGCGGCGAGGTCGAACAGCGCCCGGTCAAGCAGGGTTCTGCCGACGATGCGGCCTTCATCATGAAGAACGCATCCAAGGTCATCATCGTGCCGGGCTATGGCATGGCGGTGGCGCAGGCCCAGCACGCGCTGCGTGAAATGGCCGACAAGCTCAAGGCTGAAGGCGTGGAAGTCAAATACGCCATCCATCCGGTCGCGGGCCGTATGCCGGGGCACATGAACGTGCTTCTGGCCGAGGCCAACGTGCCTTACGATGAAGTGTTCGAGCTGGAAGACATCAATTCGGAATTCGCGCAGGCCGACGTTGCTTTCGTGATCGGCGCGAACGATGTCACCAATCCGGCGGCGAAGACCGATCCGAAGTCACCGATCTTCGGCATGCCGATCCTCGATGTCGACAAGGCTGGCACGGTCTTGTTCATCAAGCGCGGCATGGGCTCCGGCTATGCGGGCGTGGAGAACGAGCTGTTCTTCCGCGACAACACCATGATGCTCTTTGCCGACGCGAAGAAGATGGTGGAAAGTATTGTGAAGGCGTTGGATCACTAAGGGAAGGCAATAGGGCAGTAAGGCAGTAGGGCGGTATGTTTGACTTGCAAATATACGGACCTTACTCCCTTACTCCCTTACTCCCTTACTCCCTTACTCCCTTAATATCGCATCCTGCAATGCACGCAGCTCGGCGATCTTCGAGCCGGGCTTGGGGGCCGCATTGGCATAGGTGATGAGTTCGCCCTTGCGGATGGGCGCGATGACCGAGCCGTTCTGCAGCAGGCCGCAGGGAATGGCTTTGGCCGCGCGCGCTTCCGGCGTCGTCATGATCCATGAACGATAGCAATATTGGCCGATGGCATCGAGCTGGTCGCCGGGCTGCAAATCCTTCTTGGCGACCGCGCAGACTTCCGCCACCGGCTTTGGCAGCGGCACCATGTCGGTCTTGCCGTGCAGCACGACCCGGGCAACCGTCAGGGGTACTTCCAGCGAGGTGAGGTGGAAAGGACGGTGGAAGGTGAAATAGGGGCCTTTGCCCATTTTCAGGTCTTCCAGACGCTCGACCAGACGCGGATGTTCCATCTTGGCAATGACGAAGACGCCCGGCGACACGCCGCGCCCGATGGAATAATCGACCACGCCTGTCTTGTTCAGAACGCCGCCGTCTTCCTTCGGGATCAGCGTGCGATTCAATTCGTCGATTGCGGCCTTGGGGCCGTGCATGCCTGCAATATCCGGCACAAGGCCGGTGGCGTTGGCAATCGCCGCCATTTCGACCATCGTCTTGGAGCCGTCGACAAATTCCACCAGCAGGCGGACATTCATGTTCCGACGGTCGGCCTCTTCCTGATAATCGTCAGGGATCGCATCGAAATTGAGCGGATTGTTCTTGCCCTTGCCAGCGGCCACGACCTTGTGGCCCATGGCGGAAACGAACTCGATCAGCTCCATGCAGGATGAAGGCTCGTCGCCTGCGCCCAGCGAATAGATCACGCCCTGCTTGTCTGCTTCGGCTTTGAGATAGGGACCGATGGTGACATCGGCTTCCACATTCATCATGACGAGGTGCTTGCCGTTGCGGATGGCCTTGATGCCGGTCTCTGCACCCACTTCAGGAATGCCGGTCGCATCGATGATGACATCGATGAGCGGGTTGGAAAGGATGAGGTCATTGTCGTCGGTGACGGCGATCTTGCCCGCCTCGATGGCGCGGGTCATTGCGGATTCGGTGGCGGCTTCTTGCGCGTTGTCCTCGTCGCCATAGGCGGTGCGGACAGCCTTGAAGGTGTTCGGCAGCCTGCGGGCGGAGAGCGCGCCGACTTCGATGCCCTGCATCCGCGCGACCTGGGTTACGATGTCGGTGCCCATTTCGCCAGCGCCGATAAGACCGATGCGGATCGGCTTGCCGGTTTCGGCCCGTGCTGCGAGATCACGCGCCAGTCCAACCAGTGCAACATTTGTCGTCATGAAAATCTCCGCAAAATCTCAGAACCCGGCAAGCGCGGTGATTTTGTCACGCTTGTGTTGATATAGGTGCGTAATAGATGAACAGTCTCTATATCAACACCGAGGGACGCGCACCTCCAAACTGCGCGACAAAATAGGCATGTGACTGGAGCCAAAATGAGCAGCGTATCCCCCTTCGATCTCGTAATCTTCGATTGCGACGGCGTGCTTGTCGATAGCGAGCCGCTTTCCTGCCTTGCGTTCGAGCAGGTCTATGCCGACCACGGCATGAAGCTGCCGCAGGGCACGGTTGCCAAGGGCATCGGCATGAAGCAGGCCGACATCATGAAGATGATCGAGGATATGACCGGGCATCGCCTGCCGGAGGAGGCGACGAGCCAGTTCTGGCCCGCGACAAGGGCGCTCTTTGCGGAATCGCTGGAGCCGACGATCGGCATCGCCAATTTCCTGCGCGAACTGCCGCAAAAGCGCTGCGTAGCGTCGTCGTCGCAGCCGGAACGCATTGCCTTCAGCCTGGAAAAGACCGGCATCAGCCACTATTTCGGCGATGCGGTCTATTCGTCCAGCATGGTGAAGCGCGGCAAGCCCGCGCCGGACCTGTTCCTGTTCGCCGCCGACAAGATGGGCGTCGATCCGGCGCGTTGCGTGGTGATCGAGGATTCGCCTTTTGGCGTCGAAGGAGCCATTGCTGCGGGCATGACGGCATTCGGTTATACAGGTGGTGGACACACCTATGAGGGCCACGCGGAAAAACTGACGGGCAAGGGCGCGCATCGGGTTTTCGCGCATTGGGATGATATTGCACGGGAAATTCTGGTTGCCGCCTAAGTGTCTGATCCAAAAGTCGCCATGCCGGACTGCAAATGGCAATTTCTGCGCTTCCGGTGCTCATGTACATTTAAGTACATTGCGCTCCGGTTCTCGAAATCACCATTTTCGCCATGGCCTGCCACTTTTTGATTCAGACACCAGGCTTTATTGGTTAAACACAAGGCAAATCACATCAGCAGGAATAGCCAGCGAATGAAAGACGCAATCACGCTCGACCAGTTGCGCGAGGCAATCGGCACGGAAATCGGATGTTCCGAGTGGCGCGAAGTCACGCAGGAAATGATCAACCAGTTCGCGGATGCGACGGACGATCATCAGTTCATCCATGTCGATCCGGAACGCGCCGCCAAGGAAACGCCGTTCGGCGGAACCATTGCCCACGGTTTCCTGACGCTGTCGCTGCTTTCGACGCTGGCCTATGAAGCGCTGCCGATGCTGGAAGGCGCCACGATGGGCATCAATTACGGCTTCGACAAGCTGCGCTTCATGTCGCCGGTCAAGACGGGTTCCCGCGTGCGCGCCCGTTTCAAGCTGGCGGATGCGGATATCCGTCCGTCGGGTCGGGTGGTCAATCACTATGACGTGACGCTCGAAATCGAGAATTCGCTGAAGCCGGCGCTGACCGCAACCTGGCTGACGATTGCTGTTGTGGAGCCGCCTGAAAGCTAAGCCGCTTCGCGATAAGAGACCGGAAGCCGTCCTTCTTCATCGAGAGGGGCGGCTTTTCCTTTGTGCTCGGTCATCAGCTCGCGAAACAGGAACGGGCCGTGCAGGAACATGCCGAAATCATAGAAGTTCTTCTTCTCCGCCCCGCGCATGTAAAGCAGATGCATCAGGAAGAAATTGCCCTTCGAGCGTTTGTAGCGGTTTTCGCTGTGGACGTGTTTGAAGCGGATGCGGTTGATGAGCGGCGGATTGGCGGTCTTCAGCTTCAGCACCTTTGCCGGGTCCGAACCGTAGAAATGGATGATGTCGGTCAGAACCTGGAATTCCGACCACAGGACCGGGCTTTCCTCGATCACCACGCGCACATCCTCACGCAGGGATTTTGCCCTGGGGTGAAGCGCGATCATCATCAGGCATGAGCCGATGGCAAGCAGCGACACGGGCTGTCTTGCCAGAAGGTCGGGGCGCTCGCGCTGGAGATCGGCCAGCGCCTCCACCGCCGGAACCGTGCCGAGACTATGCGCGACAATGACGACCTCATCGGCTTGGCTTTCTTCGATCTTCCGTTTCAGGGCTTCGGCAAAAGCCTTGCGCCGCTGGCTAAGCTTCTCGTTGCGGCCATGGATACGGTCATAGGCCGCGGACCAGTCGTCGAGCAGATAGGACATGAAAAACCGGTCGCCGGGCTTGCGCACCAGCAGGGTGGCAATAAAGGCGGCAAGCGGAACCGACCAGAACAGATGCAAGGCCGAAAAGCCCGCCGCCACCGGTGCCAGGACGATCAGCGCAGCGACAGCCAGAATCGCCAGCGACAGCAGGAACGGCCAGAGGAAAAACAGGACGAAGCGCCAGCTCGTCCTCAGATAGCGCCACAACGTTCCGGTAAAGAGGATGTTCATGAATGCGTGAAAGCCGGTCAGCATCCGCTTCGGTGTCGACCGCGCGGCATAATCGTCGAAAATATCCGCGGTGCCGAACTGGCAGAACTCGGTTTCTGTCCGCCAGCCATTGCCGGTCGTGATGGCGGTCAGCGTGCCGCAATCGTCAGGCTCCTCCGCCATTGGGGGCAGTCTGGTCTTGGCGTTCCACAAGCGGTCGAAATCCTTCAATGCCTGCGCATGGCGCACACGGACAGCCTTGGGATGCAGGCCTTCATAGCCTGTGAACTGGATAACGAGTCGTTTGCGGAGAGGCATAAGGAGAATCGGATAAGATGAGAGGAGGCGTTATCGGTTTGCAGGCAAAGTGTTCTGGGTCGCCATTGAAGCCGATTTGTGCGAGAAACGCGTGCGGCTTAGCCTATTTGCGCGGTTGCGGCCATAGCAAATCGCGCACAAGCCGGTATTTCGCGCAAGCCGGTGGGCAAAGTTGCATCTTGAGGTGGACAGGCTGGGCTCTTTCTGGTAATAGCCACGACCAATTTGCAGCGTATCCGTTGCGAAGCTTGGGAGCCTTTGGGCGTTGATCGGCCGGTCAGACCGGCTGAAATCGTTAAAAGACCCCCTAACGGCCTCAGGCTTAACCGAAATTCTAACCGATACGGGAATACACGTGCAGGTACTCGTCCGCGATAATAATGTTGATCAGGCTCTCCGCGCTCTCAAGAAAAAGATGCAGCGCGAAGGTATCTTCCGCGAAATGAAGATGCGCGGCCACTATGAAAAGCCGTCCGAAAAGCGCGCTCGCGAAAAGGCAGAAGCCGTTCGTCGCGCACGCAAGCTGGCCCGCAAGCGCGCTCAGCGTGAAGGCCTCGTCGGCGGCCGCGCTGGCGCTCGCTGATCGACTCTGAAATCAGGCGCTGTCGAGCAGCGCCTTTTCTGCTTTCCGGTGTCGGCTTTTGCCTGCGCCGGATTTTGCATGTTCGGGCTTCAGCTTTGCGCGTTCGTTTCCGATATGAAGCGAAGGGCCGACATGACCATGGCAAGCATATTTATTTATTCTGCTTCCATTTTTAATGCAGCGTTACGAAAAGTTTCTGGACTTGTCGCGCATCATTATGTGTAAAAACAAATAATTGGGGTATCGGCCTGTCCGGAGCGCCATCCGGAGATAAAACAAGCTTAAGACAATGCCGCCTTTTTGCTGTTTTTATCTGCTGGTAGAGGCCAGTATAGTACCGTGACAGGCAGAATAGTCCGGCAGGAGCAAGTCCCAAATGGGGCCGGCACGGGATGGAGAAGAGGCAGAAGGGTCCTTGCGCCCGATGCGAGCTGAAAGGAATGCGATCGTTGCCCACACGCTTGAAGATGATGCAATCGTCAGGAACGAAAGTTTCGGGAATTGAGGCATTGGGTGGAACCGGCCGAAACGGTCTTCTCATTGCCGCCGCACTTCTGGCTTTGACCGTTGCGGGCTGCCAAAGCTCCACGACCGCGCTCAGCACGGTGGACAAGGCGCAAGGGTCGAGCGAGAACATCAGTTCGCTGACGAGCGTGATCCAGAGCAATCCACGCGATCCGGAAGGCTACAATGTGCGCGGTTCCGCTTATGGCAAGTCCGGGCGCTACAAGGAAGCGCTGCGCGATTTCGACCAGGCAATAGCGCTTAACCCGAATTTCTATCAGGCCTATGCCAACCGCGCGCTGGTCTATCGCTATATGGGCGACAGCACCAAAGCCGTGCAGGATTACAGCAAGGCCATCCAGCTCAACCCGCAATATGACGCCGCCTATATCGGGCGCGGCAACGTCTATCGTCAGGCGGGGCGTCTCGATCAGGCGCTGAGCGACTTCATTCAGGCCATCGCATTGCAGACGACCGATGGGCGCGCCTATCACAATCGCGGCCTGATCTATCAGGCCAAGGGCCAGCACAAGCAGGCTATCGAGGATTTCTCCAAGGCGATTTCGCTCAATTCCACAGCGCCGGAGCCCTATAACGGGCGCGGCATTTCCTATGTGGCGCTGAACGACTACGATAACGCCTTCGACGATTTCAACACCGCCATCACGCTCGACCAGAACGTGGCGGAAAGCTGGGCCAATCAGGCGCTTGTCTATGAGCACAACGGTGACAGGGCCAAGGCCGCCAATTCCTATTCACGCGCCGTGCAGCTCGACCCGAAATACCAACCTGCGAAGGATGGTCTGGCTCGGACGCGCGGATAGGCTCGCAGCCTGTGTTCCAAAAGCCGCTCTGTGTGGCTGCAAATGGCAATTTATCTGCGTTCCGGTGCTCACGTAGGTTTCAAAGACGCATAGTCTTATCCGAAAAGTCTGCAACTTTTCGGGACTATGGTTAGACGTACGCTCCGCTCCGGTACTCGAAAATCATCATGTTCGCGCACACATACCGCCTTTTTGATTCACGCTCTCATATTGCCAAGTATTGAAGATTGATGGCGGCGCTTTTCAAATTGGAGAGCGCCGCTTTTCTTTATAATTGGCCGCGATATATTGCATCCCATGTCGCTCTTCGATCACATCGGTTTCAAGGCCCGTAACGTCAATCGCAGCCTTTCCTTTTACGAAAGCTGCATGCCCGAACTCGGACTGGAGGTCATTGCCCGGTCCGGCAGCGGCTTCTTCGTCAGCGGCGGGGAGAGGGCGCCTGTTCCGTTTCTGTGGATCCACGGCAGTGCCGATGGGATAGTCGACGGCGAAGACAAGCCCGGCGACCGCCTGCACCTGATGTTTACAGCCGGAAGCCGCGAGGCGGTGGAGGCGTTTCATCAGGCGGCACTCAAGGCGGGCGGCAGGGATAGCGGCGGCCCCGCCTATCAGGGGCCCGAAGAGATGGGCTATTACGCCGCGCTCGTCTTCGATCCCGATGGAAACACGCTGGAAGCGGGTTTCCGTGAGCGTAAGCGCTGAGGCCCGAAAAGCGGCGGTTCGCGTCGCCGCAGCTTCCGGGCGCTATCATTTCAACGGCTGCAGCATCCGCCCGGGAATCGAAATCGATTTTCGCAAAGCACGATGCGTAGGTTCAACAGGTTGGAGTGAGCTTGTGTAAGCGTCCGCAGGACGCACGGCGCTCTCTCGCATTCAGCGGTGTCGGTGTGGGCCGCTGTGATGGCTCGCGGGGAAACAGTATTCCATCAAAATAGCGGCCAATATATTTGTCACAACTATATAATATATATCTTGTTTAAATACAAATATAATGCCATAATTTCTACATAATGTTTATAATAAATTATAGAATACTATGAATTAATTTTTGTATCAGGATATATTATGCGTGTTTTTCGCAGGTTGCAATATTATATTAGTAATGTTGCTTCGGACAGCTTTAAGTCGCGTATATCTCAATGTGATTTCTATTCCGCAATAGACCCTTTCTCGATGGAAGAAATATGCGAAAGTTTTGAAAGGGTAAATTATTGCAACAAGCTGAGCTCAAAATTCACGTTGTCTGACCCAGTATCCTTGAGCGGTGTGGATAAATTTGGGAGTATGTATTATTACGATCTAAAAGAATACTTTAGGTATTTCACGAAGGGGCTGGGTCTTTCCTACGTTTTTGGCGATGTTACGGAAATCCCGGCAGTGCCGTCCATCGTGAAAAGCAGGCCCATCGCTGGCGATAATTCAAACTCCGTTATCCTGAATCTGGATAAATTTCGGCATTATTATACCATAAAGGATCGGTTGGATTTCCGTGCCAAGCTCCCCCGGGCCGTGTGGCGGGGCAGGGATAACAACGTCAAAAGGCGGCAACTCGTGGAGGGCTTCCACGATCATCCCCTGTGCGATGTCGGGCTCGTAAACGGCAATCTTCCGGAAAAATACATCAAGCCCTGGTTGTCGATGAGGGGGCAGCTTCAGTATCGCTATATCCTGTCCGTCGAAGGAATAGATGTTGCCACAAACCTGAAATGGATCATGTCCAGCAAATCCCTGTGCATGATGCCAAAATGCGTCTACGAAACGTGGTTTATGGAGGGGCGGCTTGTGCCGGGGTTCCATTTCGTTCTACTGAACGATGATTTCTCCGACCTGCCCGAGAAGATCAAATATTATAATCAATACCCGTTTGCGGCGGAGGAAATAATCAAGAACGCCAATGATTATTGCGCCATATTCTTCGATAAACGAACCGAGAAGCTCGTATCGCTCCTCATACTGATGAAGTATTTCTTTCTGAGCGGTCAGATGGAACTGCCCGACCGCCTGAAAGAGCTGCCCTGGCTGTAGAGCATTCCCCGCAAAACCGCGTTGCGCTTTCGCGGAAAGTGCTCCAGCCTCTTGTGTTGCGCGGCGGAGACCGTTCTCAGGCGCGCAGGTTGCGCTTGTCGAGGCGGTTCACCAGCCGGTCGCCGATCCACTGGATGCCGCAAACCATGATGATGAGGATGATCACGACCGCGATCATGATTTGCGTCTCGAAGCGCTGATAGCCGTAGCGAATGGCAAGGTCGCCAAGACCGCCCGCGCCGATGGCGCCCGCCATGGCCGATGCGCCGACAAGCGTGATGATGGTCACGGTGAAACCGGCGATGATGCCGGGCAGGGCTTCGGGAACGAGCACTTCGCGCACGATGGTCCAGCGGTTTGCGCCCATGGAGCGCGCGGCTTCGATGAGGCCATGGTCCACTTCACGCAGCGACACTTCCGCAATGCGCGCATAATAGGGGATCGCGGCAATCGACAGCGGCACGATGGAGGCCCATGTCCCGATGGAGGTGCCGACGATGAAGCGCGTGACGGGGATGAGCGCCACCAGAAGGATGATGAACGGAACCGAGCGGAAGCCGTTGATGATCGCGCCGAGGATCGTGTTGACTGTCAGGTTCTGGGCAAGGCCGCCGCGCTCGGTCAGGATCATGATGAGGGCGAGCGGCAGGCCGACGACGAGCGAAATCAGGCTCGAAAAGCCGGTCATGATGATCGTCTCCCAGAAGGAGCGCCAGAGAAGATCAAGCATCGCCTGAGACATAGCCGAGTACCTCCGTGGCGTCTGCATGGGTGTCGAGATAGGTGATGGCGGCGTCAAGCTTCGCCTGGTCGCCTGCGGGCAGGCCGATGAACAGCGTGCCGACCGGCTCGCCCTGGATCGTGTCCATGCCGCCATGGATCAGCTGCGGGGCTATCTGGGTGGCGGCTGCGATATCATTGAAGAACGCGCCTTTTGCCGCCGCGCCCGACAGCTTGACTTTCAGCACGGCGAGATCGCCGGATTTTTGCAGCCGGTCGCGCCAGACGACGGGCAGTTCCGGCGTCAGCACCTGCAACATGCTCTGCGTCACAGGCGATTGCGGATTGGCGAAGACTTTCCAGACCGGGCCTTCTTCGGCGATTGTGCCGTGATCGAGCACGATCACGCGGTCGGCAATGCGGCGGATAACCTCCATCTCATGCGTGATGAGCAGGATGGTAAGGCCAAGCTTGGTGTTGATGTCTTTCAAGAGCGCCAGAATGGACTGCGTGGTTTCCGGGTCGAGGGCGGATGTCGCTTCATCGGACAACAGCACGGCAGGCTCGGCGGCGAGCGCACGGGCAATGCCGACGCGCTGCTTCTGGCCGCCGGAAAGCTGGGCCGGATAATGTGCCGCCTTGTCGGAAAGGCCGACCAGTTCCAGAAGTTCCGCCACACGCCGGGCGCGTTCGGCCTTCGGCTTGCCCGCAATCTTCAGCGGCAAGGCGATGTTTTCGGCAACCGTCTTGGCGGAAAGCAGGTTGAAATGCTGGAACACCATGCCGATGCGGCGGCGCACCGGGCGCAGCGCGTCTTCGCCAAGGCCAGTGATTTCGCGGCCTTCGATCAGGATCGAACCGGCATCCGGCTTTTCAAGGCCGTTGACGCAGCGGATCAGCGTAGACTTGCCCGCGCCGCTGCGACCGATGATGCCGAGGATTTCGCCGCGCGCGACGGAAAGCGAAACACCATTGATCGCCGCCGTTTCACCGAACATTCGGCGCACGTCTTTCATCTCGACGATGGGCGCGGACGCGGCGGGTGGCTTTTCAATGGTCACGGTCGTTTCTTCTATGTCTGTATGGGCCGCTGCAAACAGCGGCGAACTGCAATCGGATAAGGCTTCAAGGAAAGATGATGCCTGGCTCAAGCCATCAGCTTTTGCCGTGGCGATGCTTTAGGGCAATTTTTGTCCGCGCGTCAACAAAAGCCGCGCCGGAAACGGTTCCGGCGCGGTCTTTCTGCCATTCTGTCGATTAGTTCCAGGCCGGGATGCCGGTGCCCTTGTAGGCGCGGTCGAGTTCGGCCTTCACGGCATCGTTCTGGAACGAAGCCACGAGCTTCTTCACCCATTCGGCGTTTTCATCTTCGGTGCGGACCGCGATGAAATTGTTGTACGGGTTGTTTTCCTTCGATTCCCAGCCGATTGCCTCTTCCTTCTTGAGGTCTGCCTTTGCGGCCCAGTCGTTGTTCACGATTGCCGCATCGAGGTCATCGATGGAACGGCCGACGACACCGGCGTCGAGTTCCTTGATCTCAAGCTTCTTCGGGTTTTCGACGATATCGATCGGGGTCGCCAGAATGCCTGCATCCGGCTTCAGCTTGATGAGGCCCTTTTCTTCCAGAACGCGCAGCGCGCGGCCCTCGTTCGACGGATCGTTTGGCACGCCGACGACCGCGCCTTCCTTCAGTTCGTCAAGGCTCTTGTGCTTGCGCGAATAGATGCCGATTGGCCAGACGGCGGTGTAACCGGCAACGGAAATCTTGTAGCCGTGCTGCTTGATCTGCTCGTCGAGATAGGGCTTGTGCTGGAAGGCGTTGGCGTCGATTTCCTTGCGTTCCAAGGCTTCGTTCGGCTGGTTGTAATCGTTGAAGGTCACGCGCTCGATGTTGAGGCCGTGCTTCTTGCCTTCTTCGGCAACGACTTTCCAGACGTCTTCGTCCTCGCCGCCCATGATGCCGACCTTGATGGTCTTGTCTTCCGCGTGGCTCGGGGCCGATGCGAAGCCGACGGTCAGGGCGGCTGCGGTGAAAAGAAGGGCTTTCAGACCGGCGCGACGGGTCAAAGCATAACGGGAAAGGGCTGACGACATTGTTGTTTTCCTTAGCTGAACATTGTGGAGAGCCGGTCCCGGAAAGCGATCTTTTGAGATGATCTTTCTCCCCCTGCCCACCTTGTGACCGATAATTCCCTTTTACCTGCCAAGAAACAAGGAAAATTATTTCAGAATTTGTTCACGCGATGATGCCGAAATTGCGTTCACAAGACAGTGAGCGGATTGCCATTTCCGCTCACTGTCTTCGCAGGAATCTGGTTCTACCGATTATCCGCGATAATCATCTGCGCGGCCTTTTCGGCGATCATGAGAGTCGGTGAGTTGGTGTTGCCCGACGTGATGGTCGGCATAACGGAGGCATCGGCCACGCGCAGGCCCGCAATACCGTTGAAGCGCAGGCGCGGATCGACGATTGCTTCCGCATCCTGCCCCATGCGGCAGGTGCCGACCGGGTGGAAGATGGTCGTGCCGATATCGCCCGCCGCCTTTTCAAGCTGTTCCTGCGTTTCGTAAGCCGGGCCGGGCTTGAACTCTTCCGGATGATATTTCTGCAAGGGAGCCTGCGCAACGATATGGCGGGTGAGGCGGATTGCGTCAGCAGCGACGCGGCGGTCGCTTTCGGTCGCCAGATAATTCGGCCTGATCGCCGGTTGGGTCCGGTGATCCGGCGATTTGATATGGATCGAGCCGCGGCTGTCAGGGCGCAGATTGCACACGCTGGCCGTAAAAGCGGGGAAGGGGTGCACGGCCTCGCCGAACTTCTCAAGGCTGAGCGGCTGCACGTGATATTGCAGATTGGCGGTTTCATAGGAGGGGTCGGACCGGGTGAAAACGCCGAGCTGGCTTGGCGCCATCGACATGGGACCAGAACGGCGCAGCAGATATTCCAGCCCGATCATCGCCTTGCCGACAAGCTTGCTTGCCTTCTCGTTGAGCGTCGGGATGCCGTTGACCTTATAGGCGCAACGCAATTGCAGATGATCCTGCAGGTTTTCGCCAAGCTGCTTTCGCTCCAGCTTGACCGGAATGCCCGCCTGTTGCAGCACGTCGCCGCGCCCGATGCCGGACAGTTCGAGGATTTGCGGCGAACCGACCGCACCGGCGGCAAGAATCACCTCACGCCGTGCCTTCACCGTGCGGGTCGCGCCGTTCTGGTCGAAGGTGACGCCGGTGGCGCGCAGCTCCTCGATCTCGATGCGGCGGACATGCGCGCCGGTTTCGACGGTGAGGTTCTTGCGATCCAGCGCCGGGCGCAGAAAGGCCTTGGCACTGTTCCAGCGTATGCCGCGCTTCTGGTTGACCTTGAAATAGGACACGCCTTCATTGTCGCCGCGATTGAAATCGTCGGTGGCGGGAATGCCTGCCGCAACGGCCGCATCACGAAACGCATCGAGGATATCCCAATGCAGGCGCGCACTTTCGACCCGCCATTCGCCGCCCGCGCCATGCAGGTCGCTTGCACCGGCAAAATAGTCTTCCGATTTTTTGAACAGCGGCAGCACATCGTCCCAGCCCCAGCCGTCGCAACCGGCCTGACGCCACAGGTCGTAATCGCGAGCCTGTCCGCGCATATAGATCATGCCGTTGATGGAGGAACAGCCGCCCAGCACCTTGCCGCGCGGATAGCCGAGCGAGCGGCCATTCAGTCCCGGTTCGGCCTCTGTGGTAAAACACCAGTCGGTGCGCGGATTGCCGATGCAATAGAGATAGCCGACGGGGATATGAATCCAGGCATAATTGTCCTTGCCGCCTGCCTCCAGCAGCAGCACGGAGCGGTTGTGGTCTGCGGAAAGCCGGTTCGCAAGCGCGCAACCTGCCGTGCCCGCGCCAACCACGATGTAATCGTAGGTGTCGGTCATGATCTCATATCCAGTAAAAGACGGGAGCCACCGAATGCGCGGGTGGCTCCGCAGTGTCGGTTATCCGAAAAGCCTCTTTCCAAGACGCGACGCATAAAACTCGCCAACGATGCCTTTTCGGAAGAGAAGGACGCAGGCCATGAAGATGACGCCGGTAACGATGGTGACGGGGAAATCGGATGTTGCAAGATAGTTCTGCAAGGCGACGACGAAGGCGGCGCCGACGATGGGGCCGATCAGCGTGCCAATGCCGCCGAGCAGCGTCATCAGGATCACTTCGCCCGACATCTGCCAGCCGACATCAGTGAGCGTCGCGAACTGGAAGACGAGCGCCTTCAGCCCGCCTGCAAGACCGGCAAGCGCTGCCGACATCACGAAGGCTGCAAGCTTGTAGCGGTTGACGGAAAGCCCAAGCGACACGGCTCGGTTTTCATTCTCGCGCACCGATTTCAGGATCATGCCGAAGGGCGAGTTGATGATGCGCCAGATGACGAACATTCCAAGCACGAACACCGCCAGCACGAAGTAATACATGGTCATCGGCTGGTTGAGGTCGATGAAGCCGAAGAGATAGCCGCGCGGCACGCCCTGCAATCCGTCCTCGCCATGGGTGAAGGAGGCTTGCAGGCAGAAGAAGAAGAACATCTGCGCCAGCGCCAGCGTGATCATCGTCGAATAGATGCCCTGACGACGGATGGCGAGATAGCCGATGACGAGGCCCAGCGCGGCGGCGGCAAGGATGCCGAGCACGAGCCCAAGCTCCGGCGTGACGCCCCAGACCTTGACCGTGTGGGCGGTGATATAGGCCGCACCGCCGAAGAAGGCGGCATGGCCGAAGGACAGAATGCCGGTATAGCCCAGAAGAAGATTGAAGGCCGAGGCGAACAGCGCAAAGCACAGCATCTTCATCAGGAAGATCGGGTAGACCATGAATGGCGCGGCCAGCAGCCCGATCAGGGCAATGCCGAGGACGACGACCGAGAGGCTGTTGACGGCAGGCGTCTTGCTGTGGGCGGCGGTGGCCTTGAGAGCGGTATCAGCCATGTCAGGCCTCCTTCCCGAACAGTCCGGCGGGTCGCACCAGAAGGACGATTGCCATGATGACGAAGATGACGATGCTGGAGGCTTCCGGGTAGAATACCTTGGTGAGGCCTTCCGCCAGCCCCAGCACATAGCCGGTGATGATGGCGCCGAGGATCGATCCCATGCCGCCCACCACCACCACGGCAAAGACCACGATGATGATGTTGGAACCCATCAGCGGGCTGACCTGATAGATCGGCGCGGCCATGACGCCCGCAAGACCGGCAAGGGCGGCGCCGAGCGCATAGGTGAAGGTGAGAAGCAGCGGCACATTGATGCCGAAGGCCTTCACCAGCGTCGGGTTTTCCGTCGCGGCGCGCAAGTAAGCGCCAAGCTTGGTCTTTTCGATCAAGAGCCAGGTGCCAAGGCAGACGATGAGCGAGGCGACGACCACCCAGGCGCGATAGTTGGGCAGGAACATGAAGCCGAGATTATGACCGCCCGCAAGCGACGGCGGCACCGCATAGGGCTGACCGGCAGCGCCATAATAATAGCGGAACGTGCCTTCGATCACGAGCGCAAGGCCGAAGGTGAAGAGCAGCCCATAGAGCGGATCGAGATTATAAAGCCGCGACAGCGCCACGCGCTCGACAATGGCGCCACCCAGCCCGACGATGAGCGGGGCGAGGATCAGCGCCGGCCAGTAGCCGATGCCGAGCCAGCTCAACAGCAGATAGCCGACAAAGGCGCCGAGCATATATTGCGCGCCATGGGCGAAATTGATGATGCGCAGGAGCCCGAAGATGATGGCAAGGCCAAGGCTCAGCATCGCATAGAAAGAGCCGTTGATCAGGCCGACCAGCAACTGCCCGAGAAGCGCCTGCAAAGGTATTCCAAAAATCGTTGTCATTCAGACCCCCAGCGCATGCGTGAGTTCTGCCATGCGGGCAGGCAGTTCGGCGGTCGGGAAGTTTTCCGTCACCACGCCATGATTCATGAGGTAGAAGCGGTCGGCGACCTTAGCGGCAAAGCGGAAGTTCTGTTCGACCAGAAGCACGGTCATGCCGCGTTTCTTCAATTCCACCAGCACATCGCCGATGCGCTGCACGATGACGGGCGCAAGCCCCTCGGTCGGCTCGTCCAGCAACAGCACCTTGACCCCGGTGCGCAGGATGCGGGCAATGGCCAGCATCTGCTGCTCGCCACCCGACAGTTTCGTGCCGGGGCTGTTGCGACGTTCATGCAGGTTGGGGAAGAGTTCGTAGATCTCATCCAGAGACATAAGGCTCTGGCCGCTTTTGGCGACGACCGGCGGCAAAAGCAGGTTTTCGTGCACGCTGAGCGTGGCGAAGATGCCGCGTTCTTCCGGCACGAAGCCCAGACCCGCATGGGCAATGCGGTGCAGCGGCACCCGCATGATGTCCTTGCCGTCGAGCGTGATGGTGCCGGTGCGCTTGCGGATGATGCCCATGATGGCGCGCAGCGTCGTTGTCTTGCCGACGCCGTTGCGGCCCAGAAGCGTGATCGTTTCGCCCGGCCAGATGTCGAGGTCGACGCCGTGCAGGGCGTGGCTTTCGCCATACCAGGCATTGAGCCCGCGCACGGACAGGAGCGGTTGGCCTCTATTCATGTTCGGTTCCCATATAGGCGGTGCGCACGCGCTCGTCTTGCGAGACGGTGGCATAATTGCCGGAGGCGAGAATTTCGCCGCGCTGCAGCACCGTGACGTGGTGGGCAATGTCGGCCACCACCTTGAGATTGTGTTCGACCATCAGCACCGCGCGGTCCTTGGCCACATCGGCGATGAGGGCGGCAATGGTGTGGACGTCTTCATGGCCCATGCCGGCCATCGGCTCATCAAGCAGCAGCACCTTGGGATCGAGCGCCAGCGTGGTCGCGATCTCAAGCGCGCGCTTGCGGCCATAGGACAGATCGGCGGCCAGTGCATGGCGGGCATCGGCAAGGCCGACGCGCTCCAGAAGCGCGATGGCCTGTGCATCGAGCCGGTCGAGTGCCGATAGCGGACGCCAGAATTGCGTGGCAAGCCCGTTGGGGCGCTGCAGCGCGACCTTGACGTTTTCCAGCACCGTCAGATGCGGAAAGGTGGCCGAAATCTGGAACGAGCGCACCAGCCCCATGCGCGCCACCTTGGCCGGGTCGGTCTTGGTGATGGTTTCGCCCAGAAGCGTGATCTCACCGCTCGATGGCTGCAGGAACTTGGTCAGGAGGTTGAACACGGTCGTCTTGCCCGCGCCGTTCGGCCCGATCAGCGCGTGGACGCGGGCATGTTCCACATCGAGATCGACATTCCTGACCGCGTGAAAGCCGCCAAAGGACTTGCCCAGTCCGCGTGCCGACAGAACGATCCTGCCGGGTGAGCCGCCATCGTGCGGCCCTGCTTCATGCAGGGCCGTCATATTGCCAGTTGCTGTGTTCATTCAACCAGCCTCTTACTGCGTCACAAGCGGGCAGCCGCTTTCTTCCGGCTTCATGTAGGCCTGATCGCCTGGGATGGTGGCAAGAACCTTATAGTAATCCCAAGGCGCCTTGCTTTCATCAGGCTTTTTCACTTCCATCAGATACATGTCATAGATCATGCGTCCGTTGGGGCCGACCTTGCCGTGGCGGGCGAAGACGTCTTCGACCGGCATTTCATGCAGCTTCTTGGCAACGGCTTCGGTTTCGTCGGTGCCTGCCTCCTTGATCGCCTTCAGATATTGAAGGACGGCGGAATAGGTGCCTGCCTGGATCATGTTCGGCATGCGGCCCGTGCGCTCGAAGAAACGCTTGGCGAATGCGCGGGATTCGTCGTCGCGGTCCCAGTAGAAGCCTTCGGTCAGCGTCAGCCCCTGTGCTGCTTCGAGGCCGAGGCCATGCACTTCGGCAAGCGTGAAGAGCAGCGCTGCGAGGCGCTGTCCGCCGGCAACGATGCCGAATTCAGCCGCCTGCTTGATCGCATTCGATGTGTCGAGACCCGCATTGGCGAGGCCCACCACCTTCGCACCGGAAGCCTGGGCCTGCAACAGGAAGGACGAGTAATCCGTCGTGCTGAGCGGATGGCGCACGGAGCCCAGCACCTTGCCGCCCTTGGATTCGACGAATTTGGTTGTCTGTTCTTCCAGCGAATAGCCGAAGGCATAGTCGGCGGTGAGGAAATACCACGTATCGCCGCCCTGCTGGACGAGCGAGCCGCCGGTGCCGACCGCCAGCGCATGGGTGTCATAGGCCCAGTGGAAGCCATATGGCGTGCACTGCTTGCCGGTCAGTTCGGATGTGGCGGCGCCGGTATTGATCGTGATCTTTTTCTTGTCTTTCGACAGCGCCTGCACCGCGAGGCCGACAGACGAGGTCGTCAGTTCCATGATGGAATCGACCTGCTCGGTGTCGTACCACTGGCGCGCAATGTTCGAGGCGACGTCCGGCTTGTTCTGGTGGTCGGCGGTGATGATCTCAATCGGCGCGTCGAGCACCTTGCCGCCAAAATCCTCGGCAGCCATCTTGGCGGCCTCGAACGACCACTTGCCGCCGAAGTCGGCATAGACGCCGGACTGGTCGTTCAGAATACCGATCTTGACCTTGCCGTCGGAAATTTCCGCCGCCGACGAGATGGCCGTGGCCGCAAAAAGCGCTGCCGTTGCCAGTGCGAGACATTTCATGAAGTGCTCCTCCCAATAACACCTTGAGCCATTGCGGGGAAACCGCACGGCATTCCTCCATCAAGCAGTCTTTCGAGACAGGGAAACAGCTTTCCTCTTCGCCGTTCGCCCTCTGCTTTTGCCCGATTTGTTCCTCCACCCGGGCCTTGGATTGAAACGGTAGCATTGACAAATGCGTACAAGAACAACAATTTTTGAACATTGTCTGTTCAAAAACGTACAGAAGGCGAGGCGAAGGCCACCGCAACTGTTTGGGAGGGGCGAATGCGGCAGTTCACATGGGACGACCTGCAATATTTTCTGGCGGTTGCGCGTACCGGCCAGCTCTCCACGGCGGCGCGCCAGCTGCGCACCAGCCATGTCACGGTGCTGCGGCGGATCGATCGGCTGGAACAGGCTCTCGCCACCAAGCTTTTCGAGCGCAATCCGCGCGGCTATCTGCTGACGCCCATCGGCGAACGGCTGGTGACATCCGCCGAGGTCATGGAACGCGAGGCGGTCAAGTTTCAGACCGAAGCTACGGGCAATCTGGCGGCGCTGTCGGGCGTCGTGCGTCTTTCGACGCTGGAAGGCTTCGGCAATTTCTTTCTCGCCGACCGCCTGCCGGTGCTGGCGCAATCCTATCCGAGCCTGTTTGTGGAAGTGGTGACGATCCAGCAGATCATGTCACTGTCACGACGCGAAGCGGAACTGTCGATCACGCTGCACATGCCCCGCACCGGCCCCTATCACAGCGAGAAGCTGACGCCCTATCGTCTCTTCATCTATGGTCATCGCGATTATCTGGAGCGGCATCCGCCAATCAGGACGCGCGGGGACATGGCCCGCCATCCGTTCATCGGCTATATTGATGACATGGTTTTCACGCCCGGCCTCGATTACATGCGCGAGATCCTGCCGGGGCAACGCTGCACCTATCAAAGCTCAAGCATCCATGCGCAGCTGATCGCCACCCAGATCGGTTATGGCCTGTGCGTGCTGCCTTATTTCATCGCAAGCCGACACCCGGAACTGGTTCCGGTTCTGCCGCGCGAGATGCATCTTGTGCGTGAATACTGGATGAGCTGTCACGTCGACGTGGTCGCCGCACCGCGAATTCGGGTGTTGAGCGATTTCATGATCCGCGCCGTGCGCGAGTCGTCAGCAATCTTCCTTGGAGAACCCCTGCTGCGGGCATGATATATGGCCGATTGCCGTTCAGATCGTGCCGCCGCCAATGGCGACAATGCAGGTGACGACGAGTGCGGTGAAACCGAACCCGATAATGAATAGGTTAAGTGTTTTCATGACCCCTCCCTTTCAACCCAGGGGCGTTATGTTCGACTTCCGGTGGAATGTCTACTGCAAATTGCAACTATCCAGACTAAAGTGGTAGAGCTGCTCTTCAGCCGTTTTCACGCTCGATATCCCGGCGAAGAACGATTGCTGTAGTGAGATCCTCTACTGTCTCGTGGGTGGCCATCAGATCGCGCAGGCGATTGAGCCGGTCGATGGAAGGAACTTCAACCTCAACGATCAAATCGAGCTGTCCGCTTACCGACGAAACCCGGCGCACTTCGGCGTGCCGCGCCAGTTCATCAAGCAGGCCGAGGGCCGGGGTGCGCTTCAGACTGACCAGGATCATGGCGCGGATGATGTTGCTGTCGATCTGGCCAATATCCGCGCGATAGCCGCGAATGACGCCGCTTTTCTCCAGATTGGCGACGCGCTCGCCGGTCGCGCTGCGCGAAAGCCCGATGCGGCCCGCCAGCGTCTTCAGCGGTATGCGCGCTTCCTTGGAGAGAATGGCCAGTATCTCGCGATCCTTCGCATCCAGTTCCCGCATGGTCGGTTCTTTCGTGCTGCCGTAAATGTGCCGGTCCATTCCGGCAAAGTGCCGGTCCGACCGACCACTTGTCTGATGCCTGAAATTTGTCGACGTGCCAAGCTTTCATCTTGAGACGTCCCATCTGCATTCAACCCGTGAAGCGCTTCCCATGACCGATCTTTCGCATCCCGCCCCCGATTTTTCCGCGCAAGAGGCCGAAGTGCTGGCCCAGCTTCATTTCGGGGTGACGGCCAGTGCCTCGCCGCTGGACAGTGAGCGCGACCGCAATTTCCGACTGAAGACGGGCAACGGGTCGGCGGACTGGATATTGAAGATCGTCAATGCCAGCGAGCCGCGGGTCGAAAGCGAGTTCCAGACGGCGCTGCTGCAACATCTGGCCAAGGCCGATCCGGCGCTGGCCGTGCCGCGCCTGAAATCAAGCCTGTCGGGCGAGGTGCTGGCTTGTGTCGATAAGGATGGGGGCAAGCCGCATGCGCTGCGGGTGGCAAGCTGGCTTCCCGGCACGCCGCTGGCGGAGGTAAAGCGCACCAAAGCGCTTATGAGAAATCTGGGTGCTGCGCTGGGTGAGCTTGACCGTGGTCTGCAAGGCTTCATCCATCCCGGCGCGCTGCGCGATTTCGACTGGGACCTGCGTCATGCCGGTCGTGCCCGCAACCGGCTGCATTTTATCGACAAGGCGGAAGACCGCGCCGTTGTGGAGCGTTTCCTTGCCCGTTTCGAGCGCGATGTGGCGCCGAAACTGCCGCTTCTGCGCGCGCAGGTGATCCACAACGACGCCAATGACTGGAACGTGCTGGTCGACCCTGAGGACAATGAACGCATTGCCGGGCTGATCGATTTCGGCGATTCCGTCCATACGGTGCTGATTGCCGAGGTCGCGATTGCCTGTGCCTATTCCATCCTCGATATGGATGACCCGATTGGTGCCGCCGCCGCCCTTGCAGCCGGGTTCCATGCGAAATATCCGCTCCTGCCGCAGGAAATCGACCTTCTGTTCGACCTGATCGCGATGCGTCTTGTGACAAGCGTCACGCTGTCGGCTTCGCGCCGCGAAAAGACCGATGACAACCCTTATCTGGCGATCAGCGAAGCGCCTGCGTGGCGGCTTCTGCACAAGCTCGACGCCATGAATCCGCGCTTTGCCACCGCGATCCTGCGGAAAGCCTGCGGTTTCGATGCGGTTGAGGGAGCCGGTACGGTGCGCCGCTGGATCGCGGCGAACAGCAAGGCTTTCGCGCCTGTGGTGCGCCCGCATCCCGCCACGATGACCAAGGCGCTGGTGCCATATGGCGATCCCGCTCATGTGATGACGGTCGATTCCGCCGGGCAGCGCCCGAAGGAGGCGACCGCCTGGTGGGACGATTTCTGCGCCCGCAACCGTATCGAACTCGGCATCGGACCATGGGGCGAAAGGCGTACCGTTTATACCGACGAAGCGTTCCGTTCGCGCTTTGTCGAAGGCGAGCGGCGTGTCCATCATCTGGGGCTTGATCTGTTCATGCCCGCAGGCACGCCTGTCTACACGCCGCTTGCAGCAATCGTGAAGAGCGTCGAGATCGAGACCGCGCCGCTCGGCTATGGCGGGTTGATCGCGCTGGAACACCAGCCGGAAGACTGCCCGCCCTTCATCACGCTCTGGGGCCATATGGCGCATGAGGCGATGTCGCGGCTGAAACCCGGCCAGACGCTCGCCGCTGGCGAACTGGTCGGCTATATGGGCGACATGCACGAGAATGGCGGCTGGACGCCGCATCTCCATTTCCAGATTTCGACAGATACCGGACTGACGGCGGCGGAAATTCTGGGCGTCGGCGAAAATGCCTATCTCGATGTCTGGGCCGATATATTCCCGGATGCGGCATCCCTAGCCGACATTCCGGCGGAAGCCTTCCACCAGAGCGGGCGCACGCGCGCGGAAATCGTCAGCGCCCGCAAGGATATCTTGCTGCCGAACCTCTCCATTTCCTATTCCGAGCCGATCAAGTTTGTGCGCGGCGAGGGCGCATGGCTGATTGACAATCGGGGACGCGCCTATCTCGACTGCTTCAACAATGTCTGCCATCTCGGTCATGCGCACCCGGAAGTGGTGGAGGCAATTGCCAAGCAGGCGGCGATCCTCAATACCAATACGCGCTATCTGCATGACAATATCGTTTCCTATGCCGAGCGCCTGACCGCGACCTTGCCGGAAGGACTGACGGTGGCCTCGTTTGCCTGTTCGGGCAGCGAGGCGAACAGTCTGGCGCTGCGCATGGCGCGCGCGCATTCGGGCCAGCGCGATGCGCTGGTGCTCGACTGGGCCTATCACGGCACGACGCAGGAGCTGATCGATCTCAGCCCCTACAAGTACAAGCGCAAGGGCGGCAAGGGACGCCCGGACCATGTGTTCGAGGCGACCATCCCCGACAGCTATCGCGCGCCGGAAGACTGGCCGCTTGCAGAGCATGGCAAGCGCTTTGCCGAAAGCATTGCCGAACAGATCGAGGCCATCAAAAGCCTTGGACGCGGCCCTGCCTATTTCATTGCCGAGTCGATCCCGAGCGTTGCCGGTCAGGTCTTCCTGCCGGAAGGCTATCTGCAGGAAGTCTACAGGATGGTGCGGGCGGCTGGCGGCGTTTGCATCGCGGATGAGGTGCAGGTCGGCTTCGGTCGGGTCGGCAGCCACTGGTGGGCGTTTGAAATGCAGGATGTGGTGCCGGATATCGTCACCATGGGCAAGCCCATCGGCAACGGCCATCCGATGTCGGCTGTCGTCACCACCCGCGAAGTGGCCGACAGCTTCAACAATGGAATGGAATATTTCAACACATTCGGCGGCAATCCGGTTTCCTGCGCGGCAGGTCTGGCGGTGCTGGATGTGATCGAGCGCAACGATTTGCGCCGCAACGCGCTGGAGATCGGCAATTATCTCCTCGACGGTTTCCGTTCGATGCAGAAGCGCTTCGATATTATCGGCGATGTGCGCGGGCAGGGGCTGTTCCTCGGTATCGAACTGGTGACGGATCGCAAGACCAAGGAACCGGCAACAGCGCTGGCCAAGAAGATCAATGATGGCGCGCGCGAACGCGGCATCCTGATGGGGACCGAAGGTCCGTTCGACAATGTGCTGAAAATGCGCCCGCCGATGATCTTCAGCCGCGCCAATGCGGATCATCTCTTGAGCGTTCTGGAGGATAGCTTCGCGGCTGCGCTGAAATAGTTCGTCGTCGGATAACTGAACAAACAACAAGCCCGGCGGCATGGCGCCGGGCAATGGATCGGCTTTGTCGAAATTCTGAGCCGAAACTCTGGGAGGAGGAACAATGAAAAATATTCTTTTGGGTTCGTTGCTGGCGGCGGGCTTTGCCCTGTCCGCTCAAACCGGAGCGCAGGCGGATACGCTTTCGACCGTGAAGGAACGCGGCAAGATCAATTGCGGCGTCAGCCAGGGCGTCGCGGGCTTTTCGTCGCCGGACGATCAGGGCAAATGGACCGGCTTCGACATCGATTTCTGTCGGGCGGTTTCGGCTGCGGTTTTCGGCGATCCCGACAAGGTGAGCTTCATTCCGCTTTCGACCAAGGAGCGCTTTACCGCGCTGCAATCCGGCACGGTTGACCTGCTTTCGCGCCAGACTACCTGGACGCTTTCACGCGATGCGGGCATGGGCATTCTTTTTGTCGGCACGGCCTATTATGACGGTCAGGGTTTCATGATCCGCAAGGATCTGGGCGTTGATAGCGCCTTGAAACTTGACGGCGCGTCGGTCTGCACCGAACAGGGCACCACCACCGAACAGAACGCCGCCGATTATTTCAGCGCCAACAATATCAAATATGAGCCGGTGGTGATCGATTCCGCCGATGGTATCCTGAAGGCGTTCGAAACGGGTCGCTGCGATGTTTACACGACCGATGCTTCCGCGCTCTATGCGCAGCGTCTCAAGCTTGCCGAGCCGGACGCCTTCACGGTTCTGCCGGAAGTGATTTCCAAGGAGCCGCTCGGACCTGCCGTCCGTCAGGGCGACGACAAATGGTTCAACATCGTCCGCTGGACCCTGTTTGCGATGCTTGAGGCAGAGGAACTGGGCGTTACGCAGGCTTCCGCAGAAGCGGACCTCAACTCCAAAAAGCCGGATGTGCGCCGTTTCCTGGGAAGCGAAGGCGACAACGGCCAGCAGCTCGGCCTTGAGCCGAAATGGGCCTATAATATCGTCTCCAAGATTGGCAATTATGGAGAAATGTTCGAGCGCACCGTCGGCAAGGGCAGCCTGCTCAAGATCGACCGCGGCATCAATGCGCTGTGGAACAAGGGCGGGCTGATGTACGCGCCGCCCGTCAAGTAAAGACAATCAAATTGGTGATGGCAGAGCCCCGGTTTTCCGGGGCTCTGCTGTTTTTACTTCTGTTTGGCGAAACCCTGTTCGCGCATCTGGCTGAGGCTCATCTTAGGTGAAAGCGCCTCGGGATCGATGCGGATTTCGATGAGGCCCGGCTTGCCGGATTTTTCGCAAGCCTCGAAGGCTGGCGCGAAATCAGCGGTCTTTTCGACCACTTCGCCATGCAATCCATAGGCGCGGGCAAGTGCCGCGAAGTCAGGATTGGCAAGGCCGGTGCCCGAAACGCGGCCCGGATAGGTACGTTCCTGATGCATGCGGATCGTGCCGTACATGCCATTGTTGACGACGATGAAAATGGCGTTGGCGCCATATTGCGCCGCCGTTGCCAGTTCCTGTCCGTTCATGAGGAAACAGCCGTCGCCCGCAAAGGCAATCACGGTGCGTTCCGGTGCGGTGAGCTTGGCCGCGACCGCTGCCGGCACGCCATAGCCCATGGAACCGTTGGTGGGCGCAAGCTGGCTGCGATAGGTGCGGTACTGGTAGAAGCGATGCGGCCAGGCGGAATAATTGCCCGCGCCATTGGTGATAATGGCGTCGGCTGGCAGATGCGCGCGCAGCCATTCCATCACTTCGCCCATCTGCACATCGCCGGGGATGACCGGCGATGTGATATTGTCGCGGTAATCGGCATTGGCGCTGTCGGTCCATGCCTTCCAGCGCGGGCTGGCCACCGGCGCAAGCTTTGCCGCCGCCGCGCAGAAGGCAGGCATCGAGGCATTGACTGGAACGTCCGCATGATAGACGCGGCCAAGTTCTTCGGCGCCCGGATGGATATGCACGAGCTTCTGCTGCGGCACTGGAATGGAGACGAGTTCGTAGCCCTGCGTCGTCATTTCGCCGAGGCGCGCGCCGATGACGATCAGCAGGTCGGCATCGCGCACGCGCTGTGCCAGCTTGGGGCTGATCGAGGTTCCCATTTCGCCCGCATAGAGCGGGTGGGTGTTGTCGAACATGTCCTGGCAGCGGAAGGAAGCCGCGACCGGCAGATGCATGTTCTCGGCAAATTTCCGCAGATCGCTGACAGCTTGTGCATTCCAGCCGCCACCGCCGACGATGACCAGTGGGCGCTCGGCCTTTGCCAGCAGCGCCTGCATGTCCTGCAACTGGTCCGCGCCCGGATGCATCAGCACCTGCTTGTAAGCCGGTGCGTCGCTGACGGCGGCATGGGAGGTCAGCATGTCTTCCGGGAGCGCGATCACCACCGGGCCGGGACGCCCGTTGACGGCGCGATGGAAAGCCTGGCTGACGAGTTCCGGTATGCGGGCGGCATCGTCGATCTGCACGACCCATTTGGCCATCTGGCCGAACATGCGGCGATAGTCGATTTCCTGAAACGCCTCGCGCTCGACCTGATCGCTGGCGACCTGACCGATGAACAGAAGCATCGGCGTTGAATCCTGAAAGGCCGTATGCACGCCAACCGAGGCATTGGTCGCGCCGGGGCCGCGCGTGACGAAGCAGATGCCGGGCTTGCCGGTCAGCTTGCCATAGGCTTCCGCCATATAGGCCGCGCCGCCCTCCTGCCGGCACACGACCAGATCGATCGCGTCGCTGGCATCATGAAAGGCGTCAAGTGCCGCGAGATAGCTCTCGCCGGGCACGCAGAAAACGCGGTCGGCCCCGTGAATGCGCAGCGCATCCACCAGAATCTGGCCTCCGGTACGGGCATTGGGTTTGCTCGTCATTCTATGCATTTCCTCAATCTCGGAGCCTGTTCCAAAAGTCGCCATACTGGCCTGCTGCCTTTTGATTCGGGCTCTCACCAAACTGGCTTGGTTGGGACGGTTCTTTTGCCGCCCTTTTTCCTCCCAGCCAACCGTGGCTGATATGAACATAGCCAGCGGTGCGAATACAGATTAAACATCATGACCAAACAGTATGAACTCATGATGCACCGGTATGGAGGAAAGGCGATGGCCAAGGAAAAGACGGGCAATATCCGCATCGGCATTGGCGGCTGGGCCTATGAACCGTGGGACGAGAGCTTCTACCCCGAAAAACTGCCGAAGAAGCGCCAGCTCGAATATGCGTCGAGCAAGCTCACATCGATCGAGATCAACAGCACCTATTACGGTCCGCAGAAGCCCGCCACCTTCGCCAAATGGCATGACGAGACGCCGGACGGCTTTGTATTCTCGCTGAAGGCACCGCGTTTTTCCACCAATCGCCGCGTGCTGGCTGAAGCAGGCGAGAGCATCGAGCGGTTCATGACCGGCGGCATGATGGAGCTGAAGGACAAGCTCGGCGTGGTCAACTGGCAATTCATGGGGACAAAGAAGTTCGACCCGGTGGATTTCGAGGCGTTCTTGAAGCTTCTGCCCAAGCGGGTCGACGGGCGCGATGTGCGCCACGCGGTGGAAGTGCGGCATGACAGTTTCAACTCGCCGGAGTTCATCGCGCTCTTGCGCGAATATGGGGTGGCGGTGGTGATTGCGGGCGATAGCGACTTTCCGCAATTTGCCGATATGACCGCGCCCTTCGCCTATTTCCGCATCATGGGGACGAAGGAAAGCCAACCGGGCGGCTACAGCAAGGACGAACTGGATCAATGGGCGGCGCGGGCCGAGGCGATTGCTGCCGGAGAGCTTGCCGAAGGTTTGAAGACCGTCACGCCGCCCGTTGCCGATTACATTGCCCGCGATGTCTATCTCTATGTCATCAGCGGCTATAAGGCGCATAATCCGCACGCGGCGATGGCCTTGATCGAACGGACAAAATGATGTCCTCGTGGCGGCTCCTGATTTTATTTGAGTCGCCTGAGCATCATGCAAAAATTCGATCTTCCCGCACTTGAGGCCTTCGTTCGCACCGTTCCGCAGCATTATAAGGGACCGGGCGGTGCGGTTGCCGTGGTGAAGGATGGCAAGGTGGTGCTGCGCCACGCTTGGGGCTTTGCCGATCTTGCCGCGCGCAAGGCGATGACGCCGCAAACGCGCATGCCGATCTGCTCGGTCAGCAAGCAGTTCACCTGCGCCGCGCTTCTCGACAGCGTTGGCGAGCCGGAAGTTCTCGACGATGCGCTTGCCGCGTATCTAGACAAGTTCATAGACGAGCGCCCGAGCGTGCGCGACCTGTGCAACAACCAGTCGGGCCTGCGCGATTATTGGGCGCTGACTGTTCTGTGCGGGGCCGATCCGGAAGGCGTCTTTCTGCCTGAACAGGCGCAAAGCCTGCTGCGCCGCCTGAAGACCACGCATTTCGCGCCGGGCACGCATTATTCCTATTGCAACGGCAATTTCCGCATTCTGGCTGATCTTGTCGAACAGCATACAGGCCGAACACTGATCGAGCTGCTGTCGGAGCGCATTTTCAAGCCTGCGGGCATGAAGACGGCAGAACTCATCCCCGATACGGCGTTGTTTGACGAATGCACCGGCTATGAGGGCGACACGGTGCGCGGCTTCCTGCCTGCCGTCAATCGCATCCACTGGATGGGCGATGCAGGTATTTGCGCTTCTCTCGACGACATGATCGCGTGGGAGCAGTTCATCGACGCGACCCGGGATGATGAAAACGGAATCTATCGCCGTCTCAGCGGTCCGCAGACATTCAGCGACGGTAACGCGGCTCCTTACGGCCTCGGCCTCAAGGTCGAGGAAGCGGGCGGCAGGCGGCTCACCGGCCATGGCGGTGCGCTGCGCGGCTGGCGCTGCCAGCGCTGGCATTGCGCCGACGAACGCCTTTCGACCATCGCCATGTTCAATTTTGAGGGCGGCGCATCGGATGTTGCCTTCAAGTTGATGAATATCGCGCTTGGCGTTTCCACGACGGAACCGGCTCGGGTCGAAGCCGATGCCGCATGGTTCGGTTCGTGGCTGGACCATGAAACCGGCCTCGTGCTGAGCCTCGAAGATGCCGGGCGCGGGCGCATGAAGGCGCGGTTCGGCACCGGGCCGGAATTGATGGATGTGGTGAGCGAACGTGAAGCGCGTTCCTCAATGACCACGATCCGCCGCGACGGCGATACCATCAAGCTTATGCGTGAGGATGAAAATCTGAGCCTGACGATGCAGCGCCTGAAAGGTGCAGCGAAGCAGGATATTGCAGGGCGCTATCGCAGCGACGAACTGGAGGCCGATCTTCTGATCGTCGATCAAGGCGGCGCGTTCTACGGGGCTTTCGAGGGTTTTCTCGGCAAGAGCGATATGTATCCGCTCTATGAAGCGGGACCGGATGTTTGGATTTTGCCGGTGCAGCGCTCGATGGATGCGCCTTCACCCGGCGAATGGAAACTTGTCTTCCAGCGCGACGCAAAAGGCGGGATAACAGGCATGACCGTCGGCTGCTGGCTGGCGCGGCATGTGGACTACAGGAGAATTCAGGAATGAGCGAACTGAAAGTCAGAACCCGCGAGACGGGTGCCGTCGCCGAAATGCCGCATGGAAAGCTCCCGGTCGTCACCACGCCGACCGGCGGTGTGGTCGAGATCGTCACTAGCGTTAGCCAGGCCGGGTTCAATCCGCTCGATCTCATCTATTCGTCGGTCGCTGCCTGCATGGCATTGAGCGCGCGCATTGCTGCCGGCAAGCTCGATCTGAAGGAAAAGCTGACGGATGTTCGAGTGGAGGTGAAGGGCGACAAGGCGCATGAAGGACCGTCGCGTATCGAGCGGTTCAACATCACCTTTCATTTCGATGGCGATCTGACCGATGAAGAAAAGCATCGTCTCGCCGAAATGGCCGAGGAAATCTGCACCGTCAGCAACACGCTGCGCGGCGATCCTCAGTTCGCGCTGACCGTCTCGTAACGGTCAGATCACGTCGCGGATACGCTCGACGCCAAGCTGGATGACACTTTCCATGGCCAGCCGCGCCTTTTGCGGATCGCGCGATGCAATGGCGTGGGCGATGCGCAGGTGATTGGCCGCACATTCGGCAATGCCTTCCCGCGATGCCGCAGGCGATGAAAGCTGGAACGAGATTGCCAGCGCCGCCTCGATCAGGCCGCTGACCGAACGCATGAACGGGTTACCGGACATGCGGGCGATGGCAAGATGAAATTCCAGATCGACCTTGGCGATGGACTCCGGCGTGTGGTCCGGATTGTCGAATTTGGCGGCGAGCGCATAAAGCTCGACGATCTCGTCGCTGGAGGCACGTTCCGCGGCGGCAGCCGCTGCCGCCGGTTCCAGCGCCATGCGCATTTCCGCCAGATGATCGACGAAGACTTCATCGAAGCCCGCTTCGAAGCGCCAGGTCAGCACATCGGGGTCGAAGAAATTCCAGCTAGCATGGCCCAGAACCCGCGTGCCGACTTTGGCCTTGGGTTCGATGAGGCGCTTGGCGGCAAGCGTCTTCATCGCCTCGCGCAGAACGGTGCGGGATACGCCGAAGCGCAGCGACAGTTCATGGTCGCCCGGAAGGATCGAGCCTTCAGGGATGTTTCCCGCGACGATCCCGCGGCCCAGTTCCCCCACCACCACCGCGTGGCTGTTGTGGCGCTTGCGTCCGGTTATGGCCGTTTCCAGCAATCCCAATTCAGGCCTCCTTCATGCGTTGCCGCGCGTTTTTTATATCGGAAAACCACACAAGTCCTCGTTGCAGAGCAATGAAGAGGAACAGCAATATACCGATTGCAATTTTCGTCCACCATGAAGACAGCGTTCCGTCGAAAACAATGTAGGTCTGGATCAGGCCCTGTATGAGAATGCCGACGAACGTTCCGGCCACGAGGCCCGCGCCACCCGTCAAAAGCGTTCCGCCAATCACCACCGAGGCGATGGCGTCCAGTTCCACCCCAACCGTTGCCAGTGAATAGCCGGATGAGGTGTAAAGCGTATAGACGATCCCGGCGAGGCCGGAAAGGATGCCCGACATCGTATAGATGCCGATTGTGGTGCGGGCAATCGGAACACCCATCAGTTCCGCCGACTGCTGGTTGCCGCCAAGCGCATAGATGTTGGCGCCGAACCGCGTGCGATGGGCGATGATGCCGCCGATGATGAAGACCGCGAGCATGAGCATGGCGATGAATGTCAGCCTGCCGCCGCCCGGAAGCCGGAGATAAAGCCCCTGCAACGTATCGAGAAACGGATGCGCTATGGGTACGGATTGCGTCGAGATGAGGAAGGCCGCGCCGCGTGCCAGAAACATGCCCGCAAGAGTGGCCACGAAGGGCGGAATGCCAAGGAAATGGATCATCATGCCCATCCACGCCCCGAACAGTGCGGCGATGACCAGAATGAGGGCGAAAGCCATGAGCGGATGCACGCCGAGCTGCCCCACCAGAACGGCGACAAAGACGCTGGTGAAGGCGATGACCGAGCCGACCGACAGGTCGATTCCGCCGGAAAGGATCACGAATGTCATGCCGACGGCGGCGATGCCCAAAAAGGCATTGTCGGTCAGAAGATTGCCAATCACCCGCGTGGACAGCATGTTCGGAAACTGGATAATGCAGACGGCATAGGCAAGCAGGAAGATCGCCACAGTTGTCAGGAAAGGCAGATTGCGAAGCGCTCTCATTGCTGGGCTCCCTGCTGGCTTTGGCGAACCGGCTTGGCTCGGTTGCCCTTGCGTTCGGAGCGCAGGAAGGCAATCAGTTGGACAATGGCCGGCGACTGGAACGTGAGTACGATCACGATGATGATCGCCTTGATGATGAGGTTGAATTCCGGGGGGAAGCCTGCCATCAGGATACCGGTATTGATCGCCTGGATGATGAGCGCGCCGAGCAGCGAGGCCATGATCGAGAACCGGCCGCCATTGAGCGAGGTGCCGCCGATGACGACCGCCAGAATGGCATCGAGTTCGAGCCAAAGCCCGGCATTGTTGGCATCCGCGCCGCGAATATCCGCCGCCGCAATCAGCCCGGCAAGGGCAGCGCCCACGCCCGAAACAGCATAGACGCTGAACAGGAGAAAGCGGGCCTTGACCCCTGCCAGCATCGCCGCGCGCCGGTTGATGCCGGTTGCCTCAATCAGGAAACCGAGCGCGCTTGTGCGCACTGCAAGGCCCACCGCGAGACCGGCCAGAATCCATATCAGTACCGGAACGGGTACGCCAAGGAAGGAGCCGGAGCCAAGGGCTGCAAAGGAATCGCTGTTGAATGTGAGAATTGCGCCTTCGGTGACAAGCTGCGCGATGCCGCGCCCTGCCACCATGAGGATCAGCGTCGCAATGATCGGCTGGAGATCGAAGACGGCAACCAGGAAGCCATTCCACAGGCCGCACAGCAGCCCGACGCCGAGCGCTGCCGGAATGACGATTGCCAGCGGATAGCCCGCCACGATGAGCGAAGCGGCAAAGGCGCCGCTGATCGCCATGACCGCGCCGACCGACAGATCAATGCCGCGCGTTGCGATCACCAGCGTCATGCCGACCGACAGGATGGCAACCGGAGCGGCGCGCACCAGAATGTCGATGAGGCTGCCATAGAGGCGTCCGTTCTGGAAGGAAATGTCGAGAAATCCGGGCGCGATGATGGTGTTCGCCGCCAGAATGAGCACAAGGGCTGCGAGTTGGGGGCCAAGTCTTTTTAGTTTTCTGGTGATGCGGGCAATCATGCTGCCGCTTCCTTTTCGCTTCCGGTCTCTGCGATTGCGCGCACGATATTGTCGGCGGTGATTTCCTCGCCTTTCAGTTCCGCGACATGGCGGCGATCCGAGAGGACGACGACACGGTTGGCGACGGCGGCAAGCTCCTCGAATTC